>Ga0187861_10000030_pt1 | contig 172701 bp, 144 predicted proteins | sample June2016WEW_10_1_3_FD_132986 | JGI IMG/M metagenome (GOLD analysis project Ga0187861, IMG submission 132986) | Peatland microbial communities from SPRUCE experiment site at the Marcell Experimental Forest, Minnesota, USA - June2016WEW_10_100 | ecosystem: Environmental > Terrestrial > Soil >...
GATTGTAGTAAGGGCCACTGGGGCCTTGGCGGATGACACTGACGGTGCCGCGGTCCAGGTGCTGGATTTGGGCCAGTTCTCGGAGGATGGATTCAGGGGTGGTTTGAGTCTTCATGGGCGGATGGCATATGTTTATCACATATATCTTGCAACAAAAAAAGGCGCCAAACCGGAATTCGCTGGAGGGTGTCTTGCGCCCGTTGCGGGCTGGCAATCAGCGGCCGACGACGGCAGAGTGGGCCCGCGTGAGTTTTCCGTTCAATGTCTATGCGGCGGCGCTGATTGGCGGCGCGGTGGTGTCGCTCTTTTCACTGCCGGGCTGGCGGACCTGGTGCGTGCGCACCGGGCTGGTAGATGATCCGGGCCGGCGCAAGATCCACCACCAACCGGTGCCGCTGGCGGGCGGCCTGGCGGTGTTCACCGGCTTGCTGGTTCCGCTGGCCATGAGCGCGCTCCTGCTCGCGCTGCATCCGTTCCCCATCACCGAGGCGGCCGCGATGGCCCACGGCTTCGAGCGCCGTGGTGGACAACTGGGAGTGGTGTTGGGAGGAGCGTTGGGCATGGTGCTGCTGGGCTGGCTCGATGACAAATACGAACTGCCTCCGGCGGTGAAGTTCGGCGGGCAAGTCCTGGTGGCTCTGGGGGTCGCGTTCGCTGGTATCCGGATCACGCTGTTCGTGCCGAGCCTGGTGTTCAGCATGGCGGTGACGGTGCTGTGGATCGTGACCGTCACCAACGCCTTCAACTTCATGGACAACATGAACGGCCTGTGTGCGGGCTTGGGGGCGATCGGGTCCTTCTTCTTTGCCGTCAAGGCGGCGGTGGCGGGGCAGTATCTGGTCACGGCCACGGGCCTGCTCACCTTCGGGGCGCTGCTCGGTTTTCTGCCCTCCAATTTTCCGCGCGCGAGCGTGTTTCTCGGTGATGCCGGCAGTCATCTCGTGGGCTTCCTGCTGAGCGTGCTGGCGATCCTGCCGCATTTCTACTCGAAGGATCATCCGGTGGCGCTGGCGGTGTTGAACCCGCTGCTGATCCTCGCCGTGGTCCTCGGGGACATGGCGTGGGTCGTGGTGCTCCGGTGGCGGTTGGGCAAACCGGTTTATGTGGGCGACAACAACCACCTTTCTCACCGGCTCGTGCGCCGGGGCCTGAGTCAGACGCGCGCCGTGCTCGTGATCTGGCTGCTGGCCACGCTCACCGGCACTCTGGCGTTTCTCTAGCGCCACCCGGGTCAGTTGCTCCGGCTGGTGGCGTGGGCCTGCAGCCAGAGGATGTCGGCGTTGTTCGGCGAGAGGTCGTTGTGATTGTGGTAGTCGGCGAGGTGCGGATGCACGGTCCGGTCGTCGCTCCAGCGGTGCGTTTCCTGGTGCCCGTCGGCAAAGGCATTCACCGCCGTGCCGTCATGATAGCTGCCGGGATAGAAGATGAAGCGTGTGGGCAAGGTCATGGAAATTCCGAAACAGGGCCGGCAGATGCTGTCCGGGTACACCTCGAGGAACACCAGCGCATCCGCGGGCGATGGATTCACGAACTGGGTCGTCTTCTTGAAAACGGTGTAGTGCGTGGCGTCCGGCGCTGCTTTGAAGGGAAGACCGGCCCAGCCGACGTAGCAATTCATGGCGTAACTCCGCACCCGCGGGTGCGCCACGGTGGCCGAGGTGCCGGGCGTGGTGTCCGACGGGCACTTGTAAATCCGGGCGCCGCCGAGATACGGCGCGAACAGCGAGCGCTGCGGGTTGGCGAGCAGCGCATAATTGGTCGCGTCGGGAGGCACGGCCTTGAAACTGCCCGAAACCCAAGTCGGACCGTCGTCGGCCGAGCCGTTCAGCACGAGCTGCTCGTTGTTGTCGCCGGCATAGGTGGCCCACGTCAGGCTCAGTTGATGGAGGTTGTTGACACAGGCAATCCGTTGCGCCTGCCCCTTGGCCCGGGCCAGCGCCGGCAGCAACAGGCCCGCCAGGATGGCGATGATCGCGATGACCACCAGCAGTTCGATGAGCGTGAAGGCACCAGGATGCGGGAGCGTGTCCGGTCGCCGGGTCCGGCACACCCGCAGCGGCAGCGCCTGGGTGGGCATAACCTAATGCAAGCATCATCCGCCGCCCGGCGCAAGCGCCATCCCGGGTGGGCAGTGTCCTGAATTGGTTGAGGCGTACCGCGGGCGGACTTCGTCACGGTGGGAGTTTCGCCTGCAGGCGGCCCGGTCCGGCTGAAGCCGGGACTCCCAACGCCGCTTGATGGCGGAAACCAGGACACTCCCGCTCCCCCGGCGCTCCGCGCTCGCCAAACCGGGCTCGCCGGGTGATGCTGCGGCATGCGCTGGTTCCGACATCTGGCCGCCGCCACCGTTCTCTTTCTGTGCGGCAGCACGCCCCGCGCGGCCGCGCCACCGCCGGACGGCGCACCGCCCGGACGCTACCTGCGGACCGCCACCTCGACCAACGGCAGCGTGGCCCTCGAAGTCGCCCTGCGCTCATTCGTCCCGCGGCACGGGCGGGGGCCGGTGGTGTGGCTCGTGGGTGTCACTCACCTCGGCACCACGAATTATTACGCCGAGTTGCAACGATTTCTCGATGCGCAATCGCTGGTGTTGTTTGAGGGCGTTGGCGCGACGAACAAGCAGTTCAAAATGCGCGGCGACCACGGCTTTTCCGTGCAGGACGAGATGGCCCGCGTGCTCGGGCTCGAGTTCCAGTTGAAAGCGATTGATTATTCGCGCGCTCATTTCCGCAACGCCGACCTGTCCCTGCCGCAGCTTGCCCGGATTTTCGAGCAGGCAACCAACGCACCCGCCGGCGCCGGGTCCGCCGCCAGCGGCCAGGCCGAGTTCAACCAACTGGTCCAGGTGATGGAAGGCAGCGGCTTGTTCGGCGGCCTGGCCCGCCTCAGCCTGTCGCTCGTCGGCGCCAGCCCCCGCCTCCAGGCAGCCACCAAGGTGGCGCTGATCGAAACGCTCGGGGCGCTGCCGGAGGATTTGTCCCGCGTGCCCGGGATGACGCCGGGGTTGAAGCACCTGCTTGCCGTCCTGATCGAGGAGCGAAATCGCACCGTGGTCGCCCGCCTGCAATCGGCGTTGCGCGCCCGCCCCCGCCCGGCGTCGGTGGCGGTATTCTACGGCGCCGGGCACATGACCGATCTCGAGCGGCGCATGCGCGCCACGTTGCATTACCGGCCGGCGGAAGAGCGCTGGCTCACGGCCTTCGCGGTCAACCCGCACAGCGCGGGGCTCAGCGAATGGGAGCTCGAATTCATGAGGAATCTGGTGCGCCGCGAACTCGAAGCGCTTCAACCCGCAACCAACTCGCCCGCGGCGAAACCGTGAGCGCTATTTCGCCGCGACGTCGAGGCAGACCAACCGCGTGAGGTCGCGAGCCAGCAACCGCCCGCCGACGAGCGCCATGGGCGCCCAGGAATCGCGGCCTTTTAACACTTGGGCGCTGGCCAGCGGCGTGTATTTGGCCGGCGAAGCTTCCAGCAGCGTCAGCTTGCCCGAATCGTTCATGGCATAGATCAGATCGCCGGCAACCAGGAACGGCCCCAGACCGAAGTTCGTGCCCGGATCGCTCACCCAGACAATCTTGCCGGCGGGGTCGAGACAGACGAAGCGGCCGTCCCACCTCACTCCGTAGAGATAGCCGCCGTCGAGCACCGGCGTGTGCTGGGTCGCGCCGAACGTGTCGGCGTCCAAACGATAAACGGTTTGCGGAATGATTTTGCCGCCCTCGGCTTTCAGTTGCAGCAGGAGCGCGCCGGCGTTGTAGCCGCCGGACAGGAAGATTCTGCCGCCATCGAGAATCGCCGGTGACGGCACGGTGGCGATGCTGATCTTCCAATCCGTTGTCTGCCATAACAGGGCGCCGTTGGTTGCCGACACGCCCACGACACCGCGGCTGGCGCAATAGACGAACTGTCGCTGCCCCGCGAAGTCCATCGGCGCAATCGAGGAGTGGGTCATCTTCCAGCCGCTGGGATTGGGCGTCTGCCAGAGGATCTTGCCGGTCGCGAGCTCGACGGCGACCAGCAGCGCGTCGTTGCCGCCGGGCGCGAGGATGACGCGGTCGCCGTCCAACAGCGGGCACTGCCCGGCATACCAGGGCGGGACCGTGGCGCCCAACTGCTTCACGAGATCCATGCCCCAGACGAGCGCGCCAGTAACGGCATCGAGGCAGACGACGTGGCATTTGGGGCCCAAGGCGACCACAAAACGGTCGTTGACGGCCGGGGTGGTCCGGGACATGCCATGGTTGCGCTTTACGGAAACCGGATAGGCGAAGCGCCAGATCTCGCGACCATCCGCCAGCGAGAGGCAGCGCAGGGCGTCCTGCTTTTTCTCGCGGTCGTAATCCATGAGATAGACGCGGCCGTTGCGGACCGCCGGCCCCGCGTAACCTTCGCCCAGTTCCACCGACCACAGCTCCCGCGGACCGGCCGGGTCCCATGCGCGGGCCAGCGATTTCGGGTCCGCGACCATCCCATCGCGTTTCGGTCCGCGAAAACCGGGCCAGGCGCCGGGCAGATCGGTCGCCGGCTTGCCGTCGCCCGGAATGAGCTTGCCTGCGAGGACCGCATTGGTGCTCGTGGTGGCGTCGGCGCCGGGCGGGGCGTCGGTGCCGGGGACGCGCAAGGCGAGGGTGCGATCGGGGCCGCGCGTGAGCCAGACGCCGAGCAGCGCGAGGCCCAGCGCGGCGAGCGCGGCAGGGGCGAGGCGCAGCCAGCGGGGATTGTCCGCCAGATTCATCCGCGTGCCTTCATGCGAGACGCCGCGAGAATAGCGGTTCCCGGCCGGAAAGGGCAACAGGCGAACGCAGGCTCACTCGTAACGGAGCGCGTCAATCGGATCGAGCAGGGCGGCCTTGCGCGCGGGATAGAAACCGAAGAATACGCCGATGGCCGCGCTGAAGGCAAAGGCGACGACGATGGAATTGGGCGAGATCAGGGTTCGCCACCCCATCTCGATGGACAGCAGGCGGGAGCTGACGATTCCCAGGCCGATGCCGATGAGACCGCCGATCAGGCTCAACGTGACGGCCTCAATGAGGAACTGGAGCAGGATGTCACGGCTGCGCGCCCCCACGGCGAGACGGACGCCGATCTCGCGGGTGCGCTCGGTGACGCTGACGAGCATGATGTTCATGATGCCGATGCCGCCCACCAGCAGGGAGACGCCCGCCACCGAGCCAAGCAGCATGGTCATCACCTTCGAGGTGGCGGTGGCCATGTCGGAGATTTCCTGCTGCGTCCGAACGAGGAAGTCGTCGTCCTTGCCATCGCCGATGCGATGGCGCTGGTGGAGCAGGGAGGTGATCTGCGTCTGCACGTCGGGGACGACGTCCGGGTTCGCGGCCTGGACGTTCAGCGAGCGGAAGATGGTGGCGCCCGTCAGGCGCTTCATCGCGCTGGTGTAGGGCACGAGCACGACATCGTCCTGGTCCGATCCCATCATGGACATGCCCTTGGAGCCGAGCAGGCCGACGATCATGAAGGGCGCGCTCTTGATCCGGATGATCTTGCCGACCGGATCGTCGTCGCCAAAGAGGGTGGTGGCGGTGGTCTTGCCGATCAGGGCCACCTTGGCGGCGACGCGGACGTCCTGCTCGGTGAAATTCACTCCGCTGGCGATGGTCCAGGACCGGATCGCGGCGTAATCGGTGCCGATGCCCATGACCTGGGTGTTGATGTTCTGGTTGCCGGCGGCGATTTGAGCGCCGGTGCGGACTTCCGGGCTGACGCCGCTGATGCCGGGCACCTCGCGACGCAGAGCCTCGTAATCGTCCTTGGTCAGGGTCCCGGCGCTGCCGAAGCCCATGCTGAACCCGCCCCGGGTGACGTTGCCGGAGAGGATCAGGATCACGTTCTGTCCCATCTGCGCAATCTGCGCCTCGACCTGGGCCTTGGCGCCATTGCCGATCGCCACCATCGCGATCACCGCGCCGACGCCGATGATGATGCCCAGCGTCGTCAAAATCGTCCGCAGGATGTTTCGGCGCAGAGCGCGGCCGGCGATTCGAAAGGTGGCAAAGAGAATCATGGTCGGATGGTCAAGGAGCCAGTTGCACGGCCTGTTGCTCGCGCTTGATCCTTTCGAGTTCGGCCGTCGCCTCCAGGCGGTCGGTCACCTGCACGTCGCTCACAATCCGGCCGTCGCGCATGACCACATTGCGTTGCGTGTACCGGGCGATGTCGAGTTCGTGGGTGACCATGACGACGGTCATGCCCTGGCGATTGAGGTCCTGAAAAATGCCCATGATCTCGACACTGGTGAGGCTGTCGAGGTTGCCGGTGGGCTCGTCGGCCAGAAGCACCTTGGGGCCGTTGACCAGGGCGCGGGCGACGGCGACGCGCTGCTGCTGGCCGCCGGAAAGCTGGTTGGGATGGTGATCGGCCCGGGGGCCGAGCCCGACCAGTTCCAGCGCCTTCGTGGCCCGCTCACGCTGGTGGCGACCGCTGACATGGCTGCGCGAGTACAGCAAAGGCAGTTCGACGTTTTCGAGCGCCGACGTGCGCGCGAGCAGGTTGAAGCCCTGGAACACGAACCCAATCTTGTGGTTGCGCAACTCGGCCAGCTCGTCCCGGTCCAACTTGCCTGCGTCCACGCCGTCGAGCAGGTAACGGCCGGAGGTGGGGCGATCCAGGCAGCCGATGGCGTTCATCATCGTGGACTTGCCGGAGCCGCTGGCGCCCATGATGGCCACAAACTCGCCCGGCATGATCGCCAGCGAGACATTGCGGACGGCGTGCACTTCCACCTCGCCGGTGACGTAAGTCTTGGAGAAATTCTCCAGCCTGATGACGGGTTGCGTCTCCATGACTCTCGCAAACTACCGCGGCCGGAAGCCGCCGGGCCCGCCAAACGGACTGGGCGCCGGACCCAGCGCGGTCGCCGGCAGCGGCGTGTTCAAACCGGTCACCACCGCGTCGCTCTCGTTCAATCCGCTGACGACCTCGGTGTAGGCGCCGTCGGTGATCCCGGTCTTGACGGTCACCGGCTTCAGCCGCGCCCGGGTCTTGTCGCCGACCTTGTCCTTCTCGATCACATAAACGGTGCGCGTGGCGGGCGCGTCGCCGCTGCCCGCCCGCGGAACGCCAGCCGCGGCACCGCCGCCGCCAAAACCGCGGCCGCCGCCGGGACCACCGCCCTCGCCGCCGCCGCCGCCACCCCGCGCCTGCATGCGCTCCTGCCGCCGCCGCTCGAAGACCTCGCGCTGCTCCGGCGTCAGGCTGGCGGTGTACTTGTCAATCTCCTCCCGCCCGCTCGGCCGCCGGCCCTCGGCGACCCATGGTGGGGTTGGCGGTTCATTGTCCGTCGGTTTGGCAACCGCGCTGTTGGCGCCCGCCGGCGCGACCACGGCAACGGCATTGGTGATCACCGGGGCCTTTTCCGGCGGACGGAAGCGCAGGGCGGCGTTCGGCACACGCAGAACATTCGGATGCTCGGCCGTGATAATCACGGCATTGGCCGTCATGCCCGGCCGCAGCTTCAGGTCGGCATTGTTGACGCTGACGATCGTGGTGTAATTGACCACGTTTTGGTTGGTGATGGGGGCGTAGCGCACCTGCTGCACCACCCCGGTGAACTTGCGCCCGAAGAAGGCGTCCACATTGAAGTCCACGCGTTGACCAACCTCCACGCCGCCGACGTCGGCCTCGGAGACCAGGGCCTCGATCTGCATTTTGTGCAGGTCGTTCGCGATCAGGAACAGGGTGGGGGTGTTGAAGCTGGCGGCCACGGTCTGCCCGACGTCCACGTTGCGTGAGATGACGATGCCGCTGATCGGCGCGTAGATGGTGGTGCGTTGGAGGTCCACCTTGTCGCGCTCCACGGCAGCTTCGCGCATTTTCACCATCGCGTCCGCCTGGTGCAACGCCGCCACTGCGGTGTCCGCGTCGGAGTCGGGGATCAGGTGGTCTTTTTGCAGGGCGAGGGCGCGGCGGGCGTTGACCTGGGCCAGTTCGAGGGCGGCCTTGGAGTTCAGCAGATCGGCCTCCGACGAAGCCACATTGCGCTGGTAGGTGGAGGGATCAATCTGGGCGATCAAGTCGTTCTCCTTGACCTGGGAGTTGAAGTCCACCCGGATGTCCAGAATGATCCCGGAAATCTGGCTCCCGACCTGGACGTTGGTGACGGCGTTGATGGCGCCGTTGGCCGTGACCGACTGGGTCAGGTCGCCCCGGGCCACCGGTATGGTCCGGTAATCGAACACCAGTTCCTTTTCCCGCTTGAAGAACCACCACCAGGCGCCCGCCGCCGCCGCCGCCACGATGACGAACAGGAACCAGCGGAACCATGAGGACTTTTTCGTTGATGCCATAGAATCTGTCTCAAAAACAACCGGTGACGCGCCGCGCCTTCGTTGCCCAGGCAGCCTGCCGCACACCCGCGGCGGCGGCCAGTGTGCCCCTTAACCCCGGAAGGCGGCCAGCGAAATTCAAAATCCAGCGCCAAGGGAAGTTACACCTCCGCAGCCCCACGCAGCCATTGACCGCTTGGGCGCGTCCGTGGTTACGGCGAATCACGGCGGGGGCGGCGATGCCGGGTGCAGGGAGTCACGCATCTCCTGCTCGTGCTTACCGCTGCGCTCCCGCAGCCGTGTTACTTGTTCGGGCGTGAGCAGCCGCTCGATCTGGCTGTCGGTCCTATGCATGCCCTCGATGATGCGCTCGACCGTCTCGCGCGCGCTGGTCTGCACGAGCGGGAGGAGTTGGCGGACCTGGTCGTCGGTCAGGTTCAGGTCCCGCTTCAAATCGGCGACGATGTGACCGGGCAGGTCGCGGCGGGGAGGCGGCGGCGGACGGAAGCAGTGGTGGATCCACAGGGCGCCGCCCACACCGCCGGTGATGGCACCGGCGAGGAACACCGCCAGCAGGTACACCAGGGCTTTGGTTTTGCCGGTGCCGTTCATTGCGTCAGGGCGAGGCTGGCGACCGCGTTGGAATAAGTCCACCGCTCGCTCGTCAGGTCATGGATCCGCGTGGCGCCCAGGATGAGCGCGGCCAGCATCAGCAGGCAGGCGAAGGCCAGTCCGCGCCGGAAGATTGGCAGCAGGCTGAGGGGTTCGCCGCCGGCGCCAGCCACTCGCCAGCCGCCCATCACGCGGGCTTCGATGGCGAACGGCACCTCGACGGCTTGATCCCGTCCCGCCGCGGCCGCCGCCCGCAACAACCGGTCCAAGGTGTGGTCCATGTTTTTCATGGTTTTCCTTCCTGTAAAAGGAATTTGAGGTGCTTCTTCAGTTTGTGCCGCGCCCGGAAGGCCCGCACTTTCACGAGCGTCGTGCTCCAGCCCGTAAGACGCCGGACCTCTTCGAGGCTCTTCTCCTCCAGGTGGACCAGTGTAATCACCAGCCGGTCTTCCGGGTTGAGGCGTTCCAGCAACCGTTCCACCAGTTCCCGCGCGGCGTAGTTCTGCGCCGCCGGCAGCGGATCGGTGTTGGCCGCCAGATCGCGCAGGACCTCCTCCTGCTCGAGGCTCAGGTCGGCCCAGCGCAGCTCCGGTCGCACGCGCTCGTACTTGAGCTGGTTGAAGCACGTGTTGACCGTCACCCGCGACACCCAATGCTCGAGCGGCACCGTGCCGGAATACTGGTCAAACTTCGCAAAAATCCGCATAAACACCGTCTGCACCAGGTCTTCCTCGCTCGTCCGGCGCGGCAAGTGCGCCCGGACGAGTTTCAGGATCAGCGGGGACAGCCGTGCCACCAACTGGCGCGCGGCCGCCTCGTCCCCGGCGCGAATCCGCGCCAGACAAGCGGCCGCATCCCAGCGTTCTTCGTGCATGGCTGCTTCCGCATACACTATCCAACGACTGACGACACCTTAAAACCTTCGCCGGTTACGCCGTTCGGCGGCCGAGGTCCTGGCCGGCAGCGGAAAACCGGGCGGGCCGAAGCGCGAGATACCCGAGTGTCAGCGGTGGAGCATGAGACGTTCGCTGTTGCTGATTCGGTCTGATCCGACCTTGGTTGCTCGATCCGTGGAGGAATCGACACGCTCTTCCAAGGCGGGAACTCGCATCTCCCGAGGTGGCCACCCTGATCAATTTTCAGACCGCCTACGAGTTTTGGACGTGATGCCTGTGACGTGCCGATTTCAGGTCTTGTGTGCGGCTGTGCGGGTGAAACTCTCCCGATCGTAAGCCCAGCGTCTGGATTCGTGTTCCTTCCGCCAGCAACCGGCACGATTACTGCCAATGGAGTGGCTGGCATACTGCGCCCGTGTCAGGACGCAATTGGGATTTCGGCTGCGAGAATCCGGCGCACAGCCGGGTCAAAGCGGAAGTCAACTGTGGGGGCCTTCATGAAACGGAACATCAATAAACCACGCCGTAAATTCGTGGAAATCTCGCACCGCAGCCGTTACTGAAAAGAAAAGGGGTCAGTCAATAGTATTAATAACTCTTGCCCAAATCGGCACGGTTTGGCGCATGGCGTACAGACTTCGAGTCTGCGTTACTCGACGCGGTTTATCACGTTATGAGTCGTGCCAATCACCGGGGAAATATCTTTCATGATGACCAGGACCGGACCCGGTTTCCAGGCTGGATTTGCCACATTGCTCAAAGCAGCCTCCCACCGACCCAGAGTGCGTGCGCGCCCGGCCTCAACGCACCATCATCCGCCCGCAAGGTTTCGGCCGCGTTGTGTGAAGGAGCGAGGATCTTCACCCGCGTTCGAAAAAGTTATCAATACGTTGGACTGACCCCTAGGCCGCTTCTTTGGCCTTTTTGCTTTCGGCGATGACCTTCTGTTCGAGTTCCTTCGGCATTTCCTCGTAATGGTCGAAGTCCTCGACATGGGCGGCCCGACCGCCGGTCAGCGAGCGCAAGACGGTGGAATATTGGTAGAGTTCCGCTGCGGGGATCACGGCCTTGATGACCTGCAACCCGTCGTCGGAGTCCATGCCCAGAATCTTGCCGCGGCGGCTGGAAAGGTCGCCGATGACGGCGCCCATGGCGTCGTCGGGCACGCGGATTTCCACGACGTGAATCGGTTCGAGCAGGCAGGGCCGGGCATTGAGGAACGCCTCGCGGAAGGCCTCCTTGCCAGCGATCTGGAAGGCGATGTCCTTCGAGTCCACGGGGTGCATCTTGCCGTCGTAAAAATCAATCTCCAGGTCCACGACCCGGTAGCCGGCGAGCACGCCTTCGTTGCAGGCGGAATTGACGCCCTTTTCGACCGAGGGCACGAACACGCGGTCCACGTTCTGGCCAACGAGGCTTTGCGTGAACTCGACGCCCGTGCCGCGCGGCTTCGGGGTGAGACGCATCCAAACCTCGGCGAACTGGCCGGCGCCGCCGGTCTGTTTCTTGTGGCGGTACTTGGAATCGGCCTTGGCTTTGATCGTTTCGCGGAAGCGGATTTTCGGAGCGATCAGGTCGAAATCCACCTTGTAACGGTTGCGGAGGCGTTCGGAAATCACCTGGAGATGCAGTTCGCCCTGGCCGGAGAGGACCGTCTGGTGCAGCTCCGAATCCACCTGATAGACAAACGTCGGGTCCTCCTCGTGGAGGGCGGCGAGGCCCTGGGCCACCTTGTCTTCCTCGCCCTTGGACTTCAGCCGGAGCGCGGCGTGGATGTTGGGCTTGGGGAACTGGACCTTGGGCAGTTTCACGTTCGTGCCGGGCGAGCAAAGCGTGTTGCCCGTATGCGTGTCGCGCAGTTTGACGACGGCGCCGATGTCGCCGGCGACCAGACTGTTCACGTTCTGCCGGACCTTGCCGTTCAGGGTGAAGATCTGGCCGATTCGTTCGGACATGTTGCGGTCCGAGTTGAACAGCTCACTGCCCACGCGCGCACTGCCGGAATAGACGCGAAAGAATGAAACCTCGCCCAGATGCTCCTCGTTGAGCGTCTTGAAAACGTAGAGCACGGTGTTGGGCGAGCCGAGCGGCACGTCCACCGGCTCGCCGTTGACGTCGAGGGCGGCGACCTTGGCGCGGTCCACCGGCGAGGAACCGTGCCGGGCGATGAAATCCATGACGCGCGCCACGCCGACGTTGGTTTCGGCGGACGCGCAAAACACCGGGATGATCTCCTGTTTTTGGATGGCGGTGTGGATGCCGGCGCGCCATTCCTCGTCCGACAAGGTGCCCTGCGCGAAGAACTTCTCCAGCAGGGTGTCGTCGGACTCGGCAATGTGCTCGATCAGTTCCTGATGGAGGGCCTTGACCCGCTCGGCCCACTCGCCACCGGCAGGTTCCTCCGTGTATTTGCCACTGCCGTCGGTCGCGTAGGTCAGGATGTCGCTGCGCACCACGTCGAGCAACCGGTTGAAGCCGGGGCCGGGATTGATGGGCAGGTTGATGGGGAAGACCTTGGGACCGAAACGTTCGCGGAGTTGTTCGAGAACGCCGTCGAAATTGGCATGCTCCTTGTCCATCATATTGACAACGAACATCTTAGGAATGTTGAATCCGGTGGCGTATTTCCAGACCCGGTTCGTGCCCAGGCTGACCCCGTCCACGGAATGGACGACGATCAGGGCAAAATCGCAAACGCGCAGCGCGCCGAGCGCCTCGCTGATGAAGTCCAGGTAACCCGGCGTGTCAATGAAGTTGAACTTCTTGCCCAGCCACTCGGTGTGCAGGAGCGAGGCGTGGATGGAGATCTTGCGCTTCTGTTCGGCGTCGTGGTAGTCGGACGCGGTCGAACCGTTGGCGATGCTGCCCAACCGGCCAATCGCCCCGCTGCAGGCGAGCATGGCCTCGCTCAACATGGTCTTCCCGCAGGTGGCGTGGCCGACGACAGCGAAGTTGCGGATGTCTCCAGAATTATAGTCTTTCATATCAAGTTCGTTTTCGCGACCCGGTTCATGACAGGTGAACGGGCGTTTGTAAGGCAAATCTCCGATTCCGCCAACAAAACTTAACGAATAATTCGCCCGCCGGCACGCCGGGCAGTGGGCCGGTCAACTCTCCCGCAGGGCCGTCGCCACCGGCAGCCGCGCGGCGCGAATGGCCGGGAACAGCCCGCCGACCAGGCCAATCAGCAGCGCGTAGGCCAGCCCGAGCGCCAGCAACCGCGGCGTCACCGCGAACGCAAACGCCACCTGGCTGAAACTCTGGAAATTCATCGTCGCGGCGCGAAAACCGTCGAAGGCCAGATAGGCCCCCGTCGCCCCGGCCACGCCGCCCGCCAGGGCGAGCAGGAGCGACTCCAGCAGGACCGAACTGACCACCGCCGCGCTGCCGAAGCCCAGCGCCCGCAGGGTCGCGATCTCCCGGGTCCGGGCCGCGACCGCGGAGTACATCGTGTTCAGGGCGCCGAACACTGCGCCCAGGCCCATCAAGCCGGCGACGATCGAGCCCAGCCCGGTGATGAGGTTCACCATCGTGCGGGATTGCTCGGCATAATAATCGCTCTGGCGCACGACCTTCACGTTCAGCCGCGGATCGCGCATCAGGGCGTCACGAAAGGTGTCGAAGGCCCCCGGCGAAATCAGGCGGACGAGGACGGATTGATAGGAGTTACCGCGCTGGTAGGCCGACTGGAGCACGGTCGAATCGGTCCAAATCTCCGATTCGGCGATGCCACCGCGGGCGGTGAACAGGCCGACCACCCGCCACTCATTCTTGCCGACCCGCAGGCGGGAACCGACGTCCAGGCCGGAGAATTCCCGCGCCGCCCCGCGCCCCACGATCACTTCGTTGCGGCCAAGGACAAAGGGCCGACCCTCGATCACGCGCACGTCGTCACGGACCTCGAAACTCATCCGCCGCACGCCGCGGATCGGGACGTTCGCGTCCGTGCCGGTGTCGCGCTTGGGCAGGCTGATGATCACAAACAGCTCGGGCGAGGCCAGCGCGCCCGCCGCCGTGCTCACCACGCCGGGAGCCTCGCCGATGATGCGCACGGATTCGCCGCCCAGGAAGCTGACCATCTCGGTGTCCGACCCGCTGCGGAGCACGACGGCGACGGCGGGCGAACCGGAGGCGGTCATCGCCTGACGAAACCCCTGGGCGATGGAGAGTGTGCCCACGAGCACCGCCACCACGCCGCCGATGCCGACGGCAGCCGCCGCGCAGGCGCCTTTCCGCTCGGGAATCGAGAGCAGGCTGAAGCGCGTGATCGCGGCGAACTGGGCAAACCAATTCAGAGGCAGGGCCATGTCATCCTTTCCGCAGGGCCTCCGCAATCTCCAACCGCATCGCCTGCCAGGCCGGGACCAGACCCGTGGCCAGGCCCAGGCCCAACGTCAGCCCCAGGCCGATGACCAGGTCCTTGACCGGAAAGTAGAACACGGGCAGCGCGCCGTGGGTCGGATCGCCCCGCGCGATCAGCATCCACGCGAGCCCGAGGCCGATGCCACCGCCGAGGCCGGCGAGCAAGCACGACTCCGCCAGGACCAGCCCCAGCACCTGCGCGTTGGTAAAACCCAGCGCCTTCAAGACCCCCAGCTCCTGGGTGCGCTCGCGGACCGACTGGGCGACGGTGTTCCCCGCGACGAGCAGAATCGTGAAAAAAACGGCGCTCAGAATCGCCTTGATGATCGTGCCGATGTCCGCGATCTGCCGGGCCCAGCCGCCGACGAAGGCCTTTTCTGTTTCCGCCTTGGTCTCGGCCGGGGAATTGGTGAACTCCTCGTCAATGGCCGCCGCGACCCGGGTCGAGTCCTCAGGATTTCCGACCCGGACGATGTACCAACCCACGTTCCCGGTGCCAAAGAGCCGTGTTTCGTCGAGGTAATCATAGCGCAAGAACATGGGGGTCGTGTCAGTTCCCTTCTGGGCCCCGTCGAAGATGCCCACCAGTTCAAACTCCCACACACGGCCACCGTCCTTCTTGGTCCAGATGGTGGCCTGAATCGGGATGCGATCGCCCACCTGCCAGCCAAACCGCCGGGCGGTGGCGCGCCCCACGATGACGCCGGTCCGCGTCCGGAACCAGACCTCCTTTTGCTCCGCCGGCAGGAGATACTCCGGATACATGCGGAGAAAGGATTCCGGCTCGACGGCGAACTGAGGAAAGAAATTCCTTGGCTCCTGGTAAACGCCGCCAAACCAGCTCTGGTGGATGACCCCGGTCACGCCCGCGATGCGGGCAATGCGCGCCTTGTAGGTCGCGGGCAGCAACTGGGCGATGGACACCCGATGCCGCACGATCAGCCGGTCCGACCCGGCCACGTCCACACCGGCGCTCAGGCCAACCCGGATTGCGGCCAGATAGCCGTAGAGCAGGAACGCCACGGCGATCGAGAGCAGCGTCAGCAGGGTGCGCAGCCGCTTGCGCCGCAGATTGCTCCCGGTGAGGTGGAGGAATTTCATGCCGGCATTTCGCTGACAATCTGCCCCTTGTAGAGAAACACCGTCCGCGTGGCCCGCGCCGAGGCGTGCGGGTCGTGCGTGACCATGACGATCGTTTTGCCATGATTGCGGCTCAACGATTGGAGCAGGTCGAGCACCTCGTCGCCGGCCCGCCGGTCCAGGTCCCCCGTGGGCTCGTCGCAGAGCAGCAGCGTCGGGTCCGTCACGATCGCGCGCGCGATCCCGACGCGCTGCTGTTCGCCGCCGGAGAGCTGGCGCGGGAAATGGCGGCTGCGCTGGACGAGCCCGACAATGCGGAGGGCCAGGGCCACGCGCCGCTTGCGCTCGCCGCGCGACAAGCGCGTCAGCAACAGCGGCAACTCGACGTTCCGTTCGGCCGTGAGCACCGGCAGCAGGTTGTAGAACTGGAAGATCAGCCCGATGTGCCGCGCCCGCCAGGCCGCCAGCGGACGATCCGGCAACTGGTCCACCCGCACGCCGCCGATCACAATGTCCCCGCGCGTCGGCCGATCCAGTCCGCCCAGCAGGTTCAGCAGCGTGCTCTTGCCCGAGCCGGAGGGGCCCATCAGCGCCAGGAATTCGCCCTCGGCGATGGCCAGTTCAATACCCTCGAGCACATGCACGGTTTCGCTGCCGCGGCGGTAGGACTTTTCCACCCCGGCCACTCGGACCAGCGTTCCGCGCGATGGGCTCATCGGAGTGGAACTCACCGCGGCATCTCCCGGACTCGGGCGCCATCCCGCAGATGCTCCGGCCCTTCGACGACCACGCGCTCGCCGACCGCCAGGCCGGAAAGCACGAGCGTCCCGCCTTCCTGGGTTGTGCCGCTCGTCACGGCGCGTCGCGCCACGCGTCCGTCTGCAACCACAAACACCACGTCACGGCCGTCCTCGTGGCGCAGCGCCGGCTTGGGAATGACCACCGCGCCAGCCAGATCGTCATGGCGGGTGGTGTCGCGAAACGCAACCTTCACCGCCATGTCGGGCAAAATCCGAAGATCGAGCTGGTCGAAGCCGATTCGGACCTTGACCGTCGCCTTCTGCCGGTCGGCGGTGGGAATGATCGCAATGACATGGGCGGGAATCTTCCACTCCGGGTAGGCATCGAGCGTGGCTTCGACCGGCTGGGTGGCGGTCACGCGATTGATGTAGCTCTCGTTGACGTCCACTTCGATTTCCAGCGAACTCATGTCCACGATCGTGCAGATGCCGGTGCGCGTGTAGCCGCCGCCAGCGGAAATCGGGGAGATCATTTCGCCGGGTTGCGCATTCTTCATGGTCACCATCCCCGCGAAGGGCGCGCGGATCACCATGTCCTCAATTTGCTGGCGGCACACGGCGATCTGTTGCTGCGCGACTTCGATGTCCGCCTGCTGCTTCGCCAACTGCGCCTTGCGGGCGTTGACGTCGGCCACCGCGCGGTCCAGGTCCGTGGCTGGCGCGATGTGGCTGGCGTGCAAGTCGCTGACCCGGCGAAGATCCTTCTCCGCCTCGTCGAGCCGGACGCGGGTTTCCTCCAGCGCGGCCTTGCCGGCGGCGAACTGGGCTTCCGTCAGCCGCAGCTCCATCTGAATGTTGCTGTCGTCCAGCCGCGCCAGCACCTGGTCCGCCGACACTTCGCGTCCCTCCTCAATGGCAACTTCGACCACCTTGCCGGTGACCTTCGAGGATACGGTGGCTTGGCGCCGGGGCGTGACATAGCCCGAGGCGTTGAGTGCGACCGCCGCGCTGGCGCTTTCGGCAGCACGCACAACGACAGTGTGGACCGCGGCCACCCGGCCCCACAGGAACCACCAGCCCGCCAGGGTGAACAGTGCCAGCACCAGCACCACCCAGCCCAGCCGGCGCCGGTCGGGCACCGCCGGTTCGTCGCGTCGGTCAATCCGCAGTTCGTTCAAGGAGGCGTGGTCGAGGTTCACGCCGCCCATTCACCGCGCTCGGCGAAAGGGCGTCAAGCCGGGACGCGGCCAGGCAGTGTCGTCAATTGGCGGGGCGAGGCTCTGACGAGCCGTGGAAATGCCCTGGCCAAAGCGGCTCGCGGGGACTCTCGCCCCACCGCGAAGCCAAGCTACGACACCGTCTGGCAACGCTCGGCTTCGGCCCGGGCGACATTGTTGAAACACTTCGCCCGGCAGGCGTGTCTGTATGCTTGAACGGGATGACGCAACCAGGGCCGCCGGACGGGCCAGGACCCGAAGAGCCGGCGGCCAATAACCCTGAGACAATTTATGCCGGTGCTTTCAAGATTCTGCGGGATTGTGGTGCGGATGCTTTTCGCGCCGCTGCTGGGCGCCCACTTCCACGCGATTTACGGCGACCGCGAACTCATGGTCGCCATCGAGCCGCTCGCGATCATCCAGGGCGACGCGCCGGACGAGGTGCGGCGGCTGGTGCTCGCCTGGGCGCGCACCCATCAACGCGAACTGCTCACCGCCTGGCGCCGCTGCGGCGCGGGTCTGCGTCCCCAAACCATCGCGCCGCTGACCGCGGCCTCCCGCTAATGTCCACGCTGCTGGCCGTCCTTGCCTGGTGCCTGCTGCTGGTGGTGTGCTGGCCGCTGGCCCTGCTCGTCTTGGTGCTCTTTCCGCTGATCTGGCTGCTGCTGCTCCCCTTCCGGCTGGCGTTCTCGGTCGGCGAAGGTCTGCTCGCCCTGGTCAAGGCATTGTTCCTTTTGCCGGCGCGCCTGCTCGGCCGCCGCGGCTGAACTCCGCCCCATCACCGGTGCGATGGCTGGCGGCGAGGCTTGGGTCGGCGGACGGCAAGCCGCTGCGTAGGCTGTCGCTGCAATAGTGTTTGACACCCTCCGACGCGAAATCTACGTTCGCGTTCAGGAACGCTATGGCCGAAAACATTCCCAATTTGCCAACCGGGGCGGCGCCACTCAAGCCCGCCGAACCCGCGAAGATCCAACCCAAGAAGGAAACCGTCCGCATCAGTCTGCCGCCCAAGCCGACGGCGGCGCCGACCGTGAGAATTCCGGTTCCAGCGGCGCCCTCGCCCGCCGTGGCCGCCGCCGGGGCCCCGACCTCTCCCGCCGCCCCGGCCCAGACGCCCGCGCCCGCGACTCCCGCCGGCGCCGCGGCGCCCGCGCCCCGACCCGCCCCCGCCGCGCCGACGTTGACTTCCGCCCCGCGACCGGCGGCGGCCCCGGCGCGCCCCGCGGCCGCCGGATCTGGTTTGCTGGAAAATGTTCTGGCCGTCACCGCCGCCGTCCTGGGCTTGGTGGCGCTGGCCGGCGTTTTCCTGTTGATGAACAAATTCTGACCGCGAGGGAAACCGCGCAGTCGGGAGGGGACGCTTTTGTATGGCTTCGAATAATCTGTTGTTGCTTACGGAGGGGAATTTTCAAGGCGAGGTGCTCCAGTCACCAGTCCCGGTACTGGTGGATTTCTGGGCGGAATGGTGCGGTCCCTGCCGCATGATTGCGCCGCTGCTGGAGGATCTCGCCACCGAATACGAAGGCCAGGTGAAGGTCGGCAAGGTGAATGTGGACGAAAACCAGCAACTCGCCGCCGAATACCGGATCACCGGCATCCCCACGCTTCTGCTGTTCAAGGACGGACGCGTGCAAGACGTCATCGTCGGCTTGAAGAGCAAGCGCGATCTCAAGGCGTCGCTCGAACGAGCCCTGACGCCCGCGTAGCCCGCAGCCGGCGGGCGGAAGACCATGCCGCTGATCGTCACGCCCGGGCGTCTGAGCAAACTCTCGGAGTTCTACCACCAACTGAGCTCCATGATGGCGGCCGGGCTGACGCTCGTTCAAACCCTCGAACAGATTCACCGTTCCCCGCCCGCGGCGTTCCTGCGCCGGCCGGTGCGGCACCTGCTCGACGGCCTCCAACAGGGACTCGATCTCAGCGATGCGCTCGCCACGCTGCCGGGCTGGCTGCCTTCGTTTGATGTGGCACTGATCGCCGCCGGCGAAAAGAGCGGACGGCTCGATGCGGTCTTCCTGATTCTCTCCGAATACTACCAGGCCAGGTCAAAGCTTGCGCGGCAGGTCATCGGTTACCTGATGTATCCGGCGTTTATGGTACTTGCCGCAGTGTTCATCTGCCCCTTCATTCCCTCCGGGGGACCGTTCGCCGACGGTAACTGGGGAGGGTATTTTCGAGAAACATTTGGCGTGCTGCTCCTCGGTTTCGCGGTGATCTTCCTGTTGCTCTACGCCTGCCAGGGAAGACGGGGTGAGTTCTGGCGCAGCCTGCTGGAGCGGCTGCTGCACCCCATTCCGATACTGGGCAAGGCGCGACGCCAATTGGCGGTATCCCGCCTCGCGACCGCCCTCGACGCGTTGCTCAATGCCGGTGTTCCCATCTTCCAGGCTTGGGAAATGGCCGCCGCCGCGAGCGGTTCACCCGCCCTCCGCCGCGCTGTGGCCGGGTGGGAATCGCGCCTCCAGGGCGGTGATTCCCCCGGCGATCTGCTGCCCCAGACGCGGGTTTTTCCGGACATGTTCGCCAACCTCTATCACACCGGTGAGATCAGCGGAACCCTCGACGACGCGCTCCGGCGTTTGAGGACCTATTACGAGGACGAGGCGTCGCGCCGGCTCCAAGCCCTGGCCTGGTGGCTCCCGCGGTTAGTTTATTTCGCGTTGGTGGTTTACCTCGCGTTCAAAGTCGTCGGATTCTGGGTCGGCTACTACGACATGATTCTCAACAGCCCGCTGGGCTCGCCCGAGTAACCAAGCGCGGGGTGGTGTCCACATCCCAACTCCCGGTGCGGCGCAATCGAAGCTCATTTCGCTTGAGTTCCGCCTTGCGGCGGCCATGACCGGCTGAAGCCGGCACTCCAAACTCCGTTCGGTGGTGGAAATCAGGACACTGCCGGCCGCACCGCGCGCGAACCCGGCTTCCCATCGTCACCGCTCTCCGCTAGCCTCGGCGCATGACGTTGTCTGAAGTCCTGACTGACGAGGCCCTGCGGCAGCACGAATTCCCCGTGACGCGCCGGCAGATTTACCTGGCGCATGCCGGCGTGTGCCCGCTGCCCCGCCGGGTGGCGGCCGCCCTGGCCGAGTACGCCATGGCCGCCACCGCCACCGACCAGGAAAAAGTGATCTCCGCGGATTTCGTGAGCGAATCCCGCGCGCTCGCCGCCCGGTTCCTAGGCGCGAAACCGGAGGAAATCGCCTTCGTCGGTCCCACCTCGCTCGCCTTGAGCTTCGTCGCTGGCGGTCTGTCCTTCCGCCGCTCCGAGAACGTCGTCATCTACTTCGACGATTACCCAACCAACGTGTATCCGTGGCTGGCCTTGGCGGATCGCGGTGTCGCCGCGCGCCTGCTCAAGGTGCGCGAACTGGGCCGCCTCCGGCCGGCGGATGTCCTCGGGCAGGTGGATGACAACACGCGTCTCGTGGCGCTGGCCTCCTGCCATTTCGTGGCCGGCTGGCGGATTGAACTCGATGCCATTGGCGCGGCCCTGCACGAACGCGGCATTCTCTTCAGCGTGGACGGCATCCAGACCCTCGGCGCCTTCCCCACGCCGGTGACGCACGTGGATTTTCTGGCGGCCGATGCGCACAAATGGCTGCTCGGCCCCTGCGCGACCGGCCTGCTCTACGTCCGGCAGCCCATCCAGGACCAGCTCAAACCCACCGCTTTCGGCTGGCACAACGTGGTGTGCCCGGATTTCACCGCCCAGGAGGAAATGCGGTTGCGCCCGGACGCGCGGCGGTACGAGCCGGGCAGCGACAATCTCGTCGGCCTGGTCGGGCTGCGCGCAGCGCTCGAACTGCTCCTCGAGATTGGGGTGGAGGCAATCGCGGCCGAGCTGTTGCGCAAGCGTGCCTGGGTGGTCCCGGCGCTCCAGGCCAAAGGCTACACCGTGCTGCACCCGGCCGCGCCCCCGGCCAATGCCAGTGGCATCATCACGTTCCACCGGCCGGACCAGGACATGACCGCCTTGCACGGCCGGCTCGCCGCCGCGGGCATCATCACGTCGCTCCGGGCGGACCGCACCGGGCGCAACTACGTCCGCCTCTCGCCGCACTTTTACAACACCGACGCCGAGCTGCACCGGCTGTTGGAACTGCTCTGAGGCCACGGACGCTCAGGCCCGCCCGGACGCCAGCCGCAACTGCGTCTGTTCCGGCCGGGCCGGCGGGGTGGGCCGCCATTCGACCGCGGCATCCACCACCCGCCGCATCTGCCCAAACCACCAGGCCACGCCCAGCGCGGGACGCTCGAGGCGCCGGACGCTCGCCCGCTTCAACGGGTCGTCAAACCCGAGTTCCAGTTGTTGTTTGCTCATCATCGGACCTTTCATTTTTCACCCAGCTTAGCCGGTGGGGTGGGACAATTGCGGTCCAAGGGTCCAACTTTTTTTTGAACGCACCGAGGCCGGCGGGGGAGGCGATCCGGCGGCGCGCGGCGGACGATTGTTGTAACCTTTTCGCCACCGCGTGCGAATAGATGACCAGACGCCGTTGCGGCTGATCCACGGAGATCCGCAGCGAACGGCGGGAAACCACGATTCACTTGTTACCCTGCATGAAACATACCCTTGCCCTCCTTGTCCTGACGCTGGCGGCGGCCGCCCCAACCTTCGCCGGCCCGCTGCAACGCCAGGATCTGCCCGCCGACACGAAATGGCTCGTCCACCTGGACGCCACCGCCTTTCTCAAAACGAAAGTCGGCGACTACCTCGCCAAAGAGCTGATCGAGCCGAAGCTCGCCCAGGGGCGGGCCGACATCAAAGCCTGGTTCGATTTCGACTTCGACTGGCGGCGCATCGGCGGCATCACCATCTTCGGCACCGATTACACCGCCCCGAAGGACGAGCGCGGCGTGGCGCTGGTCTATACCGACCTGGACATTGCCAAGGGCTTGGACGGCGCAATCGCCAAGCTGGAAGCCGCCGGCTCCGCCGACTCGGGCTCGGTCAAACGCCTCGAGGAGGCACCTCACGCCCTCTACCAGTTGAACGACGTGTTCGCCGCGGTGCAAAAGGGACAACCGGTGGTACTGGGCAAGAGTCGGGAGAAGGTGGTGCGTGCCCGCGACGTCCTCAGCGGCAAGAGTTCCAATCTCAAGGCGGGCAAGGCGTTCACCCAGCTTCCGGCGGCAGCGGGCGGATCCTTCCTGATCGGCGCCGCGGAGGACTTCAACCAGGTGGCCGTCCCGCAACAGGCGAACGTGCTCAAGCAGGCGGATGCCATCGGCTTCACCCTCGCCGAGAAGGACACCAACCTGGTCGCCACGCTCGCCCTCCTGCCGAAGGACGAACAGGTCGCCCAGCAGATCCAGCAAGTGGTCCAGGGTCTGATTGCGCTCGGCGCTCTCAGTCAGGGCAACAACGCCGACTTGCAGCGACTGGTCCAGGCAACCCATGTGCAAAAGACCGACCGGTTCGTCACGCTCGACCTCAGCCTGCCGGTTGATCTGATCCAACAAAAGATCGCCGAGGGCGCCCGCAAGAAGTAAAGTGGCCGCGTTCCGCATGGACAACGCCCTGCCTTCGCTGCTCACTGTCCCGGTGCCGTCGCCCGACGCCGCCCGCCTGCCCGCCCGGCTCGCGAGCGGGGCGTCCGCGGCGGCGCCGGCGGGCGAGGCGTCCGCGCTCGTGGCCGACGAGGTCCTCGCCCGGCAATGGCAGGCAGGTTCGGACGCCGCTTTCACCGAGCTGATCGCCCGGTTTCACCGGCGGGTTTTCAGTTTCCAGTTTCACTCCACCCAGCGGCGTGAGGACGCCGAGGACCTGACCCAGGAGACGTTTCTGGCGGCGCACCGGAGTGTGCGGCGCTACCAGCCGGAGCGGACCTTCGCGCCCTGGCTGTTCGGGATTGCGCGACACGCGCTGGCCGACCACTGGCGACGGGCCCGGCCGCATGAGGAATTGCCGGCCGATTATGCCGGACAACCCGGGCCGGAGGAAACGACGCCGACGGAGGCCGACGAACGCGGGGTCCGGCTGTGGGGGCAGGCGCGCCGGCTGAAGCCGCAACTCTTCGCCGCCCTGTGGCTGCGCTACGGCGAGGGATTCGACATCGCCGCGGTGGCGCGCGCCTTGGACGTCACGCGGATTCACGCCAAGGTCATCCTGTTCCGCGCCCGGAAGGAACTCGCGCGGCGCGGCCGCGCCGATCAACTCACGCAGAAAGGAGACGCACTATGATCCGTTGCTGGCTGGCCACCCTCTGGCTGATCCGTCATGCGGATGAAGCTGCGGACCGCGCACCCGCATGGCTCGCCCGTCATTGGACGACGTGCCCGCCCTGCGGTGCGCGACACCAAGCGCACGCACTTATGGGGCGCCAACTGGCTGCCGCCGTGCCGCGCGTTGAAACGCCTCCGTTCCTGGCGGCCCGCCTTGCTGCGGTTGCCCGCGGCGGCGCCGCTCCTCGGGCCGGACACTCCCGGCGCGCGCTACGCCTCGCTGGTTTCACCGCGCTGGCAGCGCTGTCCGTCTGGCTGATTGTGCCACCCCAGCGGCCGCCGGTGAAGCCGGCCACGCCACCGGCCAACCTGGCCGCCCTCATGGATGCGACCCTGGCTGAGCCCGCCCGGCTGGCCGGCGACCCGCGGTTGACCGCGGTAACGCAGGTGCTGGACCAACCCTTGCAACAGGAGTTCAAACGGCTGCTGGCCGATGCCGGGAACGCCTGGCGCAGCCTCGCCGCGGACTTCAGCCCGTCGCCCATCGGGCCGTGATCCGCCGGGTCAGTCGCGCGTCCCCGGAGCGCCGGGTGGGTGGCGCGCGTGCATGAACCGGTGGACGAGAAAGTAATACATCGCCGCCAGCACCAGCACGACCGCCCCCGCCCAGAGGCCCAACCGCTTGGCGTCGCCGGCCAGCAGGGCTTCATCCTCGCCCGCCTTCATCCCCAGCCAGCAGAGGATGCCGCACCAGAACGCCGAGCCGGCCACGGTGAACAGGGAATAGCGCAGGAAATTCATGCGCACGACGCCGGCGGGAATGCCGATCAAGTGCCGCACCACCGGCAGCAAGCGCGAAATGAAAATGCCCCACGGGCCAAAGCGCGCCGCCCAGCGTTCCACGCCCGCCACTTTTTCGGGCGTGATGAACACATACCGGCCGTAGCGCAAGACGAAGGGCCGGCCCGCCAGGCGCGAAACCCAGTACATCACCGTCGCGCCGGCCCAGGAGCCCAGCGTGCCAGCCAGGACGATGCCCGCCATGCTGAACCGCCCGGTCGTGTGCGCCAGATGGGCCGCCGGTGGAATGACCACCTCGCTCGGCAGGGGAATGATGGAGCTCTCCATCGCCATCAGCAGCGCGATCAGCGGATAGCCCACCGTGTCCAGCGATCCCTGGTACCAGATGACGAGCGCCTTCAGCATGTGCCGGACTGCTTACCCGCAAGCATCGCGGGAAACAAGCCTTTGCGGGCGTGGGTATTCTGATTTCCGCCATCGCGCGGAGTTTGGAGTGCCGGCTTCAGCCGGTGGGGACCGCTTCAAGGCGGAACTCCCAACGAAATGAACGCCGTCGCCCCACACCAAGGGTTGGAATTGGGATACTACGCGGGCGCGACCGCTGATTTCACCGGCCGGCCGCCCGGAGCGCATCGAGCTGCGCCAACACTGCGCACAACCGGTCCAGCACCGGCGTCGGCACCCCGGCGCGCTGGGCGCGGCGTTGCGGTTCGAAGAAAATGCTCTCCAGTTCGAGCGGCCGGCCCAGCTCGAAATCGAGCAGCGTCGAGGCCTTGTAGGCGGCCATGCAGCGCGTGTTGGCGATGTTTTTCTCTTCCAGCGCCGGCGGCAGGGGGAAGCCAAGCGCGTTGGCCGCGGCGATGATTTCCCGCATGAGCGCGCGCAGGCACATCTCCCAGCCGGGATCGGCCAGCAGCACGTCGGTGGGCAGGCACTCGGTGGGCAGGACGAACTCGGAAGGCACCGCGCCCGTCGCGAAGGCGGCGTGCCCCACGACGCCCGCCACGCCGAGGCCGTTGAAGGGGACGTTCCAGACGAGCTTCTCCCAGCGAGCCTGGGCGAGATTCGCGGTGATGTCACAACGGATGCCGGCCTGGCGAAACCGTTCCGCGAGCCCGTGCGTCCGCGCCTGCGCTGGCTGGCCATACTCGCCCAGCACGATCTTGCCGTGGGCGCTGTGCCGGACCACTCCGGGGGCGACCCGGTTGAGGCAAACGAAGCACAACCCGCCGAGCACGCGCTCGCCGCCGAACCGGCGTGCCAGTTCGTCGTCGCTGCCGATCCCGTTCTGGAGTGTGAGCAGCAGCGTGCCGGAACCCAGAAGCGGCGGAAGGAGCCGCGGGAATTCAGCGTTCGCCGTGGTCTTGAGACCGATCACCACGAGGTCGCAGGGCCCGATTTCAGCGGGTTGACGGGCACAGCGCGGGCGGGCCGTGAAATCGCCGTCAACGCTGTACACCCGGACGCCGTCGCGGCATACCGCATCGAAATCGGCGCGGAGAAGGAAATGCGTCTCCGCGCCGGTCCGGCAGAGTTTGGCGCCGTAGAAGATCCCGACGGCGCCGCAACCCACAACGGCGATCTTCATGCGGCAGCTCGCGCGGGCCGGCATACGGCGGCGGCCCGGCGATACACAAAAAAAGCACCCTGACCCAGTCAGAGTGCCTGGTAAAAAAACCAGTGTTACTTGGCGCCGAGGATCGCGTCCTTGGCGGCCTTGGCGACGCGGAACTTCACGACCTTCTTGGCCGGGATCTTGATTTCGGCACCGGTGGCCGGATTACGGCCGATGCGCGCCTTGCGATTGACCAGGACCAGCTTGCCCACGCCCGGGAAAGTGAACGTGTTCTTGGCGTTCTTGTAGGAAAGGCCCGCCAGGATTTCGAGCACCTGGACGCCCTGTTTCTTGGTGATACCGACCTTTTCCGCAATCTCGGCGGCGATTTGCGACTTGGTGAGAGGTTTTGCCATAGGATCTGTTGTTACTTGGTTAAGGAGTCAACGGACTTCCGGCTGGTTTTAACAAGCCCGCCCGGCGGCGCAAGCAGAAAATCAGTAAAAATCACCAGTATTTCATGGGTTTCGCACTTCGGCCGGTCACGGACGCGGTGCCGCCGGCGCCCGCCGGTAGCTCACAAACGCCGCCTGCCGGCTGTCCGGCGACCACGACGGCACGTTGATCGTTCCCTGCCCGCCGAACAGCTCCGCCACCACCTGAATTTCGCCACCGTTCGCCGGCATCAACCGAAGCTGGACGTCCTGGTTCTCCGGGTGTCCCTTCACGTCCGCAGCGTAGGAAAGCAGGACCATCCACTTGCCGTCGGGTGAAGGATGCGCGAACCAGTTGTTCAGCGCGTCGTGGGTGACCTGTTCCTGCCCGCTGCCATCCGGATGCATCCGCCAGATCTGCATCAGGCCGGTCCGCTCCGAGTTGAAATAAATCCAGTTCCCGTCCGGCGAATACTCCGGTCCGTCATCGAGCCCCGCCGCCGTGGTCAGGCGGGTTTCCGCGCCGCCGCTGGCGGGGACGGTGTAAACGTCGAACTCGCCGTTGCGCTCGGCGCAGTAGGCCAGGGTCTTTCCATCCGGCGACCAGCCGTGCCAGTACGACGGACCCAGTTCGGTCACCCGCCGCGGCGTTCCGCCCGCCGCGGGGACGATGTAGATCCGCGATTTGTCGTCCTGCGACTGGTCGCTGATCGCCAGCTCCGTGCCGTCGGGTGACAGCCCATGGTCGTTGTTGCAGCGCGTGGCAAGGCCCGTGTCCACCAGTTCGGGAGTGCCGCCGGTGACCGGCAAACGGTAGATGTGGCCGTGCGCGTTGAACAAAAAGTGCTTCCCGTCGCGCGACCAGTTCGGCGCTTCGAGGTGATCGCGCACATGATAAATCGCCCGGCGATCCTTCGAGGCGATGTTGACGACCTCGATCGTGCTTTCGAGCACGAGGTTGGTGGTGGGAACGTGCGGACGCGATTCGAGTTTCACATTGGAGAACGCGGCCGTCTCGACCCGCGTGTCATCATGCGCGCACACCCCCAGCCCGACGTAAACCGGATCCTTCAATTTCAGTTTGAACGATCCGCCCGCCGGTTGCAGCGGTTCGCGGGCGCGAGCCACCGACATGAAAACTTCATCGCCATAACGCTCGATCCGCAGCGTGGCCGGGTTGGTCACGTTGGCCTGGATTTCGTGGGTCAGTCCACCGCGCCCGGCGCGACACTGCAGCGAGGTCAGGCCATCCCCGTGCAACGCGGCGTCGGCATAGGCAGCGTCCGGTTCCAGTCCCTGCCGGATCAGCAGGCAGGCCTTGCGGTGCGCGTTGCCGCCGGTGCCCGCGAATTTCACGTCGGCCGTGAGCGCCACGTCGCCCGAAAGCTGTTTCCAGACAAAGTGGAACGCGTCGTTCGTGGACCACATGTTCGCGCCGCCGCCGGTCACCGTGAAGGTCCGCGTCGCAGCCTCGAACGAGGCGGCGCCGGCATGTTGGACCAGGCCAACGTCGGCGTGCTGTTCAAACAAGCCGAGCGGTGCGGGCCCTTCGGCGGAGCGGGCGGTTGGCAGCGCTACGGCAAGAGCCATGATGATCTTCGCGAACGAGTTCATGAACAGCCCCCGGAGATCAGGCATGAATTCCTGGCCAGCCGGGGTGCCGCCATTATCGGCCCGCCGTGACGCGAGGCGAGCGCAAAGTCGGGTTACGTCCCAATTCAACTTGTTGGTGGAGCGAGAGCGCGAGCCGTGTCGGCGAACTCACGGCGAGCCGGCTCGTCAGGTGTTTCCCCACCAAATTAGGACAGTGAATTGCACGCGAGGAGGCGCGTCCACTTTTTCCGCTCTTGCCTGTGGGGGGGGAGGCGGTAGGCTTCCACGTATGTTGACGGAAGAGCTTAACCAAACGGTGTTGGCGCTGCCCGCCGATGAACGACTTGAGTTGGCGCGCCGCTTGGTCGAGAGCGTGGTGTGGCCCGCCACGCTGAACGAAGCCGTCGCCGCCGGCATCCGCCGCCTTGAAGACGTGGCTTCGGGTCGAACCAAGGGGCTGACGGAAGCGGAGTTTCGCGCGGCGCTGCAATGAAAGTCCTCTACCACCCGGATTTCCCGAAGGACATCCGGAAGTTCGAGGTGGAGTATGCGCGTGTCTCCGCGGGATTGGCGGCCCGCTTCCGCGCGGAGGTGGATGAGGCCCTGGCCGCCATCACGGCCGCCCCTCAGTCGGCGGGTCATTTCTTGAAGACCGGTTCCCACGTGGTCCGGGACTGTCGACGGCGCAATCTGCGCGCGTTTCCGTTTTTCGTCCTCTACGGCATCGCCGGGGACCAACTGATCGTGGGCTCGCTGATCCCCAGCCGTTCCGACCCGCTGACGTGGCTGGTCCGGTTCGTGCCCGCGTGACCCGGTTCGCCGCTGCGACTTGCCACCGGCTTGGACGGCTCGTCAGCGCCCCACCAGACTTCACCTCACCGGCTGACTGGCGTCATCTGGCGCCGTGATTTCATAGACCGTGCCGTCGAGAACGAACTGGACGTTCTGGCCCAGCGCCAGCCACGGCCGGGCGTCCGGATGATTCGCCGCGAAATCGAAGTAGGCCGCGGAGTTGAACGCGAGTTTGACGTGCTTCGCGTCGGGCGATTTCTGCACCAGCGAGTCCACCCACTGTTCGCCGTTCTGGAAGAAGCTCCGGCCGCCGACAAACCGGCTTTGCGGACTGGCGGCGACGCTGCTCGTCACCGCCGTCCCGGCGGCGGTGGTCGCGGCGCTCGGCGAAACGCTGCCGCCGTAGCCGCTGACTGCGGGCGCACCCGCTGGCGCCGTCGCCGCGAACGGCCGTGCCGCCTCGACGCTCATCGCCTGCAAGGCCACGTCCGGCTGATTGGCAGATTTCGCCGCCAGCCCATAACGGGCCGCCGCCACCGCGCCCCCGCCGGATACGTCCCTTTGCAGGGAACGATACGCCATTTCGGATTGGCGGAAAGCCGTCGCATCCGTCTGCAATTGTGGCAGCGACTGCTGGGCCAGCGGCACGGCGCGGCGCTGCTCGTCCTCGTGAATCAGATACGCCGTGTAGGGCGTGACGAGGCCGTACTGGCGGGCGAGTTCGGTGACTTCGTCACGCAATTCCGCGCTCTCGCCGCGCAGGCGGATTTCGTCGAGCAGGTAACCGACCCGCCGGGTCGCCCACAACCGCGGGATGAATTCCTGTCCCGCGGCGCGCTCGGGGAAGCTGGCCTCGAACTCGAACCGGTGGCTGTGCCCGTTCACCATGCCTTCCAGGACGATCTTGCCCGCGCCCGTGCCGGCGTAGCGTCCGGCCAGCACGAGTTGATCGCCCTTGAACAAATCCGGCAGCGGCGACGGATAGAGGCGCGTGACCCGCAGGCCGTCCGGGAAGGTCAGCTTGAGGTTCGCCAGCACCGGGTCCTTCACTTTCGCGTAGAAATTCGAGACCTTCACTTCGAGGTCTTCGTCGGGCAGCACGTAGGCGCTGGCGGCGCGGGTCGTTTCCGTAAGGCGGTCGAGCAGGTGCGTATTCACGTCGTTGCCGATGCCGAAGCAAAAGACGCGAGTGTTGGCGGCGCCAGCGTCCTTGGCGGCGGCGACGATCTTGTCGTTGTCGGTCTCGCCCACGGTCGGCAGGCCGTCGGTGAGGAAGATCACGAGGCTGGTCCGTTCGCTGCCCGGCGGGCGCAGCGACAGTGCCTTTTGGAGCGCGCCATGAATGTCGGTGCCGCCGATGGCGTGGAGGTTGCGCACGAATTCCTCCGCCTTCGCGCGATTGGCTTTGGTGGCGTCCACGAGCCGGTCGAACAACGGCTCGACTTCGCTCGAGAAGCGCACGAGCTCGAACCGGTCACCGTCATTCAGGTTTTCCACGCAAAACGTCAGCGCCTTCTTCGCCTGTTCGATTTTCTTGCCGGCCATCGAACCCGAGGTGTCGAGCACGAACACGACATCCTTGGGCACGGTTTTTTCGTTTTTGGTTTCGAAGGCGGGCGCGGCCAGCAAAAGAAAATAGCCTTCGCTTTCGCCGGCCGGGCGTTCGGTGAGCAGGTTGGCGCCGACCTCGCCCGCTTCCGGCGCGAAATAGAGCTGGAAGTCGGTGTCCGGCCGGACGTCCCTGGCCTCGAACCCGACCGTCGCGCCGAACTCGCCGTGGCGCGTGATTTCGACGTTGTGGGTCGGCGAGTAGATGGATTTCAGCGGGCGCTTGGTTTCGATTTCGAGACGAAGGCTGACGGTTGGGATCGGCTTGGCCGAGAATTTCTCGGTGTTCAGAGGATAGAGGTAACTGACGAGGCCGGCGTCGGCCGGCAGCAATTGCGAATAGGAAAGCTTGATGCGTTTGTGGCTGTGCGGCTCGATCGGGAAGATGCGCACTTTGAAGAGGTCACGGCCGACGTATTCGAGCAGCGCGGGGTCGCGATGGCGGCGCACGATGTCCTCGTAAATCTGCCGGGCCTTGTCCGCGGCCAGCAGTTCCGCCTCCACCTGCTTGCCGTCCACGTCCATGCTGAACTTGTCAATGTGCGCGCCTTTGGGGACGGGAAAGATGTAGGTGCCTTCGAGCTGGCGGTCGTTCGGGTTGAAGAACTCCTGGTCCACGGCGGTCGTCGCAATCTGGTCGCGCACCTTGACTTCGACATGGTGGAAGGCGACCTCGAGCGGCGCGAAGGTGAACACCGGCGGCGGTCCCGGCCACGGCGAGCGCGGATGCGGCGGGATGACGAGAGGATCGTGAACGATGATCAGGCCGTCGGCGAGGGCGGCGGCACCCGCCCACAGGCACAGCAGCACGGACAGAAGGCGTTTCATAGCGAGTTGGACCGTTTTCTCACACCCTCGTTAGACGGGAACTGCGGGAAAAGGCTCCCGCAAGAAGTTCAGAGTTTCAAGTTTCAAGCTTCAAGTTTCAAGTGCTCAGCCGGGATTTTACCCGCCGCGGTACCCACCCCCCATTACAGTTGATTCCACGTGGAGTTTTTGGACCGTGACGTGGTGATTTTCGGTGTTGTGTGCGGCGCTGGGGGTGATACGATGCCGATTGTTCGCCCAGCCACTCGCACGAGCGGTGGGCATTGAACATCTGGGAGCATGAAAACGCAAACCTGTGGTGCGAGGACGATCAACCCGACGACAATGGGCGCGCGTTTGAGAACCGCCTGCGTCGTGAAGTTGCTGCCGCTGCTGCTGTTGCTTGCAGTGCCCGCCGCGGTGCAGGCCCAATGGAATTACAAGACCAGTTCCGGCACGATCACCATCACCGGATACACCGGTCCCGGCGGGGCGGTGACCATCCCGGACACGATCCATGGCCTTCCGGTCACCTGCATCGGGAATTGGGCTTTCGGTGATTGCCTCAGCCTGACCAATGTCACGATTCCGAACAGCATCACCGCCATCGAGGACTACGCGTTTTTTGCCTGCACTAGCCTTACCAGCGTCACGATTCCCAACAGCGTCACCAGCATCGGGAACTATACATTCTGGGAGTGCTACGCCCTGACGAGCGTCACGATCCCGAACAGCGTCACCAACATCGGAAATTGGGCGTTCGATGATTGCGTCGGCCTGACCTGCGTCACGATTCCCAACAGTGTCACCAGCATCGGAGACAGGGTGTTCTGTGCCTGCGACGGCCTGACCAACGTCACGATCCCGAACAGTGTCACCAGCCTCGGGGACTGGGCATTCTTGGGCTGCACCAGCCTGGCCAGCGTCACGATCCCCAGTAGCGTCACCAGCATCGGGGACAAGGCGTTCGATGACTGCACCAGCCTAGTGAGCTTGTATTTCCAGGGGAACGCCCCAAGCGTTGGTGGGGCTTCGTCTGAAAATGTCAGTGCGACCGTCTATTACTTGCCGGGGACCACGGGTTGGGGCACCACGGTCCTTGGCCTGCCAACAGCGCTATGGTCGCTTCCAACCCCGGTGATCCTAAACAACGGCCCCAGCTTTGGCGTGCAAACTAACCGGTTCGGTTTCATCATCTCCTGGGCAACGAACATCTCCGTGGTAGTGGAGGCCAGCACCAATCTCGCCAATCCCGTCTGGTCACCGGTTGGAACCAACACCCTGACCGGCGGCGCGTCCTATTTCAGCGATCCACGGTGGACGAATTATCCCGCCCGTTTCTACCGCCTCCGCTCGCCGTGACGCGCTGATTTTCCGTGTTGTGTGCGGCGGCGGGGGTGATACGATGCCGATTGTGCGCTTGGTGTGTGACGGAAGTTGTTGGAATTGAACAGTTGGAACGATGAAACACGAACCCGCTTTTGGCGGAGATGGTTTCGAGATTGCATGGAGATGCCGTGAGGCGTCTCGTGCGTTTCTTCCCCCCGCCAGGCACCGAACTAGACCAAAGCTTGTTAGGGGTCAAAACCTCGCTAGAATATGGATATCTCGGAATTACAGACTCACCTGGCAAGAGAGCATAAGCGCCTTTATTTCGATTGGGCGAGAGAAATAATAAAGCTTTCAGCAGGTGGATTAACTTTGACTGTATCATTGCAAAACTTCTATGTAAAGCCCAATGCGCACGCAATTTGGCTTTTGGCCTTGTGCTGGATTGCGTTGGCGTTGGCGTTGCTTTTGGGCCTGTGGGTATTGCGCGGCGAGGCCGTCCTGCATTACAATGCGTTAGATACTCTTCGGGGATTACGATCGGACTTTCAAGATCAGGCCATAGCGCAAGTTTTAAATAAAGAATCATTGGCCGAATTGCATCCCAGATATTTGAGGGCTTACCGAGCGATGCCGATTTCTTTCGCCGCAGCTCTAGTAGGATTAGTGCTCTTTGGGATTTTAAATTTACCTTAACCCCTAACACACCAAGGCATTGCATTGAGCGAGTCGGCGAGCCTTGATTACTGGCTCCCCCTCCTTGACCCTTTGATCCGTTCCTTGGGATAATACCTGACGGCCTTAACCAGGTCGTAGCGCAGCCCTGGCTTTCTGGCTTGGGGCTGCTTCGTTTCCACCCCCAACCCAAGGAATCCCCATGTCCGCCGAGTCTGAATCCCTGCTGCTGCACGACGTTGTGCCGCGACTCCGCTCCGCCATTCGCATCGCCGTTGCGCACGTAGGGTCCGAAGATGACGCCGAACTCCTGCCGGCCGTCGGCGGGACGCCGGCGGCTGCGCCCGAGACGGGCGCGCTCCCCATTTTCAAACCGCCGCCCGGTAGTCTGCGATCCATCGTGGCGGGTAGTTGGGGTAGGGCGCTGCTGCGTCGGCGCCCAACTTTCTTTTGCGCAATGGAGAAGCAGTCACGGCCGCGGGGCACCGCGGCCCTACCGCGGCTTGATCACCTGCCCGTGTGGCTGCCATCGCCCCTGCGCGGATGCTTGCCAAAAAGAGCCTTACTGCGGCAGCAGGACGTACCCGGTGCCGGCCTTGGTCGGAAACTCGATCACGCCCGGCGCGGGCTGGCTGACCTTGAGCGGCGCGCCCTTGCCGCCGGCGAGCACTTTCACGGGTTGCGCCGGGCGGACGCGACAGGCATTGCCGAGTAGCGATTTGATCTGCGCCGAGGCGAGGTTGCCGCCGCGCCAGGCCAGGTCCACTTCGAAGCCGCCGCGGGCGCGCAACCCCTTCACGCTGCCGTCGGTCCAGGCTTTGGGTTTCGCCGGCAGCAGATCGAGTTCGCCGGCGTGGCTTTGCAGCAGCATCTCGGCGATCCCGGCCGTGCCGCCGAAATTGCCGTCAATCTGGAACGGCGGGTGCAGGTCGAACAGATTTGGCGCGGTGCTTTTGCGCAGGAGGGCGAGCAGATTGTCATGGGCCTGCTCCCCGTCGGCCAGGCGGGCCCAGAAGTTGATGATCCAGGCGCGGCTCCAGCCGGTGTGGCCGCCGCCGAACTTGAGGCGCCGCTCGATGGTGGCGCGCGCCGCCTTCGCCAGTTCCGGCGTGCCATGCGGCGTGATCTGCTTGCCCGGGTGCAGCGCGAACAGTTGCGACATGTGGCGGTGACCGGGCTCCGGTTCGTCGTAGTCCTCGGACCATTCCATGATCTGACCGTACTTGCCGACCTGCAGCGGCGGCAGGCGGTTCATGGTGGCCTTGAGTTTGGCCCGGAACTCGGCGTCCACGTTCAGGACCTCGGCGGCGGCGATGCAGTTATTAAACAGGTCGCGGATGATCTCGTGGTCCATGGTCGGTCCCATGCACAAGCCGCCGACCTTGCCACTGGGCAGGCGATAGGTGTTTTCCGGCGAGCTGGACGGGCCGCTGACCAGCCGGCCCTTCGGATCTTCGACGAGCCAGTCGAGCATGAACTCGGCGGCTTCTTTCATGGTGGGATAGGCGCGCCGGGCGAGGAACTGTTTGTCGCCGGTGAAGGCATAGTGCTCCCACAGGTCCTGGCAGGCCCAGGCGGCGCCCATCGGCCAGAGCCCCCAGCCGGCGCCGTCGGCCGGGGTGGTGAAGCCCCAGACATCGGTGAGATGATGGGCCACAAAGCCGCGACAGCCGTAATGGACCTGGGCGGTTTTGCGGCCGGACTCGCGCAGGGATTCGATCAACTCGAACAGCGGCAGGTGGCACTCGCCGAGGTTGGCCACTTCCACGGGCCAATAATTCATTTCGAGGTTGATGTTCAGATGATAGTCCGCGTTCCACGGCGGGCTCATCCCTTCGGCCCACAGGCCCTGCAAGTTGGCCGGCAGGCCGCCGGGACGCGAGCTCGACATCATCAGGTAGCGGCCGAATTGGAAATAGAGGGCGAGGAGTTGCGGGTCCACGCCCCCGGCCTGCACGGCGGCGAGGCGTTCGTCGGTGGGGCGCGAGGCCGCGTCGCCGGAGCTGCCCAGGTCAAGCGCCACGCGGTTGAAGAGTGACCGGTAGTCCTTGACGTGCGCGGCCAGCAGGTCCGCGTACGATCTTTTCGCGAGCTTGGTGATCTGTTCGCCGGCCACCTCGTCGGCGTCCTGGCCGCCGAAGCTCGTCGCGGCGGCGAGCAGCAGCGTGACGGCGTTGGCGCCGCGGACTTCCAGCCGACGCGTCGGGGTGAAGATCTGTCCCCCTTCGGCCGCGGCCCGCAGCATGACATGGTATTCCAGCCCGTTGCCGCGATCAATCTGGCCCTGCATCACCAGCCGGTCCGGGGCGCGGGTGGATGTCGTGAAATCCTGCTCGCGATCCAGCAAGGCGAACAGCGTCAGCCCGCCCGGCTTCGAGCAGGTGACGCGCATGACGATCACCTGGTCCGGATGGCTGGCGAAAATCTCGCGCGTGTAGCGGGCGTCGCCGACCCGGTAGCTGATCCGGACGACGCCGGTGGCCAGGTCCAGTTCCCGCCGGTAATCGGTTGCGCCTTCCTGGCCCGCGAATTCGATCCGCAGGTCGCCCAGCGATTGATATGGTTTCACCGTCATGGGCCGGCCCATCATTTTCTCGCCGGCCAGCTTGACGGCCTCGTCGGGCTTGCCCGCGAAGAGGAGGCGGCGCACCTCGGGCAGGGCCTTGAGCGCGTCGGGGTTCGTCGTGTCGCGCGGACCGCCCGACCAGAGGGTGTTTTCGTTCAACTGGAGATGTTCCCTGGCCGGATCGCCGAAGATCATGGCGCCAAGCCGGCCATTGCCGATGGGCAGGGCCTGGCGCTCCCAGTTTGTGGCCGGCTGGGTGAACCAGATCTTCAGGTCGCCGGTGGACGCGGAGGCGGGCTTCGTTGCCGCGACCAGGGGTGCGAGCAGGCTGGCGCCAATCGCGAGGCCAGTCAGGAACGGAACCCGCGACGGGCACAACGAGGAAAGCCGATGCATGGCGGACACCGTTTCCGAATTGGGCGCAGGCGTCAAGCTTGTGACAGCGGAAAGACGTGTCCTGTTCTCCCACTCTCGGCGTGGCGCGAGCGGAGCTTGTTTCGCTGGGAGTTCCGTCTTTAGGCGGCCATGACCGGCTGAAGCCGGGACTCCAAACTCCGGCGATGGCGGCAACAAGGACACTACGCGGCGGAGGTGGTCCCCCGCCCTTCGCCAAAACGACCCGTCTTTTGCGTTTGACCCGTTTTGACCTCGGCGCTTACGCTGTCACTTTGTCGTTACACTATGATTGGCACAATTCGCAAGCACCAGACCTGGTTGTGGGGCATCATCATCGTCGCGGTGATCGTGAGCTTCGTGATCTACTTCACGCCCACCGCGCGCATGGGGGGGGGCAGCGCGATGGGCGGGCACTATGGCACGATCAACGGACGCGCCATCTCCCGCAAGCAGTACCTCGAGGCCGCCCGGGAGGCGCAACTGTCCATTTTCATCCGCAACGGCGTCTGGCTGGACAGCGGTGAGGCCCAGCGGAGCGGCATGAGCCTGGAGCGGGAAACCCGCAACCGGCTCGTCCTGATTGACTGCCTGAACAAGTACAATGTCCAGGTTCCCGAGACCGCCGTGGCCCAATTCATCGTGGACACCTTCAACGACCCTCGCCGCCCGGGCACGGCGGCCGCGGCCTACCAGAACTTCATCCAAACGAAACTGGACATTCACAACGTCAGCGAAGCCCAGTTCCAGGAATTCGCCCGCCACCAGACGGGGATCATGCATCTGCTGGCCGTGGCCGGCACTTCGGGCAAGCTCGTGACCCCCCGCGAGGCCGCGGCCCTGTTCCGCCAGGAACAGGAAAAAGTGCAGGCCCAGGCCGCGATCTTCTCGACCTCCAATTACCTGGCCAAGGTGACGCTCGACCCGGTGGGCCTGGCCCAGTTCTACACGAACAATCGCAGTCTTTACCGCGTGCCTGAGCGCGTCCAGCTCCACTACGTCACGTTCTCGCGGACCAATTACGAGACCCAGGCGGAGGCCGTGCTGACGGGCATCACCAACCTCCCCACCCTGCTCGAGAAGATCTACCTGGGCGGGGACCCGGGCAAGTTCACGGACACCAATGGCCAGGTCCTGCCGCCGGACGCCGCCAAGAAACTGATCCGCGAACAGATGCTTAACGAGCAGGCGCTGATTCTGGCGCACAAGGCGGCGGCCAGCTTCGCGACCAACCTCGAAGCCATGACACCGGCACGGGCCGACAACCTCCTCACCCTTGCCAACAAACTGCAAGTCCCCGCCAGCACCACCGAACCTTTCACCCAGGAGGAACTGCCGGTGAACCTCAAGGTCGGGTCGAGCTTCGGCGAACTGGCCTTCCGCCTGACTCCCGAGGAACCCATCTCGGCGCCGGTCGTTGGCGACGACCGGGCCAACGTTTACCTGGTCGCCCTCAAGCAGAAGATCCCCAGCGAGCTTCCCTCGTTCGACAGCCTCCGTCTGCGGGTGACCGACGATTACTTGCGGGACGAGGCAACCCGCCTGGCGCGCGCCGCCGGCACGAGTTTTGCCACGACCCTGACCAACGCCCTCGCGCAGGGCAAGAGCTTCGCCGACGCCTGTGCGAGTGCCGGGGTCACCCCCGCCAAGGTGCCGGCCTTCGCGCTGGCCTCGCGGTCGGTTGATGACCTGGATTCGCGGCTGAGCCTCGACCAGCTCAAGCGCGTCGCGGCCAACACGCCCGCCGGCAAGGCGACGGGTTTCCTGCCGACGTCCACCGGTGGTTTCGTGCTCTTCGTCAACGCCCGCGTGCCGGTGGCGGACACCGAAATGAAAACGGAATTCCCCAAGTTCCTCGTCGAGTTGCGGCAGTCCGAGCAGTATCAATCCTCCGACGAATGGTTCCGTCGCCAGCTCCAATTGAGCCGGATTGACACCGTCCGCGGTCGCGACGAGGAGCCGGCAGGCGGCGGCCAATGACCTTGGGCGAACGACTGGGTGCCGCCGGCCCCGGTGGAACGGACCGGGAATCCGGCGGGCGCGACCCAAGCATGGCGAAGCCGGGTTTGCCCATCAAGATCTCCGCCCGCGCCACCCGCGAGTTCTGGGAAATCCCGGTGCTCTTCGAGGACGAGTGGTTGTTGGCCTTGGACAAACCCGCCGGGCTCCCGACTTCGCCGGACCCACTGGCGCCCGCCCGGCCTGACCTCATGGGGTTGCTGCACGAAGCCATCGCGCGGCACGTCCCGTGGGCCGCCAGCCGGTCGGTCGGCTATCTCACCAACGTTCATCGGCCCGACGGCGACACCAGCGGCGCGCTCCTGCTGGCCCGGGAGCGTTCCGCCCTGGTGGCCCTGGCGAACCAGTTCAACGCGGATCTGCCCGTGACGACCTGTCTGGCGATGGCGCAGGGTGTGCCCCCGGACGAGGCTTGGGAGGTCGAGGCGCCGCTGGCGTCACACCCGACCCGGCCGGGGTGTCTGCGGGTGGACCTCAAGCGCGGCAAGAAAGCCCGGACCCGTTTCGCGGTGATCGAGCGGTTTGGCGGCTACGCCCTGCTGCGTTGCGAGCCCTCCATCAACCGCCGGCACCAGGTCCGGTTGCATCTGCGACATTGCGGCTTGTGCCTGGTGGGCGATTCACTGTACGGCGGCCGGCCGTTGTTGCTGTCGCGACTCAAACCAGGTTATCGCTTCAAGGCCGACCGGGACGAACGGCCCTTGCTGGGCCGCGCCGCCCTGCATCTGGAGCGGCTGACGGTCCGGCATCCGGCCACGGGCGGGGAAGTCGTCATCAACTCGCCCACGCCCAAAGATTTCCTGGTGGCGGTGAAGTTCCTGCGCCGCTACGCGCCGGCCGGCACGCCGAGCCCGGACAGTCCCGAACCCGGCTGAACCTCCCCAAGATCGAAGCGCAAGCCGGGTCAGGGCTGGGCGTCTTCCCGGCCCGGTTCATCTTCTTCTTCGATTTCCTCGCGCATCTTGCGGGAGATGCGCGGGCGGATGAAACCGTAGAGCAGGTAGGCGGTGAAGATAACCGGCAACACCACCGGCAGGATCGCTTCGCGCAGGACGAGGAGCACGCCCAGGAAAAGCGCGCCGACCACGAGCTTGGCGAAGGGACGCTGGACGCCGAGGTTGAGATTCTTGAACGACGGATATTTGACCTCGCTCACCATCATAAACGAGAGAAAGAGCATGGTGCCAGGCAGCATGTAACGCCAGGTCCCCTGGGCGAAATCGCGGTCCTCGCCCCAGATGATGAACAGCGTGAGCGACGCCACGAGGCCCGCGGCCGCCGGGATCGGGAAGCCAAGGAACTCCTTGCCGCCGCCGCCGCCGTTCATCGTGGCCAGGCAGTTGAACCGCGCCAGCCGCAGGGCGCCGCAGATCAGATACACGGAGGCGATGAACCAGCCGATTTCCGGGTGGCGCACGAACACATCCTTGAGCACGATCCGGTGCACGAGGAACGCCGGCGCGACCCCGAACGACACCAGATCCGCCAGGGAATCGAACTCCCGTCCGAAAGGACTTTCGTGGCCGCCCCAGCGCGCCACGCGCCCGTCCAGCAGGTCGAAGATGCAGGCCAGCAGAATGAAGAACAGCGCGCGCCGGATGGCCGCGCCGAAGTCAGGGGCGTCGGCATCCGCCTCGACGATCTTGGTCAGGGCCACGAAACCGCAGAACAGGTTGCCGGCCGTCATCAGGTTCGGCAGGAAATAAATCCGCAGCTTCGGCGTGGCGCTGCCGTCCGCCGGTCGGGAGGAGATTTCGTCCGCCATGTTCTCAGGTCCGGGTGGCGAGGATGCTCTCCCCGCCCCGCACGCGATCACCGGGTTTCACCTTCACCTGGACCGACATCGGCAGATAGACGTCGCACCGCGACCCGAACTGGATGAGGCTGATCCGACCTCCGCGCTCGACGCGGTCGCCCGCCTTCACCCACGGCACAATGCGCCGCGCAATGAGCCCGGCGATGAGCCGGACGCCGATGCGCTCGCCCGGCCGTTCCGTCGAGGCAAAACCGAGCAGCACGTTTTCGTTGAGCGTGGCCGAATCCTGCCGCATCGCATTCAGAAACTGTCCGGGTGTGTGGGTGCACACGACGACCTCGCCGGCCACCGGCGACCGCTGCACATGGACATCGAAAATCGAGAGAAAAATGGAAACCCGCCGGCAGCGCCCGACCGTCGTGACCGGCTCCTCCCACTCATCCACGAGGTCCACCTTGCCCGAGGCCGGCGATACGATCGCTTCCGGCGCTGGCGGCACCCGGGCTTCGGGGTCGCGGAAGAAGATGAGGCAGGCGATCAGAAACAGCACCCACACGCCGAACAAGCCGCCGGCGACATGGACGATCACCTCGCCCAGAAGCCGGGCGAGCGTGGCTGCCAGCATGAGGGCCAGCAGGGAAAACAGTGTCCAATAAATCAGCTTGAGGGCGGCGCGAGTGGCCTTGCCCGCGTGTTTCATGGCCCCAGTCTAGGCCGCTCCGCCCGAATGAAAAGCCGATATTTGGCCCCGCGCCCCGCCCCCGGCTTCCACGCGTCAAGGCGAAACCAGCAGCCGGAAGAAATCGTACGGCGGGGTCGTCAGCCGGTCGAACGTGAACTGCTGGACCGATCCCTGCCCAATCCCGTTGGTCAGACTGGTCCAGGCGACGAGGTTGGTCGAACCGTCAATTTCGAAGTGCAACCCGTTGAGCCCGCTCACCGTGAACTGGAACTGGCGGAAATTGGCGGGATCCGGAATCAGCGCGAGGCTGGTGAGCTGGAACGTGGGGGCGCTTGTCCCCGAACTGCGGGCGCGGAAGGCGGCAAATTTCTTGCCGGCGGTCACCGGAAAACTCACCGCGTTCGTCGGTCCGGCAAGCACGTTGGTGCTGACGGGGGTCCAGGCGATCAGGTCGCCGCTGGTTTCGACAATGACGGCGACGCCGGCGGTCCCGTTGATCGTGAACTGGAAGCTCGCGGCATTCGTGCCCACGGACAGCAGTTTCGGACTGGTCAGCGTGATCGGCCCGGAAACCGTGCTGACGGTGATGCTCACCGGGGCGGACAGCGTGGTGGCGCCGAGGTTGTCGGTGGCCCGGGCGGTAAGGGTGTAGCTCCCGGCCGCCAGATTGGCCGCGGTGACCGTGAACGGCGCGCTGGTGGCGGTGCCGACGAGGACGGTACCGACGTAGAAATCCACGCGCGCCACGGTGCCGTCGGGATCGCTCGCGCTGGCGGTCAGGATGACGTTGGCGGGCGCAGTGAACGTGGCATTGTTGGCGGGTGCGGTTAGGGCGATCTGGGGCGGTTGATTCGGCAGGACGAGGTCGCCGATGATCGTCAGGTTGCGCACATCGCCAATGAGATCGCCCGGCACGAAGACCGTGCCCCAACTGGCGTAGTAGCCAAAGGCGCTGGCGTTCGTGGCCGGTGTCGGCAAAGAAGTGAGCAATTCGATGGTTTCGCCAATCTGGGTCAGGTTCGTCGTACCGGTGGTGGACTGAAAGGCCTGGGCGGTGAGGTGCGTCGTGACGTTGGTCAGGACCGCACGGTCGGCGCCGGTGGGCGGGGCGAACGTCAGGCTGAGCGTGGCGAAGCTCGTGGGATCGTATCCGGCCAGGTCCGACCACGTGGACCCGAGACTGGCAAACGCGGGCGACCCGTCGAGGTTGAACAGACTGGTCGTTGACTCGTTCGTGTCACCCGACGCGGCGGTAAAGTCGATCACGATGACTTCCAGGACGCCGGCAAAGCTGGAAGGGATGGTGCGGAAGGCAATGCCCTGGCCGGCGACCGGGTCCAGCCAGCCCATCACGCCGATCCGGTTCTGGCCGGAGGTGTCCGCCGGCAACACATCCGCCCGGACCGTGTAATTGGTGCCCAGCAGTTGGAGTCCCGTCGGGTACCAGGCGGCCGAGATCGGAAAATCAACCAGGCCGTCGGGCGTTTGCTGGGCGAGCAGGGCGTTCCCGAAATTAGGATCCACGGTCAGCGTCAGGTCCGCGCCCCCCGTGCCATTGGCGTTGATGATGCGGGCGAGGTTCGCCGTGGTGGTGCCGTCATTGACCACGTTGGTGGAAATGAGGTTGGTGGAAGACTGGGCGAAGGTTCCGACCGCGCCGAACAGCAGTGTGGCGAACAACCCGGCATAACGGCGGAGCAAGCATCCTCGAAGGTTCATCTTGCCGGCGAGGCTAGCGAACCGTCGCGCGCCGCACAAATGGTTTTGCACGTCGCGGTTCAAGTCGCCGTTCTACAGCAGGCTCTTCGCCGGACCGCAGAACCGGGTGAACGCCCCGCCGAACAGGTTGCGGACATCGCGCTCGATCTCCACGGCGGTCGGCTCCCAGCCGGTCGCGGCCAGGTCGGCGTATTTGTCCGCGAGGACGTGCGTGACCACCTTCCGCGCGTGGTCCCACTTGTAGATGATCTGGTCGAGCACGCGGGCGTCCGAGTGCTGGACGGTGAAGCCGGTGCCGAGCAGTTCGAGGCGAAGGCGGGTGATTTCATCCACGAGGTAGGGGATGTTGGTGAACCACCAGCAGCCGAAGACGTGGAGGTTCGGGAATTTGCGCGCGAGCACGCACAGCTCGTGCTGGTTCTCGCGCGCCAGCACCGTGACGAGGAATTTATTCTCCGGAAAAGCGGCGCACAGATTCGCCAGCGCCGTCAGGTCACCGGGGCCGACGCCATCGCCGGCCAGCCGCAGGTGCGGGTTGACACCGCGTTGCACCCCCAGCATGAGCGCCAGCGGCAGGCCGAATTCGCGGCAGTGAGGAAGCACGGCGCCTTCGAGGAGTTGCGCGATGTCCGTGCCGGCGGGGAAGGCGAAGGTGGGCGGCAGCGACACCATCAGGTAACGCGCCTCCATCAGGCCGGTCCAGTCGGCGAGAAAGCGGCGCACTTCGCTGAGGGTCGAGGTGGACAGGCCTTCGCCGACCTGATAGCCCCAACCGGCGAGACGGCCCGCGGCCGTGGGCCAGTCCAGCAGCAGGGGATCCACGCGGAGGGCCGCGATGAAGCGGTCGTCGCGAAGGAAGCCCTTCTGCCACACCGGCCGTTCCGCGCTGTCGAACGGCGAGTTGGTCATGAAGATGGCCTCGACGTTGGCCAGTTCCATGCACCGGGTGATGTAGGTGTCCACCGGCCATTGCTTGAACCATTCACGCACCGCCGACAGGTCGCGTTTCTTCACTTCCAGGCCGAGGCGATGGAGCGTGGTGAGCACGCCGCGACACGCCTCCGAAACCGGCGAATGTTCGAGGAACAGGGTGTCCCAGATCAGCTCGGACTGTTCGAGTTTGGTCAGCAGCCAGAACTTCTCCGGCGGCATGTCCAGCCAGCGGAACGCCTCGGCGACGAGGTAATGATAGACCAGCAGGTCATCAATGCCCCAGAGCAGCAGGCCGCCCAGCGTGGGGTCATACAGATGGGTGTGGATGTCCGTGACGGGCGTGGCGGCAACGACGCGTTCGATCTGGGCTGTGAGCGCAGCGCGACGGAACTCGGTGACCGGGGCGTTCATCGGGACGCAATCTGCCATCCGGCCCGGATCAAGGCGATGAAATTGTGGGCGCCGCGCCCGGCACAGTCAGTCGTGAGGCCGTTGGCCGACGGTCCCGCCGACTTCCGGCCGCAGAATCTGGAATCCACCGTCCGTACGAAACGCGACCACCCGGAGGGGCAGACGCTGATTGCCCGCGTGGTCGAACACCAGCTCGCCCGTCACCCCGGGCAGGCTCCGCGTGAGCGGAAACTCGCGAAACGCTGGCCGGCCGTCAGCCCGGTTCAGCACATCGGCCAGGAGCCGGACTGCATCGAACGCCAGCCCGGCGACCAGGTCCGGCGGCTCCGGTTGGGCCGCAGGCGGCCCGCTTGCGGCCGTCGGACCAGGTGCGCCTTCGGAGAACTCCCGCCGGAATCGCTCCCACCATACGTTGGTTTCGGTGACCGCCAGCGGCAACGGGAAGAGGATGCCTTCGGCGCTTGGGGCTTGGGTCCGAAGAACGGCCGGCGACCAGGAACGACTGGGCGCGGCGATGGCACCGGTATAGCCCGCGTTGCGCAGGGACTTCGCGACACCCACCACCGCCGCGGCGTCGAGCCAGGCCAGGATGAGGTCCGGTTTCGCGGCCAGCGCCCGTGAAACAAGGCCGGCCGTGGGTGCGATCCCAGCGGGCACGGCGAAACTGTCCACCCACGCGACCTGAACGGCCCGGGCGGCCGACTGGAGATCGTTGGTTACCTCACGACCGGCCCGATCCGTGGGCACGAAGGCCACCACCCGCAAAGGAGGCGATCCGGCCGGCCGGCGCAACGCCGCGAACACGGCCGCCGCTTCCTCGTCCGTCCGCGGACCCACGCGGATCGTCCACGGGATCCCGGTCCTCGTGACGGAGGTGTCGGCACTCAGCGACACCACGGGCACGCGCGTGCGGCCGGCGACCTGGAGGGCCTGATGGACGACCGCGCCGCCGGTGGGCGCCACCAAAGCAACCACGTCCTCGTCGAGCGCGAGCGCGACCGCTTCGTCGCCGTCGGTTCCCCACTGGCCGGGTTTGCCGCGCACGATCAGTTGAACCTTGCGGCCGGATTGGCGGTTGACCATGACGACACCGAGTTGGGCGCCGCGAAGAATGTCACCGGCATCCGCTTCGCTCGGCGGCAGCAGCAAACCGATTTTGACGACCGCCGGCCTGACGTTGACGGGCGGCGGTTCCGCCGGGGCCGTGATCGTCAGCAATCCGCCGCAGATGGCCAGCCACCACCATCGGTGCGGCCGGCCCAAACGCACGCGGCACCCGCGAACGACCGCAGCCCAGTCCCGTGTCCGGCCATGACAGCTCATGGAATGCGGCTGCAGGTGAACAACTCCGCCGCCTACCGCTGCGTGATCGTCTGCCGATTGCCCGGATGGATCGGCGGCGCGGGATGGAAGTGCCACGCGCCCCGGTGAAACTCCCCGATCACCATCGGGGCGATGTTGTCCCAGCGGCCATCGAAAACCATGTGCCCGGTCACGCCGTCATACGTGTCGAGGCTGGCCAGGTAGTCGCGGACCCGCCAGCGATTCGGACCGGCGTGCTGGATCGCCTCGATCATCAGGCGGGCGCCATCGTAACCGTAGGCGGCGTAAATGTCCGGCTTCTCGCCATAGCGTTTCTGATAACGCGCCACGAAATCCATCCAGGGTTTGTCGGTCCGGTTGGGGTCGAAGTAGTACGCAATGGTCGTGCCTTCCGCGGCGCTCCCCGCATTCTTGACGAAAGCGTCCTCCTCCAGCCGGTCAAAACCGAAGAACTGGGCCGTGATGCCCGCCTGGCGGAACTGCGCGGCGAACCGGCCGATGTCATCCGGCTGCCCGCAGAAGAAAATGGCATCCGCATCGGCGGCCTTGATCGCCTGGAGCTGCATGTGGATGTCGGTGTCGCCCGGCTTGAATAGCAGGTGCTGCACCGGCGGGTGACCGAGCCGGCGGATGTCGTTGACGAAGTGCATGACGCCGACGCGGCCGGGCCGGCTGCCTTCGCGGAAGACGGCGATGCGCTGGCAGCCGCGCTCGCGAACCACCAGGTCCGCCAGGCGGAAGGATTGCTGCCGCTGATCCGGCAGGACGCGCGTCAACCAGGGAATCTGCGTCTCGGTGAGCGTCGGGTCGGTGTCCGACGTGTTGATCATGTAGGTTTCGATCTTGAGGGCCACGCGCAGGGCGACATGGGTGGCATCGCCGTCAATGGTGCCCAGGATGCCAAGCACGTCGTTGTCGGCGAATTCCACGGCGATGTTCGCCGCGCTGCCCCACTGGGGCGAGTCCTCGCGGTAAACGATTTCAAACGGCAGTTCGCCTGGTTTCCGGGCCGCGTCCGCCTCGGCGAAGGCCAGTTGCACGCCCTTTTTGGTCCGGGCGCCGCGCGCCTCCTCCGGACCGTAGGCGGCGGGACTCAGCAGGCCGACCTTGAGCGATTTGAGATTCGGCGGATCGGTGTAATCCTTGCCCGGCCCCCGGAAGGGCAGGCGCGTGGTCCAGTAACGGTAATACGGCTCGATCGAGTGGAACGGAATCATTTCCTCCGGCGTGTTGCCGTAGTAGGGATAACGGTCTTCGTTCGTGCTGGCGCTGCGCGGTTTGAGCTGCTGGAGTCCAGCCGGGGGTTTGTCCTCGAGGTTCGCCTGCGGGGGCGGTTCCTTTTCCTCATAACCGGCCCGGCCGACGGGCAGCGCCAGAAGGATCAACCAAAGTGCGGGGATAAGTTTCATGACCACCTCCTATCGGACCAGGATCGCCAGCGCTTCAATTTCAACCAACAGATCGCTCCGGCACAGGCGGGCCTGGATGCCGGTGCTGGCGGGAAACGGGTTGAGGCCGAGCGCGCGGAAAAACTCGCAGCGGATGCGGTTGAACTCGGCGTAGTCACGCTCGATGTCGCGCAGGTAGCACGTGGTGCGAACGACATCGTGCCAGGTGGCGTCTTCGCTTTCCAGGAGCGTGGTGATGTTCCGATAGGTCCGCCAGAGCTGGGCGCGGAAATCGCCCGGATGGAGGGTCTCGCCGTTGTCGCCGATGCTCGCGGTGCCGCTGATAAGCAACTGCGTGACGCCGCCGGGCAGTTCGAGACGCAGCCCGCGCGGGAAGGCGCTTCCGTATTCCATGGCCTCGTTGAGGACGGAGGGCGCGCAGATGGCACGCTTGGTGACGACCGGCCGGTGCGTGGGCCGTCGTTGCAGAATGCCCGGTGGGGCGGCTTCGCACGGGGGCAGACCCAGCGTCCGGCGCTCGGCCTTCTCGGCCTCAGAGCAAGCGGCCGCGGGTTCGAGTTCGGAGTCGAGGGGGATGGTCAATGCGTTCATGGCTGCAAGTCTTTGGGTGGAGACCAAGGTTCAGTGGGTATCGGCGACGGTGGCGGGTTTGGCATGGGGCGCGAACACGCCGTGGCTCAAGCCGTTCGAGGTGGCGAACCAGGCATCGTCGTCGTCCACGTAGATTCCCAGCACGAACGCATTCGGCAGTGCCGTGGTCATCGTTTTCTTCTCGACCGGCTGGTTGGGACGATGAACCTCCAGCAACCCCTCGCCCTGTTCGCCGACGAGGTAGTTGGCCCAGACCTCGCCGTCGGTGACGGACACGCCGCGATCGGTGCCGACCCAGCCGACATGGCGGTGCGGCCACACGAAATTCACGAAGTTGGAAGCCAGCGGTGACTTGGCGTCAACCCAGGTGCGCCAGCGGGCGCCGTCGTAGCGCGCGAGGCCGAAATATGTCGCCTGCCACAACACCCCGTCCTCCCAGGCCACCCACGCAGTGATGTCGTTGATTGGGCCGGAATCGGGCACCAGAATGTATTGAAAATCGCCGTCCGGATCGCGGTATTCCTTGAAGGTGCCGAGTTTGGGGTCGTGTTCGACGATGCCACCGCCCCAGACCCCGATGTAGATGAAGTCACGCGCGCAGGCGACGGCATAACACCACGGCTCGTGCATGATGCTGTTGTTGTGATCGTAGATCTTCCAACTGCCCGTCTTGAGGTTCAGCGCCCCGATACCCGCCGCCGTGGCGGCCCAGATGGTATTGTCCCGGATGCCCAAGCCATACACCACGTTGTTGGGGAGCCCGCTGCTGGTTTGCAGGTAACTGGTGATTTTCCCGCCGCTCAGGCGGTTCAGGCCGCGCATGGTGCCCGCCCACAGGTCGCCCGTCTCCGGGTCCTCCACCAGGCACATCACCAGCTTGTGGCTGAGGCCGTCCTCGGGGCCGTAGCGATGGAAGGTGCCGTCGGCCTCGCGCACGAGCACCCCGTTGTAGGTGCCCACCCACAGCCGGCCGTCGCTGGCCTTCAGCACGGCGTGGGCCTTGTGCGCCGGCAGGCCGTCTTTCTCGGTGTAGTTCTCGAACCGTTCGATCAACGGAAACGGCAGGTTGGCTTCCTTCTTGGGCGCGGCAGCTTCCGCGCCGCGGCCCTGCATCGCAAGCCCCATGGCAAACACCATCGCACCCAGAATGGTGCGCGTGCCGGGGGGAAGGGTTCGGTTCATGGTGCCTCCTTGGGTTGGTTCAGAGGGTCTTCAGATACTCGATCAGATCGTTGAGCTGATGCTTGTTCCAGTAGCTGCTGACGCCGTGCAGGTCGTTGGTCTGATAAGTGGTCCAGATTTCCTCCAGCGTCCGGGCCCGACCGTCGTGCAGATACGGCGCGGTCTGGGCGATCCCGAGCAGGTGCGGCGTGTCGAACATTTCGTCCGGATTATCCGGACTTTGCGTGCCGACGGAACTCATCAAGCGGTCGGTGTAGAGCGGCGGCCGGTGGCAGTTTTGGCACTGGCGGGCGCGCGGGATCGGGGTCCCGTCCGGCTGCTCCGTGGCAAAGAACAACCGCCGGCCGCGCGCCTGCGCCGGGCTGAGCAGTTGGCGATGTTTGCGTTCCCACCGTGGCGGCGGCAGGTGCTTCAGATACGTGGTCAAGTCCTTTAAATCGGCCGGCGGAATCGGGTCGGTGCGCATGAGCACACGCGCGAAGCGCACGCCGCACTGCACTTCCAGGCTTGGATTCAGCCCGTTCCATTTGAACGGTTCCGTGCCCGCCACGCCCTGGAGTGACCGGTTGTCCAGAAAGTTGTCGCCGATGCCGTTGCCGTCGAAATCGTAGGCCAGGCCATCCACATGGCCGTCCGGATGGCAGGAGCGGCAGGAAAACTGCCGTTGGAACGTGTGGGAAGCCACCGTGAACACCCGCTCCCCGCGCCGGATTGGGTCCTCGGTCCCGCCGTCGCCCAGCACGATGCGGCCGGCGGGTTGCAGACTGGCGGTATCCACGACCAACACCGAGTCGTTCAACCGTTCGGCCACGAAGAGCGTCCGTCCATCCGGACTCAACGCGACCTGGCGCGGGTTGCGCGCCGTGGGGATGCGTGCCACCACATATTCGGCCGAGAGCGTCAAGTCCTCCACCGCTGTGCGCCGGGTTGACTCGTCCACCTGGGCCAGCCACGCCGCCAACCGGTTCAGATCCACCACCGACACCGTGTCGCTGCCCCCCGAGGCGACAAAGGCCCGACGGCCCGCCGGGTCCACCGCGATCCCGGAAGGATCGGCGAAGTAGTCGTTGGCCTCGTCGAGCGGCACCTGGACGACGCGGCCCAGGCGGTCCGTCACCGCCAGGGCGCTGGACATCACCCAGCCATTGGCGACCTGGGTGATCGGGACGAGGTTCCGCACCTTGACCAGCGGAGCGAGTTCCCAGTCCCGACCCGGTACGCTCGCCACCGCTTCCGAGAGATGGGCCGAGGCGAGTTTGGCCCGCTTCAAAACACGTCCGGTGGCCGTGTAGATCAAGGTCAACTCGGCTTCCGACGCGGTCATGAAGTGGTCCGTCTGGGCGAGCCGGCTGACGACGAACGCGAGCTTGCCATCGCCCGAGATGGCAACCCCGTATGGCTCCCGCCCGGTCTGCGGCCGCGCCACTTCCGCGAGGGGCGACACCGACAGGACCGATGCGTCATCCGACATGGAGTTCGCAACCACCAGTCGCGGGCCGTCCTTGCTCTCGCACCACGCCAGCGCCACCGGGGCCGCGCCCACGCCGATGTTCGTCACCACCGTGAATTCCTTGGTGATCACCACCGCAACCTGGTCGTGGTCGCGGCAGGCGACGAACAGTCGTTCACCCCGGGGATCGAGCGCCAGCCCAAACGGTCCTCCGGGCACCGTCAGCCGCCGGGTGATGGCACGCGTGGCGGCGTCGGCCTCGACCACCTGGTTCACATCGTCAAGGGCGATAAATACATGCCGGCTGTCGGGCGCAACCACCAGCCCCGCCGGCGACGGATGGTGCGGGCGTGGCTGGGCCCAGGGCATCCGGTCCACGTCCACCAGGTGGCAATGGTTGCAGGTGACCAGGCGCATTTCCGGCCGGCCGGTCCAACGGCGGACATGCACCACGGACCAGGCGTAACCGCCCGTGCCCACTCCCGCGCCGGCAATCAGCACAAGGGCGGAGACGATGGCGAGGCCTTTGGGTTTCATATTACCGACTTGCCTGCCTGGTCGCCGCCGCCGGGATTTCCAGGCGGGTGGCCGGCTGACTGGCCGCCAGCGGCCGGATATTGCGCGGCGACCGGTTGTAGGGCTGGTGGCAGCCAATGCAACTGCGGTTCTCGCCCGGCCGCACCCACACCGCGGGCGGCAGCCGCCGCACGACCGCCCCCTGGGCGTCCAGCGCTTCAAAACCGAGCGGGACCTCCGGCGGCACCTCCGCCATGAATGAACCATCCGCCTGCAGGCCGACTTCACCCAGAACCCGCGTTTGCCCAGCCTTGACCTCGCCGATCACCCGGACTTTCTCCGCCTTCGCCGACCGGGCATCCGCCTGGCCCCAGCGGGTGAAGTTGGCGTCGAGGCAGAGGATCGTTCCAAACTTTGCTGCCGGCTTCATCGCGGAGACATGGCCCATCGGCCGCGGGCGGGCCACGACGGGCGTGGCATCGAGATTGTTCCACGCCGGATCGAAAAAGACCGGCGCGCCCGGCACCGCGGCGTCAGGTCCCAGCCGGAACACGGCGAAGGCGCCTCGCATCGTGCGGCCCAGCAGGCCGCGCGTCTCCAGGCACGCCAGCAGCGTGCCATCCCGTTCGGGCTCGATGGACTCGCAGCCGCCGACGGAAAACGAAAACAAGGTCGCCCGCGAAGCAAACGGCCGCGCCGTACGCACGACTTCCGCCCGGGCTTCGCCCGCGCGGTCATCCGCCGCCGCGACGAACGCCACCCGGCCGCCCAGTAGGGCGCGCGGACGGCGCACCTGTGGCGCGCCGTCGCGGTCGAGCGCGAAGGCCGTGAACTCGGTGCCGTCGTTGTTGATCGTGAAGAGGCCGAGTTCCGGCGGCGCGCTCCGGTTGGTCATCGGTCTGGCGCTGACGAAGAGGATGCGACCGTCGTCGAGCACCGTGGCTTCCACTGCGGCGGCGGTGCCGAAGGTCAGCCGGCGTGGCAGACCGCTGATCGGCTTGGCATGGAGTGCCGCGGGCCGGTCGGTCTTCCACGTCTCCCCCGCTTTCGGCACCGGCGAACTGAAGACCAGGTCGCCGTTGGCGATGATCGCCGGGTTCATCGCGCCGCCGGGCATGGCCGTCACCCCCTCGGGACGGCCGTTCTCGCCGGCCTGGTAGATTTGCCAGGAACTGTGCGCCTCCGCCTTGCCGGTGAAGAACACGCGCCGGCCGTCGGGCGCCACGATCGGCTCCCCGGCGGCGAGCAGGCCTTTCGACAGGAGGCGCACGTCGCTGGTGCGGAAAGGCGGAACCGCGAGGACCACGCGGCTGCCCGGCGGGTAGCGCAGGTCGAGGGCGTCCTGAGTCGGCGCGGCCGTGGCCGTAAGCGGGGTTTGGGAAAGGACCATGGCGCCGGGCGGTGTCGAGTGATGACAACCGCTGACGAGCAGCCACGCCACCATCAGCGCCGCCCACGCTGGCGCGGACATCGGCCCGCCACATGGCCCGCCGCTCCGGCGCCGCCGCCGCGACGGCGGCCTCATGCTCGAACATCCCCTCACGACTCCTTCACTTTCAGAATCTGATCCACCGGGATGTCGGTCAGCACTTGAACCGTGCCGCTGGGCCAGCGGATTTCAATCTTCTCTGCGGTTTTCGCGCCGCCGAGGCCGAAGTGGACGCGACGGTCGGACTGCCCGAGAAATGCCGTCATGCACCGGGCTTCGGCGTAGGTCTGGCGACCGCCGGCGGTCACGGTGATTTTCGCGCCGAAACCGTCGCGGTTGCTCTTCGTGCCGACGAGGTCGAAGGCGAGCCAGTGGTTGCCGTTGGTGCAGCGGTTGTGAAGCAGGAAGGGATGATCGCCGATGGCCGTCAGCAACACGTCCATCCGGCCGTCGTTGTCGTAATCAAGGAGGACGCTCGAGCGGGCCCGAAGCCGGGCGTTGAAGAACGCGCCGCCCTTCTCCCGCGCGTTGATGAAATTGCCCTCCCCGGTGTTTTCCAACAACAGGCTCTCCCAACCCACCAGGTGATGGGCGTCGCCGTTGGCCACGAAAATGTCCAGGTTGCCGTCGTTGTCGAAATCGAGAAAATTGCTGCCCCAGCCGACGAACTCCGCGGTGATCTGGCCCACGCCCGAGGCAATCATGCGGTCGGTGAACATGCCGTTGGTCCCGCCCATGTAGAGTGAACCGTAGCCGAAGCGCGAAACAAGGATGTCCGGGATGAGGTCGTTGTTGCAATCGCCGACCGAGGCCGTCATGGAACCCGCGGCTTCCCCCAGGGCGTTGAAGGCTACCCCGATCTGCTGGGCCACGTCGTGGAAATGGCCCTTGCCGTCGTTCAGGAGCAGTACGTTCGGCGTGGCGTCGTTGCAAAAGTAGAGATCCTCGAAACCATCCTGATTGAAGTCGTAAGCGCACACGGACATGGCCCGGTGGCCGGGCACGCGGATGCCGGCCGCCTCGCTGACGTCCTCGAACGTGCCGTCGCCCTTGTTGTGGTAAAGGACGTTGAATTCCGGCTTGAAGGAGAGGGGGCCGGGATAGCCCTCGGGATTGAAATACAGGTTGTAGTTCGGGTCGTAGGTGAGGTAGTTGGCGACCAGCAAATCCAGTTTGCCATCGTTGTCGTAGTCGAAGAACACCGCGCCGATCCCGGTGCCCGCGTGGGTCAGTCCGGCTTTTTCCGTCACGTCCTCGAACGTGCCGTTGCCCCGGTTGTGATAGAGAATGCAGCGGCCGACCGTGACGACGAGCAGGTCAGGGTAGCCGTCGTTATCGTAGTCGGCGGAAATTGCGGCCGTGGCATAACCGGCGCCGGCGACGCCCGCCTTGACCGTGACATCCTCGAAGCGTCCGCCGCCCAGGTTGTGATAGAGCCGGTTGGGCTGGCGTTTGGTGCCCGGCGGGTGGTGGGTCACGCCCTCGAGCGGGCCGCTGTTCACCAGGTAAATGTCCATCAAACCGTCCTGGTCGTAATCCAGAATCGCCGCGCCCGCGCCGTTCGATTCGAGGATGTTCGCAATGCGCGTATCGCAGAACTGCTGGACGAAATTCGTGAGCCCGGCGGCGGCCGTGACGTCCTCGAACAGATCGTTCGTGCCGGCGGGAATCGGCGGCGTAACGGTCGCCGCCTCCGCGGTGTTGACCGGGTTGGCCGTGGATGGTCCGCTGGCTGCGGTGGTGTCTTGCTCGCGACGACATCCGGCCGACGCGAACGCCAAGAGCCCGGCCAGGCAGGCGCAGAGGGTGAAACGGCGGGAACGGTTGGCTCGGATCGGGTGTTCCCCCACCTCCGGCTGTGCGCGGTGTTCGGTTTGAGGCAAGTGCGCCGGGCACTGCCCCTCGCCGCCTTCGATCGCTGGGCGTTGCTCAATCATTGGGCTGGCAGCCAGACTAGCTTCAAACTGGGGCTGGACAAATCCCGCTGGGGCGAACTGGTCCCGGTGCGGGGCGAATGGCAGGAAGAGGGCGCTCAAGCGCCCATTTCATGGCCACCCCGCTGCGCCCCATACCGCCTTGACTGGCCGGCGTGTTGGTCAACGCCGTCGTGATTTCGCGCCTTCACCCGGATGATTTGCCGCGAAGTTCTCTGACGCACTTCATCGCTTCACCGCCGCGCCGTCCGGTTTCAACACCAAGGCAAACACCAAGGTGACGCGGACGGTGAAACCCATCAGGGCGACGGCCGCGTTTCCCGCCAAACACGCCAACCACGCGAAAGTACAACTGTCGGGTGGTCCGCCGACCGCTGGGCGGCGGGGCCAAATGTCGCCGCCCGGCGATCCGCGACCGTGGCGGCTCTGGGCGGGAATCGGGGGCGCGCGGCCGTCCTTGGCGGCCGTCCTCGGCGTCCCGCCGAGGACTTGGGGAATCGTCCGGCGGGATCAACGATGGGCGCTGCGGCGACGGTGCCCGGACCCTGCCCACCTGGCGGCAGCCTTGACGCTGCCCGCGGCGTCCGGTAGGTTGGCTCCCTGATTTTGCAGGAATGAGCACGAACAACTTTCTTGTCCCGATGGTCGTCGAGCAGACCGGCCGGGGCGAACGCGGCTATGACATCTACTCACGGCTGCTCGTGGACCGGATCATCTTCCTGGGGACGCCCGTGGACGACATGGTGTCGAACCTGATCATCGCGCAGCTCCTGTTTCTGCAGATGAGCGATCCCAAGAAGGACATCCATCTCTACATCAATTCGCCGGGCGGCAGCGTCACGGCGGGCCTCGCGATTTACGACACCATCCAGTTTCTCACGTGCGACGTGAACACGTACTGTATTGGCCAGGCCGCCAGCATGGGCGCCGTCCTGCTGGCCGCCGGCACCAAGGGCAAACGCTACGCGCTGCCGAACGCCCGCATCATGATCCACCAGCCTTGGGGCGGTGTGCAGGGCCAGGCCACCGACATCAGCATCCAGGCCCGCGAAATCCTCCGGCTCAAGGACCGCCTCAACGAAATCCTCGCCCACCATTGCGGCCAGACCCTCGAAGCCTTGACCAAGGACACCGATCGCGACCGGTTCATGTCGGCGGACGAGGCAAAGACTTACGGCCTGGTGGACGAAGTGGTGAAGTCGCGCCGGGAAATCCCCGCCCTCGCGAGTGCCGAAACCAAGCCGGCCGTCCTGCCATGAACGCGCGATTGGCTTCGACCTCCATCGGATGGTTTCGCCCCGTCTGATTTTCCCGTATGGCCCGCCCCACCCAACTCACGATGTGCAGCTTCTGCGGCAAGTCGCATGCGGAAGTCAAGAAGCTGATTCAGGGTCCGGGCGTTTACATCTGCGACAGTTGCATCCTGGTCTGCAAAACCGTGCTCGACAAGGAACTGCGGACCGACGCCCACCGGAATGTGCCGCGGCTCAACGTCCCGCGCCCCGCCGAGGTCAAGGCCATCCTGGACCAGCACTGCGTCGGGCAGGAGCACGCCAAGAAGACGCTCGCCGTCGCGGTGCACAACCATTACAAGCGCATCCAGGCCGAGGCGGAAATCGCGGATGCGCCCGACGGCCAGGAAGCCGACACGGTCGAACTGGAAAAGAGCAACATCCTCCTGCTCGGTCCGACCGGCTCGGGCAAGACGCTGCTGGCGCGCACCCTGGCCCGCATCCTCGACGTGCCCTTTGCGATTGCCGACGCCACCACGCTCACCGAGGCGGGCTACGTGGGCGAGGACGTCGAGAACATCGTGCTGCGGCTCCTGCAGAACGCCGATTACGATGTCCGGCGCGCGCAGATCGGCATCGTTTACCTCGACGAAATTGACAAGATCGCCCGGAAGACGGAGAACGTCTCGATCACGCGCGACGTCTCCGGCGAGGGGGTGCAGCAGGCGCTGTTGAAAATTCTCGAAGGCACGATTTGCAGCGTGCCGCCGCAGGGCGGGCGCAAGCATCCCCAGCAGGAATACATCCGCGTGGACACCACGAATATCCTGTTCATCTGCGGGGGCGCGTTCGTGGGACTGGACCGCATCATTCACCGCCGGCTGGGCAACCGCGTGATGGGTTTTTCCGCGGTCGAGCAGGCCGGCCGGGCCGCCGCCCTCACGGTGTCCGAGGCGTTCAAACAGGTCGAGCCCGAGGACCTGCTCGCCTACGGTTTCATCCCGGAGTTCATCGGCCGTCTGCCCGTCGTCAGCGTGCTCAACGAACTGACCGAGGACCAGCTCGTTCAGATCCTCACGGAACCACGCAACGCCCTCACCAAGCAATTCGCCAAACTCATGGCGATGGAAGGGGCGGAACTCGAGTTTTCGCCCGAGGCCCTGCGGGAACTGGCCGTCCTGGCCATGCGCAAAGGCACCGGCGCCCGCGCGCTCCGCAGCCTGATCGAGAAGCTGATGCTCGACCTGATGTTCGACGTGCCCGGCAACGGCAAGGTCACCGGTATCACGATCACCGGCGCCGCCGTGCGCGGTGAAGCCAAACCGATTGTTCAGTTGCGGGCCGAGCAGGTGGCCGCTTGATCCCCGGCTGGCCCCAACCCGTTACGCGTCGGCCCGCTCGGCCGCGTTGATCCCCATCGCGCCGCCGAGAAGGTTGTGAATGCGGACACCCCGCGTTGGCAGCGCCTGCATCAGTTCCGCCACGCCCCGTTGCCCGGGGTAATGTTCGAGTGACTCGAGGATGTAGGCGTAGGCATCCGCACTGCCTGCAAACAAACGCCCGAAGATCGGCACTCCTCGGCGGAGATAAGCAAAATAACCGCGGCGCCAGAACGCATTGTCCGGCTTCCCGAAATCCAGCACCAGCAGGCGCCCGCCAGGCCTGGCCACCCGCCACATTTCGCGCAATCCGCCCGCCACGTCGGCCAGGTTGCGCAGCCCGTAACTGATCGTCACCGCGTCGAAGCTGCGGTCGGGGAACGGCAGACACATGGCGTCGCCCTGCCGGAACTCAACGCGCGTTCCGTCCGGCGCGGCGGCGGCCCGGCGGCGCGCCACGGCCAGCATCGGTTCACTGAAATCGAGCCCGGTGACCGTGGCGCCGGTCCGCGCCAGCGCCAGGGTCACATCGCCGGTGCCGCAGCAAACGTCGAGCGCGTGATCCCCCGGGCCGACCCGCGCCAGCCGTGCCAGCCGGCGTTTCCAGAACCGGTGCAGGCCGAGGCTCTGGAGATCGTTGATGAGGTCGTAGCGCGCGGCGATGCCGCTGAAGAGGTCGTTCACCTTCGCGGCCCGCTGCGTGCCCGGCTCGTAAAACGGATTGGCCATGCCGGTACGACGTTAGCCTGCGTCGGACGCGACGCCAATCGCGAACAAACCGCTGTTGCCCGCCGCGCGGGGCTCCGGTTACGCTGGCGCCGATGCACTATTTTTGCCTGGGCATGGTCGTGTTCGCTGGTGTCACCGGGCTGATCGCCCAGGAGACGAACTGGCCGCAATTTCGCGGTCCGCGCGGCGACGGGACCACCGCCGCCACCGCGCTGCCGCTGACGTGGGGCGAAACCAACCACGTCCGCTGGCAGACGCCGATCCCCGGCCGCGCGTGGTCCTCGCCTGTCATCTGGGGCGACCAGCTCTGGCTCAGCACGGCAACGACCAACGGCCACGAGTTGTCCGCCCTCTGCGTGGACGTCGCGACCGGGCAGATTCGGCGCGAATTAAAACCCTTCACCATCGCGAAGCCCCAATACGCGCATCCGTTCAACACCTACGCCTCGCCCACGCCGGTGATCGAAGAAGGACGCGTCTATGTGACGTTTGGCTCCCCGGGCACCGCTTGTCTTGACACCCGCACCGGCCAGGTCTTGTGGGATCGGCGCGATTTCGTCTGCAACCATTATCGCGGCGCCGGTTCTTCGCCGATCCTCTACCGCGACCTGTTCATCGTGAATTTCGACGGCACCGACCACCAGTTCGTGGTTGCGCTGGACAAGCACACCGGCAAGACCGTCTGGCGAACGGAACGTTCGGTGGACTATCGGGACCTCGGTTCGGACGGCAAGCCCGAGACCGAAGGCGATTTCCGCAAGGCGTTCGCGACGTGTCACGTCGCCGATCTCGACGGTGTGGCCACGCTGCTGAGCCAGGGTTCCAAGGCCCTTTATGCCTACGACCCGTTGACCGGTCGCGAGCGCTGGCGGGTGGAGGAGCTCAGCAATTACTCCGGCTGCACCCGGCCCGTTGTGGGCCTGGACCTCGTGTTCGTCCCCAGCGGTTGGTCCAGCGGACAGTTGCTGGCCATCCGCCCGGGTCAACCGGGCGAGGTTGTGGATGCCGCAGTCGAGCCGCCCGCCGGAACTCAATTGCGCGTCGTGTGGAAGACCAAAAGCCATGTGCCCAAGAAACCGTCGCTGCTCCTGCGCGGCGACCTGCTCTTCGGGGTGGACGACAACGGCACCGTGACCTGCTGGGAAGCCAGGACCGGGACGGTGGTCTGGAGCGAGCATCTGGGCGGCAATTACTCGGCCTCGCCGCTCGCCGCCGGGGACCGGATTTATTTGTTCAGCGAAGACGGAAAAACGACGGTCATCGCCGCCGGCCGCGAATTCAAAAAACTCGCGGAAAGCCAGCTCGGCGACGGGTTCATGGCCTCGCCGGCCGTGTCCGGCAACGCGTTGTTCCTCCGCTCGCGCACGGAACTTTATCGGATCGAAGACTGACCGGCTTGATTCCAACCATGAACTCCGGCTCCGCCACCTCGCGTCTGATCCTGGCCGAAGGCGATCTCACCCGGCAAACGACCGATGCCATCGTAAACGCCGCCAACACCTCGCTGCTCGGGGGCGGCGGGGTGGATGGCGCGATCCACCGTGCCGCCGGTCCGGAACTGCTCGCGGAATGCCGCACCTTGGGCGGTTGCGCCACCGGGCAGGCGAAGATCACCCGCGGTTACCGCCTGCCGGCGAAATGGGTGATCCACACCGTTGGCCCCGTCTGGCGGGACGGGAACCGGGGCGAAGACGAATTGCTGGCCAGTTGCTACCGGAACAGCCTCGCCGTGGCGGCGCAGCACGGATTGGCGAGCATCGCGTTTCCGTCCATCAGCACCGGGGCGTACGGTTTCCCGCTGGATCGCGCCGCGCGCATCGCCGTCCGCGAATGTCGCGCGTTGCTGGCCGACCACCTGGAAATCCAGAGGATCGTGCTCGTCTGCTACGGCGCGCAGGCGTTGGCGAGTTATCAAGCGGCGTTGCGCGAAACCACGCCCTGACGGCGCATCCGGGCACTTTCCCCGGACCGCGGCTATGTCGAAGACCAGCCGCAGCGCCACCGCCCAAGTGCCGGGCTGAAATATGCCGGCATCACCGGGTTCTTTGAGGTGCTGCGGCTGGTGCAGGGCACACAGCCGCGGTCCAATCCTGTGACGGTCAGCGGAAGTGCCAGGCTGTGTCCCCGGCTTCCGGCTTCGCCGGCGCTGATTTTGGGCTGCTGATTTTGGGCTTGCGGTCGGGGCGCGAAGCCATGAGAACATCGAGACAGCACCGCCATGTCATGAAAGCCCTTGTTATGACCCGATCCATTGTTGACTTCCGTCCTGGCCTCCCGCTGGCAACCGTTGTTGGCCTGGCGCAGGTTCTGTTCATGTTGTCCGGCACCGATGCCCTGGCCGGCCCGCGGCCGCTTTCGTCCTTCGACCCGCAGGTGAAGGCGTTGCTGTCCCAGATGACCCTCGAGGAAAAAATCGGCCAGATGACCCAGCCCGACCAGGCGTTCCTGAAAGACCCGGCCGACATCGAGAATTACTTCCTCGGCTCGGTGTTGAGCGGCGGCAACTCCGATCCCAAGGAAGGCAACAGCCTGCAGGCATGGACGGACATGTATGACCGGTATCAGGCGCACAGCCAAAAGACGCGGCTGCGGATTCCGCTGCTTTACGGCGTGGACGCGGTTCACGGCCACAACAACGTGCTCGGCGCCGTGGTGTTTCCGCACAACGTCGGTCTGGGCTGCACCCGCGACGCGGCGCTCGTCGAGCAGATCGGACGCATCACCGCCGAGGAAGTCCGCGCCACCGGCATCAACTGGGCCTTCGCGCCCTGCGTGACCGTGCCGCGGGATGAACGCTGGGGCCGCACTTACGAGGGATTCTCCGAGGATCCGCGTATCGTCCGCAAGCTGGGCGAGGCGGCCGTACGCGGTTTTCAGAGAGGCAGCCTCGCCGACCCGCTCGCCGTGCTCGCCTGCGCCAAGCATTATATCGGCGACGGCGGCACCACGTTCGGCTCCGCCAAGCAGCCCAATCTCCTCGACCAGGGCGACACGCGCGTGGATGAGGCCACACTGCGACGGATTCACCTGCCCGGCTATGTGACGGCCGTGCGCGCCGGCGTCGGCTCGATCATGCCCAGCTACAGCAGTTGGAACGGTGTGAAATGCTCCGCCAGCCAACTCCTCCTGACCGATCTGCTCAAGAAGGAACTCCACTTCGGAGGTTTCCTGATCTCGGATTACAACGCGATTGACCAGATCACGAACGACTATTTGAAGTGCATCGAGATTTCCATCAACGCCGGCATGGACATGGTGATGGTGCCCGAGCGCTACCGCGAGTTTTTCGACGGGCTGAAAAAACTGGTCGCCGAGGGCCGGGTGCCGATGGCGCGCATTGACGACGCTGTGACCCGCATCCTCCGCGTGAAATTCGCGCTCGGCCTGATGGACCCGAACCGCCCGACGCTCGCTGACCGCCGCCTGTGGGAGTCGTTTGGGTCGCCCGCGCACCGCGCCGTCGCCCGCCGCGCCGTCCGCGAATCGCTGGTGCTGCTCAAGAACCAGCACCACACGCTGCCAATTTCCAAGCACGCCAGCCGGATCGTGGTCGCCGGCAAGAACGCCGACGACCTCGGCAACCAGTGTGGCGGCTGGACGATTGACTGGCAGGGCAAGAGCGGCGACGTGACGCCCGGCGGCACCACCATCCTCGCGGCGATCCGCAACACCGTGTCGAAGAACACGCAGGTCACGTTCTCCAAGGACGGCACGGGCGCGGCCGGCGCGAGCTTGGGCATCGTGGTGATCGGCGAAACGCCTTATGCCGAGTTCATGGGCGATCGCGCGGACCTCGCGCTCGCGCCGGAGGACCTCGCGGCGGTGAAGAATCTCAAGGCGGCGGGCATTCCGGTGGTGGTCGTCCTGGTGTCCGGCCGGCCGATGATCATCAACGAGGCGCTCGAAGAGGCGGACGCGTTCGTGGCGGCGTGGCTGCCGGGCACGGAAGGGCAGGGCGTGGCCGACGTGCTGTTTGGCGACTACCGGCCCAAGGGCAAGCTCTCACACACCTGGCCGCGCGCGATGTCGCAGATCCCGATCAACCGCGGCGACCCCGATTACAACCCGCTCTTCAAGCTGGGCTTCGGTCTGCGCTATTGAACATGGGCACGTCGTCCCTGCCCCAGCGCCGACGTAAGGAAACCTTGGCCGACGGCGCGTCCAGAAGGTGTGCCATTGACGATCACGAACTTCGTCTCGCGGACCCACAAACCCCGCCTGTGCGATAGGCGCGCTGGATTCCTCGTGCACCGAACCGGTGGCGACGACTGGACCTGTCAATATCACCTTTTCGATAGATTTTCCGTCACCTCTTGGGGCTTTTCGGGTGCTTATAGGGTGATATGATGACAACCGAAGCGATGCAGAGGGCGGAGATCAACGATGCCGAGCTGGTGGCCGAAAGCCGGGAAGGAAATCGGGATGCCTTCCGCCTGATTGTTGAACGCTATCAAACCTTGATCTCGTCGCTGGCGTACTGTGCCACTGGCAACGTGACCCGGAGCGAAGACCTTGCCCAGGAGACCTTCGTGTCCGCCTGGAAACAACTGGCGAAACTGCGTGAGCCGGCCAAGTTGCGGCCCTGGCTGTGCAGCATCGCCCGCTTCCTCATCGGCAAGGAGTTCCGGCGCCAGGGACGTGAGCCGGATCATGCCGCCGAATCGCTGGAGGCGCTGGACGAATGGGTCTCACCAGAACCGCTGCCTTCGGACCGAGTCATCAGCGACGAGGAAAAGGCGATTCTCTGGCGCTCGCTCGAACGCATCCCGGAAATCTATCGCGAACCGTTGGTGTTGTTTTATCGCGAACACCAATCCATCGAGGCCGTCGTGCAGGATTTAGGTCTCAGTGAGGATGCGGTGAAGCAACGACTGTCGCGCGGGCGGAAACTGTTGCAGGAGCAATTCCTCGCCTTTGTCGCCGGCGCGCTGAAACAAACCAGTCCGGGCAAGACCTTCACGCTCGGCGTGATTGCCGCCCTGCCGCTGCTGGCCACCACCGCCAAGGCGGCCACGGTCGGCACGGCGCTGGCGCAGCACGACAGCGTGGCCGCCAAGACCACGAGCTCGGGCGGGATTCTACAGGCCATTTCCAATGGCCTTATCGTCATGGTTTACTGGCTCAATGCGGCGGTTTTACCGTTGGCCGGATACATCGGTTACAAGATGGGAGGCGACAGTCAGAACAGTGAGCGGGTGCGCCGGTCGGTAGCCACCTTTTGGCGCATCATGGGAATCAGTATGCTCCTCCTTTTCTGTCTCCCTCTGCTATTTGCGCTCTTCGTTGACAAAGTGATCCACTTGTCCGACGCGAAAGGCTTGCCAATCTTGGTTTCTTTTATGAACGTCTATCTGCCGGTCTTCATGTTTGGGGTGGTGCCGCTGTCCCTCGTCACCTGGATTTGGCAACGCCGGCGGCGAACCGTTCCTGAGGGGACCACTGGCGGGCCAGACTCCCGGCAATCTCCGAAATCCATTACGATTTGGGTGGCGCTGGCGATGACCCTGGCTATCACTTGCCTGGGCTTTCAATGCTGGGTCTACGGTCTCGGCGTCCGCATGCACGTTCTTGGCAAAGACATGCCCACCACTCGATCTCTGTCCACCCGCGAAGTGCAAGCCGTCATCGCCGATTCGCAAGTGGAGAAGTCTGGCGTGAAGCTGTTCGAAAACGTAAGCGGGGGCCGCACGCTCAGTGGCGATCTGCTGGAGAACGGGAAGACGACCCCTTTCTACGCGCCGGCGGACAACAGCACGCTGGCATTGCTGGCCGAGAAAGGGATTAGCTATGAGACGCATATTGCGAACCGGGATGATCCACCCTATCCCAGCCGGGCGTGTTTCGAGGCGCAGCGGCTGCTGACACCGTTCAGTTGTTTCATTGTCGTGGCCGGCGCGGTTACCTTGCTGCGGGGACGGCATAACCGGCAATCCGGGCCGCAGGCTATCAGCGGGCCAAGCAACGAACGCAGAGTGGACCGGGGTTTTGCGGCGCTGGCTGCGTGCGGCATGCTGGCGCTGGCGGTCGCGGCGGGCCTGACCACCGATTGGCGGGTGCGGAGGATTGCCGGTGAGCAGGTCGCAAGGGTCATTGCGCAGCACCCAAAAGCCCGATGCGAAGTATTTCAGTATTTCGACGGCTCCAGGAAATTGTGGATATCCGACCGCCGCAAGCCCGAGTTTATTGCCCCCGCGAACCAGTCCACACTGGGGCTGTTGACTCGCCAGGGCATCACCTACGAGACTTACGTGGCCAGCTACAGGGCCGGAACCCCTGGCTACCTGGGACGGAGTCAATCAGCGGGTGTGCTGTGGATCCTCGCGTTGGCGGCGGCGGCGGGGGGGCTTTTGTGGTGGGCGGCGAGAAGCCGGCGTGGCTCTGCGTCACGTATCCAAATCGCAGGGGCGGTATGAGATTGAATTCCATCAACTCGGGCGCGAGGAGGCTATCCTTGCAGACTTTTTAGCCATTGTCACGATTATGAATCCACTTTGGAAGATCTGAGGACTTGCGGTTGCGTTGATTGCTATTTTTGGACTAGGAGCGCTCTTGGCAGTTGTCGATCATTTCAGCGCTGGGTGAAGGGTGAAGGGGTCGGTTCTTTGAAGGGGTCGGTTCTTGATATTGGTAAGTGCCGTTATCCGCCATGCTCGCGTTATGGCCTGGAAGGCGGGTGTCGGGCATCCCGATGTGGTTTATCGTGTCATGAACCCCGGCGACCGAAACTATAACCCGCTCTTATAGCTTGGGTTAACCCGAGAAGGTGTTACGAAGAGGCACGGGTTGGAGGTCACGCCAAACCTGCGAGGTTTCCACCCCGACCTCGCCCGCCAATCGCTCCACGTCGGCCCGGCTCACTTCGCCCGCCATCCAGGTGAGGGCGTTGGCCGCGCCCGCAGCGCTCCCCCAGCGGCCCGCCTCGCCGAGATCGTCGCCCCGCACCAACCGCCACACGAGCGCCGCCGTCAGCGCGTCGCCGGACCCGATCGGGTTCAACGTCGCGAGCCGCGGCGATCGGATCCGCCAGACTTGCGTGCCGTCAAAAAGCAGCGTGGGCTCCCGGCCGGCGGTCACCACAACACGCCGCGCCCCGCGTTCGGCCAGTTCTCGGATGGCGGCCAGCACCGCATGTTCGTCCGCCAGTTCGCGGCCGACGGTGGCCGCCAGCTCGGCCCGATTCGGTTTCACGAGGTCCGGTCCTGCCGGCAGCGCCGCGATCAGCGCAGGTCCTTGTGCGTCCACGATGGCGAGCGCGCCGGCGTCGTGCGCCAGCCGCACGCACTGAGCATAGAGGTCGGCGGGGCCGCCGGGAGCGATCGTGCCCGACATCACCGCCGCCCGGCAGCCGGGCATTCTCCGCCGCACGATCGCCAGCAGTCGCGCAAAATCATCGGGCTCGGCCGGGGCGCTCTCCTCGACCAGTTCGGTGTGCGTGCCGGCGGATTCGTCAATCACGGTCACACACTCGCGCGTATCGGCGGCCACGGTCACGAACTCCGACTCGATCCCACGCGCCGCGAGCGCCGTACGGATGGCCTCGCCGCGCGCACCGCCAAGGAAGCCGGTGGCCAGGGGGCGTTCGCCGAGCGCGTGCAGCACTTTCGCGACGTTGACCGACTTGCCGGCAATGCCGTCGAGGGTGGCCGTGGCGCGGTTCACGGCATCGAGCATCAGGCCGGAAAAGCGCATGACGCGCTGGGCGGCCGGTGTGGTTCCAAGGCAGAGGATCATGGTGTTGTCCGGCGGAGTGTCGGGTCGAAGGGGGCGGGTTTCAAGCGGCGAGGCGGTCGTGGGTTGCCGTCGAAGCGACGAGAATGCCAGGGCGCGGAGCCTCTAAGAAGGCAACCTTTTGATGAACAGGGTCTTGCGATGTATGGTGCGCGCGGCAGGACTTGAACCTGCACGGTGTTACCCACTAGAACCTGAATCTAGCGCGTCTGCCAATTCCGCCACGCGCGCACGCTGAAATACAACGAGTTACAAACAAAACGCTCCGCGAGCTTGACACTTGCTACAGAATTTGCGACAGTGTTGCCGTATGAAACGCACAGCAACGCCGGGCAATGAAACTGGCTCAAATTCAAACTCACGGCGATACAGATACACCAAGGTTCTGGACAATCGCAAGCACGCAATTCGCGGCCTCTGGCGGCGCAATGGGAGCTTCGTCGCCCGGATCACCGTCGAAGATGATGCCGGGCGAAAGACGGTCAAATGGGTGCCTTTGGAAGCCGAGACAACTGCCGAAGCGCAAGAGCAATTCCGAACGCTGCTGGTGGAGCGGGGGGAGGACCGGCTGCGACACATCGGCCGGTGCCCGAAGTTCTCTGACTACGTGGAACAGACCTACGAGCAGCGGTTGGCCACTTCGGGCAAAAAGCCGGACACGATGGTTACTGAGCACGTTCATCTTAAACAGTTGTGTGAGTCCATCGGGCATCTGGCCCTCGACAAAATCCGGCCCTACCACATCACCGGCCACCTGCAAAAGCTCAAGGAGAAGGGCAAGGCCAACCGGACCTGCAACCTGGCGTTGGTGGTTTTGCGGAACGTGCTCAAGAACGCCAAGATAGACGGTTTCATCAAAAGCCTGCCGGTGGACGGTATCCCGTGGCAACGCAGCGAGAAGAAGGCCCGTCGGCTGTTCACCCGCGAAGATGTTGACCTGTTTTGCCAGGCCGGCTTCGCCGCGTCCAAGAACGGCACGGAGTTCGCCGATTACCTTCGGCTGCTGTCCTTCTGCGGTGCCCGCGAACAGGAAGCCATCAAGCTCCGCTGGGCGGACGTGGATTTCGAGCACAAGCTGCTCACCGTCGGCGCGGATGCCGACACGAAGAACCGAGAAGCCCGACGCGTGGACTTCAACGCGGAATTGGAAACGCACCTCAAGGCCATGCACGCCCGCCGGGCGCCGGATTCGCAATGGATGTTCCCCAGCCCGCAGCGCGGCGAACAAGACGAGCGGGCCAAGACTTTCCGGGAATCGCTGCTGCTGACGCGCGCGGCGACTGGCTGGGCTTGTCTGGACTGCGGCAAGCTGACGTTCGGGAAGGAAGCTCCGAAAGCCTGCCCGCAATGCCAGGGCGTCCGGGTGGAGGCCAGGGAAAGGGCACTGCCGGAACACCTGCAACGGTTCGGCTTCCACGATTGCCGGCATCACTTCATCAGTTACGCGGTGATGAGCGGAATTGACTTTATGACGATTGCCCGCTGGGTAGGGCACAAGGACGGCGGGATTCTCATCGGCAAGGTTTACGGGCACCTGAGCAACGAGCACGCGCAAGCCCAAGCGGCGCGGATGAATTTCGGCCCGGCCATCGTGCCGCTCCCGGACGCCGCGACCGCCTGAGCCGAAGGGCGTTTCCGCCCCCGCCCGTCGGGTTGACGGGCAGGGCTTCCCCTGCCGAAGCTCGACCCCTCGCCGCGGCCGGCTGGGGGGCGGGGGTTAGGAAGTCTCCTTTTTGGCCGGCACACCACCAACGGACCCGGCGCGCCCCCTTTTTGGCGGGGTGGCGTCAGCGTTCACTGTCGGTCGTGAACCACAGGGGTCTTTGGGGCTTCCGGCGGCGGGCACCGCGTGTCCCCGCGTTCGGCAAATGAGGACTCCCCCTTTTTCCGCGCCGACCGTCCCCACGGTACCCGGCCCCGGCCCCGCCATTCGTCCGGCGTCTCCGCGATGAGACTCCCGTTTTTCAAGGCCCCGGATTTTCCGGGAATGTCCGCCCGGCTCTGACCATTGGACACGGCATGTCCAATCATCCCTTGACACCCGCGCCCCAGCGGCCGATGGTCTGTCATGGCCCGTTTCAGTGCCGCTAACGCCCGCGAAATGGCCGCTCGCTCCGTCGCTGTGCGAAAAGCAGCGGAAGCTCAACGATGCGCCGAGCGGGAGTCCGCCGCTCAGTTCCCGTCGTACCAGCGGCTCGGTTACGGGGAGGATGGGTTTGCCGCGCGGCGTCTGGCCCGTGTCTCCAACCAAATCGAGCGGGTCAACAGCATGATTGACGGGGAGCGCGATCCCAGCCGGCTGGAGCGGCTAACCCGGGCGCTGTCAGTTCTCTACAACCTGGACACCCAGCTACGCCGCCCGGCCAGCGACAGCAAGGGCCGGTTAAGCCGGGCTTTCATGCGCGAGCACAGCCGCGAAATGGTCAGCGGGTTCGCCGACACACCGCCGCCGCAAGACGAGGGCGCGGAGTCCGACGCCAACTTGGCCTAAGACGCCGCGGCGAGCGGTGGCGCGGTGTCCGTGAGGCGGTGAAGGCGCGGTCGGCCGCGGAGCCGGAGGCGCCCCAGCCCTCAGCGCCGCCGGTTGGTGCGCCGCCCCCAGCCAAAGGCCCGCGCCATTCCAAGGTCCGCGATCTGCACCGTTGACTCAGCCTTGCCCGCCACCGAAACAGTGGCCGACTGACTACGTCGCGCGCCAGTAGCGGCGGCCAATTGCCGACCGCCGCCTTCCCGCTCGTGCCGCTGACCGCTTCACGTCGTCAGACGGAGCCGCTTTCAACTCTTGACGATTGAAACGCTTCCATCCCGGCTCACATGCGCTACGAATGGCGGCGACACGGTTGCGCAAAGTCTCTTCATCGCTGGCAGAGCCTTCACAAAAATCTGGCCGATTTCCGCGCCGCTCAAATCGCCTCGCGCCGTCAGCACGAAGGCGCGGACTTTGGCCGTCATCAGAGCGTTCGTCTCGACTGCGCGGTAACGGAGATGCTTGTCTTTGGTCAGCACGACCCAGCCTCGCTTGCCTGCTTCTGCGAGCCACGTTCGGTCTTGTGCGTCCTGCGGGAAATGGTCGTCGTGAAGCTCGATCTGCGCGCCAGCGGCGCGGAGGGCATCGGGAATGACACGACGCCCGAGGGAGCGGTCAACAAAAAAGACCAGTGGCTCAGGCGGCGAGGGCAAGTTCAACCCGGACTGCTTCTTCGACGTGTCCGCGCTCGCAGTCATAATCCTGGGCCAGTTCGTCAATGGATTCCCCCGCCTTGTAACGCTCCGCGACGATGCTTGTTGCAATGCCCCTCCGCGCTATCGCGGGACGACCAAAGGAAACATAGGGGTCAATGACGATGATCTTCGGCTCATCAGCCTCGCGCTTGCGGGTGAACGGATAGAGGCGGACGGCCAGCCCCCCCGCGTCGTGCTCCACGCGGCGCAAGTGGGCGGCGAGCATTTCCTTCATGGCCAACTGGCCCGCTTGCGAAACCGCGATCAGCTTCTCGAAGCGGGACAAAAACAAATCCATGCCATCGGTTTGAAACTTGTGGTCCGCCAGCGGATGCGGGACGCGGAAATACCGGTTCACGTAGTCGAGCGCGGCGCGAACCTTGGGCAACGGAATATCGTGCTCGCGGCGAATGGCGTCCAGGATGTGCGCTTCCACCAGATTGACGAACGAAAGCGAAGCTAGGTTCGAGTCCGGGAGTTCGATCAACGGCTTGAAAAACCGCTGCCCCCGGCCGGTCGGGTAATAACGGCCACGCACCCACGAGCGCAACGTCGCCACGGGGATGCGCAGATAATGCGCCGCCTCGCCGATGCTGTAGGCGGGCATTTCACGCGGATCGTTGGACTTCATCTGGCTCGTGTGCGGTTTGAACGGCGTTCTGTTTTGTATCGTGTCCGGGTGAACATACGCGCTGCGCTGATTGCAGGAAAGGTCTATTTCATTCCGAAAAGGCAAGGCGGCGATTGGCGGCTGGCCGGCGCCACCAGCGCAAGACGAGGATGCGGAGTCCGACGCCAACTTGGCCGAGGACGCCGCCGCTCGCCTTGCGGCGCCGACCACCGACTCAGCGAAGCTCAGGCCCTTCTGCGGATGCGGCTCAATTCACAGTGAAGATCAGACGGCAATCTGAATCCTTGAGCCGCCAACGCCGGCCACGGTCGCCGTTGACACAGCCTTGCCCGCCGCCGAAACGGTGGCCGACTGACTACGTCGCGCGCCAGTAGCGGCGGCCAACCAATCAAGCCAGCAACCGCCGGATCGGGTCCGGGAGGCTGAACGGGTGCCACGCCGGGAAGCGGACATTGTTTGCCGTAGGATTCAGCTTCTACGCGGCACAACCCATTGCGACCAGCGATCTTCGGTGCATCACCAACACGCGCGGCGGGTTGGAAAGCCGCATGTAGTTGAGCTTGAATTCCAACATTGCCGCGCGTGCCTGTTCTGGCTATTCTCGATGGTGTTCGGAAAAAAGAAACGACGACAGAGCTTTAACACCAAAAACCATTTCGCGTAGCTACGGCTACGGTCTCACCCAAAAACCGCCAGTTTTACGAGTGCAGAGACCGACCGAGCACGCGCCCACACGGGCGCGGCTTGGCGTATTCTCTGCACGGGCGCCTGGCGGTGCCTTGGGTGGGGGTGCGTTGAGTTCGCGCCCCTTTTGTTCCGTGGTTCGCGGTTGCGCTCGCGCGCAATGTCTGAGCCAAAACAAGAATCTGCGAAGTCAGTCAAGTCGCCTGTCACTGACTACCGGCACGCGACGAAACGCAAAAACAACCCGCCCGCTGGACTCGCGGCTTCCGGCGAAATCAAAGAAGCGCCCAAGCTCCATTTCGCCTACAACCCACACCTGCCGCCCAAACTCCGCTCCGATCCCACTGGCAAGGCGGATGCCCTGCCGGAACTGCTCCACGACGCCACCACGCGCAAGCTCACCAAAGACGAGGCCCGCCTAGTGGCCGATGCACTCCGCAACCAGGAGCCGTGGCTGGAATGGAGTGGCAAGCAGGAGAAAAAGGCGTTCGCGGTCGAGCCTGTGGCGCTCCACATTCACGAGCGCATTTCGGCGCAGGCCATTCTCAAGGTCGCGGCGCGGGAGGACGTGCAGCGCGATATGTTTGCCGACCCGCAACTCTCCTATCAGCAGGCCGTGCAGTTCTACGAGCATGACGTGGACTGGGCCAACCGCATGATTCTGGGCGACTCCCTGCAAGTGATGGCCAGCCTCGCTAGGCGTGAGGCGCTGGCAGGCAAGGTGCAGATGATTTACCTCGACCCGCCCTACGGCATCAATTTCAAATCCAACTTCCAGCCAGAAATTCGCAAGCGCGAGGTGAAAGACAAAGAGAGCGACCTGACTCGCGAACCGGAAATGGTGAAGGCGTACCACGACACCTGGACACTGGGCGTTCATTCTTACCTTGCCTACCTGCGCGACCGGCTCATCCTCGCCCGCGAACTGCTTGCCGACGCCGGCAGCATCTTTGTTCAGATCTCGGATGAAAATGTTCACCGAGTCCGGTTGTTGCTGGATGAGATTTTCGAGGGCGGGAATTTCATCAGTTTGATAAGCTACAAGACAACGCAAAGCGCAGGCTCATCCAAGTTGGATACTTCCTGCGACTATCTGATTTGGTATGCAAGAAACCACGAGAAGTTAGAGTGCCGCGCCCTTTTCAAGAAGCTTGTCAGGGGCGAAAAAGGGGCAACGCGATACGATTTCGTTGAGGACATGGAAACTGGTGCGGTGCGTCGAACTACAGAGGAAGAAGAAGAGGCAAATGCAATACCGGACACTTGCAGGTTGTTTACCGACCAAGGTTTGACCTCGCGCGGAGAAGGTTCGGAAAACACGATGTCGGCAATCACATTTGAGGACGACAACTATTATCCATCCGTCGGACACTGGCGCACAACCGTTGCCAACATCATGGGGCGTGTAATCCCGGCGGGCAGAGTGATCAAGACCGGGAAAAACAAACTGAGATTCAAGAAGTGCTTTAAGGATTTTGGTTGCTTAGAGTTAACGAACTTTTGGGACGACGTAGGGGGTGGAATACAGAGCAGGAATGACCCGAAGATTTATGCTGTTCAGACCTCCTCCTCAATCATTCAGCGTTGTCTGTTGCTTACTACCAAGCCGGGAGACCTGGTTTTAGACCCGACCTGCGGCAGTGGCACGACTGCGTTCGTGGCCGAGCAGTGGGGGCGTCGCTGGATTACCATTGACACCAGCCGTGTGGCGTTGGCGCTGGCCCGCCAGCGATTGATCACGGCCAGGTTTGATTTTTACAAGCTGCGCGAGGATGGGAAAGGCGTCGCGGGTGGCTTCGTCTGTGAAACCGTTCCTCACATCACGCTTGAATCTATTGCAAAGAACGTGGCGTTGGACGGCATCTTCGCCAAGCACCAGCCCATTCTCGACGCAAACCGCAAGATGTTGAACGAGGCGTTGAGGCGCGTCACTGCCGACCTGCGCCAGAAACTCAACGCCAAACTGCTCGAAAAGGAAAAACGCGAGGGCAAGAAGGCCGTGACTGAAGCTGACCGCCGCCGTTGGTCGCTGCCCAAAGAGCCGTGGCGCGAATGGGAAGTGCCTTTCGACGAGGACGAGGACTGGCCTGCCACGTTGCAGACAGCGCTTAAGAAATATCGGGCCGCGTGGCGGATGAAGATGGACGAGGTCAACGACGCCGTTTCCAAAAACGCCGAGCCAGAGGAACTGGTGGACAAGCCGGAAGTGGCCAAGGGCGTGGTGCGGGTGTCCGGCCCGTTCACGATGGAAGCGGTGATGCCCGCCGAAGAAGGGCTTGAATGGGAAACCCCCATTGGCGGCGAGCTGGACGAGATGGAAACTTTCGGCGCTGAAGGCGCGGGCGAGTCTGTCGCAACCGCGAACGAACCCGCCAATGCCGAGGCGTATCTGGACAAGATGCTGCGATTGCTCAAGGCGGACGGCGTGCGCTTCCCGAACAACAAGGTAGCCAAGTTTTCGCGGCTTGAACGGTGCCAAAGCGGCGACTTTCTGCATGCCGAAGGTGAGTGGACGGCGGAGAATGGCAAAGAGCGAAAAGTCGCCGTGTCGTTCGGTCCGCAGTTCGGTTCGGTCACAGCCTATCAAGTGGAGCACGCCTTGCGGCAGTCACACAGGCGCGGGTTTGATGACTTGGTATTCGCCGGGTTCAGCTTCGATGCGACGGCGCAAGCGGTCATTCAGGAGGAGACGGACCTGCCCAAGCCAAAGGTCCGGCCCCACATGTCTCACATTTCCCCCGACGTGAACATGGGCGACCTGCTCAAGACCACGCCCAACTCGCAAATCTTCACCGTGTTCGGTACCCCGCGTACGGACTTGCGGCCCACGGCTGACGGCCAGTGGGAAATCGAAATGCAGGGCGTGGACGTTTACAACCCGGTGGATAACACCATCCTGCCCACCAGCGCCGACAAAGTGGCGGCGTGGTTTCTGGACACGGATTACGACGGGCGGACGTTCTGCATCACCCAGGCATTTTTCCCGGATAAGAGAGCGTGGGAAAAGCTGGCCAAGGCGCTCAAGGGCGTGGTGGACGAAGCGGCGTTTGCCGCCTTGAGCGGCACGGTGTCGCTGCCGTTTCCGACCGGCCTACGCAAGCGCGCCGCGGTGAAGGTGATTGACCCGCGTGGCAACGAAGTGATGCGGGTGCATCGGTTGAACGGGAAGAAAACATACTGAGTCGCTGCCATGCCTGCCGCCAAGCAACAGGAGATTCCGATTCAGCCGGTCAACAAGCCGATTCTGTGCAGCCCGTTTGAAGAACCAGGGGAGCACTGGCAATACAAGACCGACACCGGCGAGGCGTTTCGCGTGTCCACGCGCCGCCCCGGCGCGTACTGGTTCAAGAGCCGGCGCACCGGCACGGCGCAAAAGGAGTTCGGTTTCATCACCGAGGAAGAAAGCGAACCGCTGCCACTGGTGAACGCGCTGCGGGAAGACGTACGCAAGTGGCGCGACGGCGGTTACGAAAACGCCACGCCGGTCACGAGGCAATTGCTACGGCACTGGTGGAGCAAAGACCGTGCACGGCGTTTGTTCTTCTGCCAGTTGGAAGCGGTCGAGACGATTATCTACTTGAATGAAGTGCTCGCCTCGGGAAAGAAGCCGCGCTGGAAACCGGCGTTCAGCGTCGAGGATTTTCACGCGCTGCGTCGAGGCGAGCGGCCAACCGGTTTAGAACTTCCGCCGAATCAACTGGTGTATCCATCGCTGGTGGACAAACCGAACGAGCCGGAGTTTCCGCCGCTCACACGCTACGGCTGCAAGATGGCGACTGGCAGCGGGAAAACCGTCTTAATGGCGATGTTGATTTCGTGGTCGTTCTGCAATCGAGGTCGCGTGCCAGGCGATACGCGCTTCCCCGATGCCGTCCTGGTGACGTGTCCGAATCTCACGATCAAGGAACGGTTGCAAGTCCTGCGGCCCGATAACCCGGACAACTATTACGAAGCGTTCGATCTGATTCCATCCTCTGAGCTTCGCGAGTTGTTGAGGCGTGGCAAAGTGCTCATCACAAACTGGCATTGGTTCAATCCCGAATCGCCGCACAGTGAGGGCGGCAGGAGTTTCGCGGTTGTCAACAAGGGTGAGGAAAGCCCCGAAGCCTTCGCGCGTAATCGTCTTGGCGAGCTTTACGATCGTGCGCCGATCCTCGTGTTGAATGACGAAGCGCATCACGCCTACAGGCCCGCCCCTGTCGGCCCGAATGAGAAACTGACGGCGGAAGAAAGGGTTGAACGTGAGGAAGCCACAGTCTGGATTTCCGGCCTGGACACGATCAACGCCGCGTGCGGCATCAAGTTCTGCGTGGACTTATCCGCCACGCCTTTTTATCTGTTCGGCAGCGGCTACGTCGAAGGCTCGCCGTTTCCGTGGCTGGTGAGCGACTTCGGTTTGGTGGACGCGATTGAATCCGGCATCGTGAAGATTCCACGCATCCCCGTGAGCGACACCACCGGCAGGCCGGAGCCGAAATTCTTTACGTTGTGGAAGCAGATTACCGCCAATCTGCAACCGGGTGAGAAATTGCCCGGTGGCAAGCCCAAGCCGGATGTTGTGTGGCGCGAAGCGGAGGATGCGTTGACTACGCTGGCGGCGCAATGGAAAGAACGTTTTGAGTATTACCAAAACCGTGAGCCGGGTAAGGAGCAAGTGCCGCCTGTGATGATCGTGGTCAGCGACAACACCGACATCGCCCAGCTTTTCTACGAAAACCTCTCCGGTGAGCAGACGGTGGAAGTCGTCAATGCCAACGGGAATGAGAAAGACGACGAAGACGAGGAAGAAGAACCGACCGCAAGAAAGAAGAAGCCAAAGACAAAGACGGTTTACGGAACTGGCAAACTGTTTCCGGCGCTTTTTTCAAACAGTGAGGGGTGCAAGCCGACGCTTCGGATTGACTCGAAATTGCTGGCAGAGGCGGAAAGCGAAGATCCAAACGCGAGTCGCAAAGAGGCCGCAGAGGAATTGCGGCAAATCGTGGACTCCGTAGGCAAGCCGGGTAAACCCGGCGAGCAGGTGCGCTGCGTGGTTTCCGTGCAAATGCTTACCGAAGGATGGGATGCGAACAACGTCACGCACATTCTCGGCTTGCGGGCGTTTCACAGTCAGTTGCTCTGCGAGCAGGTTGTCGGGCGCGGTCTGCGGAGGATGGACTACACCGTTGACCGGGAAACCGGATTGCTCACCGAAGAATACGTGGACATTTACGGCGTGCCTTTCTCGGTGATTCCGTTCAAAGGGCGCAAGCCGGGTGGCGGACCTGAGATAGTGGACAAACCGAAGAATCACGTTTGCGCACTCGATCAACGCGCCGCGATGGAAATGCGGTTTCCCATTGTTGAAGGCTATGTGGTTTCGCTGCGGCAGAATTTCATCAAGGCGGATGTCGGCAAGATGGAAACGCTGCGCCTTGAACCTTTCCACATGCCCACGGCGGTTTTTGTGAAGCCACAAGTCGGCTATCAGATGGGCACGCCATCGTTGACGGGCGGCTTTCAGTTTGTGGAGCAAGACCGCGAAGCTTACTACCGCGAAACGCATCTCCAAACGATCAAGTTTGAAATTGCGCGGCTGGTTGTTTGGGCGCTGACTAACGCGACACCGCTCGGCACGCCGAAACTGCGGCTGCGCTCGCGTCACCAGTTGTTCCCGCAGGTTTACCGGCTGGTTGAGGAATACGTCAGTCGCAAGGTGGATTTCCACGACTGCCACTCGTGCGAACTTGGCTTGCAGACCTACGTGCAACGCACTGTCGAACGCTTGCTTGCCGCCATCGAACCTGACGACGCCAAAGGCGAACCGCCGTTGTTGCCGATTCTGAATCGCTCCAAGCCAATCGGCAGTTCAGCGGAAGTGAGCTTCCCAACAATCCGGCCCTGCTGCGGCACGTTCAAGAGCCACGTCAACCAGGTAGTTCTCGACACTGACACTTGGGAGCAGACGGCAGCGTTTCGCTTGGAACAGTCGAAGGCGGTGAAGTTCTACGTTCGCAACGATCACTTGGAACTCACCATTCCTTACGAATACCTCGGCGTCAGCCACAGCTACATTCCAGACTTCATCGTGCGTCTGATGAACGACGTGAACTTGCTTCTGGAAATCAAAGGCGATGTTCCTGATAAAGCGCGAGCCAAACACCAGGCGGCGCGTCGGTGGGTTTCAGCCGTGAATAATTGGGGCAAGCTGGGCAAGTGGCAGTTTCACCCTTGCCTCGATCCACAGATGTTGGGGCGCGAACTGGATTGGCTGCAACGCTCTACCACGCAATGACATTTTCGGTTTCAGCATGAAGCAACTGAGACAGGACAGGCAATCCGAACGGCTCCGCGAACGAAGCGGGTTGCTGATGGACCGGGAGCAGTGCCGGCGTGCGCTGGAGAGGAGGCGTTGGAAGAATTCGCGGGCCACATTTGGAAGACCAGGCGCGCGAGCGCGGCGGGGGACGTGTCGGCGCTGGAGCGGGAGATAGACGAGTTGGTGTATGTGCTCTACCGCCTGACGGCGGAGGAAATCAGAATCGTGGAGTCGTCCAGCGCATGAAGAACGTGGGGAATTACGAGAAGAACAGACGGTTCCATGAGCGGATTGGACGCCTCATGGTGCATGGGCATTATCGCCGCGCCTTGGAATTGTTGGACAGACTCATCGAAGACACGCTGCCGTTGTTTCACGGCGAGGATTGGGTCATTGAAGAAAGGCGGTTGGCCTGGCTTTACCGGACTGAATTGTTGCGTGAGTGGGGGCGGTTGACCGAGGCGCTGGCTTGGGTGTGTCTGGAAGTGGAGATGAACCCGTCCAACGTTGCCGCTGTGGCCTTGAAAGAGCGGTTGAAGCGGGAAGCCGGGTTGCATCGGCGGCAGGATGGTGGAACACAGATCGCTGTCAGCGGCGACAAGCCGACCCGAACGGCTTGGGGCGGCGTGGCCGGGATGCGCGACCTCAAGGCCATGTTGGAGCGTGATGTCATCCTGCCGCTGCAAGAGCCTGACATCTACGCCCGCTACCGCTTGAATCTCCCCAACGGCATCCTGCTTTATGGCCCGCCCGGCTGCAGCAAGACGTTCATCGCCCGCAAGCTGGCGGAAGTCGCGGGTTTCAATTTCATGGAAGTAACGCCGGGCGATTTGGCGAGCATCTATGTTCACGGCACGCAGGGGAAGATCGCGGAACTGTTCGGCCAAGCGCGCAAACAGGCCCCTTGCATGATGTTCTTCGACGAACTCGACGCGATGGTGCCGAATCGGGGCGGGGATTTCGTCGGCCACCACTACGCCAGCGAGGTCAATGAATTCCTGGTGCAATTGAACGAAGCCGGCAAGAACCGCGTGCTGGTGATTGGCGCCACGAATCTGCCGGAGCGGATTGACCCCGCCGTGTGCCGGCCCGGACGGCTGGACAAAAAGTTCTTTGTCGGGCCGCCCGACTACGAGGCGCGGGTCGAGTTACTTCGCCTCTACCTGGCCAACCGCCCGCAGGAAGCCATTGACTGGCACAATTGCGCCGGGGAGCTTGAAAACTACACCTGCGCCGAGATTGAATTCATCGTGAACGAGGCGGCCCGAATCGCGCTCGCCCAAAACCGACCCATCATCAACGGCGACATTCTGAATGCCGCAGGCAACAACCCGTCCGCGCTTTCCGCATCCGACATTGAGAAAATGAGATGACCCTGGCGCTGCCCTCTTGATGCCTGAACCAATTTGCCAGCGCGCTTTAGGTGAGGTAGATTAGCGCAATGAAGTGTTCTGAATCGGAAGGAGAAGGCGACACCACCGCTGGGGTGGAGCCGGAAGACTTCGAGGATTTCGACTACTACTGGCAGCACTTACGGCGGAACTTTGGATACTGCATGGCGGTTGGCGGCATCGCGTGGAACGAGATGGTTTATCGTTCCGGCGAAACGTTGGGGCGGTTAAGCAAAGTGCGTCACTCGCTCTTCCATCAAAGGCGAGAGTCCGCGGCCTGTTGCCTCCTGCCTACGCCTGTCGCGGCTGGAGAAAAGGACAGTGGCACGGCATTGCGAGAGGTGTTGAAAAAGAAGCCCAATTTCTTTCAGACCGCACAATGGCAAACGATCAAAGTAAAAGCATCGGCTGCCGAGCCTGTGGCCTTTTGGAACTTTGGTGGCCCGCACCGATGCGCGTGGAGGGATTATTATGATGGCGAGAAGTATGAAGACAAACTCTGGAAAGACCCTCGCCAGGATTACTATGAGCGTTTTGCCTTTCGGACAGACGCCCATCACCCGGATATGCATGAAGTGGGGCGAGAATTTGCGTTTCTGCACATGAATTTGGAGATAAAGGAACAAGAAGCCAGCCACGAGAAGCACCTCGCGCACTCGGCAAAACAACATGGTCGGTCAGTTGAAGAAGAAGGGAAAGTGAAACAGGCAGAGCACGAGGAAGCGCGGGAAAGGATGAGGCGGTTTCTGGAAGCGCACGCCCGAATGGATTTTGTGGCTGACACCCGCTTGCCGTGGGCAACAGTCAGCCGGGCGATGGAAGCCGAATGGGAAAGGATTAAGAATTTACGCCGCCGCGTAGGACTCGAAGCAAACGAGCAACCGCCAAGAAAGCGCGAATGGAAAAAGCAACTCGAAGTGTATGACGCTTACTTTCCGCACTGGCTAGAGAACCGAAAAAAGATTGCCGCGTTGCCGCGCATCTGGCGCGAGAATCTTGGCTTTCAGGAAGCGTTCACTTTGCTGGAGGTCAAGCTGACGCCGGAAGCCGCAACCGTTGCGCAACTCATGGACGAGCGAGGCTTGAAGCCGAAAGGTGTGTTCAAGTTCACGGACAGGTTTCTCCGCAAGCTGGAAAGAGCTTCTTACATGGAAGCCGCAACTCGTGGATTGTCGGACAGGTCAAAACCAAAACACGGGTCAGGCGCAAAAGGCGTGTTCGACGATGCGAGCCAGCCCGCGGCAGTGATCGAGTTCGATTACGGCGCCGTTGATGCCCTGCTCGACGGCGGTGAAGGGCCAGATGTTGAGCCGGGAACTTCATCCGAATGGAGCGAAACAGTGCTGAACACACTGCAATCGTGGCGTCCGCACTTCTGCATCACGAAACCGCAACTCCCACCTAACTTGGCGGAAATGGGTGCCGACAAGCGCCGTGAATGGTTCAGAGTCGCACGGCAGCGAATTGAATCACTCTGGCCGCCAGTGGACTACGACAAGCTCTGACTTAATTTTCAGAATTAAGCCCCCGCCTTTTTCGGCAATGCCCATTGTTATATGGGCATTGCAATACATGACGTTTCAGGCAGCGGCGGGCAGCCAATCGCAAGCAGGGGTGTGCGCGCAACCCGCACCGTGTGCCGCGACAGAGGGGTCAGCGACGTGACCTTTTGGAGATGGGAGCGGCGCGGGTGGATCAAAACTATCAACATTTGCGGCAAGAAATACGTTGATCTTCAATCGCTTGTGGAGTTCGACCGACGGGCGGCGGCGGGCGAATTTGCCAAGCCGCCGGCAGGGGCAGCGGGTAAGTCGGCTGAGGCGCGAGCAGAGCGGAAGGCACAGGCGGACGCCGCTAACAGCAAGGCGAGTGCGTGAGCACGTTCCCTGACGCATTTCGCGCTGCCATGCAGGCCGCTGGACTCGACTTCACCGGGCCGGTTGTGGCCGACGGCAAACTGCATCGCTTCCGAGCGGGACGGGACACGGCGCGGAATTCGTGGTTTGTGCTTCACGCTGGACCGCCCGCCGCGGGCGCGTTCGGATGTTGGAAGCGCAGCATCAAGGAAACGTGGTGCGAACGTAATGGCAGCCTGTCACAAGTGGAGTGGGATGATGTCCGCCGACGCTGGCAGGAAGCCCAAGCCGAGCGTGAACGGACGGAAGCTACGTTGCAGGCCAAGGCGCGCAGAACCGCTGCCTTCATTCTCGAAAGGTCCGTCGCGCCGGACGGTAACGCCTATCTGGCGAAGAAAGGCGTAAAACCGCACGGCGAGCTTCGGCAGTGGCGCGGTGCCTTGCTGGTGCCTCTACGCGACGCGGACGGCACGCTCCACAGTCTGCAATTCATCGGCGCGGACGGCTCCAAACGGTTTCTCACTGGCGGGCGTTGCGCCGGCTGTTTCTTCACCGTCACCGACAAGGCGGACGGCCCGCTGGTCATTTGCGAGGGCGTCGCCACTGGCGCCAGCATCCACGAAGCGACTGGTCTTGCGACCGTGGCCGCAATGAACTGCGGGAACCTGCCCGCCGTGGCGAGCGCATTGCGGGCCAAGTGGCCAACGCGGGAAATCATCATCGCCGCCGACAACGACGCTTGGACGCCCGACAATCCCGGCTTGAGCAAGGCGACCGAAGCCGCAAAGACCATCCGTGCCAAACTCGCCGTGCCGCACTTCGCGGACGTGAGCGCCAAACCAACCGACTTCAACGACCTTCACCAACTGGAAGGACTGGACCCCGTGCAAAATCAAATCCAAGCAGCCGAAACCCCGAAGGAAACCGATGAGGAGCGATTGCAACGCCTCGCCTCTCTTTCGCCGATTGACTTCGACCGATGCGCCAAGAGTGAAGCGGACGCCATGCATGTCAACATGGGCACCCTCCGCAGCGAAGTGGAAACGCGCCGCCCAAAGCCGGAAGCCACACGAGCAGACCTGACCGCCGATTTGCTGCCGCAGCGCGAACCGGAACCCTGGGCGCATGAGGTGGACGGCGCTGCATTGCTCGATGACCTCGCCGCCGCGTTGAACCGCTTCGCCGTATTCGCCCCGCACGCCGCCGACGCGCTCGCGCTGTTCATCCTGGCAACTTACGCCGCCGACCGGTTCGACGCCGCACCGTATGTCAACTTGCGAAGCCCGGAAAAGCGGTGCGGCAAGTCGCTGGTCATGCGGCTTCTGTCCAAGCTCTGCGCCCGCGCCCTGCCCGCCGGACCGTGCAGCGAAAGTGCCATCTTCCGCGCCATCGCGGCCGTGACGCCGACGCTCCTGATTGACGAAGTGGACACGTTCTTCGCCGACCACGACGAATTGCGCGGCATGTTGAACGTCGGCTGCATCCGCGACGACGCGTTTGTTCTGCGGACCGAAGAGACCATTCGCAACGGCGCCCGCGAGTTTGTCCCGCGCCGCTTTTCGGTTTTCGGCCCGAAAGTGTTCGCGGGAATTGGCAAACTCGCGGACACACTCACGGACCGGTGCGTGGTTATTGTCATGCGTCGCAAGCGTGCCGATGAGAACCGGGAGCGATTCCGTCGCCGGAAGTTTGACGCCGAACCGCTCCGCCAGAAGTGCCGGCGGTGGGCAGACGACCACGCGGACAAGCTGAGCGCGAGCGAGCCGGACCTGCCAGGCGAGTTGAACGACCGCGCCGCTGACTTGTGGGAACCGATGCTGGCCGTCGCGGACCTCGCCGAGGAAGGATGGTCCGAACGCGCTCGGGCCGCCGCCATTTCGCTCTCGGGCGAAACAGAAGAAATCGCGCCCGCCAGTCTTGGCACCATGTTGCTTGCAGACGTTCGCGCCGTGTTCACCGAAGTCGGTGAGGACCGATTGGCGTCTGTAAGTCTCTGCGAACGGCTCAACGGCATGGAAGAAAGACCGTGGCACGAAATCCATCACGGCAAACCCCTGAATCCGAACCAGCTTGCCCGATTGCTTGCGCCCTACAGCGTCGCTAGTCGAAAAGTCCGACTGGGCGATAGTACCCGGCAAGGCTACTACGCTGACGATTTCTCCGACGCTTGGGCGAGATACGTCCCGATCCCCAGGGCGGTGCCTCCGAAGTGGAACAATGGAACAAGCCCCGAAAACAAAGGCGATTCTCGCACTTCCGAAGTGGAACAAACGGAAGCCGTGTTCCACCTTGAAACGGCTGAGAAACCCAATAACGGCGCGGGTTGTTCCGTTGTTCCACTTTCGACCCTGCCGCCACTGGCGCAAGCGATAAAGGAACACTCCGAAGCCTTGATCTTGTGACGACCGCACCCGAAATTTACCAGTGCGCCGCCCGGCTTGGGTTGACGCTTGAAGCCAGAGGCGACAAGCTCGCCGTCATTCCGGGCCGCCGTTGCCCACCAGAGTTTGCTGACGTGTTACGCGAACACAAAGGCGAGCTTTTGAGCTTCCTTGAAGCCAGGGCCGCTAACTTGGCCCCCGATTGTGCGCCGTGGCTCCACGTTGCCCGGCAAATCCTGGCCGGGGAGTTCGACGGCGCGGACAAATCCACCCTGCAAAGCCTCCTCATCGGCCTCCGTAGCATCCGGCATCCGCTCTGCCAGCAGGCTCTAGGTTGTCTAAAATGGCAGGGAGCTAAAGGCGGACTGGCCGAACCCTGAACGTCAACATGGACGGACGACCCCGAAACCGACACATCCCGGCGTCACTCCGCCTTGCGTGGGGCTTCGCCTACGCAGTCAAACTCATCGAGGCGGCCCTGCGTGAAATCCAGGACGACCGTCTGACAGAAGACCAGGCCCGGTTCCGAGATTCACTTTACGATCTGCTGGACGAGCTTACGCCGACAGACGACCGCCTGACGTTGAAACCAACGAACCAGCAGCTTGCGGACAAGTACGCCGTCAGCCCGCGAACCGTCACCAACTGGCGCAAGGAGGATTGCCCCTTTGAGGCTGGGCAATGGCGGGTGTTGGATTGGATGGCCGAGCGGCGATACGTTCCCGCCAGAGCGAAGGCCAAGTTCGCGCGCCAACTTGAGCGCCGAACTTGCCAGGGATTGGACGGGTTGGCCCCGTTGGAGGTGCAGGCGAAAGCACTGGCCAAAGCTGTCCGGGCGCTGGGGCGATTCTGAGTGGGTGAAATCAACTGTCGCCTGTAGCAAGGTGAACTGTCCCATTGCATACAGTTCCCCCCAGTTTTCAAGGCGGGAAATGACATCCGTATGGTGGTAATCGAGCGAAAATGTCTGTTTGGAAAAGCGCCGATTTTGGCACCTCACCGCGCAAAGTCGCAAAAACAGGCGGGAATCAATTGCGACAGAAATTGCGACACTATCGGTAATTCAATTGAAACCCGCCATTGACGTGGTTGAAGCCCATTTCAGCCAATGAAATCAATGGTTTTTATCGCTTTCGTTGAAACGTGAAGCTGCCCCTTGAAAACGCAGAAAGTGAAAACCTGAATCTAGCGCGTCTGCCAATTCCGCCACGCGCGCCACCAATCACCGCCAACTATTGAGCTGCCATCTTTGACCCGCGGAAGTTTTGTTTTTTATCCGCCGTTTGCATCCTGGAGGTTTCGGGTGTGACCGCCGAACCAAACCAGACCGCAGGGCCAACCGGCAAATCACACAGCCACCACTTGTCCAGCGACGGCAAATGGCGCTCGTTTCCAAAGATCCCGCACTTGCTGCAGTACGTCAGCAGGGAAACCTTCTACGGGAGAACCAAGGTCAATGGCAAGATCATTCGCCAGATCGCCAGATCATTCGACAGAGCCTTGAAACCGCTTCATGCATACGCGCTGAATCGCAGCGCGCGGGGATGCCTTGACACACCGGTAGTGCGGGCGTAGAGGAGCGGGCATGCCCTTGGGAATGGTCAACTACCCTCCTGCCACCCGCGCGTTTTTTCGCCGTGGCCGGGCATTCACGTTGATCGAATTGCTGGTGGTTATTGCCATCATTGCGATTCTCGCGGGGTTGCTGTTGCCGGTGCTGGCGAAGGCGCGCGAAGCCTCGCGGAAGGTCAGTTGCCTGAACAACCTGCACCAGTTGGCGCTGGCCTGTTCCACTTATTCGCTGGATCAAAGCGGCCGTTACCCCTGGTTTCTGACGTGGCTGGCCACCAAGCCGGGCCAGCTCACCAGCGGGGTGATCTATCCCTATCTGAACTCGAAGCCGGTTTACCTGTGCCCGACCGACAAGCTGCTCCTGAGCATGAAGGGTTATGTGTCCCCGGCGGCGCCGACCACCATGCCGTTTGGCAACAGCAATTACCCGCGCGACTACAGCTACGCGATCAACTGCGGCCTGTGCCACGTGAGCGATGTGTCACGGTTCCTCTCGCCGTCGCAGACGCTCCTGCACATGGAGGCCGACCTGGCGAAGAACGATTACAGCGGGCAGGTGGGGCCGACGTTCGCCACGCACGCGCTCTCGACCCGGCACAACGGGCGGGGGCACCTTCTGTTCTCCGATCTGCACCTCGAAACCATGAACGCCGCGGCGGCGGTGAAAATCGAGCGCAGCAAACGCTTCTGGTTTCCGACCGCCGACACCACCGGCCAGAACGGCATGGCCATCGGCGCCAACCTGCCCGATCCATGACGCCGGGCGCGGGGCAGTGTCCTGTTTTGGTGAGGCTCCGACGAGCCGGCTCAACGTGAGCTCGTTGACACGGCTCGCGAGGACGCTCGCCACCGGTAAATAGAAGCAGGACACTACCGGACGCGGGACGCCTTGACAGGCCGGCACACGGGGCGTAGTAACAATTAAAATCAATTGGAGAGCGACTGCGATGGAACTTCAAATTGCCCCTCCCGTGAAGCGCACCACCCGGCGTCGCGGCTTTACCTTGATCGAACTGCTGGTGGTCATCGCCATCATCGCGATCCTGGCCGCCCTGCTCCTGCCCGCCCTGGCCAAAGCCAAGGCCAAGGCCAAGCAGACCGCCTGCATCAACAACCTCCGCCAGCTTGGGATTGCCACCCTCATGTATGTGGGCGACAACCGGGTTTACCCCGGCAGCGGCTCGGTCGTGGGCAGCTACTATTATGTCTGGCCGATCCGGCTCTTCCAGCAGATGGGCACCAACCGGGCGGTGTTTTACTGCCCGGCGGCGGTTCCCAACGCGGCGTGGGACACGAACGTGAACAAGACCCTCGGCGGCACATCTCCCTTCGGCGGCTATGATCCGTGGGCCATTACCAGCAACTCGCGCTTTTCCTACGGCGACAACGACTGGGGCCTGGACCTCAACCACAAGCCGCAGCTCGGCCTGGGGGGTGACATTGATGGAGGCCTTTATCAGGGGCCGGTGACCGAAACCATGGTGGTCGCCCCCAGCCAGATGATCATGCTGGCGGACACCCAAGCGCAGAAAACCGGCTATTCCTGGGAGGCCAACCTCGACCCGACCCAGGACAGTCAGTGGCCGTCCAACCGCCATAATCGCCGGACCGACATCATGTGCGCCGACGGCCATGCCGAAGAAGCCATCCGCAAGAACGTCATTGACCCCGCGAATCAGCAGTGGCGCGCGCGGTGGAACAACGACAACCAGCCGCACCCGGAAATTACCTGGACGGTCAACTGGACCGAGGAAGTGCAACTCAATCCGTAAGGCGGGTCACGCCGGCGGTTCCACGTAAAACACGCCTGACATCGCCCCGCTCGGGGCAGAGAATGCCACGCCAATAGCATGGCGCTTTTTATTCACCGAACCGGCGCTTCCGATCACCGGGCTTCCGCGGGTTGGCGTGGGCTCCAACCAGCCCTTGTCCTCGGGTTGTTCATCTCGATCCCCATCGCCGTCTTCGGCGCGAACGATGCCGCGGGCAAATTCGGCTCCCCGCGGGCTGACCAGCGTGTGGGCGTGCCTTTCGACCTGCAGGGTTTTATTGATGGACAGGTTGCCGCCGGCAAGACACGTATTGTCGTGCCTCCGGCTCGTTACCGGGTCACCCCCCGGAATCGGCAGCACCTCGCGCTGCGCGGGTTGAAAGACGTCCAGATTATCGCCGACGGCGTTGAGATGATCTGCACCGAGACGACCCGCGCGTTGACCCTCAGCCATTGCACCAATGTCACGGTGCGGGGGCTGGTCATTGATTACGACCCGCTGCCGTTCACGCAGGGACGCATCACCGGGTTCTCGGCCGACAAGAAAATCCACGAGGTTGAGTTGTTCGCGGGTTATCCCGCCGCGGCGGCGGTGCGCAACTTCAAATATGAAATCTTCCGGCCCGACACCCGCACGCTGCGCGGTGACGACCGTTATCCGGAGAAGGTGGAGGTCGTGGACGCCCGGCACATCCGCATCATCGTCCCCGGCGGCCACGCCAACGACGCCGAACAGGTCGGTGACTTGATCGTGATCGGCGCCGAAGATGCGCCGCACGGCAGCATCCCCCACGCCGTCGAATGCAATCACAGCGTCAACGTGCGTCTCGAACGCATCGTTCTTTACGCCTCCAATTGCTTTGGGTTCATCGAGTCCGAGTGCAACGGCACCATTTACGACCACTGCCGGATTGACCGGCGGCCGGCAGCGAGCGACCCGGTCCCGCGCGCCGACCCGCGGCTGCGCTCGCTCGATGCGGATGCTTATCACAGCATCGGCGCCATGAAGGGCCCGTCCTACCTCGGCTGCACGGCGCGGTTCATGGGCGACGATGCCATCAACATCCACGGCGACTACGACATGATTATGGCGTCGCAGGGGCGTGCGCTCCGGGTGCTGGCCAAGGGCGGCTTGAACATCCACGCCGACGACCCGGTGGAACTGGTCAGCTACGATGGCCGTCGGCTGCCTGACGCCCGCGCCGTGGCCATCACATCGGCCGGAACGATCCGGGACGACGAGCGCGCCTTCCTGGGGCGGCAGCGTTTGGACGAGGGCCTGCGGACCGCACGCGGCGCGCTCAACCACGCCTACACGATCACGCTCGATCGGGCGGTGGACCTTCCCACCGGCAGCGTGATCTGCGCGGCCAACCGCATCGGCAACGGCTTCCGGGTGAACGACTGCGAGTTTGGGTTCAACCGCTCGCGCGGCATCCTGATCAAGGCGAGCCACGGCGAAGTGGTCGGGAACCGCCTCGAAGGCTGTCGGATGTCCGCCATCCTGGTTTCGCCGGAATACTGGTGGCTGGAAGCCGGCAGCAGCAGCGACGTGCGCATCACCGGAAACACGATCACCGCCTGCCTGGGCACCGCCATCAACATCGAAGCCATGGGCGGTGACGGTCAAATCACGCCGGCGGGCGCCCACCGCGATATTGCGATCACCGACAATACCATCGCGGAATGTCCGCTGCCGGCCATTCGGGTGACTTCGACCGACGGCCTGCGCCTCGAACATAATCGCGTCGGGTCGCCCGGGTCGGGGAACCCAGCGACACGCGGCGCCGGAAAAGAACCGGTTCAAGTGATCAATTGCGCCAACGTCACGCCGGGGAACCGGTGATTCTTGAGGTGGCTGCCCGACCGCCGGTCGGACAGTTGTTCGGTGCGACCTGGCGGTCCGCGACCCACCACCGTGATCCGTTGCGGGAATCAGGGGAGCGCGGGCCTCTGGCCTGCCGTTCGCCGTGTCTCGCGGCGAACTTCCGGAGGAGGTGGACGCCGGAAATTCCTCAATCGTGGAAACGGTCGTTCGCCGTGGCCGACGGCGAGGACGCCGTCGGCAGCGCCCGGGCGGTCCACGCCTTCCCTTGGTTTCCTTGGGGCCCGGCTTTGGGCTGGGCAAGGGGTGCGCCACGGTTTAGTTTCAAGTCTGTGAATCGCTCGAGGTTCAAACCGGTCTGGCTGGCGCTCGGCGGTCTGGTCCTGGCCTGGGTGCTGGCCACGGGCGGCTACGTGATTGCCCGGAGCACGCGCGTCACCGCCGAGAAGGTCCGCGCCTATCTGCGGGCCGTGGACTTCGCGCGGCTCAACGGCAGCGAGCGCGAGCGCGCGCTGCGTGAGTTGGCCCGCCAACTGAACGCGCTCTCTCTCGAGGAACGCCGCAACGCCCGGTTTGACCGCGAGTGGTCACGCTGGTTCGCCGCCATGACCGAGGACGAGAAGCGGGGGTTCATCGAGGCCACCATGCCCACCGGCGTCAAGCAGATGCTCACCAGCTTTGAGCAATTGCCCGCGGAGCGCCGCCGCAAAGCCGTGGACAACGCGCTGAAGCGGTTGAAGGAGGCCCGCGAGGATCTCGACCGCGGCGCCGCCATGCCGGCCGACCTGGATACGAACGGCCCGCCGGTCATATCCGAGGAAGTCCGCCGGACGATCACGACGGTCGGTTTGCGCACCTACTACAGTTCGAGTTCAGCGGAGATGAAGGCGGAGCTGGCGCCGGTACTCGAAGAGCTGCAGCGCATGATGGAGCGCGGGGCGTTCCTGCGCGGGCAATGAGCGCCCCGGTGAACCATTCGACGGCACGGGCGGCGACCGGCCGAGCTCGTTTCGGTGCCTTCACGCTCGTCGAACTGCTGGTCGTGATCGCTGTCATCGGCATCCTCGCCGGGCTCCTGCTGCCGGCGCTGGGCCGGTCCACCGAGGGCGGCCGCTCGACCGCCTGCCTGGGCAACCTCCACCAGTGCGGCCTCGCTTTGCAGCTCTATGTCGCGGATTCCAACAACCGCCTGCCGTTCATGCGCGACGCCCGGTCGGACACCAACGCGCCGCCGCCCGCGGACGCCCTGCCCTCGGTGGACCTCGTGCTTTCGAATTACCTCGGCAATGTGAACGTCCTCCGCTGTCCGTCCGACCGGAAGGGCATCTTCGAGCGGACGCGTTCGAGCTATGCCTGGAACAGTCTGCTCAACGGCCAGGATGCCGACCATTTGCGCGTCCTGGGCCTCGATTTCGATCCGCACCAGATTCCGTTGCTGTTCGACAAGGAGGCCTTCCACCGGGCCCGCGGCGACAAGAAGGGCGTCAATTACCTCTACGCCGACGGCCACCTCAGGAACCTCCTCACGATCGAAGGTGTGATCGGGAAATCGCCGTGATTGACCTGCGCCATGTGACCAAGCGCTTCGGCGCGCGCCTGGCGGTGGACGACCTTTCGCTCCGCGTGCCGGCGGGTGAGATTTTCGGGCTGCTCGGACACAATGGCGCCGGCAAGAGCACCGCCATCGGCATGATGCTGGGGCAGGTGTGGCCCACCGCCGGCGAGGTCTTCATTGGCGGCGCGGACGTCGGGCGCGACCGTCGCCGGGCCCTGGGCAAGGTGGGGGCGATCTTCGAGACGCCGACGTTCTACGAGTATTTGAGCGGCTGGCAGAACCTGCGCATCCTGGCCCACTACACCGCGCCGACGCCGGCCGCGCGCCTGCGCGAGGTCGTGGAATGGGTGGGCCTGACCGGGCGGGAAAAATCTCCGGTGCGCACCTACTCGCACGGAATGCGCGCGCGGCTGGCGCTGGCGCAGGCGTTGTTGCCCGCGCCGGAACTCCTCATCCTCGACGAGCCGGGCGAGGGGCTCGATCCCGAAGGCATCGCGGAAATGCGACACACCATCCTCCGCCTGCACCGCGAACTGGGACTTACGATTTTGCTGTCCTCGCACCTCCTCACCGAGGTGGAGCAGATTTGCACGCGCATCAGCGTCCTGAAGTCGGGGCGGAAGGTGTTTGAAGGGACCCTGGCCGAGGCGAAGCGGGACAGCAATTGGCTGCGGGTCGAGGTCGGCGATTTTCGGGGGGCCATCGCGGTGCTGGTCGAGGCCGGCTTGATCAAGCAGTCCAAAGCGGGCGGCTGGCTGGAACTGGCCGATGAGGTCGGGCCGGAACGGGTGGTGCGCCGGCTCGTGGAAGCGGGCATCGCCGTGTTTGCGGTGACCCGCGCCCAGCCCACGCTCGAGGAATTCTACCTGTCGCTGGTGCGGCCGGACGCCGCCGGGCCGGCCTCCGGCGGCGACTAGACGACCGGCGCGTTCCGTCATGTTTTTGCTCCAACTCCGCAACGAGCTGATCAAGCTGTTCGGCAAGAAGCGAACCTACATCGGGTTCGCCATGTTCCTGCTGGCGCAGAATCTCATCGCCGTCGTGTTTCGTTTCACGCACGCGATGACGCCGCTGCGGCGGATGCTGGAGAGCAGCAGCCAGGAGGTGGCGGCGTACCTGTCGGCGCTGACCATCGCCACGATCATGATGATGCCGCTGGCGGCCTTTCTGCTGCCCCTGTACGTGGCGCTGATCGGCGGGGACCTGGTGGCCAAGGAGGCGGAGGACGGCACGCTGCGGATGATCCTGTCGCGGCCGATCGGGCGGGCCCGGCTGCTGGCGGTGAAATGGGTGGCCGGCGCGATCTTCGCGCTGGCCCTTTCGCTGGCCCTCGGCGTGCTCGGACTGGTCTTTGCCCGGCTCTATTTTCCGTGGGGTGGACTGTTCGTCTGGATGCCGGAGCAGGAAATCCTGGGCGTGTTCCCGGCGCCAGCCGGACTCGCGCGGTACGCGGCGGCCCACCTCATGCTCGTCACCGAGGCCTGCTCCATCATGGGGCTGGCCTTCATGTTCTCGTGCTTCAACGTCAAACCGGCGGCGGCGACGATCCTGGCGCTTTCCCTCGTCTTCGTCAGTTTCATCCTCGAGCACATCCCCTACTTCAAGGAATACGAGAACTGGTTCCTCACCTATCATCTGAACTTGTGGCAGCTCATGTTCGCGGAACGGATTCCGTGGTGGCGGGTGGGCCAGTCGCTCAGCCTGCTCGTGGGCTTCAACGTGACGTTCGTGGCGGTCGGCCTGGCGGTGTTTCAGACGCGCGACATCAAATCGTAGGGCACGCCGCGGCGATCAGCCAGCCAAAGTGGCCCTGTGTTTCGCCGGCTGAAACCGCTTTCACACGCGCGTTCTGAACCTGGCCATCAACCCCGGCAAACGGCTTTACCATGCCACGGCAGCGACCCTGCAGCCCGACCGACCGGAGGAGTCAACCCGCCATACCGGTGGATCTGGCCGGGCAGCGGACAGGCGCGCATTTGATCGCCGCAATCGCGAAAAACCACAGCCCTTTTCTGCCTGGAGCATGGAAAGAATTGTCGGCGACCCCTGTCTGTGGCAGGGTGACCCCATGAAAGCCAGGTTGAATATGATTTATTGGAAGTCCGGCAAGTTCTGGCTCGGAAGACTGGTCGAGCATCCGGAAATCATGACTCAGGGGCGCACCCTCAAGGAACTGGAGGAGAACATCCGCGACGCTTACCAGCGCATGGTACTGGAGGATGTGCCGACCGATTATGCCGTCAAAGAAGTCGCGGTATGAAACGCCGTGACCTCCTGCGGGAGTTGGAGCGACAGGGCTGCTAGTTGCTCGGCCACGGTTCGCGACACGACCTCTACTGGAATCCGCTCACCGGCAAGCGCCAACCCGTCCCGCGGCACATCGAGGTGGATGAACATCTGGTTCGACACATCAAACGCCACCTGCTGGGTGAGGTTTAGACTTTCTCCACCCGTGGCCCGATGGGAGTGGAGGATTTGACCGGCCACAAGTGGGTTGTGCTGGGGAACGCGCAAATTCGGGGATGAACGCAATCCGAATGCTTTCTGCTCCGATACGGCGGGGGCGTGATCTCGCGCCCACACCGCACCGCTTCAACGCCGGACCGTCGTAGCGGTGCCTCGGTAGAGCGCCGCATCCTCCACTCAAGGTGCCTCAGTTGGCCGCACTCTGGCAAAGACCGCGAAACCCGTCAGTGCGGCGGCCACCTGAAAGCAGCCGCCTCCCTGCCGGAGGACACAGGCCAGCAGCTAAAGAACCTCTTTGCCATTCGGGAGTTGGCCCGGTTGCAGGAAGGTCTTGACCCATTCACCCTCGCCGCAGACGACCAGGCCAGGGAATCTCTTGAACCAGCGGTTTGCCGGCACCTCCGGTTCGGTGTCCAACCATTCAGCCAGCAGGCCAAGCTGGTCGGCGGAAATGTGACGGGCGCGGATGCGGTCGAGCAGATGTTCCAACAGCGGCGGTGGCAGGTTCTGGCGGCGGATGCGAGCCATGCTTACTGGCCGTAGAAGCCCCCGACCAGGCTCGTCTTCAACCGCGCGACTTCAGCAGGATCATCCGAGTCGGCCATGCGTTGCGCGAGCGAGGTGAGTTCGCTGCCGGTGAGCGGACGCGTGCGGGCGAGTTGGAATGCGAACTGAATGACTTTCGCCTGCTCGGCTGGAGGCAGGTGTTTGATGTCTTCAATCACTTGGGTCGCGCTCATGCCCGCAAACTAGCACAACGCGCGCCGTACCGGCAAGCCGTGATGCGACACTCAGGAGCCCGGCAAACCGGAACGTGCCGGTGTTCGTGACCCTCTCACGCCTTTCCGTCGTAGCGGCGCCTCGTTAGCGCCCATCCACTCTTTGAGTGGCCTACTCGTGCAAGAAACCAGGACTATGCCGGGTGAAGATGTGCTCAATCGACGCCAGGGTAAGCTTCTGTATAACAATGTCTTCCAAGGTGGTTTCTTAGAAGAGCGCCGCATTCTCGACTCAAGACACCCCCGTTGAGAGTGCTTTGGCTAAGACCATGACACTTGTGAGCACCGCGGCCACCACAGACCACCCACCTTCCTGCCGGAGAACATAAACCAGCAACAGCCCTACCGTGACCAACGCGCTCAAACCGTGCCAGCGCCAGTCCGGCAAGCTCACAAATCGGCTTCCACCAGTCCGGCGATCTTCATCTGGTGTTTAAGCAAACCGATTTTCAACGGGCGGTGGCCGTGAACCGGAACCACGATGCGCTCCGGCCTTCCTTCCTTGGTGAAATCATGTGATGACTGCGGTTGATGCACTTGAGCCTCCAACCGCGCTCTTGGATAAGCCGGATGAACTCCTTGCCGGAAACCTGCTTCACACCGTCATCTCCAAGACCTCGTCGCTCGCGCCGGACTCCGTCGCCTCATCGCCCACGGAAAGCCAGAGTTCAATCGCCTCGCGCAAGTTGGCCTTCAACTCGGCGAGCGTTTCGCCTTGCGTCAAACACCCTGGCAGCGCGGGCACTTCCGCCCAATAACCACCTTCTTCCGCCTTGTGGATGATCGCTTTCAGTGTCATGCGGGTTCTATAGGCCAGAAAGGGCGGACGTTCAAGGCGGCAGATTCAATTGCCCATGAACCGAAGTGACGGCGGTCCATCTGGTGATCCACTTCGTAACCGAGGCGACGGAAGACCTTCACCGCCTCCGCACCGGAGCCTACCGGCAAACGACTCATGCCGGCACCTCGACCACCTCTTCGTTTACGGGCAGCGGCACCGCCTCGCCGTGCTTTTCCAGCACTGAACAGGCAAACCGATCCTTCTTGTCAAACAGTTCTTTCCCAAAGCCGGGCGCTTGACGCGCACTACTTTGCTCCAGCTCGGTCCTCCATCCTCGACCTGGTTGCTCCACGGTGTCACCGGCAGCGCGCGCACCTGGGGCGGGCGGCTCAGCCGGGCCAGGCGTGACCTTGGGTCGCGCCCAGACTCTCGAGCACGCTGCGGTCCAGGCCGCGCAAAATCTGCCGCATCAGCGCGAGCGTGCCGTCGGTCGCGAAGTACGCGCTATGGATGTCGGTCCCGCCCGTGCCGGGCGGAAAGAAGCTCGAGCAGTCCACGTCCCAGACGTTGTCGGTGGCGGGCGGCGCAATCACGACCGGCGGACGATTGGCCAGGCCGCTGCGCCCCAGCCGGCGCGTGCCGAAATGCTTCAGGCCGGCCGAGGCGCCCAGCACCGCATCCCGTCCGCTGTATAGGGCGGTGATGCGATACGTGAGGTTGGCGATGGCGGTGCCATCGCTGCTGTCCGAGGATCCGGCGTCAAAGAGGTCATTGTCCACGTCGGCCGCGACCATGATGAGCTGGTTGATGAGACTGACGAGCAACGGCTGGTTCTTGCGCGTCCAGGCGGCGGCCATCGCCTTTTGCAGCACGTAATTCCCCATGCTGTGGGCGACCACCGAAACCTTCGCCTTGCAGGATTGCTGCGGCGCGCCCTGCGCGTCAATGGCGTCCTGTTGTTTGTCGAGCAGCCAGTCGAACAGCTCGGCGAGGATGTCCGCCAGGTCGCCGGCGCATTCGCGGGCGTGGGCGCGATCGGGTTCGTAACCGACAACCGATCCCAGCGAAGGCCAGTCGTAGAGGATGCAGAGGCCAAGGCTTTCGGGGCCGTCATAAAGTTGACCGCAAAACTCTTCGTAGAACCTGGTCGAGTCCTCGAAGCTGACGTTGAAGCCATGGACGAGAAGGGTGACGTGGAGCTGGTTTTCGTTCTCGCCGTGCGGCAGCGCGGGGAACTGATCCGCCGCGGCGGCCAGCAGGGTTCGAAACTGTCCGGGCGCCACCTTCCGCCAGTTGTTGATGTCATTCAACGGACCCTGGTCGCTGACCCAGTAGGTTAATCCGGCGACGTTGGGGTCCGACCCGGTTCCGCCGCGGTTCCGGTCGTTGATCATCCAGTACTTGGGCATGGTTTGTGCGGGGAGGGCGGGGCGACCGCGGCCTGGGGCGGCGGCCCGCGGGTTCACGTTCCGACGCCGGGTTCCGGTCGAATCAGGTTGGGCGTCATGGCGTGGCAAATGTAAGCCATGAGGTTGGTTGGTCAAATGTTACTCCCACGACCGCGTTCGCCGGCGCCGGAGAACGTGGTCCCGGCCGGAGTGCGAGAGCCGGTCAGTGAAGCGGTCCCTCCGGCCGGCTGTCCGCGATCAAGGCTGCGGGAAAATCACCCGATGGATGGGCGCCGGGTAAGGCGTGTCGGGGCCGCGGGTCACGAACCAAAGAATGCGGTTGAGTTCGTCCTCCGGCGCACGGTCGTACTCGCGGAAATCCATCCGGCTCGATTCCTTTGCGAAAGGCGATTTCTTCGTGTTGCGCGCCTGCAAATCCACCTGCGGCGTCCGCACGTTGTACGGCGTGAGCCGGGCGGTGGCCTGGAAGCAGTTGAACATGGGCGTCGCCCCGGCGTCATATTGCGTCAACGGCGGCAGGCCGAGGATCAACTCCATCGTCCGCACCATGCTGGCCGTGGTGTAGAGCGTGCTGTCCACCTTCCCGCGCCGGCAATACGGGCTGATGACAAAGCCGACCGTGCGGTGGGCGTCCACGTGATCCGGTCCGTTTTGCGCGTCGTCCTCGATGACGAAGATCGCCATTCCCTTCCAGAACCGGCTGCGCGTCGCCGCCGCCACGATTTTGCCCAAAGCGATATCGTTGCTCGCGACGCAGGCATCGGGCGTGGGCGCGCCGGGGTTGGTGCCCTGGGTGTGGTTTTCGCCGAGGGACATGACGGTGAACCGCGGCAATTCGCCGCGCCGCTCGGCCTCGTGCAGATCGGCGATCCAGTTCTCCACCCGCTCCGGGTCGCGGGCGCCCTTCCACCGGCCGCGGTTGGCGGAAGGGACACGCGATGAGCCTTCGCCGTAATTGCGGAAGCTCAATCCGTGCCGGCGGCACGCGTCCCAGAGAAATCCCGCGGTCGGGGTTTCCATTTCGTCATTCCCGGGCAGCGTGCCGTGTTTCGAATAGGAGATGATCCACGACCGCTGGTTGTAATCGGTGGCAATCGCAGCATCGCACCAACTGTGACCGTCCACGCTGACCTCGCCGTTGCAGTAAAGATCGTCGAGCAGCACGTAATCCCGGGCGAGCTGGTGCTGGTTCGGGGTCACGGTCTCGCCGAACATGACAAGGTTGGAATCGCCGTTGCCGGCGGGCCGCCCCGCCGCGTCTTTGAAATCGCCCAAGACCTGGTCGTAGGTCCGGTTTTCCTTGATGATGTAGAGGACGTACTTGATCGGACACGGCGCGCCCACGCGGTCGGGGATGGCCCCGTGACTTGGGATCGGCGCCCGTTGAAAGGCCTCGGGATGGTACGGCGAGTTGCGCCGCACCTGGGCCGTGTGCGCGGCCATCTGCGCCGCATCCGGGCGGGCGATGAACGAGATCGTTCCGGCGAACGTGCGCGCGATGTAATCGAAGGCCGGCGGCAGGTGCAGCGTTTCGGGTTTGGCGGACTGTGCCGGGAAGTTGGCGCGCGAGGTCAGACCCTTGCCGTTCGCCACCATCAGCGTCTGGTTGTCGGGACTGACGGCGACCGCCGTTGGATACCAGCCCACGGGGATGAAGCCCTCGACGCGCGAAACCGCCGGATCAGTGATGTTCACGACCATCACGTCGTTGTTGTCCGCGTTGGCGACGAACAGGGTGCGCCCGTCCGGCGACACCGCGAGGCCGTCGGGCGTGCCGCCCTCGGGCGATTGCGGGTAAAGCGAGGTGGCGATGATCTCGCGCGTGCCCTCCCACAAACGTCGGGCGGGGCTGGCCGCCAGGCCCGGCCGCTCCAACTGGCGTGTCGTGATGACGTGCACCGTGTTGTCGCCGGAGCAGGTCACGAACAGGCGCCCGTCCGGCGCGAGCGCCAGGTCGTTGGGGCGCACCCCCACCGGGATGTCCGACACGCGGCGGTTGGTTTGAGTGTCCACCACGCTGACGCTCCGGCTTCCCCAGTTGCTGACATAGAGATAGCGCGGGTCCGCCCCCAGTTCGCACGAATGTGGATGCAACCCCACGGGGATGGTCGCTTCCCGCGCGAGGGTGTCGGCGTTCAGCACCCAGATTTCGTGGTTGGCCTCGTTGCAGGCATAAACCCGCCCGGTCGCGGGATGGACTGCGAAACCGGCGATGAACGTCTTCGGTTCGTCCGGCGCGGGTTTGACGGGAGGTTCCGCTTCGGCGGCGCCATTGGTGTAGCGGAAAACATAAATCCGTCCGGAGTCGCCGCCCGAGACGAGGATGCGCTTTCCGTCGCGGCTGAAGGCCAGTCCATTCCAGACTTCCGGCAATGCCAAAAACTGCGTGACCCGCCGGGCGCTCATGTCGAGCAGGGTGAGGCCGGTATTCTGGTAACCGGCACTGACGGCCACGAGCCGCTTTTTATCCGGAGCAACCACGAGCTTCAACGGCAGGTCACTCAGCGGCACCTGGTCGCCGGCCGGCGTGATGCCCCAGCCGTTGAACAACAGGTGCTCGTCCGGGTGCAAGCCGGGCGTCTGTCGCAGCGCGGGGTCGTTCACGTCTTTGTCGGCCGGGCGGGTGGCCTTCGCCGGTACCGCCCAGGTCGGGATCACAACCATCAGGGCGAGCGCGAGCAGGATCGCGCGGCGCAGCGAGCGCGGGCGAAAAACCATGACCAACGAGTCACGAATCTCGCCCACCAACCCCGGGCCGTCCTCGGCGGCGAGTTCGCGCGGCGTCCCGCCGCTCCGACCAGCACCGGGTGTGACGCCCGGCCAACCCGCAGGCGGGACGCCTACGCTCCAAGGTTTGTGGGCGGAAATCAGGCGGATTAGCGGGGAACGGCGTTGGGGCCGGCAGGGACCGGCGGATTGGCCCGCCACCGGTTGCAGAGCAAGCTCGATTAATCGGGGACGCATGACGAGGGCTTTAAACCACCCGCTCGGGCAGCACAAGCGAAAGTCGGGTGAATTCGCCGTTGCCGCCGGCGGTCATCCCTCGTTGCCGCCCCCGAAAAAAACCGCTTGACATACAACTACCGTGGTAGTATTACTCGGGTCGTTAATACAATCTGCCCATGAGCCAGCCCAAAATCCACCGCCTCGGCGACCTCCAATTGCGCATCATGCAAGCCCTCTGGGCGCGCGGTGAGGCCACCGTCGCCGATGTGCTCGCCGCCCTCGGCGGGCGCGCCCCCCTCGCTTACACCACCATCGCCACCATGCTCCGCAAGATGGAGGCGCGCGGCCTGGTCGGCCACCGTGCCGAGGGGCGGAGCTTTGTCTATCGCGCGGTCGTTGCCGAGGAGTCCGTTACCCGTGGCATGGCGGAACACGTTTTGGACCGGCTCTTCGAGGGCAGCCTCGCGGAGATGGTCAGCCATCTGTTGACCCATCGCGAGATCAGCCGCGCCGAGCTTGCCCGGCTCGAGAAGCTCATCGTCGAAAGGAAACGCCAGTCATGAACCCGACCCCGACTCTCTGGCTGCACCTGCTCGGATTGCTGGCGGTGCAAACGGCGCTGGTGATCGCGCTGGCGGCGGTGCTCCAGCCGCTGCTGCGACCGGCCCGGTGGAAACATGCCGCCTGGCTCGCCGCCCTGCTGGGCGTGGCGCTCCTGTTCGCCAACGCCCTGTTCGGCGTGGATGGCCAGGTGAAAAAATGGATCGAGCGGCCCAGCCACGACGGCGTGCGGTTTGTCGTCCGCGGAAACCTGCCGGTGGAAAATGGCTCCCCAACCGTCGTCGCCGCGTCCGGCACGGAGGGCGCGTTCCCCGAATCCGGCACATCGCCCGGTCAATCACCGACGTCACCGATCTGGTGGCCCGCCTGGTTATGGCTGGCGGGTGTGGCGCTGCTGGGCGCGCGCGCCCTCGCGTTTCGCCTGTGGCTCGCGATGATTTGGCGTCAGCGTCAGATCCAGCCGGACGCCGAGATCGTCCGTCAGGTGGGCGTTTTGGCAGCACGGCTCGGATTACGCCGTCACATCAGCGTGGTGGCGTCGCGATCGCTCGCCGCGCCGGTTGCGTTCGGGTGGTGGCATCCGACCATCGGCCTGCCGGCGGATTTCTGCGCGGCACACTCGCGGGTGGAACAGGACGCGATGCTCGTGCATGAGCTGGCGCACCTGGCGGCGCACGACCCGCTTTGGCTCGGGTTGGCGGATGCGGCCACGGCGCTGCTGTGGTGGCACCCGCTGGTCTGGTGGGCGCGGCACCAGTTCCGCACGGCCTGCGAGGGCGCGGCGGACGAGGCCAGCCTGTTGCTGGAGGACGGTCCGACCGTGCTGGCCAGTTGCCTGGTGAATCTCGCCGGCCGGTGGCAGCGCCGAAGCGTGTTGGGCTTGCTGGGCATGGCGGGATTTCGATCGGGACTCGGGCGGCGCGTGGAGCGATTGCTTGCCCTGTCGGGATCGGCGATGCAGCCGGGGGCCGGCAGCCGGTTCAAGCTGGCGATCATCGGTGGCATGATGGTGGTGGTGCTGGTGGTTGGCACCACGGCCTGGGCGCTGCCCAACCACGGCGTGCCGACGCTGCTCGTGCTCGCGCAACAAACGCTGGCCGGTGCGCTGGCGCCAGCCGGCGGAGACACGATTGCTACGAATATGTCGCCATCGGCAGCGCTGGCGACCAACCCGCCGGCCGGCGAGAACAGGACCTCTTCCGCTATTCCTTCGCCAATCGTAACCAACGCTCCCGCGACTCGTTCAGTCTCGGCCTTCATCCAGGATGGCAAGCTGCTCTATGAAATGGGCAAGCTGGACGAAGCCGAGGCGAAGCTCGTGCAGGCTTCGGATCAGGAACCGAACAACCAAGCCGCAGTGTACTATTTGAATCTGGTCGAGCAGGCAATGCGGCAACGCGAGGCCGCCGCCAAGGGCAAATTGGTCGAGGTGGAGAAGGCTTGGAATCCGCCACCTTTGGTTTCCACGCAGTTCTACACGCGAACTTACCGGGTTGACCCGAATACAGTCGTCCAGAACCTCGGGGCGATTCGCGGAGGCGCAGCCGGTCAACTCCTGCACCTGGCCCCGGGAACAACGAATCCACCGGTTCAGAAGCTGCTGCGCGACTACTTTGCCGCTGTGGGCGTGGATTTTGGTGATTCAGCGTCCGTCGGGACCAACGGATCGCCCGCCGGGGCTCAGAGCCCGCAGGGCAGGGCCATGTTCTTCAACGACCGCAACGGCATCCTCCTGGTCCGAGCCACTGGCGCCGACATGGAAATCGTGGAAACAGCCGTCTCGCTCCTAAACGTCGCCCCGCCGCAGGTGGTGATCGAAGCGAAGTTCGTCGAGATCACCGAAGATGCCGGCAAAGCGTTCGGATTCGACTGGTATCTCGGCACCATCGGTACGAACGCGCCAGCCGCGACCAATGGCGTGGCGACCCGCGGTGTCTTTCCCGGCAACCCTTCGTTGCAGGCGGCGGCGACCACGAACGGCGTGCGGGAGTTACGCGGCGACCAACTCGATTGGGCGGGCAAGGATGTGACCAACGCCCACAACGTTCGCGTGACGGCGGCGCTCGGCGCGCAAATCCAAGGCATCCTGACCGAGGCGCAATTCGAGGTGGTATTGCGGGCCCTGGAGCAACAGGCCGGCACGGACGTGCTCTCCGCGCCGAAAGTAACAACTCTCAGCGGCCGGCAGGCGCAGATTCAAGTCGTGGACCTGAAGACTTATGTCATGGGCCTTGATCCCAAGGCGGCAGTCCAGCCAGGCAACCGTCCCGCGGGAGCCACGAACACGAACCCGTTTCTGACTGCGCAGGTGCCGACCGGCCCGACGCTCGACGTGATCCCGACCGTGGCCGCGGACGGCTATACCATCGAGCTGAAAGTGATCCCGACCATGGTCGAGTTCCTGGGCTATGACGATCCGCGCATGTTCCAGCCGCAGGGGGGCAAGTCCGAGGCGATGCTGCCGCTGCCGCATTTCCGGGTCCGGCAGATGGAAACCACGGCGCGCATCTGGGACGGCCAGACGCTCGTCCTCGGCGGCCTGACTTCCGACGAAGTTCAGAAGACCAAGGACAAGGTGCCGGTCCTGGGCGACGTGCCCTTGGTGGGCAGCCTGTTCCGCAGCGAGTCCCAGCAAAGCGTGAAAAAACGCCTGCTGGTCTTCGTGACCGCCACGATCATTGACCCCGCGGGGAACCGGGTTCATTCGCCAGGCGAGCTGCCGTTCGATCCGAATGCGGTTCCGCCGCAAGGACCGGTTTCGCCGAAGCAGCCTTGACGGTTGTTTCCGGCGCCGCCGTCTCCCTCGTGGCGTATTCGCCGCGGAGGTCGGCGTGGTCGCGATTGAGGCGACCTCCGCGCGGCGGTCATCGGCCTGCGCCAGCCAATGGAAGGTACTCGCATGACGGTTGGCTGGTCCATGCAATCCGGCGGCGGCCTGGCGGGCGCGGAGGTTACGCCGGGCGTTTGGTGTGCGGCACGAAGCTGAAGTTGACTGCCTTCGCCTCGTTCTCTCCGAGGGTGAGCTCGGCCGTGTGGATGCCGGCCTTGGGATGGACGGCGGCGAGGACGTATTTCCCCGGGGGCAGACCCGGCGGCAGCTTGAACTGGCCGGTGGCGTCGGTCACGGCGAAGAATGGGTGTTCGACGACACCGACGAAGGCGAATTCCCACGGATGGAGTTCGCACTTGATGCGCACCAGCACCTCCGCGTTGTCGAAGCGTTTCTCGTCCACCTGGCCGGTGACCGGCTGGTAGAGGAGGAACTCGGGATTGGCCTTGGGCAGGGCGTGAACGGTTTCGAGGTAAGGCTCGGAGTTGCGGATGTTGATGAGCTGGCCGGCCCGCACGCCCAGCACGTAGGGATGGAAACTGCACCGGAACTGGTTCAACAGCACCGGCTCGGCCGGCGCGGGGAAGGTGCGGCCCGTCAGTCCCTCGCGGATGTACACGAACACATTGGCGAGCCCGCCGTCGGCGCCGACAACGTAGTGTTGCGTCTTCAGGCCCGGGGGGGCGACCTGTTGTGGACCGGGAAAATCGGTGAGGTCAACGGGGATTTCCGCGGGCGGTTCGCCGACGAGCGTGGCCTTCCCGGAAATGGAACTCGCGGACGGGCTGGTGTCGGCCAGGGCGGAAACGGCCACGAAACCGCCGGCGGCTTTCAGAAACTCCCGCCGGGACGTGAGCGCATGCCGGAGCTTGTTCATGGCTGCTAACGTCGTGCGAAGGACGCTCGCGTGTCAACTCCGGGATTCAACCGGGCTGATGGCGGGCGTAGGGAATGAGTGGAAGACCCGACACTCGGCCGAACGGATGTCTGCGGCCGTGGATCCGCCGGCGGCCCGGTTGGGAGCGGCGCTGTCAGGGAGACCAGCCATCGGTCTACTCCAGCAGAAGCGACAGTGGAAATGCTCGTCGGACGAGACTGAGCCAGTGTTCGCGGCCGTTACCAACATAACTGATATCGCTCTGCAGACCCGGATTGTGGTTCAGTTGAATACTGGCAGTATCGTAAACAATCTTCTCGACAACAGGTGCGATGCTGGCCGAGCCTGGACTCGCTGGCTCTGGGGGCGGTTGTTGTCTGGCAATCTCGTGTGTCCCCAATCTCACGCGGAAGTTCTCGATCGGCCGGAGATGTGTAAAATCAAAGTCCTCTCCGCGACCGACCATCCGCACCTCACCGAGGTATGCCTCAGTCACAAAGAAAACCGACTTTATGACGGGGCCGCCCCCGGCCAGCTGAATAGAGGGAATCAAATGATGGATTTCTTGTTTGGCAAACTCCGCTGCCGTAGAGATCCTGGCAAACATCGTCTCAAACGGCAACATCGCTTCGAATGGGGCCCAAGTTTCGCGAAAATCTGTCTCCATATTAAGATGCTTCGTTAATACTCGTATTCCGCAACTGCACCAAGAGTCCATCGGCGAGATGAATCATATGTCCGAGCTGACGTGCGACAAAGCGGGGATCAGTCGGATTCCACTGCCAGTCGTCCCTCTTTTCCTTCTGGGTGCGCCAGTGTTCGTAAATTTTGTGAGACTCCTCCCAGAGTCGAGTTGCCAAAGCAGTTGCGATTTGGATCTCGCACTGCAAGGTCGCAAGTTCGGAGCCGCCGCCGAACCGGAAGACCACGGGTTGATCGAAGTAGAAGTGTTGGGCAAAGTACCCCTCGAGACCACCCTTGCGGGACCGGCTCCATTTCACATCCTGATCGGTGGCTAGCGTGGCCAGGTGGTCTGCGAAAAATTCGACACCGTCAAGAAACTGACATTCAACTCGGGTTCGCACTAAATCATTGATCTGTGGAACTGCAGGTCCTTCACGCCGCCAGACCTCCGAGATCGGCTTGTCGTGCTTTGAGCAGGCGTCGAAAATCTTCTCGCGCGTGCGAACAGCTTCCTTGCCAGCGAAATTTGGCAAGAACGGGTTGGTCAATAGAGCTCCTGACGTCGCCCTTTGAAACTCATTTGACCAACTCACCCTCTGGTCTTTAACAGCCTTCCAGAACGGCGTGATACTGATTTCCTCAGCCCACTGATTACAGTTTTCCTCCAAAGCGTCCCAATATCCTGGAACGTTAAGTTCCTTTCGCACCTCCGCGCATCGAGACCAGAAGACCGCTGGTGTCTGCATTGCTTCGCCTTCAGGCGTACAGACACCCGAGTCTCCTTGAGGCGGTAGAGCAACAATGGCCATTGGTCAGACCGTCAGGTAGCTGGATGAAGAAGTGAATTCCAACAATCTCGTGAGCAGAGTTCTTCCATCAGAATCCCATCGCAATTTCGATACGCCGTTGCCTGTTAATTTTGCAGATTTGCTGTCCCAGGGCAAGGCAAATTCCACTCAAATTCGTACTCGCGAATCGTAGTGGGAGCGGCCGACGAACGGAGTCCACCTTCCTTCCAGCAACTCTCAACCATCAACGACCCGACCAGAGCCTCGTCACCTCGTCTCCTACCGCCGTCGTAGGCAGGAACGGACGATTTAATCTGGGTAACCGTTCGGGTGCCGGCGATGCCAGTCCCACGCCGTGGCGACGATGTCCTCCAGTTTGGGGAACCGCGTCCGCCAGCCCAGCTCGTGCGCGGCCTTCTCCGCGTCGGCCACCAACCGCGGCGGGTCGCCGGGACGGCGCGGTTTTTCGACGGTCTTGATCGGCCGGCCGCTCACCATGCGGCACGCCTGGATGACCTCGCGCACGGAGTAACCCTCGCCGTTGCCGAGGTTGAAAAAGCCGGTCTGGCCGGGTTCGAGCGCGCGGATGTGGGCGTCGGCGAGGTCGGCGATGTGGATGTAGTCGCGGATGCAAGTACCGTCGGGCGTCGGGTAATCCGCGCCGTAGATCGGGCACTCGGAGGCCTGGCCGAGCGCGACCTTGAAGACGTTCGGGATAAGGTGGGATTCGATGCGATGGTGTTCGCCGAAGCGTTCACTCGCCCCGGCGGCGTTGAAGTAGCGGAACGCGACGAATTCCAGGCCGTAGATGCGCTGATACCACGTCAGCAGTTTCTCGAACATCAACTTGGACTCGCCGTAGGGATTGATCGGGCGCTGGGGCAGGTCTTCGGTCATCGGCACCGTGTCGGGCGGGCCGTAGGTGGCGCAGGTGGAGGAGAAGACGAATTTGTCCACCTTGGCTTCGACGGCGGCGTCGAGGAGGTTCTGGCCCCAGGCGACGTTGTTGCGGAAATACTTCGCCGGGTTGGTCATGGATTCGCCCACCAGCGCGTGCGCGGCGAAATGAAGGACCGCCTCCGCGCCGGATGCCTGGACCGCGCGGGTCACGGCTTCATGGTCGCTCAGACACAAGGGCAGGAACGTCGCCCGCGGGTCCACCGCCGAGCGATGGCCCTCGGAAAGATTGTCCAGCACCGTGACCGTGTAACCGGCGTTGCACAACTGCTCAACACAGACCGACCCGATGTAGCCGGCGCCGCCGGTGACGAGAACATTCACGCGGTCGAGCCTACGGCGGCGAGGCGCGCGTTCAAGCGCGAATCCTGGGGCGAAGGCCGGGGCGAAGGCAGGGACGATGCGGCGGATTATGCTCGCGTGTCGCGCCGCGCGGCGTTAAGGGAACGCCATGCGTCCCCGATGTCTCATTGCGTTCGGGCTGGCCGTCCTGGCCGCCGCCCCATTTGCGTTCCGTTTGTCGGCCGTGACCGTCGCCCCCGAGGAACTGGCCACCGCCCGACGCTGGGTGGCGGCCCGTCTCGACGGCCTCACGCCGCCGCCCGACACCTCGCCGGGACTGGTCGTCGTGGCCAACCATGATGCCGTGCAGAAAAACGCCCGGGCCGGCCGGCCGCTGAAGCTCGTGGAGCGCGAGTTCACACACGGCCTCTTCTGCCACGCCGCGAGCCACCTCATCGTCCGGTTGCCGTCGCCGGGGGCGCGGTTCACGGCGACGGTCGGCGTGGACAGCAACGAGCAAACCAGCGGCGGGCGGGGCAGCGTCGAGTTCATCGTAGATGTCGGTGGCAAAAACACATTCCGTTCGGGCGTTCTGCGCGAGGGGATGGTCGCCCGGCCGGTGGTGGTGGAACTGGATGGCGCCAGCGAGTTTGAACTGAAGGTGGACCCCACGCCGGATGGCATTAGCTGCGACCAGTCGGATTGGGCGGATGCGAAGGTGACGTTGCGCGATGGTCGCACGCTGTGGCTGGCCGACCTGCCGCTGCGTGACGGCGGGGCGAACCGCCTGTTCGAGGCGCGCACGCCGTTCTCGTTCACCTACGGCGGCCGGCCGTTCACCGAGCTGGCGCGGAACTGGTCCTGCGATCTGCAGGTCCACCGCCTGGATGCGCAGCGCCGCGCGGAGACGCTGAGCTGGACCGATCCCGCCACGGGCCTGCAGGTGCGCTGCGAAGCGGTGGTTTACGAGGATTTTCCCACTGTGGAATGGACGCTTCATTTCAAGAACACCGGAACGGCCGACACGCCGATCCTCGAGGCGATCCAGGCGCTCGACCTCGTCCTCGATCGCGGCAGCAGCAGCGAGTTTGTCCTGCACCACAATGTTGGGTCGCCCGCCGACGGCAACGACTACGGTCCTCTGGAGACCACGCTGGGCCCGGGGGCACGAAAGCGTCTGGGCGGCGCGGGCGGGCGGCCGACGAATACCGACTGGTCCTACGTGAACCTGGCCTGGGGCGATGCAGGTTTGATTCTGTCGGTCGGCTGGCCGGGCCAGTGGGCGGCGGAATTCGCGCGGGAAGGGGAGCGTGGGCTGACGATCCGTGCCGGCCAGGAGCTGACGCATTTCAAACTGCTGCCCGGCGAGGAGGTCCGCTCGCCGCTCATCGTCCTCCAGTTCTGGAACGGCGACTGGATTCGGGCGCAAAACGTGTGGCGGCGCTGGATGGCGGCGCATTCGATGCCGAAACCCGGCGGAAAACTGCCGCCGGCACAGATGGAAGCCTCGAGTTCGCGGCAACTCGACGAAATGATCCGCGGCAACGAGACGAACCAGATTCAGTTCATTGACCGGTACCGCGCGGAGGGCATCAAGCTGGATTACTGGTGGATGGACGCCGGCTGGTACGTGAACTACGGCAGCGGCTGGCCGCGGGTCGGGACCTGGGAGGTGGACACGAACCGCTTCCCGCGCGGTTTGCGGGCGGTGTCGGATCACGCGCATCGCCACGGCGTCAAGATCCTCGTCTGGTTCGAGCCGGAGCGCGTCGCCGCCGGCACCTGGCTCTCGCAAAACCACCCGGAATGGATCCTCGGCGGCGCGAACGGGGGCCTCTTGAACCTGGGCAACGATGACGCCCGCCGCTGGCTCACCGAGCACGTGGACAAGCTGCTGACGGAACAGGGCATTGATCTTTACCGGCAGGATTTCAACATGGACCCGCTCGATTTCTGGCGGAAAAACGACGCCCCGGACCGGCAGGGCATCACCGAGATCAAACACGTGACGGGCTATCTTGCCTACTGGGATGAACTGCGCCGCCGGCACCCGAACATGCTCATTGATTCGTGCGCCTCGGGCGGCCGGCGCAACGATGTCGAGACGATGCGCCGCGCGGTGCCGCTGTGGCGGAGCGATTATGCCTACGAGGCCACCGGGCACCAGTGCATGACCTACGGCCTCTCGCTGTGGCTGCCCTTCCACGGCACCGGCACGGTGGCCACCCGGAACGCGCCTTATTACGGCAGTGGCAAAACCCCGGTGGAACCCTATGCCTTCTGGAGCAACGCGAGTCAGAGCAGCCTCGGGCTGGGGATTGACATCCGGCTCAAGGACCTCGATTACCCCGCGTTGCGGCGCCTCATCGCCGCGTGGCGCCGGATCAGCCCGGATTTCTATGGCGATTTCTATCCGCTCACGCCGTGGACCCGGAACGATCACGACTGGATGGCCTGGCAGTTCGACCGCCCGGAAAGCGGCGAAGGCGTGGTCCAGGTGTTCCGCCGCCCGGAGAGCATTTACGAGACGGCGCGGTTCAAGCTCAGCGGCCTGGCGGCCAACGCGCGCTACCGCATCACCGATCTCGACCGCCCCGCGGCGCCCCGCGTGGTGTCCGGCGCGGAACTCCTGCAGCACGGGCTGTCCATGACGCTGCCGGAGCAACCGGACGCGGCCGTCCTCACCTACCACCGGCTGCCATGAACCTTGTAGGCCGCCCATGTTTCTCTTTCTCAGGCGGATAGAAATGATTAGCCTCGTTGCCAGTTTATCATGAGCGACGAACCCAATATCGCTCCACTCATCCGCCTCATCCGCGACGCGCGGGTGATTCTTGATGCCGACCTCGCCCAGCTTTACGGCGTGGAAACCCGCGCGCTGAACCAGGCCCTCAAACGCAACCAGGAGCGGTTCCCGGACGATTTCGCCTTTGAACTGACCCGCGACGAAATCCTGGGGATGTCACAAACTGTGATATCCTTGCGCAACCTCAAGTTCTCAAAACAGGTTCGCGCCTTCACCGAACACGGCGCGCTGATGGCCGCCAGCCTCCTCAACAGCCCGCGCGCCGTTGCCATGAGCGTCTATGTCATCCGCGCCTTCGTCAGAATGCGCGAAGACCTGGCGGCCAACGCCGCCATCTTCAAGCGCCTCGCGGAGATTGACCAAACCCTCCTCCTGCACGACAGCGCCCTCCGTGACATTTACCGAAAACTCCGCCCCCTCCTTGAACAGCCGCCGTTGCCGCCCAAACCCGAAATCGGCTTCCATGTCAAAGAAGACGCTGTTCCTTACCGGGTGAAACCTCAGTGCCCCCGCGTCCTTGCCACCGCGCTCCTGGCCGGACTGCTGGCGATGGCGCATTGCGCGGCCGCCGACCCGGCGCCCACCCCGCCCGGCAAGGGTACGGTGCTGTTCGAGACGGGTTTCGAGGGCACCAATGCGCTGGCCGGCTGGACCGGCACGGCGCAATTAACCGCCGGGTTTCAGAGCGCGCAGGCCGTGTGTTTCGAAGCAGCATCGGCGCGTGAGAACGTGGGCATTCAACTCAAGCTCGACAGCCGTGAGTGGCGTGGTTGCATGGTGCGGGGCAGCGCCATGATCAAGGCCGAGAACGTCAGCGCGAAGCCGAACGCCTGGAACGGCATCAAGTTCATGCTGGCGCTCGAGACGCCCGACCAGCGGCTCTGGCCGCAGGCGCCGGCCGAAACCGGCAGCTCCGACTGGCGGCGGGTGGCGTTCACCGTCCGCGTGCCAATCAACACAACGGCGGCCACGCTCCATCTCGGCCTCGAACAAGTGGCTGGAAAGGTGTGGTTCGATGATGTGAAATTCACCGTTGTCAAACCGCCGAGGTCGGTGAACCCCGTGCCCTTTTCCGCGCCGACTTTCACCGGGCATGACCTGCCGCGGCTGCGCGGGACGATGGTGTCGTCGCAGATTGACGCCGCGAGCCTGCGCGTGCTGGGGCGCGAATGGAACGCCAACCTCATCCGCTGGCAGCTCACGCGGCCCAGCCGCCCGGGGCAGACGAATTCACCGGCCGAGTATGACGCGTGGCTGGAGGGCGAGTTGCGGCGTTTCGATGCCGCGCTGCCGGAATGCGAGCGGGACGGCCTCATGGTGGTGTTGGACCTGCATTCGCCGCCCGGCGGAAAGGGCACCGACGGGGGATATGCCGGCTCCGACAACGGGCTGTTCACGGATCGGCAGGCGCAAGAGAAGTTCATCGAGGTGTGGACGAAACTCGCCACCCGGTATCGCGGGGCCAAGGCGATCTGGGGCTATGACCTGGCGAACGAGCCGGTCGAAGAATTCGTCGAGGAAGGGTGCGACGACTGGCACGACCTGGCGGAGCGGGCGGCGCGGGCGATCCGCGAAATTGACCCCACGCGGGCGCTCATCGTCGAGGCGCCGCCGTGGGGCGGGCCGGCGAGCCTGGCCGACTTCGCGCCGCTGGCGGTGTCGAACGTGGTTTACAGCGTCCACATGTATGAGCCGATCGCGTTCACCCACCAGGGGGTGTTCCGGCCAAGCGGGCCGGTCAGCTATCCGGGCGAGGTTGCCGGGAAAATGTGGAATCGGCAGGCGTTGGAGGCGGCGTTGCAGCCGGCGATCGCGTTTCAGCACGCGTGGAACGTGCAGATTTACCTTGGTGAATTCAGCGCGATCCGCTGGGCGCCGGGCGACAGTGCGCGGCGGTATCTGGCCGACGTGATCGCGATCGCCGAGGAACATGGCTGGGATTGGAGCTACCACGCCTTCCGCGAGTGGCAGGGCTGGAGCGTGGAGCACGGCGGCGACCGCGCGGACACCCAGCCGGCGGCGGTGCCCACGGACCGCGAGCAATTGTTGCGGTCCTGGTTCGCGCGCAACCAGAAGCCGAAGTGGTAGCCGGCGGCCGTTTCGCTTGAGCGCCGGTCGGGCAAAGTCCAGTCTGCAGCCATGAAAACGCCGTCGCCGCAAGATAGTCGCTCAGGGCTGCGTCGTGATTCGTGATCAAACTGTCGGTAAAACCCATGCGTGGATTCAACCCGAAAGCCGAAATTGAAATGAGCGCGCTCACCCTCGGGCGCCATGCCCGACGATCATGGCGGGAACCTCACGCCCGCACCGGCTCCGACGCCCACGCCATCGCCGCCAGCGAAATAATCCACAGATCGCCGGAGGCCGCGGATTGTGTCAACGCAAAGACGTAAAGGCGCGGAGGTGCAGAATTTTGAACCGCGGATAAAAGCCCGCAGCAGGGCGACCGAAAATAGTCCGCGGCTTTGGCCGTGGGAAAACGTTTTCAAAGAGTAAATCCAAGCCCCCGAGGCGCGACCGATGGGCCTTTCCACTTGCGCGACGTTCGGTGCGGTGCTTTACTACGGCTCAGCGTGAGGTTTTGGACCGCATCAAAGCATCAGCGCAGCGGCAGCCGGCTCACTGCCGTCGCGGTGATGTTGTTGCTATGGGTTGCGATGTGCGCCCTGGCGGCTTCGCCAAGTCTTCATCGTCTCCTGCACAAAGATGCCCAGAGTCCCGGCCACAACTGTTTGGTCACTCAATTCCAGCACCACCAAGTGCTGTCAGGTTTTGTGCCCGCAGTCGCGCCCGTGCTGCCGAAGGTTCCGAGTGCTCTGCCGAGCTGTGGTGATTGTCAATTTCGTCCTTCTTACGATTACCGGCTGACCCCCAGCCGCGCCCCCCCTGTCAGTTAGTCCGCCTGTTTCGCGCAAACCCTGCGTTGTGCTCAGCGCGGGCGAACTTGCGCGTTTTCTAAATTGATCCGCTTGGTGTCACCCCGTTCTGCGGGCCTTTTCCCACGCGGTTAACGAGAACTCCGAACTTTAAACGTAGGTATAACTGATATAACTGACTATGAAGGCTTGTTTTTGTCCGACTCGAATGCGTTCGACCGAGGGTCGAGCGGGCATCCAGAAGGCATGGGTTTATCGAGCCGTCGCTCTGCTGGTCGCGGTGGCGTGCGGCGGCACCGCCACCGCCCAGACCAATAACCCGCCGGTTGCACCGGAAAGTTCCGATGCCAGCAGTTCCACAAATGTCGTCAAGCTTGCGCCCACCACGGTGGTCGGCAGGTTGGACGTCGCCCGTAACCAGATTGTCCCGGATTTGGGAGCGACCGCTTACAGTGTCAACCAGGCGCAAATCGCCGCGCTGCCGCAAGGGGAAAACGCATCCTTTAACGAGGTGCTGCTGCGGGCGCCGGGCATGGCACAGGACTCAGCCGCGAACGGAGACCTGCACCTCCGAGGCGAGCACGCAAACATCCAGTATCGCATCAATGACGTGCTGTTGCCGGAAGGCATCACCGGATTTGGCCAGGAGCTTGACACCCGCTTCGTGGACAGCTTGCGGCTGATCACCGGGTCGCTGCCCGCCCAATATGGATTCCGCACGGCGGGCGTGGTGGACCTGCGCACCAAGAGCGGGGCGTTTGAACCGGGGGGTGAGGCGTCCGTGTATGCGGGAAGTTACGACACGATCAAGCCAGGCTTCGAATGGGGTGGGTCGAAGGGAAATCTGAATTATTTCGTGGATGGCAGCTACAACCACAATGGCATCGGCATCGAGAACCCGACCCCGAGCAAGAACCCGATCCATGACAATACGGACCAGTTCAAGGCGTTTTCCTATCTGTCCTGCGTTCTGGACGATACCAGTCGAATCAGCGTGATGGGTAGCGCCTCTTACGCCGACTTCCAGGTCCCCAACACACCGGGCCTGTCCCCTGGCACCTCGCCCGGCGGCACCGGCTGGAATCAGTTTATGTCCGTCACCAATTTCAATTCCAGCACCCTGAATGAGCGGCAAAATGAGCAGAATTATTACGCAGTGACGGCTTACCAAAAGTCGCTCGACGATTTCAACCTGCAAGTCGCCGGTTTCGGCCGGGTGAGCACCGTTCATTTCCTGCCTGATCCGGTGGGCGATCTTTTCTTCAACGGCGTCGCCAGCGACGTGAGCCGAAAGCTCTACAGTGGCGGACTGCAAGCGGATGCCAGCTACAACCTGGGGGAGAAACACACCTTGCGCGGAGGCATGATGATTCTGGATGAATCCCTGTCCGCGGACTCGACCACAACGGTGTTCCCTGTGGACGCGAACGGAGAGCCAACCGGCGGGGCATTCTCAATCGCGGACAGCAACACCGAGCACGCCGTGTTTCTCGGGCTCTATTTGCAGGACGAGTGGAAGATTCTGCCCAAAGTGACCCTGAACTATGGCGCTCGTTTCGACGTTTATTATTCTTCCTTTGACAAGGAGAACCAACCCAGCCCGCGCGTTAACCTGATTTGCCAGCCCACCGACGCGACAACGTTGCATGCGGGGTATGCGCGGTATTTCACGCCGCCGCCGCTGGAAAACGTGCCTTCGACCAGCGTCCAGAAGTTTGATAACACCTCGAACGCGTCGGCGACCGATCAGGCCGATCCGGTCAAAGCCGAACGAGCCAATTACTTCGACGCCGGTATCAGCCAGAAGCTTGCTCCCGGATTGCAAGTCGGTGTGGATGGCTATTACAAAAACGCAGTCAACCAGCTCGACGATGGCCTCTTCGGACAGACCCTCATCTTGTCGGCGTTTAACTATGCTGAGGGCGAGATCTACGGCGCGGAGTTTACCGCCACCTACACCACCGGCGGCTTCTACACCTATGCCAATGTTGCCTACTCCGTCGCGCGGGGGAAAAACTGGGATTCAGCCCAGTTCTTGTTCGACCCGACGGACGCCGCCTACGTCCGCGATCACTGGATCGCCCTGGACCACGATCAGCGGGTCACGGGTTCGTTCGGCGCGTCCTACCTTTGGAAACGTTCCGAAGGCAGCTCACGAATCTACGTGGATGCGCTTTATGGCAGCGGACTGAGGACCGACGCCACGGCGCCTGACGGCTCCGTCATCCCGAACGGCGGAACGGTCCCGGCCTATTACTCGGTTGGCATCGGCTTCGAGGAGACGTTCCAAATCCGGGGCAAAGAGCATCTGAAAGCCCGGCTGGACGTCGTGAACCTGACCGACAACACGTATCTGTTGCGCGACGGGAGCGGGGTGGGCGTCAATGCCGCCCAATACGGCATGCGGCTGGGCTTTTTTGGCACGCTCAGTTACGCGTTTTAGGCGACTCTCGCTCGATGAAAACCTCGGATGCAAATGGGTTAACACGCGACTGCGAGTTGATCTCTGAACTGGCGTCGGTTGGGTTGCATGCGACCAACGCCGACCCCGACCGGAAGCTCGCTTGGGTGAACTCCATTTGCATCCTTTTCCTCCTCATCGGTATCGTTGGTTCGAGGCCCGCCTCCATCAGGATCAAGCCGTTGCCTCCCGCTGAGGAGGTCAACGCAGCGATTGTTGAACCCCTCCCGCCGCCGCCGCCACCTCAGTCTGACCTGCAGAACCGAGACCAGCAGAACGAGCAGGATCAATCGGACACGCCCCAGGTGGTGGTGGTGACTCCGGAGGCTCCGAACATCAACTTCTCCGTTCCGACCCTCGGCAATCTGCTGGTCCCGGCGGCCATCGCCCAAGCGCCTCCGCCGGGCCCGTTGAAGCGGGCGGCTCCCTGGCAACACCTGCCGCCGGCGTTACTCAACACCACCGGCAGCGGCGGGGAGCGGCCGCAGCCGCCTTACCCTAAAATCGCGCTGGAACAGGCCCAGCAGGGTTCGGTGACACTGCGGATGACCGTAGATGACGCGGGCCTGATCAAGACCATCGAGGTGGCGCAATCTTCCGGATTTCCGGTCCTGGATCACAGCGCCCTGGAATTTGTCAAACGGCACTGGACCGTCCCGCCCGGCAAAGCGATCCGGATTTATGAAGCAACCATCAACTACAAACTGCAAATGGATTAAACCATCGTCCCTATGATAGCAAACATTGTATTTCAATTCCTTCTCGAAGGTGGCCCCGTGATGTGGCCGATTCTCACCTGCGCCCTGGTGGCCGTTGCCGTGGTGGGTGAGCGTGCTTTTTGGTGGCTGCGCGAAAGCTTCAAACGGGATGTGCGTAGAAGGAAAGAACTCCTGGCCGCTTTGGAACACTCGGATGTTGAGAAGGGGCAGCGACTTGCCCAAGGATCCGAGGACCCGGTCATCCGCATGATTCGTCAAAGTCTCGATCACGAGCATACTTCGATTCCCGTCGCGCTCGAGATGGCTGCCGGGATCGAGTTGCAGCGCGCCGGTCGTTTCCTGAACGTGATGGACACGTTGGTGACGCTCGCTCCATTGCTGGGGCTCCTGGGCACTGTCACCGGCCTGATGCGCGCCTTCCTGAAGGTCGGCAATGCCGAATTGTCGGTGATGGCCGTTACGGGCGGTATTGGGGAAGCACTCATTGCGACCGCGTGCGGCTTATTGATCGCCATCGTTTCCCTGGTCCCACTGAACTACTTTTCGGGCAGACTGGCCCGGCTGCAGTTCGAACTCGAAACCGCGGCCAGCAACGTCGAAGTGCTGGCCATCGCCGGAAAATTGAACCGGGAGGAGGTTGAATGAAACTGGGTTCCCCGGTTCGACGGAAGCATTCTCGCATCGAGATCATTCCGCTCATCGACATCATGTTTTTCCTGCTCGCGTCATTCATGATGATCAGCTTGAGCATGGACCAAAACCAGAATATCAAGGTGAATCTTCCGCCGGCGACCCAGGCCCAACGCGACTTCAAGCCCGACATGCTGAACATCGCCGTGGACAAGGTCGGCGCCGTGTGGTTCCAGAAGCGGCGGCTTTCGTTGCCGGAACTGAGCCTGGTGGTCAGCAACCGGTTCCGCGTCGATACGAATGCCCCGGTTTATATTAGTGGCGATCGGGACACGCTGCACGGCGCGATGGCGGACGTCTATGAAGTCGTCCGCGCCGCCGGGATCCAAAAGGTTGCCTTCGTCATGGACGGCAAAGAAACCCAACGCGCCCAATGAAACTCCGTTCCCCGCTCCGACGCCGGCGGACCCGTTTGGAGATCATTCCGCTCATCGACATCATGTTTTTTCTTCTCGCTTCCTTCATGATGGTCAGCCTCCAAATGCAGAAGGTGCGCACGCTCAAAGCCAGCCTGCCCACCGCCACCTTGGCAACCGCCGCCGCCAAGCCTGATATGGTGACGCTCACCGTGGATCGCAACGGTCAGGTAGCGGTTGATGGCAAACCGGTTTCCTTTCCCGATTTGGTGACGCTGCTAACCAATCGCCATGGCCTTAACACCAACCTCCCTGTCTATATCACCGGCACGCGCGATGCCACGCACGGCTCGGTGATGTATGTGTTGGACTTCGTCAAACGCGCAGGCATCCAGCGTGTGGCCATCGCGGTCAAGGCCGCCCCGGGTCATTCTTAAGTTAGACACACATGAGAAATTTCCAACACAACCTCCTTGTTTTCGTCGCGCTCGGCCTTTGTGGCTTGTGCGTTTATCAATGGTATGGCCAAACCCTGCAACGGAACGAGATTCAGAAGTTGGAGCAAACGGTCTATGAGAAATCCATCGCCATCCAGGGCTGCACGAACTCAATCCGGACCATGGACGGCCAGATCGTCCAAATGGACGAGCGCATTACAGAACTTAAAGCGGCTGGTGAAACCAACGCGGCTCTCGTGATTGCCTGGAAACGCGAGATCAACCGTTTGCTGGCGACCGCCGATGGATTGACCAACCAAGTTGCCGAATACAAGACCGCGGTCACAATCCTGCAAGGGAAGTTAAAGGCGGCTTACGATGGCATCCAAAAGCAAAATGAAGCCATGAAGGACCTGGTGGGCCAGCGAGACGAATTCGTGAACAAGCTCAACGACAGCGTGAAGGGGCGGAATGACATTGTGCACAAGTATAATGATCTGGTTAGCCAGATGGAGGAGCTCCAGGCGTCCGGGGCAAAACAGTGAACCTCGGCAATAGGCATACGACTGAGCTTGCCCGTTGGGAACACACGCATGACTTTTGCGTTGAGCGCCGGGCGCGCGAGGTCCAAAGTATGCGGCCATGAACACGCCGTCACCGCTCGATCTGGCAGGCTTCAACCGGCTCCCGTTCCGCCGCTGGCCAGCCATCGGCCTGACATTCCTGTGCGTCCTGGCGGCGCTCGCAACGACCGCGTTGGCCGCGGAGGCGGTCAATCCGGCGGAAACCAGCCACACCGGCCGCACGCTTTATGTTTCCAAGCTCGGCGACAACTCGGACGGTTTGTCCTGGGCGAAGGCGTTCCGCACCATCCAGGCCGCCCTCGACGCCGTGCCGGACGATCGCGGCGGGCATCGCATCCTGATCCGTCCGGACACCTACATGGAGGCGAACCTCTTTCCGGCGCGGCGCGGCGCGGCCGGCGCCTACAACCAGCTCATCGGCGATTTCGACGGCGGCTTCGGCTCCGGCCGGACCGGCTGGGTGGTGATTGACTCCGGCGATCCGGACAAGGGTTTCAAAAGCTACGATTGGTGGGGGCCAATCCGCGCCTACAAACACGGCTGGTCCAAGGAGCATCAGGCGGAAACCTTCTCCGCCGTGGGCTGGGACCGTTGGGTTCTCCGCCGGCTTTACAGCGCCGCCGGTGACGGCGGTTTCTTCTTCGATCTGGTGGACAAGGCCGAGCCGTTCACGGTGATTGTGGAAGACTGTTTCAGCAGCGGACGCGCCTTCGGCGGCGGCGTGGCGAATGTGCTGTCGCGTCCCGGCGAACCGAGCGTGTTCCGTCGCTCCAAACTCTGGTGTTTTGACTGGTGGGGCGATGCCGCCGGCGCGTATGTGCGGGCGGAACATCCGACGCTGCCGGAACAACCCGACGTGCTCTTCGAGGACTGCACGCTCGCAGGATCGGACAACGCCCTCCAGGCGGGCAATCCCGGCTACAGCGGCTATACGCGGGTCCGGTTGGAGCGCTGTCAGCTCGTCACCTTCAATTATTCCCAACCGGCCGGCAAGCCGGGGACGGGCGTCATTTTCAGCACGATCGAGGGCAAATTGCTCCACGTGGATCTGAAGGACTGCACCTTGATGGGCTACCAAATCTTCGGCGCGGGCAAGGGCGAGATCGGCTACACGGTGCATGGCGACGTGAAGGCCTACGTGCAGTTTCAACAGGCGGTGCCGCCGGGGATGCTGCGCCTTGGGCACTGGCCGGTCGAGGTGTTCCAGTCCATTCTGCCGCCGGTGCCGCCCGCGCCGCGCGGGGCCGCGTTGCAGGTGGACCAGCCGGACCTGGGCGACATTTGCGAGGCCGCCCCGGTGGTCTGGCGCGACCGCCTGGCATTGATGAAGTGCCTCCGGCCCGTCCAGGGCGGCGCCAAGGCCGACTACTGTCTGACGCTCGAGGATGTGGAAACCGGCCGGCCGCTGGCCCGGTTCGCGGAAGGGCATGGCCTGGCCTCGGTGCTCGTTGACCACGGCAAGCTCCATGCCTTCGCGTCGCGTTACGACACCAACGGTTGGAACGACGTGACGATGTTCGAATCGCCGGACCTGGCGCACTGGCAGTCGCACGTGGTGATCACCCAGGAACACGAGCATTTGTTCAACAGTTCCGTGTGCGCCGGGCCCGCTGGCTTCGTGATGGCTTACGAGTCGGACGACCCGCGCTTTGTGCCCTTCACCGTCAAGTTCGCGACCTCACGGGACCTGGCGCACTGGACCAAGGTGCCGGATGCGGTGTTGGGCGCCGACCGTTACGCGGCGTGCCCCTGCCTGCGCTACGCGAACGGGTGGTTCTACGTGCTCTACCTGGAGCAACGCCAGCCGCGGTGGTTCTTCGAAACGTATCTGGCGCGCTCGAAGGACCTGAAATCCTGGGAACTCAGTGCCGCCAACCCGGTGCTCACGCCCGGCCCCGGCGATGGCATCAACGCCTCTGATCCGGACCTGATCGAATTCCACGGGCGGACGTTCCTTTACTACAGCACGGGTGACCAGCGCACCTGGTCGAAGCTCAAGCGCGCCGTTTATGCCGGCCCGCTGGCGGAATTCTTCGATCAGTATTTCGCGGCCGGCGCCGTCCCGGACCGGGCCGGGTCACTTCCGAAACACTGAGTCTGGGCGGGCGCCGTGCCGCCGCACTGGGAACGGAGGCTGCTTCGCGCCGGGCCATTCGCGTTGACACTCCAGGGGCCGCTCCGCAGACTGGCTGCGGTTTTTCGTCGGCAAACAACTATGCAAGTCGTCATTCTGTGCGGCGGTCAGGGCACGCGTCTGCGTGAGGAAACGGAATTCCGGCCCAAACCCATGGTCCCCATCGGCGGGCGGCCCATTCTGTGGCATATCATGAAAACTTATGCCACACATGGACACAAGGAGTTCATCCTCTGCCTCGGCTACAAGGGCGAGATGATCAAGGAGTATTTTCGCAATTACCAGTGGAACACCAGCGACGTGACGTTGCGCCTGAGCTGCGAGCCGAAGACCACCTACCACACCAGCCACGACGAGGAGGACTGGACGGTGACGTTGCTGGACACCGGGGCCCCCACTCAGACCGGCGGCCGGCTGAAGCGGGCTTTGCCGTTCATCCGCGAGGATGATTTTCTGTTCACCTACGGTGACGGTTTGACGAACAGCAACATCAATGAGTCCATCGCGTTTCACCGGCAGCACGGCCGGCTGGTGACCATCACGGCCGTCAAACCGCCCGGCCGGTTCGGCGATCTCACCCTCGAAGGCTCCGCCGTGGTGGGATTCAACGAGAAGCCCAAGCACCAGGTTGCTTACATCAACGGTGGTTTCTTCGTCCTGAACCGTCGCGTCGGCGAATACCTGGGGGGCGACGCCATGCCGTTCGAGCAGGAACCGCTGGTGCGCCTCTCCCTGGCCGGACAGGTGCAGGCCTTCAAGCACGACGGCTTCTGGCAGTGCATGGACACGTACCGCGAAATGCAGGACCTGAACGATCTCTGGGCTTCGGGCCAGGCGCCGTGGAAAACCTGGTGAACGCCGCCGGGTGACCCCGGCTTTTGGCTTGCTGATTCCGGTTCCCTTGGCAATTGTCTGCCCGTGAGTTCGGGTTCCAACCAGGCCCCTGCCAGCCTGTCTCCCCTCGCCGAGGCCTACCGGGGCAAACGCGTTTGGGTGACCGGCCACACCGGCTTCAAGGGTGCCTGGTTGTGCGAATGGCTGCTGGCGCTGGGCGCGGACGTGACCGGTTACAGCCTGCCTGCGCCCACCCAACCGGCCCTGTCCGATCAACTCGATCTGCGTCGCCGGCTCCGGCACGTCGAGGCCGACATTCGCGACCTGTCCACCCTGACCCGCGCGCTCACCGAAACCGAACCGGATTTCGTCTTTCATCTGGCGGCCCAGCCGCTCGTGCGCGAATCCTACGCCGACCCGCTCGGAACCTTCTCGACCAACATTCTCGGCACCGCCAACGTGCTGCAGGCGCTTCGCTCGCTGCGGAAGCCTTGTGCCGCCGTGATCGTCACCAGCGACAAGTGCTACGAGAACCGCGACTGGGTGTTTGGCTATCGTGAAGAGGACGCACTCGGCGGCCATGATCCCTACAGCGCCAGCAAGGGCGCGGCGGAAATCGTCATCGCCTCGATGCGACGCTCGTTTTTCTGCGACCATCCCGTCCGCGTGGCCAGTGCGCGGGCCGGCAACGTCATTGGCGGCGGCGATTGGGCGAAGGACCGGATCGTGCCCGACTGCGTGCGGGCGCTGCAGGCCGGCCAGGCCATCCCGGTGCGCAACCGGTTTGCCACGCGGCCCTGGCAGCACGTGCTCGAGCCGCTCAGCGGCTACCTCTGGCTGGCCGCCCAACTCCCGCAGCCCGCAACCCTCCGTCAACCATCAACCATCAACTCTCAACTGAGTGGGGCGTTCAACTTCGGCCCCCACCACGACGCCAACCGCACCGTTGCGGAACTGGTCACCGAATTGTTGAAGCACTGGCCGGGGCGCTGGGAGGACCGCACGGATCCGCAGGCGCCGCACGAGGCGAAGCTGCTCCAGTTGGCCACGGACAAGGCTCACGCCGTGCTGGGCTGGTCGCCCGTCTGGAGCTTCGCCGACGCCGTCGAACACACCGTGAAATGGTATCGCGCCAGCCGGCAGCCCGCCGATGCGCCCGCCATCCAGGCGCTGACTGCCGCCCAGATCGCCGGCTACACCCGCCGGGCGCGCGAACGCAAACTGCCTTGGGCCGTTGCCGAACTCTGATTTTCGTTCTTCCATGAGCGACAAGCCAACCCTGCGCCGGCAAATCCTCGACCTGGTCCGCGAATTTCATGCCACCGGCCCGGCCCGGCCATTTCGTCCCGGCGAGGATGTGGTGCGTTATGCCGGCCGGTTTTTCGACGAGAGCGAGCTGGTCAGCCTGGTGGATTCCTCGCTGGATTTCTGGCTGACGGCGGGGCGCTACGCGGAAGCATTTGAGGCCGGTCTGGCCGAGTTTCTCGGGGTGGAGAACGTGCTGCTCGTGAACTCCGGCTCCTCGGCCAACCTGGTGGCCTTCTCCACGCTCACGTCGCCGAAACTCAAGGACCGGCGGGTGAAGCCCGGCGATGAGGTCATCACGGTGGCGGCGGGTTTCCCAACGACCGTGGCCCCGATCATCCAGAACCGGGCCGTGCCGGTGTTCGTGGATGTCGAACTCGGCACCTATGTGCCTGCGCTCGAAAAAATCGAAGCGGCGCTCAGTCCGAAGACCCGGGCGGTGATGATTGCCCACACGATGGGTGTGCCCTACGCCGTGCGGGAGCTGCGTGAGTGGTGCGACCGCCATCGCCTGTGGCTGGTCGAGGACAACTGCGATGCGCTGGGCAGCCGCTACGAGGGCCGGTTGACGGCGACGTTCGGCGACCTGGCCACGTTCAGCTTCTATCCGGCGCATCACATCACGATGGGCGAGGGCGGCGCCGTCGTGGCGGCGAACGAAGACCTCGCGCGGATCGCCCGCAGTTTTCGCGACTGGGGCCGTGACTGCTACTGCGCGGGCGGGGAGAACAACACGTGTGGCAAACGCTTTGCCCAGCAGTTCGGCACGCTGCCGTTCGGCTACGATCACAAATATGTCTATTCCCACATTGGCTACAACCTCAAGGTGACCGACATGCAGGCGGCCATCGGCGTGGCGCAATTGCGGAAAATCGAGGGATTCGTGGCCGCGCGGAAACGCAACCATGCCGCGCTGGAAGCCGGTTTGAAGCAGCACGAACGGCACCTGATCCTGCACGCGCCGCCGCCGAAATCCGATCCTTCCTGGTTTGGCTACGTCATCACCGTGCGCCCGGAGGCGCCGTTCACGCGGGCCGACCTGGTCAACGCGCTGGAGACGGCCCGCATCGAAACGCGGAATCTTTTCTGCGGCAATCTGCTTCGGCATCCGGCGTACGCGGAGATCGAACATCGCGTCGCCGGCTCACTGGCCAACAGCGATCTCATCACGACGAACACCTTTTTCATCGGCGTGTACCCGGGGCTGACGGAACCCATGATCCGGCACGTGCTGGCAACATTTGACCAGTTTGTTGCCACCAGAGGGCAGAGGGCAGAGGGCAGAGGACAGAGGACAGAGGACAGAGGACAGACGACGGAGGCGCGACGGTGAGCGAGCGGATCATGTCATTTCGGGATTTGAGAGTGTATCGAGCCGCCTTCGAGTTGCAACAATTCATCTTCGCAATGACCAAGTCGTTTCCGCGGGAGGAACTGTACTCGCTGACCGACCAGGTGCGTCGGGCCTCCCGATCCGTGGGAGCGAACATTGCCGAAGCCTGGCAGAAGCGCCGTTATCCGGCCAGTTTCGTCAGCAAGCTGGCGGATTCCGATGGTGAACAGGCGGAAACGCAACACTGGATTGACACCTCTCTGGCCTGCGGTTTCATCAATCAGCCCGATCACGATGACGCGCTGGAACGGTGCCGGGAGATTGGTCGAATGCTCGGAAGCATGATGGCTGCTCCTGAAAAGTTCTGCCACACCCCCCCGACGGACTGTCCTCCGTCGTCGGTCCTCCGTCGTCGGTCCTCCGTCTTATGAGCATGCCGCGCAAAATCCGTTGCACCGTCGAGGCGATCACCGACCATGGCGGGCGGGTTTACACGGTGGACCTCGCCCCGGCCAGCCCCGTGCCCGCGTTCCGGCCCGGCCAGTTCCTGCACCTGACGGTGGACGACTACGACCCCGCGGGTTTCTGGCCGGAATCACGGGTGTTTTCCATTGCCAGCTCGCCGCGCGAACGCCGCCGGCTTCGGATCTGCTATTCGGTCAAGGGCCGCTACACGACCAAGATGGAGGCGACGCTCAAGGTGGGCGGCGAAGTGTGGGTCAAGCTGCCCTACGGGGAGTTTGTCATTGAGGAGGCGAGCGACGCGGTGCTGATCGCGGGCGGCACGGGCATCAGCGCCTTCACCGCGTTTCTGGAGGCGCTCTCGCCGGCCACACCGCACGAAGTGGCGCTCGTTTACGGGGCGCGGACTCCGGCGCTGTTCCTGTTTCAGGAGATGATTCTGGATCGGCTTGCGCGCGTGCCGAATTTTTCCGTGGTTTTCTTCAGCGAAGCGGCGGACGCGGTCTTCGCCCAGCGGATGGCTGCCCGGTCGCGTCCGCCACACTGCCTCACCGGTCGCATCGTCCTGGACCCCGTCCTCCGCCCTCCGTCCTCTGTCCTCTGTCCTCTGCCCTCTGAAGCCCGCCCTCTGTCCTCTGCCCTCTGTCCGCTGTCCGCCGTCTTCTATCTCTCCGGTCCGCCGGTCATGTTGAAGACGTTGACCGCCGACCTGCTGGCGCGCGGAGTGGAACCGGAGCGCGTCCGCACCGATGCGTGGGAGTGAACCTGACCTCGGCCCTTTGAACTCTGATTCCCGATCATGAACCCGCTGGCTGCCGATCTCGACCACGTCCTGGCGCACACGCAAGAACTGTGGGAGGAACTGCGCGGGCAGCGGGTGTTCATCACCGGCGGCACGGGTTTCTTCGGCTGCTGGCTGCTGGAGAGTTTCGCCTGGGCGAACGACCGGCTCGATTTGCAGGCACAGGCGGTGGTGCTGACCCGCAACGCCGCGGCGTTTGCCCAAAAAGCCCCGCATCTGGCGACGCATCCGGCCGTTCAACTTCACGCCGGCGACATCCGGTCCTTTCCGTTCCCCGCGGGACGATTCTCGCATGTCATCCACGCCGCCATTGATTATTGCGCGGCGCTGGAACTGTTCACCGGCGCGCTGGAAGGCACGCGGCGCACGCTGGACTTCGCAGTGCAGTCGGGTGCCCGGCGTTACCTGTTGACCAGTTCGGGCGCCGTGTATGGCCGTCAACCGCCGGATTTGACCCACATGCCGGAGGATTACCCGGGTGCGCCGGACCCGACGCAATTGCGCTCGGCGTATGGGGAGGCCAAACGGGCGTCCGAATTCCTCTGTGCCGCGTTTCGGGAGGAACATGGCCTGCAGACGACCATCGCCCGCGGCTTCGCGTTTGTGGGTCCGTATCTCCCCTTGCACGAGGCCTCCGCCATCGGGAATTTCATCGCCGATGCCATGAAGGGTGGCCCCATCCGGGTCAACGGCGATGGCACTCCCTGGCGTTCGTACCTTTACGGGGCCGACCTGGCGGCATGGCTGTGGACAATTCTGCTGCGCGGTTCGCCCGCGCGGCCCTACAATGTCGGTTCCGAGTCGGCGTTTTCAGTATCCCAAGTGGCACAAATCGTGGCGGAGGAGGTGAATCCGAGCGCGGAAATTATCGTTGTGGCGCGACCCAAGGTCGGCCAGCCTGCCGAGCGCTACGTGCCGTCCACGCGTCGCGCGAACGCCGAATTGGGGCTCACTTCATGGATTGATATGCGTGAAGGCGTCCGTCGAACCGCCGCCTGGAATGCCCGGCTGTTGACATGAAACTATCCGATTACGTCGTTGATTTCCTGGTGCAGCACGAAGTACCGGACATTTTCCTGGTGTCGGGTGGCGGCATCATGCACCTGGTGGATTCCGTGGGGCAGCACCCGGGGATGCGGTTCATTTGCAATTACCACGAGCAAGCCTGCGCGATCGCTGCCGAGGCCTACGCGCGCACGCGCAACTCGGTGGGCGCGTGCCTGGTGACCACGGGACCGGGCAGTACCAACGCCCTCTCCGGCATTGCCGGGGCGTTTGTGGATTCCATTCCCGTCGTGGTCATCTCCGGCCAGGTGCGCCGCGACCTGATCGCCGACTATTCCAAGCTCCGGCAGTTCGGCCCGCAGGAGATCAACATTGATGACATGGCCCGGCCGGTGGTGAAGTACTTCAAGACCGTGATGGACCCTGCCTCCATCCGCCGCGAGTTGGAGTGCGCCTGGCATCATGCGACCACGGGACGCCCGGGTCCGGTATGGATCAATCTTCCCCTGGATGTTCAGGGTGCCAATATCGAGCCGGGCCGTCTGCTTGGGTTTGAGCCTCCACCGGCCGGGATGGCCGGGTCCGATGGCGATCTGGAGGCCAGCGTGGCGGAAGCAATTCGCCTGTTGCGTGCCGCCCGGCGGCCCGTGGTGATCGGCGGCAATGGCATCCATTTGAGTTGCGCCCACGCAACCTTCGCGCAACTGATCGAACGACTTCAAGCGCCAGTGCTTTGCACCATGGGAGGCCTCGACCTGCTGGCCGAGGACCATCGTTTGTGCATGGGCCGTTTCGGGCCGGCGGGACAACGCCGGGCAAACTTCACGCTTCAAAACTCGGATTTCCTTCTGAGCATCGGCGCGAGCATGTCGGTGAGTTCCATTGGCTTCAACACCAGCGGTTTTGCGCCGAAAGCCCGCCGGGTCATGGTCAACATTGACCCCGCTGACCTCGCCAAATCCAACTACCGCCCGCACTTGGGAATTGCGGCGGATGCGAACCAATTCATCGAGGAGTTTCTTCGCCAGAGCGTAGGGGTGGCCTTTGAATACTCTCCTCGCTGGCTCGAAACCTGTGCCGCCTGGAAGGAGCGCTACCCCACCATCACCCCTGACTATCTGGCCGACCGCGATCACGTGAACAGTTACGTGTTTGCCCGCGCGCTTTCGGATTCTCTCTCCCACGGGGACGTGGTGGTTACGGGCAACTCCTTGGACATCGTTTCGATTTTCCATTCTTTCGTAGTGAAGAAATCCCAGCGAGTGTTCTCTACCATCAATCACGGCTCGATGGGCTGGGATCTGCCAGGGGCGGTTGGTGCGTGCGTGGGGCACGGCCGGCGTCCGATCTGCCTGGTGACCGGTGATGGCTCGATGCAGTTCAACGTGCAGGAAATGATGACCATCCAGGCGAACCGACTGCCCGTGAAGATGTTCATCTTCAACAATGCCGGCTACGAATCCATCCGCTCCACCCAGCGGAACTACTTCGCCGGTCATTTCGTGGGTTCCGATTTCCGCTCTGGGATCGGCAACCCGGATTTCCGCCACCTGGCAGCGGCATACGGTTTCGGCTATGAATTCATCGCGAACCACGCGGAGCTGGGCGCGAAACTGGCCGGGGTGCTGGCGATGGATGGGCCGGTGCTGTGCGAGGTAAACCTCTCACCGGACCAGTCGCGCAGCCCGAAATCCATGTCCGTTCGGAAGTCGGATGGGACTTTTGAAACCCGTCCCTTGGAAGACCAGTTTCCCTTCTTGCCGCGTGAAGAACTGGAATATAACATGCACATTTTCGATTCCGAAGGGGCGGTGGGCCAGCAGGAAAGCGGCGGACTTAAAATGATTGATCCGGCAGGCACCGCGCCGCGTTGAAGGCAAAAGGCAACCACGTCTCAAAATATGATTGATGGAAAATCCATTTTGATCACCGGCGGAACCGGATCCTTTGGGCAGAAGTTCACCGAAACGATCTTTGCCCGGGCCAAGCCGCGTGAAGTGGTCATTTTCAGCCGTGACGAGTTCAAACAATTCGAAATGGCCAAGAAGTTTTCGCCCGCGGAATACCCGATCCGCTTTTTCATCGGCGACATCCGGGACAAGGAACGGTTGCTGCGGGCCTTTACCAACATTGACTATGTGGTGCATGCCGCCGCGCTGAAACAGGTCCCGGCGCTGGAAGCCAACCCGTTCGAGGCGGTCAAGACCAACGTCCTCGGCGCGCAGAACATCGTCGAGGCGGCCCTGGATCGGAACGTGAACAAGGTGGTGGCCGTCTCCACCGACAAGGCCGTGAATCCCGTCAATCTGTACGGCGCCACCAAGCTGGCCATGGAAAAAATCATCATCGCGGCCAACTCCTATGTGCGCTACCGCGACATCTCCTTCAGCGTGGTCCGCTATGGCAATGTCGTTGGGAGCCGGGGCAGCGTGATTCCCTTCTTCGCCGAGCTCATCCGTCAGGGCAAACGTGACCTGCCCATCACGGACAAGCGCATGACCCGGTTCTGGATCACGCTCGAGCAGGGGGTCGCGCTGGTGCTCAAGGCCCTGGAAGAAGCAGGCGGCGGCGAGGTGTTCGTTCCCAAGATTCCCAGCATGAAAGTGGTGGACCTGGTCAAGGCGATGCCCGGTGATTGCACCCACCACACCGTCGGCATCCGCCCCGGTGAGAAGCTGCATGAAAGTCTGGTCGGCGAGGACGAAGGGCGGAACACCTTCGACCGGGGAGGTTATTACGCCGTGCTGCCGCAATTCGCCATGCACCACAAGCCGGTCCGCAGTTCGGAAGCCGGCCAGCGCGTGCGGGAAGGCTTCTGCTACGCCAGCGACACCAATAACGAGTGGCTGACGGTGGATCAGTTGCGGCAGATGAGCGGCGAGTTCATCACCGGCATCTGATCCCACCGGCCTGAACGGAACGGATATGCTCTCCTACGGTCGCCAATCCATCAGCGACGGCGACATTGCCGGCGTGAGCGCGGTGCTGCGCTCCGACTTTCTCACCTGCGGACCCGCCGTGGAGGAATTCGAGCAGACACTCGCGCGGCGGACCGGCGCGAAGCACGCGGTGGCCGTCGCCAACGGCACCGCCGCGCTCCATGTGGCCGTCCTTGCGGCCGGCCTCAAACCGGGTGACCGGCTGCTGACCAGCGCCATCACCTTCCTGGCCTCGGCCAACTGCGCCGAATTCGTGGGCGCCACCGCGGACTTCGCGGACATTGACCCCCGCACCTGCAATGTCACGGCGGACACGCTGGCCGCTGCGTGGCAGGACGACGTGCGCGCCGTGGTGCCGGTGGATTTTGCCGGACGGTCATGCGACATGCCGGCCATCGCTTCCCTGGCCCGCCGGCGTGGAGCCCTGGTGATCGAGGACGCCAGTCACGCCATCGGCAGCGAACTCATCCACGAGGGCAAGCCCCACCGGACGGGCGGTCATCCCTGGGCCGACATGACCACCTTGAGTTTTCATCCGGTCAAGACCATCACGACCGGTGAAGGTGGCGCCATCCTCACGAGCGACGATGTCCTCGCCGGGCGCTGCCGGCTGTTCCGCAATCACGGGATGGTGAAAGACCCGGCCAAACTGACGGGCTTGGGCCGGGACGACCTCAATGAATTCGGTCCCTGGTACTATGAGATGCAGGAGGTGGGCTACAACTACCGGATCACCGACCTGCAATGCGCCCTGGGCTCCAGCCAGCTCCGCCGGCTGGACCAGTTCGTGCAACGGCGGGCCGCGATCGTGGCGGCTTACAACGACGCCTTCAGCGGGTTGCCGCACGTTCAGCCTCCCGCCGCCGCCCCGGCGCCAACCGCGTGGCACCTGTATGTGCTCCAGTTCGATTTCGCGGCCCTGGGTCGCACCCGGGCGCAGGTGATGACGGACTTGCGCGCGCGGGGGGTCGGCACCCAGGTCCATTACATTCCGGTTCATCTGCAGCCCTATTACCGGAACAATTACGGCTACGGTCCCGGCAAATGTCCCGTGGCCGAAGCCTACTACCGCCGCTGCCTGAGCCTGCCGCTGTTCCCGGCGATGAGCGATGCCGACGTGCATCGCGTCATCAATTTGGTTACACAACTCAGCTCGATGTGAAAATCATCGCCGTTCTCCAACCCCGTGTATTCTCCCAACGGCTGCTCGCGACGTCTCTGCTGCCGGTCGCAGGCATGCCGCTGGTGGTCCTGTCAGCCCGCCGCGCCGCTAACCGTGGGCTGGCGGTCCGTGCCCTTGCTTCGAATGACCGCACCCACGATGTTTTGGACCGCCTCTTTCGGGCGCATGGAGTTGACTGTGTGAGAAGTCCGTTGGATGAAGTACTGCAGCAATTTGTTCTGGCGACCGAATGCCTGAATACTGGAGACTTGGTTGTCCGTATCATCAGCGACAACACCTTTCCTGACGGCGAATTCATCCAAGAACTGGTTGAGCAGTTCCAAGAAGGGGGGGCCGGGTATCTGGGAACGCATTCACCGCTGGATGGATTGCCTTGCGGCGTAAGCGCCGAAGTATTCACCGTGGACCTACTGCGCGAAGCCAACCGTGACGCCACTGCGAACGCTGACCGGGAGCATGTGACGTCGTGGATTCGGCGCCAAACGGGCGCCCCGTGTTTTGGTCCGATACTCAATAAAGATCTGTCGCATCTTCGCTGCACAGTTGAGACAGTTGACGATTATCAGAGAATCCTGCGGGTGTTCGAAAAGGAAACCGAGCCAATTGGTGTTTCCTGGCGCACGTTATGTCAGCGGCTAGAGGAGGAGCACGACGCGCACTTTCGGATCCCCTATAAGCTTAAAAATGGTCGGGTGCTGTCCCGCATGACGTTGGGCACCGCTCAACTTGGATTGGACCAGTACGGCATTGCCAATACCAGCGGTCGTCCGGCCGAACCGGCAGCGATCGAACTGATCCGGCGCGCCGTCAGCCATGGAGTGACCGTCGTGGACACGGCACGCGCTTACGGTTGCGCCGAGGCACGGGTAGGGCGAGCGTTTGCTGAGCTGCCGACCGATGCCGCGCTTATTATCACCAAGCATGATCCGCTACCTTGGTTACCCCCCTCGCTCTCCACCGATGCTATCCAGGCCGCTGTGGAACGTAGTGTCTATTGCTCCTGCCACCGGCTTCGTCGGCAATCACTCGACATCCTCATGCTGCATCGCGCCGAGCATTACCGGTTGTTCAACGGCGCGATTTGGCGAACGCTGCTCGAATGCCGTGACCGTGGCCTGGTGCGCGAACTCGGCGTGTCCGTGTACAGCCCCGCTGAAGCTTTGGAAGTGCTGCAGTCCTCGGACGTCCTGCACCTGCAAGTGCCGTTGAACATCCTGGACCGGCGCTGGGATGAAGCCAGCGTGCCGGAGGCGCTGGCCAGCCGGCCTGAGGTCACCGTGTATGCACGCAGCGCGTTCCTCCAAGGTGCCCTGCTCCTGCCCTCCGGTCAGTGGCCACGGGTGGCGCAACCATTGGCGCAGACTTGGTGCGCGCAATTGGACCAGCTCGTGGCTGACTTCAAGCGCCAAAACCGGGCAGACCTATGTTTGGCGTATGTGCTGGCCCAACCGTGGGTGGACAGCGTGGTCTTGGGTCTCGAGAACCTTGCCCAACTCGATGCGAACTTGCAACTAATCCGGCAACCTGCGCTGTCGATCGAGCAAGTCTGTGTTGTCGAAGCGACCTTTCGTGGCGTCGCCGAAGAGGTGTTGAATCCCGCCAAATGGGAGTCCGCCAAAGTACGTCCATGACGAAGTCTAATCCGATGTTCGAACTGAACGACCGCGTCGTCCTGCTAACGGGCGCTGCCGGTCATCTTGGCTCAGCCATGGCTCGCGGTTTGGCCCGGGCCGGGGCGCAGGTGGTCTTAAACGGAAGAAACCGTAGCGCGTTGGAAGAACTTGCTAGCCAAATCCAGCAAAGCGGCGGCCAAGCAATCGTGTTGGCGTTTGATGTTGCCGATGCGACTGCGGTGCAGGACGGTCTGACAGAACTGCGCCACCGACTCGGCCGGCTCGATGTTTTGATCCATAATGCCTATAATGGGCGGGGTGGCTCGCTCGCCTTGTCTCGCGACGATGATTTTGAGCAAAGCTACGCTGTGGCGGTCGTGGCCGCCGCCCGGTTGGTGCAGAAAGCCCAAGACATGTTGGCCGCCGCAGGTGAGCGCAATCCCGGCGGCGCCTCGGTAATCAACATAGCCTCCATGTATGGAATCGTCAGCCCTGACTTCCGCGTGTATCAAACGCCTGAGGAATTCAATCCGCCATTTTACGGCGCAGCCAAGGCTGCACTTATCCAATTGTCGCGTTATCTCGCCTGCCAACTGGCACCGCAGCACATCCGCGTCAACGCGATTAGCCCGGGACCATTTCCCGCGGAATCGGTTCAGGAAGTCACCCCTGAATTCTGCGTCAAGCTGGCCTGCCGCGTGCCTCTGGGACGCATTGGTCAGCCTGATGATCTGGTCGGGCCGGTTGTTTTTTTGGCCTCTGACGCTTCGGCGTACGTTACCGGTCATAACTTGGTTGTCGATGGCGGTTGGACAGCTTGGTGATTTCCAATGTCTCAAACTCTGCTCATTCGCGCCGACGGCAATTTCAAGATCGGCACGGGCCATGTCATGCGCTGTTTGTCGCTGGCGCAAGGTTGGCGACGGGCCGGTGGTGAAGTCGTCTTTGCTGCCGCCGAGATCACGCCCGCGCTGGAACGTCGTTTGAAAAGCGAGGAGATCCCGTTGGTGCAGTTGCCCGTAGAGAAAGGCCGTGGTGATGACGTGACCCGCACCGTCGCGCTGGCCCGACTGCGGCAGGCCACATGGGTGGTGCTGGATGGCTACCACTTCGGCGACGATTACCAGCGTCGTGTCAAAGAGGCCCAACTGCGCCTGCTGTTCGTGGACGATTACGGCCATGCCGGCCACTATTGCGCCGACTTGGTGCTCAACCAGAACCCCGGCGCCGATGCCGGGCTTTACGCCGACCGCGAGCCGCACACGCGCTTGCTGCTCGGCCCGCGCTATGTGCTGTTGCGCCGTGAGTTCCTGGCCTGGCGCGAGTGGACGCGGGAGATACCGCCCGTCCTGCGCAAAGTCCTTGTGACACTGGGCGGAGCTGATCTGGACAACGTCACCGGCCGGGTCATCCAGGCGCTTCGCGGACTCGACGTCGAAGCGAAGATCGTCGTCGGCGGCAGCAATCCGCACCGGGAGGCGCTGGGGGCTCAAGTCGCGAGTCTGAAGGAAGCGAAGCTGGTGGTGGATGCGGCGGACATGCCCGATTTGATGGCGTGGGCCGACGTGGCCGTCGCCGCCGCCGGGAGTACCTCTCTGGAACTTGCCTTCATGCGGCTGCCCGCCCTGTTGCTCGTCGTGGCCGACAACCAGGCGGCTGGGGCTGCGGCCTTGGACCGGGAGGGAGCCGGCGTCAATGTCGGTGACTATCGCGGCGTCACCATGGAATCGCTGACCATGAATCTGAAAGCGCTGCTGTCCAATGTCAGCCAGCGTGCGCAGCTTGGCCAGCGCGGCCGGGAACTGGTGGACGGACTTGGCGTGTCACGAGTGCTGGCCCGCTTGAGAGCAACGGAAATCCGCCTCCGGCCGGCGAGCGAGTCGGATTGCCGGATGGTGTGGGAATGGGCGAACGACCCCGCCGTCCGGGCGGTTTCCTTCACCTCGGACCCGATACCATGGGCGAGCCACATGAGGTGGTTTGGCGGGCGATTGCAGGATCCCGCCTGCCATTATCGCATCATCCAGGATCGGCAGGGCGGCGCGATCGGGCAAATCCGCTTCGACCAATCCGGGCCGGAGGCCACGGTGTCCGTGGGGCTCGACCGGGGCGTGCGGGGAGGTGGTTTGGGGGCGGCGGGCATTGTTTGTGGCACGGAGGATCTATTCGGCCGGTCGCCGGTTTCGCTCGTCCACGCTTACGTCAAGCCGGATAACCTGGCGTCGGTGCGGGCCTTTGAAGCGGCCGGTTTCACGTGCGCGGGGCCAACGACGGTACGTGGCCAGTCTGCCCTCCATTTCACGCTTCACCGGGAGGAACCATGAGTGATTCATGCATTCGCGTGGGGGAACGCCAGGTCGGTCCGGGCCAGCCCTGCTACGTCATCGCCGAGATGTCGGCCAACCACAACCAGAGCTTCGATGTGGCCGTGCAGATCGTCCGTGCGGCCCGTGAGGCGGGCGCCGACGCGGTGAAGCTCCAGACCTACACCCCCGACACCCTGACGATTGACTGCCCAAGCGAACTTTTTCGCATCGGCAAGGGCACGATCTGGGAAGGCAAAAACCTTTACCAACTCTACGGTGAAGCGTTCACCCCGTGGGAATGGCAGCCCAAGTTGAAGCAGATCGCCGGCGACCTCGGAATGGATTGTTTCTCCACGCCGTTCGACACGACAGCGGTGGATTTCCTGGAGGCGATGAACGTGCCGGCGCACAAGATCGCCTCCTTTGAACTGGTGGATTTGCCGCTCATCCGCCGCGTTGCCCGGACCGGCCGGCCCGTCATCATGTCCACTGGCATGGCCACGCTGGCGGAGATTGACGAGGCGGTGCGGGCGTTCCGGGAAGCCGGCGGCGCCCAACTGGCGCTGCTCAAGTGCAACAGCGCCTACCCCGCGCCGCCCGAGGAGATGAACCTGCGCACCATCCCGCACCTGGCGGCGGCGTTCGGAGTGCCCGTGGGACTTTCGGACCACACCTTGGGTACTGCGGTGCCGGTGGCCGCCGTGGCCCTGGGCGCGTGCATCATCGAGAAACACTTCACCCTTTCCCGCGTCGAGCCGGGGCCGGACAGCGCGTTCTCCCTCGAACCGCCAGAGTTCAAGGCCATGGTGGACGCGGTGCGGCAGACCGAGAAGGCGTTGGGCAGTGTGCGCTATGAACCGAGCGAGAAAGAGAGGGCCAGCCGCGTCTTTCGGCGTTCGCTGTTTGTGGTCGAGGACATGAAGGCCGGCGAGGTCTTCACCGGGCAAAACGTGCGTTCGATCCGCCCCGGCTACGGTATGCCGCCACGCTTCCTCGGCGAGGTTCTCGGCGCCGTGGCCCGGCGCGACATCCCGCGCGGAACCCCCTTGTCGTGGGACTTGCTGCTGAAACCAGGGCTGGCTTGAAACTGGGTCCGACCCCGGGGCGAAGCCCGGAGAAGCCGGCCATGCTCCTGACAATGACCGGCGCCGAATCCTCGCCCCTGCACCTGACGCTGTCCAGTGCGTGCTCCGCCGGGTTGCTGAGGTTGCTCATGGAGTTTGGGCTTGCTGGCCGCCTCCATGAAGCGGTATGAGACTGCGGACGCTTGGTCTAAAAGAGAACGAATCTCCGTAACCGTGTTCGTGGAACCAAGGGGATAGAACATAAAGACGCATTCGCCGCACGATTTGGAAGGAAACAACCACCTATGAAGCGCAACTGTGCAGTCTGCGGTAGCCGGCAGAGCAAACTCCTTTATCACCAGCGTTTTGTTTTGCCGACCAGAAACTACTTCCACGGTGGCTACGATGTGGTTGCCTGTGCCCGGTGCGGCTTTACGTTCGCAGATAACACGCCCCCCCAGGCCTTCCTCGACACGTACTATCGCGAGATGTCCAAGAAAAGAGCCCTTCTGCAGCAGCAAGCTGAAAAAGGACTTGTGGAGCCTGATTATGTCATCAGACAGCATGAACATTCCATCACCAACATCCTGGCGCACGTGCACAAGAATGACAGCATCCTCGACGTCGGCTGTTACACCGGCAATTTGCTAAGCATGCTGAAGACCAAGGGCTTCGCCAAGGTGAAGGGCCTTGACCCCTCACCGTTCGCTGCGGAGGTGGCCAAGGAAAAGCACGGCATCGATGTCGTGACGGGGAGTTTGTTCGACGAACTGCCCGTGGGCGTGTTTGACTTTGTCATCCTGACACACGTCCTGGAGCATATCGCGGAACTTACCAGCTTTCTCTCCCGGTTGAAGACGCTGATGAATGAAAACGGCCTGCTCTATGTCGAGGTTCCGGACGCCAACAATTTCTTTTATTCAGATTCGCCCGACCACCTCGCGGAACACAAGGAGCCGTTCCAGCAATTCTCGGTGGAGCACATCAACTATTTCGGGGCTGTCTCCTTGGTGAATCTGATGGAAGCTCATGGCTTCGAGAAGGTGTTTATCCAACCCCAGGTGTCCACCCTGGCCGTGATCGCCTCGGTTTGGAGTTGCCGGGCGGTGGGCATGGACACACAGACCGCCGACTCCCTGAGAAGTTACATCCGCGAGTCCCGGGAGCGTCTCGCCAGCGTTACCGCGGTCATTGACAAACTCGTTCAGTCAAAGGCGGAAATCATCGTGTGGGGAGCCGGTCTCCATACGCAGAAGCTCCTGGCCGCCGGCGCTCTGGCCGAAGGAAAGATTGCGGCCTTTGTCGATTCTGACCCGGCCTATCACGGCGGCCTCCTCCTGGGAAAGCCGATTCTCCCGCCGCAAGAGATTCCCAGGCTTGGCGACTTACCCATTCTGGTATCTTCCAAACTTCATCAGGAGAGCATCGCCAGCCAAATCCGGAACATGGGGCTGAATAACCAAGTGGTGCTTCTCTATTCCGGCGATGAGAACAGTTAACCCACTGGCTGACAAGTTTATGCCAGGTGGCTCACGCAAGAAACCAAGCCCGGACCTTGATGACTTGGCGTTGGGGGTGGTCAGGGTGGCCGGTGGCACCCCACTGGCCTTGCTGAGGTGCAGCAGCCCCTGCCATGGGTCGGCCCTCGGCATGAACCTGAGCAGCATCCCGGACGCGGGTGCTTGCGGCTTTCCCCCGCACACCGATTGGGGCGGTCCCCAGCGCCTGGGCGGGCCGCGTCCCGGCGCTGACGAGTCTCTGGCTTGAGGTGAATGTGGGACGCGATCAATTGATGACTTGGGGCCGGAAAGCGACCGGAGTTCTTGGCATTGACCGGGCCATCGCCTTCACGGTGCTTGGCCGGTGCTGGGCGGCATTCTCGTTGCCGGTCACCCTCTTCTGTGTCGTGCATTTCCTGTCGGTCAAGGAGCAGGATTTCTATTTCACGTTCGACAGTCTGCTGGCCCTGCAGGTTTTCTTTGACTTGGGCATTGCCTTCGTGGTCCTGCAATTCGCCAGTCACGAGCGGGCGCATCTCGAATGGACGGCGGATGGGCGTCTGACGGGCGATCCCCGCCACAAGGCCCGATTGGCGTCGCTGCTGGCCAGCGCGAATCGTGCCTACAGTTGGTCGGCGACCTTGCTGTTCTTTTGTGTCCTGCCGGCCGGGTTCTTCTTCTTTCGCTCATGCGAGGAGGCGGCCCAGCCCGCGGCCTGGCGCTGGGCCTGGGCGTCGGCGGTGCTGGTGACCGCGTTAAACCTGCGCTTGAGTCCGCTGCTCGCCTTCATCGAGGGTTGCGGGCGGGTGGCGGACATTGCGCGGCTGCGCTTGTTTCAACAGTTCCTTGGCGCGTTGTTAAGTTGGGTGACATTTGCCTGGGGTGGGCGTTTGTTCGCCGCCCCCGCGCTCAACCTGGGGTTCCTCATTGTCGCCGCCCTGTGGCTCTGGTTCTCGAAGCGCCGGTTCCTGCGTGATGTGCTGGCGGCCAGGGACAACGCGGTGCGGATTCGCTGGCGGCAGGAAGTCTGGCCGCTGCAATGGCGGATCACGGTGAGCTGGCTGAGCGGGTTTTTCATTTTCCGTCTGGTCAATCCCGTCCTCATGAAATACCAGCCGACGGGCACGGCCTCGCGGATGGGCATGACGACGAAGATCATTGATGCCATGAGCACGGTCTGCGCGTCCTGGATGGGCACCAAGGCGGCGCCGTTTGGGGCGTTGATTGCCCGGCGCCAGTTTGCCGAACTGGACCGCGTGTTCTTCCGCACCCTGAAGCAGTCGTATGCGGTGCTGCTCCTGGGCTGCGCGGCCTTCGTGGCCATTCTGGCCGGGCTGATTCATCTGCATCATCCCTTTAGCTCGCGCTTGCTGGGGCTGTTGCCCACCTGCCTCCTGTTGGGCAACGCGCTGATGGGCATCCTGGTCAATGCGGAAGCCGTGTATTTGCGGTCCCACAAGCAGGAGCCGTTCATGTGGCTGTCGGTGGTCAGCGCGTTCCTGACGGGTACGATTGCCTATGTGGCCGGCCGTTATTTGGGTCCCACCGGCGTGGCGCTGGGCTATTTTCTGCTTTCGCTTTTCTTTGGCGTCGGCGCCTATACGTATGTCTTTCGGAAAAAGCGACGCGCGTGGCATGCCGCCGCCTGAACCTTTGATCGGACGCCTGCGACAGCACGACATGAACGAAACAGCCGTCTCTCCCGGGAACCTCCTGCTGACCATCATGGTTCCCACCTACAACCGGCGAAAGCTGCTTGAGGGATTGTTGCGGATTCTGTTGCCGGTGCTCCAGGAGTCGCCGGACGTCGAGATCCTCATCTCCAACAATTGCTCCACGGATGACACGGCGGCTTACCTGGCAACATTATCCGGCCATTCCCGTCTGCGCGTCGTGAATCACGAGCAACCGCGGCAGGTGGAATGGTGGTATAAGCAGCCGCGCGGGCGTTTTTACTGGGTCTTCTGCGACGATGACATGGCGACCCCGGAGGGCATTGCGTTTGTCTGCCAGACCCTGCGCGAACACCCGGAACTGGGCTGGATTCATTTGCCCCACCAGTACTTGTCCAACACGGGCCAGCCCGTGCTTTCGCGTCTGCCCGCGCAGGACGAGTGGTTTGTCCACGGTCGCCAGGCGTTCGCGCAATATATCTCGTGGATCACCTTCCTCACCTCGAACATCATCCGCACCGAGCTGGCGCAACCGCAGGTTTCGCGCGTACCGGAAGGAACGGATTTCTGGCCGATGGGCCTGTTGATGGCGGCGGTGGCCGAAGCCCCGGCATTTGTCCCGGCCCGGCGGTTCATCACGGCGGGCGCGGATATCACCTGGGCGGAGCGCCGGACCAGGGTTTTGCACTGCGATCTCGCGGAGGAAATCCTGAAGTCATGCGTCCTGAGCCGCGCGGAAAAGGCGGCTTGCCTGCGGCAAAAGTATCTTGACACACCCAACCAGCTTGGCCGGCTCCTCGTGATCCGGCCGTCCCTGCTTGGCCGGGTCCTCTGGTGCCAGCCGCGCCTGCTTGGCATCCTGTTTCGCCCGTCCGAACTGGCCAAGGTTTTCCGTCCGAGCGTCTGGTCCAAGTTCTGGCAGCGAATCGTCCGCGGTCGCAAATCGGTGGCCGGGATGTTTCCGAAGGGTTAGCGGTTGGTTGGCGCCAGGTTGCCGCGCCAGAACCCCGCCGGCCAGAGGCGGCGCAACAAGCCGAACGGACAATGGTCCGACCAGTAAAACGGCCGCGGTGGAAAGGCGGCGCAGGAGATTTGCGGCAGGTCGCGAATCCGGCGAACGAAGGCGCTCATCGCGGCCAGATCGCATTCGCCAAGATGCGGTTGCACGATCTCGCCACAGCGCCGACGCAGCGCGGCCAGCTCGGCCTCGGATAACCGTGCCAGCGACTGCAACGCGCGCGCCGCGGCGGTCAGATCCCCCGGCGGGTAAAGCAGGTCCGGTTTCACGCGCGTCACGTAGGCGTCAACGCCGCTGCCGATCCTTGGAAACAACGGAATCACGCCGACACTCAGGCCCTCGATCAACGAAATCGGCACGCCTTCATAGTCGCTCACGAAGACCAGCACGTCCCAGTTCCGCAGCACCTGCCAATACTCTTCGCCCTGACGGCGGTCGTGCAGCACGACGTTCGGATTCCCGGCGAACTGCCGGCGCAAACCGGCCAGTCCCGGTCCACTCCCGAGGAGTTCAAAGCGATAACTGACACCGGCCCGGTTCAACTCGTCCACGAGCTTCGGGAGGCGTTCGACGCGTTTTTGCTCGCGCTGGACCCTGCCGCAATAGCCCACCACCAGCGGGCGGTCTTGGAGCGGTGGTTGTTGTGTCTCGAAGCCATCGTGGCCTGACGGATTCGGCAGGAACGCGACGCGTTCCGCCGCCAACTCCGGAAGCAACCGGGCTGCCAGTTCCATTTGCTGGGAACTGATGGCGATAACTCCGTCAAGGAAACCGCGGACGGAGCGGACGTGCTTCGTTTGGTCGGGCCACGGGCCATGCAGGATGCCGATGCGCCGGCTGGCGCCGTCCAGGTCGGCAAAGAATGGCATTCCCAAAACATTGCTGTAGGTCACCACTTCAGCTCCGGACGGCAGGTTCTGGCAAAACCGTTGACGCGCCTGGTGAATGGTGTTGCGCCATGTCAAATCCAACCCCCGAACGCGCTCTGCCCGGTGATCGTCCGGCTCGAAGAAGGCCAGAAACTGCGAGGCGATGCCATGCCGGGCATCCCCTTCCCAATTCCGGCGCAATATCGAGGAGACTCCCCCCAGGGCGTGAAAATAGGTAAAAGCATGAACGACTCGGATGGCACTCACACGCGAAAGTACATTGCGTTACCGTTCCCCAAGTCGAGCCCAATCGCCTGAAGTCCAGCCCGCCAGTCAGATGAAAGTTGATTGGACGAGATCCGAACGCGCGCCAGGGCGCCTCTCCCAAGGCGCGCGGTAAGTCGCGCATCAGATGCTTCGACGCCGGCGGCTGAAACGCCCGGCCGCGCGCGGCCGGAAGGCAGCGCGAACGCTGCGTCAACCATCGCAATGAATGAGACCAACTCCGCGATGGACGCGTCCGTTCGAGCACCTAAAGGATTTGTTCACGCGCCGGCCGGCGGCCGGGATCACCGGATCGAAACCGTCATGGATAATTCGTCCTTTCGGCCGGATACCAGGCCGCTTATGGTTTCGCCAGCATGTCCCGATCCCGCCACAAGGCGCGGCCGAGCGGGCCACCCTTGCGTGGCTGGCGCGGCGGCCCGCGTGCCTTCGGCGTCGGCCTGGCCTTGGTGGCCATGATGGCATTGGTGGTTCTCTGGGCCGGCTCGCGCTCTGGTTCGACGCCGGGACCGGAGCGAGACGAAAAGGCTCCGGCGGCCCGGGCGGGGAAACCGTTCCTGGACGACGAACGCACTGTTTTCGCGCAGTATGGAGGCTCCGAGAGCTGCCGGAAATGTCACGAAGATCAATACCACGCGTGGAACACCTCCCACCACGGGCTCGCGGAACGGCCCGTTGAGCCCGCCTCCGACCGCGTCGCCTTCGATCCGGGGCGATCGTTCCGGCACGGAACCCAGACCACGCAACTGCGCTGGATCAACGGCGTCGCCGAAGTCACCAGCCTCGGGCTCTCCGGCAAACCGGAGGCGCAGGCCGTGGCGCGGGTCATTGGCAACGACCCGTTGCGCCAGTTCCTGGTGCGATTCCCCGGCGGTCGCCATCAAGCCCTCGAGGCCTCCTACGATCCGCGCTCCAACGCCTGGTTCAATGTTTACGGCAGCGAGGACCGCCGGCCGGGGGAGTGGGGCCATTGGACGGGGCGCGGCATGAATTGGAACAACATGTGCGCCGGCTGCCACAACACCCGGGTGCGAAAGAACTATGATGCGGCCGGTGACCGTTATCACACCACCATGGCCGAACCGACGGTGGGCTGCGAGGCCTGTCACGGTCCGCTCCTGGCCCACAACGCCTGGCAACAGCAATTCGGCGATTCCGGTCGCAAAGATCCCACCGTTTCCAAGCTGACCCGGGCGCGGCTCGTGGACAATTGCGGCTTTTGTCACGCCCGCCGGGGCGAACTGACCGGCGACTTCAAGCCGGGCGATGATTTCCTCGATCACATGCGCCTGACCATCGTGGATGGGTCGGAAACCTACTATCCGGACGGCCAGGTGCGCGAGGAGGATTACGAGTACACGGCCTTCCTCGGCAGCCGGATGAGTTTCCGCGCCGTGCACTGCCTGGACTGCCACAACCCGCACTCGGCCAAAATCATTCTGCCCGGCAACTGGCTGTGCCTGCGCTGCCACAACGGCAGTCGCACCAATGCGCCGCTCATCGAACCGGTCAGCCACAGTCGCCACAAGGTCTTCGGATACGACACCAACGGGGTGCTCCTGATCTCCGACCTCATGGCCTACCAACCCGGGCAGATCCAGGAAACCGGCGGCGAGTGCGTCAACTGCCACATGCCACAGACCGTTTACATGCAGCGCCACTGGCGGCACGACCACGGTTTCACCATTCCCGATCCCCTGCTCACCAAGCAGGCCGGCATCCCCAATGCCTGCAACCGCTGCCACCAGGACAAGGACACCGACTGGGCGTTGAAGTATTGCGACGAATGGTATGGCGCGAAAATGGACCGCCCTTCCCGCCATCGAACCCAGGCGATCGTCGCCGCGCGCAAGGGAGAGCCGGGCGCGCAAATCGAACTGCGCGGCCTGCTGGCGACGAACGACATTCCCTACTGGCGCGCCGTTGCCGCCGGATTACTCGAGTCGTGGGCCGGGGAACCTCCGGTCCGCGATGCGCTCCTGCTGGGGCTGAGCGACACGAACGCGCTGGTGCGCACGGAGTGCGTCCGCGCACTGGAGCAGCCGGCTGGCGCCGACGTGCCCGACGTCGTCAACGCGCTGCGCCGGAAGCTCGACGATCCGGTTCGCGGCGTTCGGGTGGCCGCGGCGTGGGCGCTGGGCTCGGGCCTCGATCCCTCCTCCCGGGCGGGGACCGAGTTGCGACACTCCCTGGCCCTCAACGCCGATCAACCGGCCGGCCAGATGCAGCAGGGGGTCTTCGCGCTCGCTCGGGGCGACCCGCAAACAGCGGCGGGGCATTATCGAAAAGCGGTTGAGTGGGACCCCAACTCGGCCGGGATCCGGCACGACTACGCGGTGGTGTTGTCGCAACTCAATCGCCCGCAGGAGGCGATCGAACAACTGCAGGCCGCCTGCCGCCTCGAACCGCGCAACGCCGAGTTTCAATACAAGCTGGCGCTCGGCTGGAACGAACTCGGTCAGACCGGGAAAACAATTGAATGCCTGCAGACGGCGATCCGATTGGATCCCGGTCACGCGCGGGCCTGGTACAACCTCGGATTGGCGCTCAACTCGAGCGGTCGCACGGAGGAGGCCCTGCAGGCTTTGACCCGCGCCGAGTCGGCGGACGGAGCCGATCCGCGCAGTCCTTACGCCCGGGCCACGATTCTGGCCCGGCTGGGGCGGCTGGCCGAGGCCCGCCGCGCCGCGCAACGCGCCCTCGAAATCGAACCACGGTTCGAGCCGGCGCGGCAAATGTTGCGAACCCTGCCTTGAGATCTTCCGAGTCCGCATCGCCGATTCCGCCCGGGCGGCATCGGGGGTCCTGCCCGATTGGCGAAGAACGTCCCTTCTCCTCAGCCCGGACCCCGGATCGTGCTCCGAACCGCGTTTCTGCCGCATTGCCAGCGCCGCTCATTTCGGATAGAACCTGCCCATGCCAAGCGCCGGGAAACTCGCCGAGTTCGTTCGCGGGTGGCAGCAACGCCTCACGGCGACGAAAAGGGCGGGACGCAACCCTTGCCCGATCACCCGCTGATGGCGGCATTCCTTTCATGAGCGCGCCCCAGACCATCCTCGCCCTCGTCGCGCGATTCGGCGAACAACTCGACGCCTACAAGTCCGGCCACTACAACGAAACCCAGCTCCGCCGCGAATTCCTGGACCCCTTCTTCACCGCCCTGGGCTGGGATGTGGACAATGCGCATGGCTACGCCGAAGCTTACAAGGACGTCATCCACGAGGAATCCATCCGCATCGGCGGTGCCACGAAAGCGCCCGATTACGGCTTCCGCATCGGCGGCACGCGCAAATTCTTCCTCGAAGCCAAAAAACCGTCCGTGGATATCAAGGACGAGCCGGGCGCCGCCTACCAACTCCGCCGCTACGCCTGGTCCGCCAAGCTCCCCCTGAGCATCCTGAGCGACTTTGAGGAGTTCGCGGTTTACGACGGCCGCGTCAAGCCGCACCAGAACGACCCCGCCGCCACCGCCCGCATTTTCCACTGCACCTGCCGCGAGTTCGCCGAGAAGTGGGACTGGATCGCGTCCATTTTTTCCCGCGACGCCGTCCTCAAAGGCTCCTTCGACCGGTTCGCCGAATCCAGCAAGGGCAAACGCGGCACCTCGGAAGTGGATGCCTCCTTCCTGGCGGAAATCGAGAACTGGCGCGCCGAACTCGCCCGCAACCTCGCCCTCCGCAACCCCAAGCTCACCCAGCGCGAACTCAACTTCGCCGTCCAGCGCATCATTGACCGCATCATCTTCCTCCGCATCTGCGAGGATCGCGGCATCGAGGACTACGGCCGCCTCCAGGCCCTCGTCAACGGCGACCGCATCTACCCGCGCCTCGCCCAGTTGTTCGAGGCCGCCGACGCCCGCTACAACTCCGGCCTCTTCCACTTCAAACCGGAAAAGGACCGCCACGAACCCCCCGACGAACTCACCCTGGCGCTCGATCTCGACGACAAGCTCCTGCGCGACATCCTGCGCGGACTCTACTACCCCGACAGCCCCTACGAATTCTCCGTCCTCTCGGCCGACATCCTCGGCCAGGTTTATGAGCAGTTCCTCGGCAAAGTCATCCGTCTGACCGAGGGCCACCGCGCGGTGGTGGACGACAAGCCCGAAGTCAAGAAGGCCGGCGGCGTTTATTACACGCCCACCTACATCGTGGACTACATCGTCCGCCAGACGGTGGGAAAATTGCTCGAGGAAGCGTTCGGCAGCTTGATGTTGGGGAGCGCGACTGTCCCGGTCGCCGCCTCCGGCGTCTCGCCGGAGGCTCCGGCAAGAGACGCGCCCACCGCCGGGCCAGAGCCGCTGGCGGCCGCTGCCTTCGGCCCATCTGTCCGACAAGCTGTCCTCTCGCCAGAGGTTCCTGCGGCCGCGCTGCAAGCTTCGCGGCGGGACGCCGCGAAGTGCGGGCGAGTCGCCCGCGCTCCCCTTCCTCCCCGCGCCGCCACCGCCATCCTTAACCGGGTCGCGAAACTCCGCATTCTCGATCCCGCCTGCGGCTCCGGCTCCTTCCTCATCGGCGCGTATCAATACCTGCTGGACTGGCACCTGCAGTTTTATGTCGGGCTGCTGGACGAAGGGGACCGCCTCACCCGCCCGCCGGGCAACTCCAATGGAGGCGCCGGCCGGGGCCATTGGTTGCTGCGCGGCAGGAATCCGCCGATTGTCCAGACGACGCGCGGCTGGAAACTCACTATCGCCGAGCGCAAGCGCATCCTCCTGAACAACATTTTCGGCGTGGACATTGACACGCAGGCGGTCGAGGTCACCAAGCTCTCGTTGCTCCTCAAAGTCCTGGAAGGCGAAACCGGGCAGAGCCTGCAGACCCTCTTCCGATTCTCGCAAGAACGCGCGCTGCCCGACCTCGGCGACAACATCAAATGCGGCAACTCGCTCATCGGGCCGGACTTTTACCAGCAGGCGGAACTCCCGCTGCTGACCGACGACGAAAAATACCGCATCAACGTGTTCGACTGGCACGCGGAATTCCCCCAAATCTTCAAGGTCGGCGGGTTCGACGCGGTCATCGGGAATCCGCCGTACATTCGCATCCAGACGATGAAGGATTCGCAGCCACAGGAGGTCGAATACTTCAGCCAAGCCTACCAAGCTGCCAGCCAGGGCAACTACGACATCTATGTAGTGTTTGTAGAACGTGGATTAAGCCTGCTCAACCACAGCGGGAAACTCGGATTCATTCTACCGCATAAGTTTTTCAACTCGGAGTATGGCCAACCGGTGCGGAAGCTCCTCAGCGAGGGCAGGCACCTCGAACACATTGTTCATTTCGGTGCGGAACAGGTTTTCTCCACCGCTACGACCTACACCTGTCTTCTGTTTCTCAGCAGGGGAGAAACGAGCAGTTGCAGCTACGTCAGCGTTCCCAAACTGAAGTTATGGGTAAAAGACCGCACGGCGGTGCATGGTGACATTGGCGCCGACAACATCTCAGATGGTGCCTGGAACTTCGCAGTCGGTCACGGGGCAAAGCTCGTGAACCGGCTCAAGGCCATGCCAACCAAACTTGGTGACTTGGCAGACATCTTTGTAGGATTGCAGACCAGCGCTGATGACGTTTTCATCATGGACTGTCTGGCGGAAAACTCGCGGTCATTGCGCCTGAAGTCGAAATCCCTGGAAAAGGAAGTCAGTCTGGAGACTGATCTATTGCATCCATTGGTGAGCGGAACTGACGTTCACGGCTATCCACCGCTGCCGCGCCGCCAGTTCATCCTCTTTCCTTACGAAGTGAAGGACGAGACTGCATCGCTCATATCCTTCAATGAGCTAAACGCAGAGTTTCCAAAATCTGCGTCGTATCTCGCCGAAAACAAAGTTCGCCTGCAAGAACGCGAGCGAGGCAAGTTCAAGGACGTTCAGTGGTATCGCTTCGGTCGCAGCCAAAACCTCGGCATCCAAAGCCGTGCAAAGATTTGCGTTCCGCGGCTCGTTGACCGCTTGTGTGCCGGGTTCGATTCCGACGGCTCACATTTCCTCGCAACGTGGATGTTGGCGGCGTCACGCTGAAGCCGGGCTGCGAGCATTACGATTTGCGCTACTTGGTAGGCTTGCTGAACTCGCGATTGCTGGCCTGGTTCTTCCCGAATGTCAGCGCACCGTTCCGCGGCAACTGGATGTCGGCTAATCGGCAGTTCTTGTCGCAAGTTCCCATTCGCACCATCAACTTCTCCGACAAGGCCGACAAAGCCGCGCACGACCGGATGGTGACGCTGGTGGAGGCGATGCTGGGGTTGCACCGGCAGTTGGCGGCGGCGCGGACGCCGCAGGAGCAGACCGCGCTCGAACGCCAGATCGCCGCCAGCGACGCCCAGATTGACCGCCTCGTCTATGACCTCTACGGCCTGACCGCGGACGAGATCAAACTGGTGGAGGGCACGGCCAAATGAAATTGCCCAACCCGGAGAAGCTGGTGGTCGAGCGCGAGAAGATCGCGAATTATCTGCTTAACCCGGCGCATCGTTTCGGCGCGAGCAAGGCGCGGTTCTTTTCAGAATTCGGATTTCAGGTTACACGATGGGAACTTTTGGCGGACGCCTTGCGCGAGCACGGACGCGGACAGGAAGTGGCGCTGGTGCGGGAGACGGGCTTTGGCCCGCGCTTTGTTGTCGAAGGGGAATTGAACACGCCCTCCGGCCGCCGTCCCCGCGTGCGCACGGTCTGGCAAATGGACGCGGGGACGGTTGCGCCGCGTCTGATAAGCGCGTATCCTCTGGAGGCAAAGTTATGATCAAAGAACACGATTGCGTGGTGCTGACAAGGAACCTGCCGGAAGAGCATCTCGAGGCAGGCGACATCGGAGCGATTGTGCATATCCACAACGGCGGCGCCGCCTACGAAGTGGAGTTCATGACCTTGACCGGCGAAACGGTTGCCATCGTCACGTTGGCGGCTTCGCAAGTTCGTGCGCTCAACCGCCGCGACCTGGCGCACACCCGCGAACTGGCACAGGCTTGAGCGTCCGGTTCTTGTTTCATTCTCACTGCGCCGGCAAGCTCGGAGGCATTATGATCAAAGAACATGAACGCGTGGTGTTGAAAACGGCGGTGCCCACCGAAGGTCTGGAAGCGGGAGACGTGGGCACGGTGGTCCATCTTTACGGCGATGGGCGGGCTTACGAAGTGGAGTTTGTCACGCTGGATGGGCATACCGCAGCGGTCGTCACCCTGGAAGCCGCCCAGGTTCGTCCGGTGAGCCGACGCGAGATGACTCACGCCCGCGAATTGGTTCCCGCCTGAATTTTCAACCGGATTGCCCGGCCGCACCGACACCCAATGGACCGCCTCGTCTATGACCTCGACGGCCTGACCGCGGACGAAATCAAACTGGTGGAAGGCAACGCCGCATAACACCAGGAGGAATCACATGGGCTACCTCATCGAGCTGGACAGTCCTTCGCCACGCGTCTCGCCCGGGCCGCGCGCACGGACCCGCGCGACCGTTGAGCAACGCACGCCGATCGTTCCTGCCGCCGTGGCCCAAGCCGTGTGGTCGGAAGCCGTCGTTTGGTTGGGCGAGGAACTCCCCCGGGGCTGGGTTGCGCGGCTCGTCGCCAAGGCGGAAACCGTGTTCTCCCGCAATCGGGGTTTTCGTCGGCGGCTCCTGCTCCAGGGCAATGCCGGTCGCGATTGGTTGTGGGCCTTCATGCGCCACTGGCTGGCGGCCCTGATCTGGAAACACCGCCGTGAGCTGTTCGACCGCCTCCCGGCCTCCTACAGCGTGGGGGATCCGCTGCCGCAGCCCGCGGCCGTGATTCCCCGCCGGGGCGCCACCACCAACACCCGAATGACCGTGTCGCCCATGATCTCGACGGCGTGACCGGGGACAAACACAAGAACGAGGAGGACACCGCGTGTATCCATTCCAATCCCGACTCCGTCCCCGGCATCTTCGCACAGACGCGGTTTGACATGCGGAGCGCGCCCGCCCTGGACGCCGTTTCCGCGCCTTCGCGGAAAACAACGGGAAAAAAGTTTCCGTTCGCCCGGATAGGCTCGTGCGACGAACAGCGGGACACGAGACGCGTCCGGCAACGCCCGGGGGCGGGCGTGCTCCCAACTTCGGTTTTCGGGTTGAGCGAGTGAAACGGGGCGTGGCCGGCACGCCGTTGCGTCGCCGCGCGCCACCGGTGTCATCCCGGTTTCACCGTTTCCCGGCGTGGTTCTCTTTTCATCGTCGCCCGTTACGGCGCGCGATTTGGCCTTGAACGCCGCATCCTGAACCTTAACAGTGGCGCCGGCCACGATGCAGCGACTCAATGCCTCCGATCTTCAGGCGCTCGGCGCGCCGCTCAAGGGCGGCGCGCAGCAAATCGAAGACTGGTTGCGCGGCCTGCTCCAGGGCGGCACGCTGCGGCTCGGCTGCGGCCTGATCGAGTTGCGCGGCCGCCAGCCGGTCGCCACCACCCTCGGCGACCTCAAGCGTGCGTGCGGCGTGGCCATGGAAACCGTCAAACAGGGTCTGCGCGCGCTGGAAATGGAGCACTGGATCCTGCTCGTGGACGGAGTCCATACGCGGCTGCTCGGCCCACCGCGCTTCCGCGTCAGCATCACCAAGGAGAACATTGCCGGCAGCGTCGGCCGCGCCATCGAGATCGCGCCCATGGACGGACTGAATCCGCTCGAGAGCATTGACTACGACCAGTTGCGCCGCCGGGAAAACGTGGTCAGCCGCAAGCGCGTGCGGGCGGTGGAAAAGGTGGCCCTGCACTGGACGGCGCGGCTGCGCCTGGCCAGTGGATTGGAAACCGCCTTGAAGGAAGGCGAACCCTTCACGCTCGCGGCGGGCAGCCAGGTGCGCACCACCGGCCGGCTGGGAAGGCTCGAAGAGGATCTGGAAATGCGCGCGGTGGATGGACGGGAAGTCCGCGTGATTCGGCCTGGAACCATTCTCCTGGAAAAGGGCGAGAAGCTGGCGCTGCGCGGCAATGCCCGGCTGCAACTCGAGCGCAGCAACATCATCCGCCTGCCTGACGGCCAGACCGGCATGTTGCAGGTCAGCTCGCGCGCCGAACTCGACCACGGCGGCGAGGCGAACTGGGATGACGACAGCCACTGGCTGGCCCGTTTCACCGACGGCGTGCCGCTGGTGTTGCTCCGGCGCGCGGTGTTTGCCGAACTGAGCGGCGTTGTGGATGAAGGCTGCGTCGGCGTTGGCGGCCGGGCGTCGGCGGTCTGGCGGGTGGCGCTGGGCGTGCACGACTGTTTTCTGGACGGCTCGATCCCCTTCCGCGCCGGCCGGTGCCCGCTTCGGCGCTCGCCCGAGTTCCTCATGAACTTCCTGCGCGAACTGGGCGACACGGACTCGTTGCGGGCGGAGATGACGAAGCGATTCGGCTTCGATGTGGAAGCGGCGGACGTGCGGCTGTCGCCGGCGATGTTCGCCGGGGCCAGCCTCCGCACGTTGCTCCGGGAGGTTTCCACCGATCCGTCGTTAAACACGGAACTCCTGGCCATCGGCAACAAGGCCACCTGCTGGACCCAGGTCGGCGCGTATTATCGCCAAGGCGAGGCCTGGCCGTGGGAGGTCACACGCGAGGCCTACTTCACGTTCGTGGACGTCAGTTACCGGCAACCGGCCGGGTGAACCGTCCCTCGACGAAGTCATCCGTCCCGCGCTGACCGTCCGCGGTCTTCCGACGTCTCGTCCTGGCCCGGCGGTCCATCCCCCCTTGCTAGTTAGCGTTCCACCGTGTCACCCAAAGAGTGCTTGTTTCCCGCCCGCGCTCAATTTACGACAGTCCCACCATGAAAGTTGAATTCTACGGCCACGTTCGCCAATACAACAACATCAAGGCGGAAATTGACGCCAACCTGCAGGAAGTGCTGTTGAGCGGCAGCTACGTCCAGGGCCCCATGCTCAAGCGTTTCGAGGCGGAGTTCGCCCGCTATTCCGGCACCAAATTCGCCGTCGGCCTCGGCAACGGCACCGATGCCATCTGGCTTTCGCTCATGGCCCTGGGCATCGGTCCCGGCGACGAGGTCATCACCCATCCGAACACGTTCTTCGCCACCGCCGAGGCGATCTGGATCGCCGGCGCCACCGCCGTGTTCGTTGATTGCGATCCGCAGACCAAGTGCATTGACCCGGCGAAAATCGAGGCCGCCATCACCCCCAAGACCAAGGCCATCGTGCCGGTCCATCTCTACGGCCAGTGCGCCAACATGCCCGCCATTCGCAAGATCGCCGACCAGCGCGGCCTCAAGGTCATCGAAGACAACGCGCAGGGCATCGGCGCCCAGGGCAAGGGCTTCAAGATCGCGGAACTGAGCGACGCCGCCACGACCAGCTTTATCATCCAGAAAAACCTCGGCACCTTCGGCGACGGCGGCGCGGTCGTGACGAACAACCCCGAGCTGGACGCCCGGCTGCGCAAGCTGCGCAACCACGGCTCGGACAAGCGCAACGTCCACAGCTACGGTTTCAACAGCCGCCTCGACGACCTCCATGCCGGCGTGCTCAGCGCCAAGCTGAAACACATTGACGCCTGGAACGACAACCGCCGCCGTTGGGCCGCCCGCTACACCGCCGGGCTGACGGGTTGCCGGAACCTGACCCTGCCCGTGGAACTGCCGGGCTACCGCCACGTCTTCCACCTTTACGTCGTCGAGACGAAGCAGCCGCAAAGGCGCGATCCGATGGTGGATTTTCTGGTCAAGAACGGCATTGACGCCAAGACCCATTACTCGATCGCGATCCACCAGCAGGCGGGCTATCCGTGGGGCAAGGGCGCGCGCATCGCTGGCAGCATCGCCAACGCCGAGAAGAATGCCGCCACCTGCGTCAGCCTGCCGATGTTCCCCGAACTGACCGAAGCCGAGGTGGATTACGTCATCGCCAGGGTGAAGGAATGGGACCGGGCGAACGCCTGATGGGGCCGGGCTGAAAAAACCTCCCGATCCGAACGCAACCGGGCGCCTGGGTTCCTCTCCGACCCGGCGCCCTTTTTTACCAAACCGAAGCCATTTAAACCAAGCAACCATGAGTTCCCAATACTCCGTTCTCGTCGTCGGCATGGGCAAGCGCGGCATGCACCACGCCACCGCCTTCAATGCCAACCCGCGATTCAAAGTCACCGGCATCTGCGACATTGACACCGCCCGCCTCGACGCCGCGGCCGCCAAGCTCGGCGGCCCCCGGACCGGCACCGATGCCGCCACCCTCGCCAAAGAACTAAAACCCGACGTCTTCTGCTTCTGCACCATGCCGCATCTGCGCACGCCGTTCATCCGGGCGGCCATCGAGGGCGGAGCGAAACTGATCGCGTTCGAGAAACCGGTGGCCTTGACCAGCGCCGAAATGTTCGCCGTGCGCGACCTGATTCGCCAGGCGGGTGCGAAGGCGGTCGTCAGCCACCAGCACCGCTATGGCAAGCATTACCAAAAAGTGAAGGAAATCGTCGCCAGCGGCGCGCTCGGTCGTGTCCATACCGTCTATGGCACCGCCACCGGCTGGATGACGCACATGCTCTCGCACCTGATTGACTACACCTGCTGGTTCAACAACTACGCGCCCGGCGTGTGGGCGATGGCCCAGGCGGCGGGCGGCGCCAAGCTGACCGACAACCATCCCTCGCCGGATTACATCGGCGGCTTCGTGCAATTCGCCAATGGCGTGCGCGGCATCTACGAGTGCGGTGCTGGCGCTCCCGATCAGCCGGAAGTGGCGAAGTGGTGGGGCAAGAACCGCATCGGCGCGCAGGGCACCGAGGGCTTTGCCGAAGTGCTCACCAACGGCGGCTGGCGCGCGGTGACCAGGGGCGGCGGCTACCAGAGCGGTGACGGCGCGATGAACTACGACCTCGACATGCCCCCCTACATCCAGGGTATGGCCGACTGGCTCGACGGCAAACAGGTCCATCCCTGCAACCTCGAACATGCCTGTCTGGGCGCCGAGATCATGCTCGCACTACAGCGCTCCGCCGTCGAAGGCGGCCAGGTTGCTCTGCCGCTCACCACGGGCGCCGACGAACAGGCCATGCTCAAGGTGAAGCTCGCCGGCAAACCGGTCCTGGTTTCCTTCGAACAGAACCGGAAGGAATTCGGCCTGGCCTGAGCGGCTGCCGTCGCAAAGGGCGAGCCTCCCGTGCCGTGGCGCATGTGGGATGTGCGTCGGACCGCGGCTGTCGAAGACCAGCCGCAGCGGGAACGCCTAGGGTGGGTCGTGGACCGCTGGGCCACGACAAAACGCTTCAACTGCCCGCCCAGCGGTCGGCCAGCCACCCGAGGCGAACTTGCGGCTGGCCTCCGGCCCAGCCGCGGTCCTGTCCCTGCAAGTGCTGCGGACCATGCGCAGCCACCTGCCGCCTGGCCACAGTGCATTATTCCATTTTCGTCACGGCCATCTGCGGCTAAATTGGGGTCATGGAAGTCATCGTTCGGCCAAACCCTGACGCCGCCGCCAACTTGGCGGCGCGGATCATCGCCCGCGAACTCCGCGCCAATCCACAGCTCGTCCTCGGCCTCGCCACCGGTCGCACCATGGAGTCGGTCTATGGCCAGCTCGTCCGGATGCGCCGCGAGGAGCAACTGGATTTCTCGCTCTGCCGCACGTTCAACCTGGACGAGTACGTCGGTCTGCCGGCCACCGACCGGCATTCCTACCGCCATTACATGGACCGCAACCTGTTCCACCAGGTGAACATTGACCGGCGGAACACGCATCTGCCCGACGGCTGCGCCGCCGACCTGGACGCCGAGTGCCGGCGTTACGAGGAGGCCATCCGCCGTGTGAATGGCATTGATCTCCAGTTGCTCGGCATCGGCCGCGATGGCCACATCGGCTTCAACGAACCGCTCTCCGCCCTGCATTCCCGCACGCGTGAAAAATCGCTTTCGCCGCGGACGCTCGAACAAAACGCGCCGCTGTTCGACGACCCCGCGACGATCCCCCGCCGCGCGCTGACCATGGGTGTCGGCACCATCCTCGAATCCCGCCGCTGCCTGCTCCTCGCCACCGGCGCCGAGAAGGCCGGGATCATCGCCAAGGCCGTCGAAGGCCCGATCACCGCCATGATCTCCGCCACCGCCCTCCAGTTGCACCCGCGCTGCACGGTCATCGTGGACGCCGACGCCGCCCGCGGCCTCACGCAGACCGAGTACTACCGCTGGGTCTTCGAGAACGAACCGGAGTGGCAGGAATTCCGCGACTGACACCCACCTCCCATGCCCGCGCCGCCTCCGCCATCGAAAACATTCTCCGCCGACGCCCTCGCCGTGCGCGTCCATCCGACCTCGGAAGCCCTGGCGGCGGACGCGGCCGACGCCGCGGCGGCGGTCATCCGTCACGCGCTGGAAACACAGGGAAGTGCCGCGGTGATCCTCGCCTCGGCCACGTCGCAAATCCAGTTCCTCGCCGCCCTCGTCGTAGCGCCGGACCTCGACTGGTCGCGCGTCACCCTGTTCCACATGGACGAGTACCTGGGCGTCGCCGCCGATCACCGGGCGAGTTTCCGCCCGTTCCTGCGCGAACACGTGGCGGCAAAAGTCCGGCCGCGCGCGTTCCATTTTCTCGCCGGCGACGCCCCTGAGCCGTTGCGCGAATGCGACCGCTACGCCCGCCTGCTGCGCGCACAGCCGGTTGACCTCTGCTGTCTCGGCATCGGCGAGAATGGCCACGTTGCCTTCAACGATCCGCCGGTGGCCGATTTCGAGGATCCGTTTGCCGTGAAGCTCGTGAAGCTGGACGAGGCGTGTCGGCGGCAGCAGATGGGCGAAGGCTGTTTTACCATGCTCGACGCCGTGCCGCAATACGGCTACACGCTCACGGTGCCGACGCTCTGCGCCGCGCGCCGCATGGTGTGTGTGGTGCCGGATCGGCGGAAGGCGCGGGCGGTGCGCGACACGTTGCGTGGATCGGTCAGTCCGGCGTGTCCGGCCTCGGTGTTGCGCCGCCAGCCGCACTGCACGCTCTACCTCGACGCCGCCTCCGCCAGCGAATTGTGAGCAGCCGGTTGCCTCGCCCAACGCTTTGAGGTGGGTGCGGGGTTGCCGGGAGCGGATTTCGGTGCTCTGGCAGGGGGAGCCCTTCCTCTATCTTCTCGGTGTAGCGGCATCTCCGCAGAGCGCCGCCATCTTCCTCTTCCCGCGTCAGTCATGGCAACAGTGGCCATGATATGGAAATCAGCGGTCGCCGGGCAAGCTGGCGCGGGTTGGGTTCGGCGGGCCTACCGGAACTGGTGGTAGAACGTGGCGGCGGAGATCGCAAAGCCAATGACCGTGATGAGCTGGCGCACGCGTTGTTGCGGGATGCGCTGCGAATAGTGCGCGCCCAGGAAATACCCGCCGAGCGCGCCCACCGTCATCACGCCCGCCCGCGGCCAGTCCACCAACCCCGCCACGACAAACCACGCCGCCGCCACCAGGTTGATCAGCGAGCCGAGCGTCGTCTTGAGGCCGTTCATCTGGTGAATGTCGGTCAGGCCGAGGAACCCGAGCGTCGCCAGCATCAAGATGCCGATGCCAGCGCCGAAGTAGCCCCCGTAAAGCGCCACGAAAAACTGGAACAACACGGCGATCGCAATGGCCCGCGTCGGAGGCGGGACGGTCGCGCCCGAAACGTCGGCGAAACGGATGAAGCGCCGGAACGCGCCCTGGCAGAGGAACAGGATCGTGGCGAAAAGCAGGAGGAACGGCACCATGCGGGCGAAGGTCTGTTCCTTCGTGCTGGTCAGCAACAAAGCCCCCAGCAGGCCGCCGAGGAGGCTCACGGGCACAAAGCGCTTGAGCCAGGGTTTCACGGCACGGATCGGCTCGCGGTAGCCATAGACGCTGCCGGCCGTGCCGATGACCAGCGCCAGCGTGCTGGTGGCATTGGCGACGATTGAGGGCGTGCCGAAGGCGAGCAGCGCCGGGAACGTGATCAGCGTGCCGCCGCCAGCAACCGCGTTGATCGCCCCGGCGGCCGCGGCGGCCGCCGCCAGCGAAACCATTTCAAAAGCCGACATCATCGGACGGAGGATTGTGCGTCATCCCGGCCGCGGCACAAGCGGACAATTCGTTCGTCCGCGGGGCGACGTCTCACGCCGGCGGCTGGCCGCGGCGGTTGCCGAGTTTCACGAAGCGATCCGGCGACACGCCATAAACGCGCTTGAACACCCGCGAGAAATGGTAGGGATCGGCGAAGTTGAGCCGGGCGGCGACCTCCTTGACCATCAATCCGCCGTCGAGGAGGAGCGCGGCCGCGCGGTTCATCTTCAGCCGGAGCAGGAGCTGGTAGGGGCTCCGGTGGTCGAAGCGCTGGAACAACCGGCAGAGATAGGCAGCGTTCACGTGGCAGGCGCGGGCGATTTCCTCGACGGTCTTGAGCTGCTCGTAATGGGCTTCGAGGTGGCGCCGGGCGCGTTCGTAGGTGGGCAACGCGCGCGATTCCGCGGCGCCATAATCAATCGCCCGCTCCGCGATCTTCAACAGGATTAACGCGACCAGGGTCGAGCAAATGCGACCGGTGAGCGGGTTTTCCGCCGCGCCGTTGCGCTGGAGGCTCTCGAACAATTCGGTCAGCTCGTTCGGCGATGACACCTGCACCGGCTCCCAGCGGCCCAGCGGTCCCTCCGCCAGCAGGCGGTCGCCCTCGCGACCCACGAAGTCCACGTAGTATTTAAGCATCGGGCTTTGCGCCGAGGTGCGGATGGTATGCGACACGCGCGGTCCGTAGGCGAAGGCCATGCCGGGGCGCAACCGGAAGCGGCGGCCGCGGAGTTTCAGTTCGCCTTCGCCCTGGGCGACGAACTCCAGCGCGGCGTAAGGGAAACTGGTGCGCTGGATCACGTAATCGGGCCGGCAACGCTCGACACCGCCGCAGACCACCTCGAGCCGGGGCGTCGCCCGCGGGGTCAAATTCAGAAAAAAACGGTGCGCTTCCGAAACTTGCGTCGAGAGAAAGGCCGGGCGTTGTCCCGGCGGCCCGGCGGCGACGTTTTCCGTCGTGTTCATGCGGTTGGAGCGGCCCGGTGGGTGTTTGAGCGGCGACGCCGGGAGACAATCATGATTGAGGCTCTTCGCCGGGCCGACGGGAAGTCAAGAACGAACATCCTCCCGTCAACAACTGCCATTCCGCGGCCGGCGGGCGGTTGGTAGCGTCACCCCAGCCTCCGGTTGCGGACGATCCGGAATTTCGGTCGCGACACGAACGGAGAACGCCGCTACGATTTGCGGCTGGTCTGGACGGTTCATTTTGGGCCGCGAACGCGGAAAGCAACAAACGATTCGATATGGAAAAGAGACTCGTGGAGAAGGATGCGCCGTTGCAGAAGGACGATTTGATCGTCATCACCGGCGCGGGCGGCTTCATCGCCGGCAACCTGGTGAAGTACTTTCTGAAGAAGGGCTTCACCCGCATCCGGGCCGTGGACAAGAAGCCGCTCTACGAGTGGTATCTCCGCAGCCCCGGCGTGGAATCGCTCTGCCTGGATGTGAGCGAGGAGAACAACTGCCGCCGGATGTGCGAAGGCGCTGTGGAGGTCTATCAACTCGCCGCGGACATGGGCGGCATGGGCTTCATCGAGCGGTTCCGGATCGAGTGTCTGCGCTCGATCCTCATCAACACGCACATGCTCGAGGCGGCTTACCGGGCCGGTGCGCGCAACTATTTTTACTCCTCCTCGGCCTGCGCCTACAACACGCTCCTCCAGCAGGACCCGAACGTCCGCGCCCTCAAGGAATCCGATGCCTACCCGGCGATGGCCGAGCGCGGCTACGGCTGGGAGAAACTCGTCTCCGAGATGTTCTGCCAGGAATACTGGGCCGAGCGCGGCTTGAAGACGCACATTGCCCGCTTCCACAACGTCTATGGCCCGCATGGCACCTGGGACGGCGGTCGCGAAAAGGCCCCCGCCGCGCTGTGTCGCAAGGTCATCGCCGCCCTGGATGCCGGCAAGAAGGAGATTATGATCTGGGGCGACGGCACCGCCACCCGCAGTTTCATGTTCATTGACGACTGCGTGAAAGGCATTGACATGATCACGCACTGCGACGAACTCATCGCGACGCCGGTCAACCTTGGCTCGAGCGAACTCGTCTCGGTCAATGACCTGCTGTCGAAGATCGAGCAGATTGCCGGCGTGAAGCTGAAGCGGAACTGCGACCTGACCGCCCCTCGCGGGGTCGCCGGACGCAACAGCGACAACACCTTCATCAAGCAGGTCCTGGGCTGGGAGCCCAACACGTCCTTGGACAAGGGCCTCGCCGCCACCTACAAGTGGATCAAGCAGCAATACGAGAAGCGCAAGCAGGGCCGGCGCGTGGTGGAGTAGAACGGAATTTTTCAGTCGCCTCGAAATAATGGCCGTGGCGACGTATTGCCTAGACGATGAGCGAGTAGGTCTAATCTGGACCGGCAGTTCGATGTCCTCCTGCCCCACAACGCTAACCACGGCCAGTCGGAGGTGGGCGTCGCGTGACCTGCGGCCCAACGGGTCGCCAGATTCAAGCCCAGGGCCGAGGCCGCTCAGGCGGCCGATGCCCTGGGTATCCATCGCCATGAATGTGCGCCCTGACGGGGCGCGAGAGGTTTTCGCATGTCCCAGTCCCTTGCCAAAATCTACGTCCACCTGATCTTCTCCACGGAGAATCGGGAACGCGTGCTCGCGGACGACCTCCGCCTGGATCTGCATTCCTATGTTGGCGGCATTCTGAACGGCCTGGGCTGCGTTCCGGTGGAGATCAACTCGGAACCGGACCATGTTCATATCCTGTTGATCCTCGCGCGGACCGAAACGGTCAGCAACGTCGTCGGGCACGTAAAGAAATCCTCGAATGACTGGCTGCGGACGAAGGATGCACGGTTCGCGAGTTTCCACTGGCAGGCCGGGTATGGCGCGTTCTCGGTGAGCCAATCTGTGGTGGAGGACGTGCGCGACTACATCCGCAAACAACGCGAACATCACCGACCGAGGACGTTTCAAGAGGAGGATCGTGCTCTGCTTCTGAAATACGCGGTGGAATTCGATGAACGTTATGTGTGGGACTGACACCTTTGCCGCCCCTTCAGGGCGTGGAGAATGTCGGCCGGATTACCCAGGGCATCGCGCAGAGCGCTCAGCCCTGGGTATGTCCACCAATCCACGTCATGCGCCCTGCCGGGGCGCCAGAGGTGTCGGCAGGTCCGATTCATGCGGTCCGTTGCACTCTCTCGCCCCGTCAGGGCGATTCCGTCGCTCCCACATCCTCACCCAGGGCATCGCGCGGAGCGCTCAGCCCTGGGCTGGATTCTCATGGCCTTTCAGGCCACCACGACGGCGCTTCGTGGCCGGCGTCCAGTTGTTTGTTTTATGGCCTTCGGCGCCCGTGAGGAGACGGTTAGTCGTCTGCATTCCGACATCTGGCTCACGGCCTTTCGCGCCTTCGAAGGAGGCCGTTCACCCTCCGTCTTCTGACTTTTCACGATCTTGAAAACTCGCACCTCAACGTCTCTCACCCGCGTCATCGGCCGGATTCCCTACCGGCTCGCGCTGGCGGGCGGCTGGATTGATCAGCCGTTCGTTTCCCGGCTGAACCCCCAACCGCCCGGTTCGATGGTGGTCGTCGCCGTCGAACCCGCGTTCTGGTTCATGGAACGCGCCGGCGTTGCCACCGGCACGCGCGCTGTCGCCGCGAAACTCTGGCGCGACCGCCTTCCCCCCGGCGACCCCGCAGCGCTCGTCCGCGAACTCTACGACGCCGAAAACAAAGACAAAGCCGAGCCCAGCGGCTCGCAGGACATGATCGGGCTGCTCTATCCGGGCATCAACCGGCTCGATTACGACTTCGCGGTCAACGGCGGCGTGTTCCCGTCGCATATCGAATCGCTCAACTCGCCGCGCCTCGCCCGCTGGCTCGAACGGGTGATTCACGTTCTGCCCGTCGCGCCGCGGCCCGACGGCTACAGCCCGCTCGGCCAACAAAACCTCGCCCCGCGCTGGATCGCGCGCCTCGGCCGGTCGGGCCAGGACTGCTTCGACGCCATCCGCCAGCGTGACGTGGCGGCGCTGGGTGCTTCGATGAATGAATGCATGAAATGCTGGGAGACCCTCCTGCCGCACGTCGTCCGCCACCGCACCATCACCACCGACCTGGTCGGGCTCCTGCGGGCTTACCAGGCGCAATATCCTGGCGCCATGTACTCGGGCTGCGGCGGCGGCTATCTGTTCGTCGCTGCGGAGGAACCGGTGCCTGGCGCCTTCAACATCACCGTCCGTCTCGCCCCATGAACCGGCCGCAAGTCATCGTCGCCGGCGCGTTTGACGACCTCCGCTCCCGCCAGCTTCGCCTGCTGGAGGAAGCCGCCCGGCTCGGCGATGTGAATCTCCTGCTGTGGCCGGATGCAGCCATCCAGTCGCTCACCGGTCGGCCGCCGAAATTCCCGCTGGCCGAACGCCGCTACTTCCTCGAGGCCGTGCGTTATGTCCGGCGCGTCAGCGTGGCCGGGCCGGCGGTGAATCCCCATGCGCTACCGACGGACCTGGCGGCCGACATCTGGGCGGAAGCCGAGAGCCAGGACAATGAAGACCACTCGCCGTTTTGTCGCACGCACGGGATCGCCCATCGCGTGTTCACCGCGGCCGAACTCGCCGGCTTTCCCGAACCAGCGTGTGAGCCGCCGACGCCTGGTCGTCCGAAGGTCATCGTCACCGGCTGCTACGACTGGTTCCACTCGGGGCACGTGCGGTTTTTCGAGGAGGTCAGCGCCCACGGCGACCTTTACGTGGTGGTGGGGCACGATGCGAACATCCGGTTCTTGAAGGGCGAAGGGCACCCGTTGTTGCCGGAGGCCGAGCGGCGTTACGTGGCGGGTTCGATCCGGTTCGTGAAGCAGGCGCTCATTTCGACCGGCAACGGCTGGATGGACGCCGAGCCCGAGATCGCCCGGCTCAAGCCGGACATCTACGCGGTGAACGAGGACGGCGACTGCCCCGAGAAGCGCGCCTTTTGCGAACAACACGGCCTCGAGTACCTCGTGCTCAAACGCACGCCGGCGCCGGGGCTGCCCCGGCGCACGAGCACAAACCTGCGCGGATTTTGAATGGCGAGCGACACCGCCGGGTTACGGCGACGGCCAGACCCAATCGCCCTGGGTGGTGTCCAGACGCGGGCTTTTCCCTGGGGTCAGGGCGATCTTGCCGCCGTCGTCCGTTTCGTTCCAGCCGACCGAGTAGAGAACAAAATGTCCGTTGTCGGTCTGGCGGTATTTCAGCGGCTCCCCGGTGATGAGATCGTGCGGGAGCTTGGCCACAAAGCGCGGGGCCAGTTCGCCGAGCGCCTGCGGGTAGCGCCCATTGGCCAGGCGGTAACGTTCCAGCGCGCAGGCCAGGATCGCTTCATCCAACACCGTTTGGGTAACGGCAAACTTCATTTGCGCTTTGGTCAGGGCGGGCAACAGCATCGCCGCCATGAGCCGGTGGTGTATCAACCGTGACCATCCGGTACCGATGGATTCAACCAGCATCTCTTCGTGTTGTTGCATAAGCTTCGGGCTCAGTCTCCGGGCGGTGTAATCAATTCCCGGTTGCAGCACTTCGGTGAACAGCCGGTTGTAATTGACCTGCTCCAGGTACAGCCAGCCGCGCGGCATCAGCACCGCGGCGAGGTCACCTACGCCGTAGGCCGACGCCTCGTCCTCGCCGGATCCGAACTGCTCGAGCTTTGCAGGATGCCGGCGCACGTAGGTAATGACGCTGTTCCCGCATGCCCGTTCGCCGCGCATGGCCGTGGCGCTGTCGGCCAGGAGATCGAATTTCTCCAGCCGTTGCTGGAGGGCCTGCAATTGCGGCTCGGTCCACTTGCGGTCCGCCAGCCCTTCCCACACCGGTTGCATGGCCAGTTGAATCATCGCGCAACGCACCAAATGGGAAATCAGGAATGGTTCGCCATGCATCGTGTCGGCGAGGTCCATGGTGAGGGCAGTGTCGGCGAGAGCCGGCTCCGGCTGACCCAGCAGCAGCTCGGCCGAAGCCCGCACGCTGAGAATCCGGCCGCATTTCTTGATGATCGCGAGGTGCGGAAGCAGGAGGCCCGCCCAGTCCTCCTCCTCATAGCGGATGCCAAACCGCGAGTGCGGTCGCCAGCTGGCGACGCGGAGCTCCGCGAGGACCGGTTCGTATTCGTTCAAGGCGGCCACGACGGCTCCAGCCGTTTCGACCAGGTTGGTTATCAGGGGCGGTTTGGCATCGGTCGGCTGAACTTGGCCGGGACGTTCTTTTCCGCGCCACGCGGCCAACGCGGCCTGACACGCCGGCCAGTCGGTTCTTTGGCCTTTGTGCCAATCGCCAATCTGATCGGGCAGGGAGAACAGTTTCTTGCCAAATTGCATGGTGCGGTGGGTCGCATTCGTGTCACGCCACGTCTGCGTGCCGGGCAGGAAATCGAACAGCGGCGCGAGAAACGGCGTCATCGCGAAATTCTGGTCGTCCGGAACGGGCGGCGGCACCACGGCCTTGAAGTCGAACACTTCGCCCCGCGCCGTCATCTGTCTGGCGTAAGCGTTCCACGCGTGTTGGCCGCGCCAGTCCTCCTCGAGGTAAAACAAGGCAATCAGCGTGGCCAGGGCAACGACACTGCCCAACAGAACTCGGAGGAATCGCAGCAAAGAGGCCCAAAGGCTGCGTTTCGGTTCGGGCGCGGACGGGGTCGGCGCTTCGGAATGGGAGGATGAGTTCATAATGGTCTGGGGTTGAGAGTTGCCTACACCGGCAAGGACTCGGGCGTGGCCGGAAGCCACGTCGTCTGGCCGGTTTGATCGTGAAGTTGGCGAAGTTCGCTCCGCGGAGAAACCAGCTTCGGCTGGGTGGCCGACGCCGCGCCGGGCGCGCTGACGCTGCCGAGCATTTCCGCCAGCTCACGCCGCTGTTGCGCCAGGGCGGACTGCACGACGGGCGAGGGCGGATTGCTGGCGGCCTGGACCTGGGCCGGTTCCCGAAGGTAGCCGAAATGCACCGCCAGCATCACGACCCACAGCGCCGCCACGCCCGCATAGAACCGCGGACCCGGCCACAGCCAGGCGCGCCACCAGGGTTCGGCCGGTTGTTCGCGGCCGGCGCGGGCCGCGTTCTTTCGCGCGGCCGCAGTCCGAACGCGTTCCTCGATTCCGCGCCAAAGTTCCGGTGTTGGCTCGCCGCGCCGAAGGGCCGTGGTCAGGCGCGTCGCGAACTCCTGTTCCGCCGCAAACCGGCGGGCGCAGGCGGGACACGCCGTCAGGTGCTGCTGGATGGCGAGACTGGTTTTCGCGTCGAGTTCCGAATCCAGGTAAGGTCCGGCCAGGGATTGGATTTCGTGGCAGTTCATGAGGGGCTCACTTTCGATGAAGTCGGGGTGATTTGGTGACGGGCCAGCGCGAGCCGGGTCTTCAGCCGGGCCCGCGCCAGGTGGCCCATGACGCTGCCCAGCGGCATGTCGAGAGACACGGCAATCTCGCGGTAGCGCAGATCGCCCAGCGCCCGCAGCAGCAGCACCGCGCGCTCGGCGTCGGTCAGTGTCCTGAGCGCGGCCGCCAGCTCGGGTTCCATTCGTTCCGCCAGGGCTTCCGGGGTCGGCATCGCTCCGCCTTCTTCGCCGTCGAGCGCGGTCCCGACCAGCCCCTCGAGTTCCTCGGGTTCGAGTTGGAACTCGTGGCGGGCGATCCGGGCGTGTTTGCGGTTCAGCGCGAAGACCTCGTTGGTGAGGATGCGGAACATCCAGGCCCGGAAACTGGCATCCTCGTGATACCGGTCGAACGCGGCAAAGGCGCGCAGTACGGCGTTCTGGAGGGCGTCGGGCGCCTCCTGCGGCTCCCAGATCAACCGCCGGCTGTAGCGTTCGAGGTCGCGCTCGATCGGTTCGAGCAGGGCCAGGAAGCGGTCGGCTTCGGTTGTCGTGGTGGTGTGCATGGCGTTCGTCTAATTGGAGAAAGCCAACGGCGGTTCGTTTTATTACAACAATGTTGCACTTTGTGGCGCTTTCGCCGCAAACCCTGCTTGACTCGTTGTGGCCCGCATCGGATAAGACCACCGTGACCAGCGTTAGCAAGGACCAAGCATGAACTCTCCCAACCCTTCCGTTTCAACCCCGTCAGCCTCCGCGCCCCGTGCGGGCACTCCCTTCAACCGCCGTCGCTTCCTCAAGGCCGCCGTGCAGGCCGGCGTGTTGCTGGCGGCCCCGCAGGTAATCCCCGCCCGCGTGCTCGGCAAGGACGGCGGGGTGGCGCCGAGCGAACGCATCGTGCTGGGCGGCATCGGCATCGGCGGCCGCGGCTCCTACGATCTGGGCTGTTTCCTGCACGAACCTGACGTGCAGTTCGTCGCGGTCTGCGACGTGAAGGAGGCGCGGCGCCTGGCGGTCAAGAAGATGGCCGACACGAAATACGGCAACTCGGATTGCGCGATGTTCCGCGACCTGCGCGAACTGCTGGCGCGGGAGGACATTGACGCGGTGCTGATCGCCACCGGTCCGAACTGGCACGCCGCCGCCTCAACCCTCGCCGCCAACGCGGGCAAGGACATGTACTGCGAGAAACCCTGCACGAAGAACATCGCGCAAAGCCTCGCCCTGGCGGAAACCATGCGCCGCACGGCGCGCGTCTTTCAGGCCGGCACCCAACGGCGCAGTCTGCCCAATTTCGCGTTCGCCGCCCAACTCGCCCAGACCGGCAAGCTCGGCAAACTCCACACGCTTTACGCGCAACCCGCCGGACTGAAGACCATCATCAGCGGCTGGCTGCCGCCCGAACCGGAACCGCCGAAAGAGCAGGTGGACTGGGACCTTTACCTCGGCCCTGCGTCCTGGCGGCCGTTCAACAAGCGACTGCTGGATGGTTTCAACTTCGAAAAGGGCGGCGGCTTTGTCGGGGCGTTTGGCGGCGGCGGCTGCCTCGAGTGGGGCTCGCACTGCGTGGACCTCTGCCAGTGGGCGAACAGCAGCGACAACACGGCGCCAATCGAATACGAGCCGGTGGGCAACCGGCTGCACGCCCGCTATGCCAGCGGCGTCAAACTGATCCTGCGCGACGATAACTGGCTCCCGCTTGGTTCCTGCCCCGTGCGCTACGAGGGCGAAACCGGCTGGGTCGAGACCGCCGACAACGGCGACCTCGCGGCGAGTTCGGACGCCCTGCTGGTCGGTCGCGGCGCCAAGATCGGCGGTTACCCTGCGGATTTCCACGTGCGCAACTTCCTCGATTGCGTGAAAACCCGCGCCCAGCCCCGCGCCAATGCCGACGTCGCCTGCTGGTCGCACATTGTTTGCCATGCCGCGAACATCGCGCTGTTCCTCAACCGCAAGGTCACGTTCGACCCGCAGAAATGCGAGTTCCCGGGCGACGACGAGGCGAACCGCCTCCGCTCCGAGGCGCTGCGTGAACCCTGGCGCATTTGAACCCGGCCAACACCTGTAACTTTTCAAGCAAACCGATCTTATGACGCTCAAGCTTCAACGTTCCGCCGGCCGTGCCCTCCTGCTCCTTTGCGCCACCGCCGCGCTGGCCTTCCCTCCCGCGCTCGCCCAAGCGGCCGAATCGGAACCCGACCTGATCAAAGTGCTCCAGTCGGGCGCCCCGGCCGGCGAAAAGGGGGTCGCCTGCAAGAAGCTCGCCGTGTTTGGCTCCAAGGCGGCGGTGCCGGCGCTGGCCCCGCTGCTCGAGGACAAAGACCTTGCCTCGTGGGCTCGCATTGCCCTCGAAGCGATCCCCGATCCCGCCGCCGGCGACGCCCTGCGGGCCGCGCTCGACAAGGTTTCCGGCCGGTTGCTGGTCGGCGTGCTCAACTCGATCGGCGTCCGCCGCGACGCCGGCGCCGTGGACAGTGTGATCCCGCGGCTCAAGGACACCGATGCGGAGGTGGTCACGGCGGCGGCGGTGGCCCTCGGGCGCATCGGCGGCGACCCGGCGGCGGCGGCGCTGAAGTCCGCGCTGGCCAGTGCGCCGGCCGGTGCCAAAGCAGGCGTGGCCCAAGGCTGCATCCTCTGCGCGGATCGGTTTCTCGCCGCTGGCCAGGCGCCCGCCGCGATGGCGCTGTTCGACCTCGTCCGGCAGACCAACGTCCTCAAGCAGCGCCAGATCGAGGCGACGCGCGGCGCGATCCTCGCGCGGGAATCGTCCGGCCTTCCGCTGTTGCTCGAACAATTGCGGTCGCCGGACAAGGCGTGGTTCCGCCTGGGCCTGCGCGTCGCCCGGGAACTGCCCGGACGCGACGTCACCGACGCGCTCACCGCCGAGCTCGACCGTCTGCCCGCCGAGCGCCGGCCGCTGCTGCTGCTGGCGGTGGCGGACCGCACCGATGATGGCGTCATGGCGGCGCTGCACAAGGCGATCGAGAGCGACGTCAAGCCGCTGCAACTCGCCGCACTTGGCGTGTTGCAACATGCGGGCCATGCCGCCTGTGTGCCGGCGTTGCTGCACGCGGCGACCGACGCGGACGCCGACATCGCCAAAGCTGCCAAACTCGCGCTGGAAAAAATCGAGGACCCCGCCGTGGATGCGGCCTTGCTCGCCCGGCTGAAGGAGGCGAGCGGCCAGGAACGCCGGGTGCTCATCGAAGTGGCGGGCGAACGCCGCACCGCCGGGGCGTTGTCCGCGATCGTGCCCTGCTTGGCCGATCCAGATGCCGCCGTGCGCGCCACGGCCGTGGCGGCCCTGGGATCACTGGGCGAAGCCCCACAGGCCGCCGATCTGGCCGGCGTGCTGACCAAGGCCGCGACACCGGCCGAGCGCGAGGAAGTCACCAAAGCGTTGGTCGCGCTGAGCAGCCGGGTCGGCGCCGCCACCGTGCCGTATCTGATGCCATTGGCGAAAAGTGGCGAGCCGGCGTTGCGAATTGCCGCGCTCCAGGCGTTCGCCGCCGCCGGCGGACCGGCCGCGCTGACTGCCGTGGCCGCCGCCGTCAACGACGCGGATGAAGGCGTTCAGGACGAGGCGGTGCGGACGCTGTCCACGTGGCCGAACAGTTGGCCCGACGACTCCGCCGTGGCCAGTCCGTTGCTGGCGCTGGCGAAGTCCGGCAAGAAGGCCTCGCACCAGGTGCTCGGGGTGCGCGGCTACCTGCAGTTCGTCCAGGTTGACAAACAACTCAAGGACGACGAACGGGTGGCCCGCATCAATGAACTGCTGCCTTCGATCCAGCGTCCGGAGGAGAAGCGCGCGGCAATCGCCACGCTCGGCGGCATCCCGTCAGCGGCGGCACTCGACGCCCTGTTGGGCCTGGGCGCGGACCCGGCGCTCGCGGGCGACGCCTATTCCGCGGTCGTGCAACTCGCCAGCACGGACCTGCGCAACTCGGCGAAGGAAGCCTGCCGGAAGGCACTCGAAACCGTGCTGGCCAAGTCCGGCGACGAGGCCACGAAGAAGAAGGCCGAGAAAACCCTGAGCAAGATCAAGTAGCCTCCTGCTACGGGGCTTTGACGTCGAGGCAGACCAGGTCGCTCGCGTTGCGGCAATACAACCGACCGTTGGCGAGCACCGGCGGCGCCCACGTGTCTTTTCCGTCGAACACCTTGTAGCTCGCCAGTTCCTTGTAACCGGCCGGTGACGCCTCCGCGACCGCCACCGTGCCGGTCTGGCTGTAAATGATCAGCTTGCCGTCGGCCAGCATCAGGTTGCCCTTGCCGAACTTACCCTCGGCCCATTTCTGCTCGCCGGTTTCGAGCGCGAGGCATTTCAGCTCGCTCTCATCGAAGCCGTACAGGTTGCCCTGCCAAAGGACGCACGTGGCCACGTGGTTCCGCATCTGCTTGTTCTGCCAAACCGCCTTGGCCGGCCCGCCGCTGAACTGGATCAGCGCGCAACCCTTGCCGTAACCGGACGAAACAAACACGCGGTCCTTCACCACAATCGGCGTGGTCACGTTCACGTCGTAGCTCGTCTTCCAGGGGAAACGCCACAGTTCGCTGCCGTCCTTGGCCGCGCGACCAACCAGGCCGGCGGCGCTGAGTTCTGCCAGGCAGCGCTGGCCACCGGAATCGAAGGGCACGATCGAGGAATAAGCCACGGACTCAGGGCTGGTCTTCCAGACTTCATGCCCGTCGAGCTTGTCAAACGCCACCACCGACGCGGCCCCGCCGACCTCGGTGATCACAACGCTGCCCTCGACCAGCGGCGAGCCGCCGAACCCCCACGTCGGCGGTTTCGCGCCGTAATCCTTCGCAAATTCCTTCGACCAAATCACCTTGCCGGTGGCCGCCTCGAGGCAGAAAAAGTGGCCGTTGCGGCTGAGGCTGCACACGCGGCCGTCGTCCACCGTGGGTGTGACGCGCGGACCCTGATAGCCGTTCGGGTCCTTGGCGGAGCACGGATAGGAGTGGCGCCAAAGTTCCTTGCCGGTCGCCGCGTCGAAGGCGAAGACCGAGTCGGTCTCATCCTTGTTGCCCATGGTGAACAACCGTCCCTGGCTGACGGACACCGAGGCGTAACCGACCCCGACGGCGGCCTGCCAGAGGCGCTTGGGCCCGTCGGCAGGCCACTGGCTCAGCCAGCCGGTTTCCGTCGAAATGCCGTCAAAGTTGGTGCCGCGCCAGCGGGGCCAGTCGCCGGCCCGGAGCGCGGAAGGCGCCGCGGCGGCGAGCAGGGCCAGCAGCCAGGGCAGCGCCCGGATGGCATTCGGATTAAGCCGTGAAATAATCATCAATCGGATCAACATCCTTTCTTCTTAACCGGCCGTCGGCGTGGTGTCAATCCGCAGGTCCCGTGAGCAGTGTCCGAGTTTGCCGTGCCTGGTGGGGCGAGCGCCTGTCTGCGCCTGTCTGCGTCCGCACAGGCAGATCCCCGCGAGCCGTTCCTGCCGTAGGGTTTGCCCGGCTCGCGAGGACTGGCGCAAGGGCGGTTTGCGTGCGTGGGCCACGCGCACGGGCGTCCTCGCAAGCCTCGGGGAGTCCCGACCACGGGCCGTCGGGGCGGGCTAAGGAGGGAAAGCTAATTACAAGGTCGGCCCCGTTCCACTTCGGCCTGCCGGCCGGCAGGCAGGCCGGGCTCGTTCAACCACGCATTGCCTTGAGGCTCGCCGACTCGCTCAATGCAATGCCTTGGTGTGTTAGGCGGATGTCTTTGCGTCATAAATCCGACTCCACCAACCAACAGCTTCTCCGCCGTATTTGAGAAGGACAATCTTATCGCCGGCACTCGTCTGAACAAGAACCGCAGTGTATAAATCTGGCAAACTACCCTGAATGTGAACTTGGCGAATCTTCAAAATCTTGTAACTGCCAAACTGTCTCTCAAGAACTTTGGAAACCACATCTTCGGTCAAAGCAGTGGCAGGCAACTTGATGATAGGGAACAAACCATTCTCCCAAAGACCATGAGATGGTCAAAGACTGGCAACGAGTCGGTCAATCGGATCAGGTGTGGTGGCGCAACCGACCAGCAGTGCTGCAATGATGGTGAAAAGTGTCGAGCGCATAATCCGCCTAACGACTGAGTGGTGGCGGGCCCGTGAGCGTTCGATCTGGAACTGAGCCGCCATCCCGCCATCCACTCCAGCGTGTGGTTCGGCCAATTGTTATTCATTTGAATTCCTCTCCTGAGTGTAACAACTCTAGCCGATTCGGTTATCGGCGTTTGGCTCCGCATCATCGGTGCGACTCAGTGGTCTCATGGGCTTTTCCTTTACCAGGTCTCCTGATGGAGCAGGTGGTCATTGTTCCACCGGACGGCGCTGATCCGAGCGCTGAACAGCAGGCTGGGCCGCATTGACTCGACATGGCCGTCGCAGCACGCGAAGTTATAATTAACCCCGTGGCGCGGCGGGTAGGCCCTCGGGTCCATGGCGATCCCGCTCGGAGAATCCGGGGGCACCTGAAATAAATGCATGCCGTTCCCCAAGTCCGGGCCGCCGAAGAGCCCGATCTCGGAGTCGCCAAGTGCAATCATTTCGCTGGGGGCGAGCACCATTGAATCGAAGATCGCGGGAGGCAGGGCAAGTGTGGAAGACGGCATGGTGAGAAACGCTGGTCCGAGGCCAAGAAGGCCCTGCTGACCAGGGCCAGGCCCCGTGCCATATCCGTTGTAGCCATAGCTTCCGACGTAGAAGATTTCCCCCGCAGCCAGAGGGACCGTGTTGGAGATGAGGCCTCTGAATCCAGGGCAATGATAGGCCCGGTTGGTCCAGTTCAGTGGGTAATACTGGGCAATCGCGTCGATCCAGTAGAACAAGCTGCTACTGGTCGCGACGCAGTCGTAGGGATACCTGTTGCCGTTGTCGTCCAGGTATAGGCGGAGCGCGATCTCCATCTGTCGGAGGTGGTTCTTGCAAGCGGTGGACTTGCCCTGGGTCTTCGCCCGACTCAATGCTGGAAGGAGCATTGCCGCCAGAAGCGCGATAATGGCGATGACGACGAGCAACTCGATCAACGTAAACGCAACCCTTCTCGCGTCATGCAGCCCGGATGCGCTTCGAGCGCACCCCAAGGACTTTTCGCTGATGCCCGTCATACCCAACAGCGGCTTATTTCATTAGCTGACGGCGAGCACCTTCTTGACCGGCGGCAATATCAGGTTCATCATGGGGCAAATAGTCCTTGGAACCGGATGGACAGTCAAGCCAGAACGCCGAAGCTTTTGCATCGGGTGCGCCAGGTGATGCGCTTGCACCATGACTCGCTGCACACCGAACGGGCCTATGTGGACTGGATCAAGCGCTATGTCCATTTCCATCGGATGCAACGGCGAGAAGACCTGGGCGGCGGGGAGGCCAAGATCGAGGCGTTTCTGACCGATCTGGCGGTGAACGGGCAGGTGGCCCCGGCGACCAAGAACCAGGCGCTCAATGCCCTCGTCCATCGGCGGTTGATTTGGTCTGGGAGCATGCACGCCCCGTCCCTGCCGCCCAGCGGTCGGTAGGCCACCCATGCGAAGTGCGAGTGACGAATTGCGAAGGGCGGGTCACAGGCTGCGGTGCTCCGCGGCTCTGACTGCGCGTTGCACGTCCGCTACGAAACGTGAGATTAAGATGGGGCGCCGCCGCGGCAGCCCCCTGCCACACACTGCCCGCCCGGCGGTCGGCGGGCTGCCCAAGACAATGTATCTTCGTGTGTTTAGCGTGTTTGGCGGGCAAGACCGTTCAGCCGGCGGGTTGGGAGACCGCCGCACTATCGCCGTTCTCATTCAGATGGCGGCGCTGCCGAGGCGCCGTTACGGTGGCTACGCCGCCGCCGGTCGGCTGCGTCCGGCGCGGTAGCCGTAGAGCCCGTAGAAGGCGATGTAGGCAAAGGCAAACACCGGCACAATGAACGACGCCTGAATGCCGAGCCAGTCGGCCACGGCACCCTGGACCGGCGGCAGGATGGCGCCGCCCAGGATCGCCAGCACCAGCAGGGATGAGGCCTGGCTCTTGAGCGGGCCCAGCCCCTCGATGGCGAGCGCAAAAATGTTCGACCACATGACCGAGCAGAACAGCCCAATGCCGAGGATGGCCCATTTCGCCGCGGTTCCCGTGGTCAACATGCCGGTCGCGAGCAGCACGATGATGACGCCGCTGAACAGGGCGAGCATCCGGTGCGGACTGGCTTCGCCGAGGAAAAAGGCGACGAGGAGGAGCAGCAGGAGCAGGCCGTAATGGAGGGCATTGGCGGGACTGCATAGCGCGGCCGCCTGCTGCCAGTCCTGGTGCAGCCACCGGCCAATCGCCGGCAGCAACAGGATGACCACCCACGCGGCGGCGGGGACCAGCACCACCAACAGGCGTTTCACGGATTTGCGGAGGTCGCTCAACGCGAACGCGCCCATGAAACGGCCGATCATCAGCCCGCCCCAGTAGAACGCCAGGTAGCTGCTGGCGGTTTCCTTGGGCACGCTGCCCAGCCGCTCGGTGCCAAGAAAGTTCACGATGGCGCTGCCCACCGTGACCTCGCCGCCGACGTACATGAAGATGGCGAGCATCCCCAGGACCGTATGCGGGTGTTTCAACGCGCCGGCGCCGCGGCCAATTTGATCCGGATTCGTGAAGGCCGGGACATGGGCGAACCGGAAGAACACCGCCAGCAGCAGAAACGCGACGGCGAAGCCCACGTAGGGAATCTTCACCGAGTCGGCGCCGTGGGCATCTTTGCTCGTGAAATAGGTGAAGACCAGGAAGCCGCCGATGATGGGGCCAATCGTCGTGCCAAACGAATTGAAGGCTTGCGAGAGGTTGAGCCGGCTGGAAGCCGTGCGTTCCGGTCCGAGGATCGTCACGTAAGGATTGGCCGCAATCTGCAGCATCGCCAGGCCGAGGCCGACGACGAACAGGGCCAGCAGGAAGAATGGGTAGGAGATCAGCACGGCGGCGGGATAAAACAGCGCACAACCGGCGGCCGCGGTGCCCAGGCCGATGATGACGCCGTTCTTGTAGCCGATCCGGTTGATCGGGTCACCCGACCGCATGGAGATCACGTAATAGACCAGGCCGCCGGTGGCATAGGCGCCGAAAAAGGCGAATTGCACCAGCATGGCCTGAAAATAGCTCAGCGTGAACGCCTCCTTGAACCGGGGAATCAGGATGTCGTTCCACACGGTGATGAATCCCCACATGAAGAAGAGGACGGTCATGATCGCGAACGGGCCGCGATACGTCTGCCCGTTGGCCGGTGTGGCGGTGGATGCCTGGGTTGCTGCCGGAACGCCGATGCTTGCCATGTTGCCTTTTCTTTGCCAACGCGGGACGCCAAGGGCGGCGAACCGTCCTTGAGACGAACTCAGCCGCCGATGTCCGCGAGGTTGGCTGCCACGATGCGCAATCCCCGGGCCGGCGGCGAGCAAAACTTGCCGCTCAGCGCGGATGAACTTGGGAAACCACCGCGGCAGACGCATCCGGTCTGCCTTGTCCCCGCTTGGGCCTCGTCAGCGCCACGACCACGGCGGCCACCATCCGAACCCGCGCGGCGTGCGATTGCCTCATGGGTAGATTAAGCAAAAGATGTCGGGCACAGCGGGAACAGCAAGCGCGACCTGCTCGCCCGGCCGGCCCGTCCCACGTCAACCCCGCCGGGATGGTCCGCCGGCGCGCGTGACCGCCGATCTTCCGGGCTTGTTTCCCACCGGCACCCAGTGGTAAACCATGACCCGACGCGCTGGCCGGCGAGCGCCGCGGAACGCGAATGCCTATGCTTGAGTCCTTGCTCTATCCACAAACCGTGGCGGTGATCGGCGCGTCGCGGAATCCGGAGAAGGTCGGCTACGCCTTCATGCACAACCTCACCCGGATCGGTTTCCCCGGCACCATCGTCCCCGTCAACCTCGAGGCCCCCGAAATTCTCGGCGTCAAATGCTACAAGAGCCTGGACGAATTCCCCGGCAAGATTGACCTGAGCGTCATCGTCGTCGCTGCGAAATACGTCAAGGAGGCCGTGCGGAATTCGATCAAGGCCGGCGCGAAAACCGTCATCGTCGTCACCGCCGGTTTCAAGGAGGTTTCCGCCCAGGGCGCCGAAGCCGAGCAGGAATTGGTGGAAATCTGTTACGCCAGCGGCGCGCGGTTGATGGGCCCCAACTGTCTCGGCGTCCTCAACACCCACGCCCGCCTCAACGCGACGTTCGCGCCCTCCGTGCCGCCGTCCGGCTCGATTTCCGTGATCTCGCAGTCGGGCGCCCTCTGCGTCGCGATCCTTGACTGGGCCGCCAGCCAGAAGCTGGGCCTGGGCAAGGTCATCAGCTTCGGCAACAAGGCCGACCTGAACGAGGTGGATTTCATCCAGGCGCTCGCGGAGGATCCGGAAACCAAAGTCATCGCCGGCTACCTGGAGAGCATCAAGGAAGGCGACAAATTCCTGCGCGTCGCCGCGCAGGCGGCCGGCGTCAAACCGGTGGTCATCCTCAAGGTCGGCATCACCCAGGCGGGCGCCAGGGCCGCCTCCTCGCACACCGGCAGCCTGGCGGGAGCCGACATTGCCTACGGCGCCGCCTTCAAACGCTCCGGCGTCATCCGCGCGGAGAACTTCGAGGCGCTCTTCGATTACGCCCTGGCCTTCGCCACCCAGCCGCTGCCCGCCGGCGAACGGGTCGCCGTCATCACCAACGCCGGCGGTCCCGGCATCATGGCGGCCGATGCCGCCGAGACAATGGGCCTGAAAATGGTTTCGCCCAGCGAGGAGAGCAAAACGAAACTCCGCGCCGTGCTGCCGCCCACCGCCGCGTTCGGCAATCCTGTGGACGTCATCGGGGACGCCGAGCCGGATCGCTACATCAAGGCGCTCGAAATCCTCCAGGCGGACGCGAACATTGACGCCATCGTCGTGGTCGCCACGCCGCAGAACATGACGCGGCCGCTGGAACTGGCGGAGAAGCTCGCGCAGGTGCACGACCGGCGGAAGCCGCTGCTGACCGCGTTCATGGGCGGCGAGGAAGTCGTGGCGGCGAAGGCGAAGCTGATGGAACTGGGCATTCCGAATTACCCGTCGCCGGACCGCGCGGTCGGCGCGTTGCGGGCCATGTGCGATTACGCCGCCTGGCGCGGGCGCCCGCCCCGCATCGTCAGCCGCTACCCGGTCAACCATCGCCGCGTCAATCGCGTCATCCAGTGGCATGTCCGCAGCCACAACCCGCGCGTCGGCGAGGTCGAGGCCAAGGACATCCTGCGCGCCTACGACTTCACCATCCTGCCCGGCGGGCTGGCCACCGACGCGGACGGCGCCATTGAAATTGCCGACCGCATCAGCTACCCCGTCGTGCTCAAGATCTCCTCCCCCGACATCATTCACAAATCGGATGTCGGCGGCGTCCGGATCAACCTGGCCAACGCCGAGCAGGTGCGCGACGCGTTCGACCTCATGATGCTGCGCGTCCGCAGCCGCACCCCCAACGCCTTCATCCGCGGAGCTTATGTCGAAAAGATGGGCGCCCGCGGCCGCGAGGTCATCCTCGGCATGACGCGCGACCCGCAGTTTGGCCCGCTGTTGATGTTCGGATTGGGCGGCATTTTCGTGGAGGTGATGAAGGACGTGACGTTCTACCTCGCGCCGATTACGCAGGAGGAGGCGATGCAGATGCTCAAGGGCACGCGGTCCTACGCGCTGCTCGAGGGCGCGCGCGGCCAGGCGCCGGTGGACCTCAACGCCATCGCCAGCGCCCTCCAGCGCATCAGCCAGCTCGCCACCGATTACCCCGAGGTCCTCGAGCTGGACATCAACCCGTTCATCGTCGGCGAAGTCGGCGCCGAGGCCTACGCGGCCGACGCCCGCATGACGCTCGCCCTCCCCGGAAAATGACATGAGCACCGCGCGAATCGCCTACGACCCGGCCTGGCAGGAAAAGTACCGGTCCATGATCGCCACGCCCGCCGAGGCCGTGGCCCGCCTGAAACCCGGCCAGCGCATTTTCATCGGCACCGGTTGCGCGCAGCCGCTCCAGCTCGTCAACGCCCTCGCCGCGCGCGCCGCGGAGCTGCCCGACACCGAGATCGTTCACCTGCTCACCTTCGGCGACGCCCCCTACGCCCGGCGCGAGCTGACCCAGTTCTTCCGCGTCAACAGCTTCTTCATCGCCGACAACGTGCGCGAGATCATCAGCGAGGGACTGGGCGATTACACGCCGATGTTCCTCTCGGAAATTCCGCGCCTGTTCAAGTCGGGCCAGATGCCGCTGGACGCCGCGCTGGTCGAGGTTTCCCCGCCCGACGAACGCGGCATGTGCAGCCTTGGTGTGTCGGTGGACATCGTGAAGAGCGCCGTGGAAAATGCCGCGCTCGTCCTCGCCCAGGTCAACCCGCGCATGCCCCGCACCCACGGCAATTCGCTCGTCCACGTCTTCGACCTCGACGTGCTCGTGCCGGTCGAGGACGCCATCATCGAGGTGCCGCCCGCCGAGGTGACGCCGGAGACGCAGCAGTTGGCGGAGAACCTGGCCGCACTGATTGACGACGGCTCCACCATCCAGATCGGCATCGGCAAAATCCCGCAGGCGCTGCTCGGCCACCTCAAGCAGAAGAAGGACCTCGGCATCCACACCGAGATGATCACCGACGGCTACGTGGACTTGATCCAGTCCGGCGCCGTCACCGGCGCGCGCAAGACCCTCGATCGCGGCAAAATCGTCGCCAGCTTCGCCATCGGCACGCGCAAGCTCTACGATTTCATTGACGACAACCCGCAGTTCGCGTTCCACCCCACCGAGTACGTCAACGACGTCACCGTGATCAGCGCGCAACACCGGATGGTGGCGGTCAACACCGCCCTCGAGGTGGACCTCACCGGCCAGATTTGCGCCGACTCGCTCGGCCGCCAGTTCTTCTCCGGCGTCGGCGGGCAGGTGGATTTCAACCGCGGCGCCTCGCGCGCGCCCGGCGGCAAGGCGATCATCGCCCTGCCTTCGACCGCGCAAAACGGCGCGGTGTCCCGCATCGTCACCCACCTCATGCCCGGCGCCGGCGTGGTGACCACCCGGGCCGCCGTCCACTACGTCGTCACCGAGTACGGCGTCGCCTACCTCCACGGCAAGAGCATCCAGGAACGCGCCCTGGCGCTGATCAGCATTGCCCACCCCAACTTCCGCGCGCCGCTCCTGCGCGAGGCCATCGCCGCCAAGTTCCTCTCCACCGCGATGGCGGACATGGCGGGCAAAATCATCGTCGGCCCCAAGGAACTCCGCACCACCGTCCTGCTCCCCGACGGCACGCAAATCCAATTCCGGCCCATCGAGCCGACCGACGAACCGCGGATGCGCGATTTGTTCTACGCCCTCTCGCAGCAGACCATTTACTACCGGTTCATGAGCTTCCGGAAGGTCATTCCGCGGAAGGAAATCCAGGAGTTCGTCTATATTGACCACCGCAATGACGTCACCCTGGTGGCGACCATGCCCAGCGCCGCCGGCGACGAGATCATCGCCGTGGGCAGTTACTACCTCGACTCGAAGACGAACGTCGCCGAGGTGGCGTTCGTGGTGCGGGACGAATGGCAGAACCGGGGCCTGGGCACCCAACTGCTCGCCTACCTGATGCGCATCGCCCGGCGCAACGGCATCCGCGGTTTCACGGCCGAGGTGCTCACGGACAACAAGGCGATGCAGGCGGTGTTCAACAAGAGCAATTGCAAGCTGCAGACCCGGTTCGCCGGCAACGTCATCAGCTTCGAACTCGCCTTCACCTGAGCGCCTGTAGATGTCAGCGATCTTGTGTCAATTGTGAGACCCCTTCATGGGATAGCCTCTAACCCTCTGAGCCCTCATCTCCCTCCTCTGAAGGATCACCTGGCTCTGGGTCAGCGGGATCACCCTCATGTGGGATACCAGGGTCACCATGCTCTGGTGGAACTGGAAACGGGGGAGGAGGCTGATGATCCCGCTTCCATTCCTCCTGCCATTGGTTAACGTCTCGTTCCAATTGGTTAACGTCCTGTTGGAGTGTTTGGATCAACTGTACCACGTCATTGCCGGTCACACTTAACTTCCCCGAAATGTTCAGGTCGCCGGTAATGGCCACGCTGCCTTGGAAACTTCCCGCCAGGCCCGTGCCAAAACTCCGTCCTAGGATAGCGGTTCCGCTTGCAGTCTCACCGCGGACTCCGATTCCGCCTCCGTTTTGACTGAAGCCAAACACCCCCGTGGAAAACGGAAAATCTGTGGTCGTTACCCCGGTAACGCCCTGCTTATCGCTCTCACCATACACGCCGGCATGTTCGCGGAATACCGGGTCTTCCCCACCCAACCTGCCAACA
>Ga0187861_10000037_pt1 | contig 165049 bp, 175 predicted proteins | sample June2016WEW_10_1_3_FD_132986 | JGI IMG/M metagenome (GOLD analysis project Ga0187861, IMG submission 132986) | Peatland microbial communities from SPRUCE experiment site at the Marcell Experimental Forest, Minnesota, USA - June2016WEW_10_100 | ecosystem: Environmental > Terrestrial > Soil >...
TCTCGGCCACGTCCTTGACGTTGGTGACGTAGCCGTGCCGCACGCCGCGGGATTCGGCCATGCCGGCCCCCACGACCTTCGGCAGGCCCTTGTCGTTCCTTTCTCGGAGGTCGGCTATGACGACCTTGACGAAGTCCGTGCCGACGTCGATGCCTGTGATGATGTTGCGGGCCATTTGGGCTTTAGGCTCCGAAAGCCTTGCGGATCCGGGCTTCCATGCGTTCCATTGTAGCGCCATGGTCGTATCCTTTCAAATGGAAGCATCCGTGGATAAAGAGGAAGACGATGAAGCTGGGATACGCTCGTCCGAACCTCCTCGCTTCCTTTCTGGCCTCGGCCGGGGAGATGAATATCTCTCCTTCGGTCTTCGAGAGAGGGAAAGAGAGGATGTCGGTCGCTCGGTCCTTGTTCCTGTACGTGAGGTTCAACTTCCTGATCTCTGCGGAGCCGGTGAAGACGAGGTCCAGCCTATAATCGGGGCCGAGGACGGCGTCTTTCACGGCCCGAAAACGCGCCCGAGGTATGCTCGCGCGCGTCCTGTTGACTATGTCGAAGCCGGCGGACATGCCGCTTATCTCCGTTCAGGCTTGACCGGAGCCTTGCCTTGCTTCACCAATTCGGCCATGGCCTTGCGCCTCTTGATCTGTTTCAGGGCCTTCTGCTTGACCTTGTAGTGGGACTGCTTGCGGCTCGAGAAGCGGATGCTCCTCATGCGCGGGATGACCCCGGCCGATTGGACCTTGCGGCTGAAACGGCGGATGGTGCTCAAGGCGCTCTCGCCCGAAGCCCGGGTTATCTCCACGTTTATCATGCGGGCAAGATTAACACGGATCGAACGGGCGCGCAACGGCGGCTCATCTCTTCCAGAAAGACCTCTCGGCCCTCTTCATGTACGACGGCAGGTCGGAGAGGAGGACCACGTCTTGCGAATAGGTGTCGGTGCGCCTCACTATGGCCGTCTTGTCCATGGCTTCTTTCTTGCCCATGACGATGACGTAGGGGGTGTGATACTTCTCGACGGTCGAGACCTGGGCGCCGAGCCGGTCCTTGGAGAGCGAGAGATAGAGGGGGATCTTGGCTTGGCGCAGGCTCTCCACCACCTGAAGCGACATGAGCTTCGATTCCGCGCCGAGCTGGACGAACGAGGCGATCGGCCGCTTGATCTTCTTGACTGGGGCGCGCAGCTTGGCCGATCTTCCTTTGATGAGGAGCGACAGGCCGACTCCCTGGATATCCTTCTTCATGTTGAGCCGCTTGGCCAGGCCGTTATAGCGCACGCCGATGCCTAGGACCCTCTGGCAATCCTTGGCCGAGCCGTTCGCGTCCACGATGGCGAAGACGGTCTCCGTGCAGTAGGAGCGGTTGCCGATAAGGCCGTTGTTCAGGCTGTAGGGCACCGAGAGGACCTCCAGATATTCCAGGACCTCCTCGAGATGCCGCCGGCTGCCTTCGGAGAGGAAATCGATGGAGTGAGGCGCGCCGGCGTTCAGCTCCTTGCATGACGGGTCGTGCGACGAGAGGAGCTCGAAAGGATCGCGCTTCAGGATCTGCCGGCATTCCGCCGTCATGCCGTTCACGTTCTTGCGGTAATAGTCAACGAGCTCGCGGTTGAAACGGGCCAGGGAATCCCGGTCGCCGATCGAGCTTATCTCGACGGCGGTGTCCTTGTGGCCTTCCTCGGCGAGCATGGCCCGTCCCGCCTGGATCAGGGTGGCTTCGGCGATCGGCCCGGAAGCGCCCAGGATCTCCAGATCCGCATAGCGATGGCAGCCGCCGGCCTTCTTGGCCGCCGGCGCTTTGGCGGCCCGGCGGCAGCGGTCTTTCAGGTATATCTGGACCGGTTGCGGCCGGTCGCTCCAGCCCTCTTCAAGGTATGTCCGGATGAGAGCGATCTTCTCTTCGGAGTAAAGCGGCAGCTTGCCGTGGCGCTCGGTCTCGTCATCCACGAAGTCCGCTTCGGCGACGCCCCTCGCGGCCTCAAGGTCGGCCTTGGTTATGGCCGGGCTCTTCGCCGGGCTGAAGCCGTAGTAGACGGCCGTTTCGCCTATCCTGTCGAGATGCTCGACGGGCATGAATTTCGTGATCTTATTTGGCGCTTGTTTCATTGGCTTGTCCTGGCAGCAGGGCGATCTCGGTCAAGGGCGTCAGGCGGACGACTGGCCGGCCGATCACGAAACCGGCGTCGAGAGGCCCCCAGACGCGGGAATCCGAGCTTTGGGCCCGGTTGTCGCCCATGACGAAGTACTGGGTCGAGCCGAGGAGAATGGCCGGGGCGGTGTCGTGCGAGGCGTGGGCGGCTTCGACATACGGCTCGTCTAGGAAGAAGGTGGTGGAAGCCATGGCTTCCGTGATGCCGACCTTGCCATCCTTCAGGGACACTCTTTCGCCCGGCAGGCCGACGATGCGCTTGATGTAATAGACCGACGGGTCGTTCGGATATTCGAAGACGATGACGTCGCCCCTTTGAGGCGGTTCGAAGCGGTAGGTCAGGCGGTCGACCAGGAGAAATTGGCCGGAAGAGAAGGTCGGGTCCATCGAGGCGCCGTTCACCACGAACGGTTCGACGATGAAGAAACGGATAGGCAGAGCGATGAGGAGGGCGATGACGATGACCTTAGCCCATTCACGGACCCCGTTCCAGAATCCGCTTCTTTTCTCGCCATCCATAGTGCGGCCATTTTAATACGGCTAGCCGATTGACGCAAGTTTTTCACCCGTTTATAATCATGCGGCATGATGTTCACGATCGCCGGCCTCGGCAATCCCGGAAAGGAATACGAAGGCACCCGCCACAACAGCGGGCGGATCATCCTCGACCACATCCGCAAAGAGTGGGACGGCGAGTTCGAACCAGATAAGAAGCTGAATGCGCTAGTCTCGGAAGTAAAGATCGGCAAGGAGAAAGCGACGCTCGTGGCCCCGGACACCTTCATGAACAATTCCGGCAAGGCCATCGGGAAGCTCATCAAGAATGAGAAGGCCGCCGAGAAGCTCGTCGTCATCTACGATGATTTCCAGTTGCCGCTAGGCCGCATGAAGATATCTTTCAATAAGAGCGCCGGCGGCCATCGCGGCCTCGATTCGGTCATCAAGGCCGTGAAGACCGAAGCCTTCACGCGCATCCGGATCGGCACGGCTCCCGCGAATTCGAAAGGCGAAGCCAAAGTGCCGCACGGCGACGAAAAGATCAATAAGTTCATACTGGGTAAGTTCAAGCCGGATGAATTAAAAACCATCAAGAAAGTCGCCAAGAGAGCCGCCGAAGCCGTCGAAATGATCGTCAAAGAGGGCAGGGAAAAGGCTATGAGCGTGTTCAATCAAGCGTAGTCTGATAAGAAAACAAACACATACCTAAAAGAACATTCCCAGCGGGAGCCCACTGGGAATGTTTTTCTTCAGCTAGAACTCTCGCTTAAGTGGGGTTCTTTTAGGTATGTGTTTGTTTCCTAGCTCTTCTCCCCAGCGTACGCCAGGGCCATCTTCTGCTCTTTCGGGTCGAAAAGGGCGATCTTGAAGGGATAGGTCTTGCCGAGCTCCAGGACCTTTCGGAGCTTCTCTTCGGAGCCGAATTCGGAGACGTGCACCAGGCCGGCCACGCCCTCCTCGATCGAGGCCAGGGCGCCGTGCTTGTTGAACTTGATGATCACGCCGGAGACAGGCATGTCCTTCTTGTACTTCTTGCCGGCCTCGATCCAGGGATTGGGCCGGAGCTGCTTGATGGAGAGGGACACCTTGCCGTCCTTGATCTCGATGATCTTGGCCTTGATCTTCTGACCGGTCTTGACGAAGTTGCGCGGATCGTCCACCAGACCCCAGTCGATCTCCGAGATGTGGACCAGGCCCTCGAGGCCCTCTTCCAGCTTGACGAAGACGCCGAAATCGACCGCGCCCGTGACCACGCCCTCGACTTCGTCGCCGATCTCGTATTTGCTGACGATCTTCTCCTTCTCTTTGTGCTCCAGGCCCTTCTCGGAGAAGATGAGCTTGCCTTCCTTCGGGTCGGCGGTGATGATCGAGACCTGGAGGCGCTCCCCGACCAGTTTCCGGAGCTCTTCCAGGATTTTATCCTTGTCGCCGTCGGAGACCCGCGGATAATGGTCGGTCTTCAGCTGGGAAGCCGGCAGGAAGCCGACGATGCCCTGCCATTCCATGAGCAGGCCGCCCTTGTTCGCTTCTTTGACGAGGAGGTCGAGGACGCGCTTCTCCTTGATGGCCGCTTCGGCCTCGCTCCAGATCAGGGCTTGCCTGGCCTCTTTCAAGGACAGCTCGTAATAGCCGTCTTTGTGGGCGTCATCGACGATCTTGGCGGCCACGACGTCGCCGACATTCACCTTCTTGATGACGTCGCGGGCCACGATGTATTCGCGGCCGTATATGATGCCGGTGCCGAAAGGCGCGAGGTCCACGTAGACCGAGGCCTTGTCCACCGCGATGACCGGCCCCTCGACGAGGTCGCCCACTTGAGGCGGATTCTTCATGGCCGTGATGAAAGGCGCCATGGCGCTGGCTTTTTGGGCGTCGGAGAGCTCAAGCTCGCCGTTCTTCTTGCCGATCGTTCCGGCGGCCTTCCCGGCCTTCTTCTCGGCCTTTTTATTCGTTTGTTCTCCGGCTGTCTCTTCGGGATGCTTCCCGGTCTGTTTCTTCGGGACCAGGCCTTCCGTGTCGGGACCCGGGCTCTTGGTCCCGGTCAAAGTCTCTTTTAATCTTTTGAACATGACTGGCCTCCGCGCCCCGCTTTTTAGTCTGTTAATGCTCGGCCAAGGGACGGCCCCGGAGCCGGAAGATTGCGGGATGACGCGGACTTGTTAATCTCACGCTTGGAACTGACTAAAAACGGCCCATGCCGCAGGTTGGTAATATAGCACGCGGTGTGATAAATTACCAGCCAAGAGCATGATCATCACTTACCTCGGCGGCGAATTCATGAAGGTCCAATTCGGCGAGATCACGCTGGCCTTCAATCCGATCTCCAAAGACTCGAAGCTCCCGACGTCCAAGTTCGGCGCGGACATCGTCCTCTCGAGCTTGAATCACCCGGACATGAACGGCATCGACCAGGTCTCGTTCGGGGACAAGAAGGCCTTCGCCGTGACCGGTCCAGGCGAGTACGAGATAAGGGGAGTGTTCATCAAAGGCCTACCGTCCGAGTCAGGATATGACGGCGAGAAGCGCGTCAATACCGTCTACACGGTGGCGCTCGAAGGCATGAACATCTGCTATCTCGGCGCTGTCGATCAATCGGAGTTGCCGAAGGAGACCGACGAAGCCATCGACGAGGTGGATATCCTATTCGTGCCGATCGGAGGCGGCGGCGTCTTGGACCCGGCCCGGGCTTACAAGCTGGCGGTCTCGATCGGGCCGAAGGTCATGATCCCCATGCATTACGGGGATCTGGGTGGCAGGGATTCACTCAAGGCTTTCCTCAAGGAAGCCGGCGAGAGCCCCAAGCCCGAGACCAGGCTGACCCTCAAAAAGAAAGACCTGGAAGGGAAGGAGGCCGAGGTGGTCGTATTGCAGAAAGAATGAGAGCTGGCCCTTGCATATATATCATTTGAGTGGTATGCTCCAGAATATCTACCATGAATCTCCAAGCCTATCTGGAAGAGCTGCGCGCAAGGCCCGAGCATGAGCGCCGGAAGATCGCCCTTTGGTGGTCGGCCGGCCTGACGGCGGTCATATTCCTTTTCTGGATATCTTCGATGACCATAACCCAGATCTCGGCCAGACAGGCAGTCTCCGCCGCCATCCAAAAGACCAGTTCGCCGGCGCAGTCGCTGGTAGCCGGCGTCGGTGCCTTCACCGGCGACGTCTGGAACATGATCGTCGGACCGAAGAAGATAACCTATTCGACTGTCGAAGTCCTGCCGGGCAGCAGGTGATTTTTCCCTCAAATTCGGCCTCAGAAACGGTTGCGGAAAAGGCCGATTTTTGCTATACTATAAGGACGAATGGCGAAGAGATCCGACCATAACGAGCCCCAAAACAAGCCGGTTCCAGCCGGCATTGTCGCTCGCAACATCTCGACCGAGATGCGCGAGTCTTTTCTCGACTACGCCATGTCGGTCATCACCGACCGCGCCCTGCCCGACGTCCGCGACGGCCTGAAGCCGGTCCATCGCCGCATCCTGTATGCCATGCACGAGAAGGGCCTCACATTCCAGGCCAAATTCCGCAAGTCGGCTGTCCCTGTCTCCGATACCATGGGCAATTACCACCCGCACGGCGATGCTGCCATATATGAATCCCTGGTCAAGATGGCCCAGGATTTCACCATGCGTTATCCCTTGATCCAGGGCCAGGGCAATTTCGGCACGGTAGACGGCGACCCGGCCGCGGCTATGCGCTACACCGAGGCTCGCATGTCGCGCCTGTCTTCCGAATTACTGCGCGACATAGACAAGGATACCGTCGAATTCAGACCGAACTACGACGGTACCAAGAAGGAGCCGTCGGTCCTGCCGACTTCGGTGCCGAACCTCTTATTGAACGGTACCTTAGGCATCGCCGTCGGCATGGCCACCAACATCGCTCCGCACAATTTACGCGAGGTCGTGGATGCCACTGTCCACCTGGTGGACAATAAGGATGCCGCTACTGAGGATCTACTCCAATTCATCAAAGGCCCCGATTTTCCTTTGGGCGCCGTCATCTATGGCGAGAAAGACATCCATCATGCCTATGCCACTGGCCGCGGCGGCATGATGGTGCGCGGCGAGGCCGAGATCACCGAAGACAAGAAAGGCCAGTATCAGATCGTCATCACTTCGATCCCGTTCCGGGTGAACAAGAGCGAGCTCATCATGAAGATCGCCGACCTGGTGCACGGGAAGGTGATCGAAGGCGTCAAAAGCCTGCGCGACGAGTCTGACAAGGAGATGCGCATCGTGATCGACCTGAAACAGGGCTCATATCCGGAGAAGGTCCTGAATCTTCTCTACAAGCACACCCAGCTCGAAGAGACTTTCCATATGAACACTGTGGCCCTGGTCGGCGGCGTGCCGCAGACCCTGGGTCTCAAATCCATCCTCCAGGAATTCATCGCCCACAGGATCGAGGTCATCCGCCGCCGCACCAAGTTCGATCTCGCCACGGCGGAAGCGCGCGAGCACATCCTAGTCGGCCTGAAGAAGGCTCTCGACCATATCGATGAGATCATAAAATTGATCCGCGCCGCCAAGGACGCGACCGAAGCCCACGCCGGGCTCGTGAAGAAGTTCAAATTCAGCGATTTGCAAGCCACGGCCATCCTGGAGATGAAGCTCGTCAAGCTCGCCGGCTTGGAGCGCAAGAAGGTCCTCGACGAGCTCAAGGAAGTCCAAACGCTGATCGAAGACCTGAAGAGCATCCTCGGCAGCGAAAAACGAGTTCGCACGATCATCAAAACAGAGCTTGCCGAGATAAGAGGGAAGTACGGAGACGACCGCCGGACCAAGATAGTGAAGCACGGCGTCAAAGAGTTCAACCCCGAAGACCTGATCGCCGACGAGGAATCGGTGCTGGTCCTTACGAAAGGCGGCTATATCAAGCGCACCGACCCTGGCGAATATCGCAAACAGAGGCGCGGCGGCGTCGGGGTGGTTGATCTCGACACCAAGGAGGAGGACTTCATCTCGCATCTCATCTTCGCTACCACCCACAACGACTTGCTCTTCTTCACGGACAAAGGCAAGGCCTACCAGATCAAGATGTACGAGATCCCGGAAGGCAAGCGGGCGACCAAGGGCAAGTCGATCATGAATTTCCTGTCGCTCGCGGACGGTGAGCGCGTGACCTCCATCCTGCCCATGCCCAAGAACAAGAAAGAAGCCGAGGGACTATCTCTCATGATGGTGACCAAGAACGGCACCGGCAAGAAGACCGCCGCAGAGCATTTCAAGGACGTCCGCCGCTCGGGGCTCATCGCCATCACTCTCGACAAGGGCGACGAATTGATATCGGCCTCTTTCGTCTCCAAGCCTGACGAGGTCGTGATAGCGACCAAAGAAGGCCAATCCATCCATTTCAAAGAAAGCGACGTGCGCCAAATGGGCCGCAATGCCGCCGGCGTGCGCGTCGTCCGCCTGGGGAAGAGCGACCGCGTCATCTCGGCAGACATCGTCGGGAAAGAAGCCAAGAACCCGTGCCTTTTCGTCATGGGGGCGAACGGCTACGGCAAGAAGACCAAGCTCTCTGAATACAAGGTCCAGAATCGCGGCGGCTCCGGCATTCTGACCATGAACGTGACGGGGAAGACCGGCTCTCTGATGGCCGCCAAGGTCGTGACCGATCTCGACCAGGAAATCGTGGCCATGTCCAAGAAGTCCCAAGTCATCCGCGTCGATCTAAAGGAGATACCCACTCTCTCTCGCGCCACCCAGGGTGTCCGGGTCATGAAGCTCCGCGAGGGCGATTCGCTGGCGAGCTTGATTTGCATATAAACGTTAGGCCGCGAGGGTGATTCAGTCCGAGTCCAAACCAGCCAGCTAGCACATGAATGCAGATGCGCTTAAAGGAGTAACCATTAAAGATGCCGGAGTGAAAGGCCGCGGAATCTTTGCTCTGCGAGATTTCAAGAAAGGAGAGCTGGTGTTAGGTTGGAATAAAGAAAATAGATTTCTTTCTGAAGAGGAAATTTCAGATCTGCCAGAGGGAGAAAAAAAGTATGTTGCCTTGTGCAACGGGAAATATCTTCTAATCTCAGAACCAGAACGTTACATGAATCATTCTTGTGATCCTAATACTATAAATGAAAACGGTCTTGACTACGCTCTTAGAGATATCAAGAAAGGCGAGGAGATTACAGGAGATTATGATCGGGGAGGTTCATTGTTAGGATTTGAATGTAAATGCGACAGTAAAAATTGCAGAAAGGTAGTTCGTCCCAGGAAGCTTAATTGAGTTGTTTCAGGTCAATTATAGTTCCGACATCGTACCACGCAGCCAGCCAATAAAATGAACAATTATATCTTTGGTTATGGAAGTCTCGTGAACAAAGAAAGTCGCGGACTTACCGGTAAATCAGCACTGATCGGCCCAGTACGAGTGCGCGGAATAAGACGCGGGTGGAATGTCCAAGTCACTGATAAAACAGTACTTGGCGCCACATAAGAGCCGGGCGCTATTTGTAATGGAGTAATCGTGTCTGTGCCAGAGCAGGAATTAGCAAGGTACGATGAAAGGGAGATCCCATCGAAATATAAAAGAATTGAATTACCAGTGGCGAATGTAAATCTTCTCAATAATAAAAGTTCGAGTGGAACCTTCTGGACATATGTCGCGATTGATCCAAAAGATCCTGACGCTGAACATCCCATCCCTCAGTCATATATAGATGTAGTACTCACCGGTTTTTTGGATTTTGGGACTGACTTTGCAAAAGAGTTCGTCGATTCTACGGAGGGATGGAAATATATTGTGAATGATCGAGATAACCCACTGTACTCGAGAGCATTAAAGAATGTTGAACGTAGAGCTGAAATTGACACCCTCCTTTCCAAGGCAAGTCTAGTCTCCTAGCAAGGTTCCAACATCGTACCACGCAGCCAGCCGATTGAAGCACAGCATTTTTGTCCCCACCGGCCGAGACAGGCCGGCCCTTCAAACGTGGTAAAATGATATGGTCATGTTTTCGGATCCAGCCGCGAATCTGGCGAAATTAGGCCTTGCGGACGGCATGAAAGTCGTCGATCTGGGGGCCGGCTCCGGCTTCTATTCCATGGAGGCGGCCAAGATGGTCGGCGCGACCGGCCGGGTCTACGCCGTGGACGTTCAGAAAGAGCTCCTCGAGCGCCTGCGGGGGGTTGCGGCCTCGCACGGCATCCGCAACATCGAAGTCATCTGGGGCAACGCCGAGAAGATCGGCGGGCTCAGATTGAGGGATGGTCTGGCGGACCGGGTCATCGCCTCGAACATCCTCTTTCAGATAGCCAAGCCGGACGATTTCGTCTTGGAGATAAAGCGCGCTCTGAAGCCCGGCGGCAAGGTCCTCCTCATCGACTGGAGCGGGGCCAGCGCCTTGAGCCCCAAGACCATCGTGCCGGCTCAAAAGGCCCAGACGCTTTTCGAGAAGAACGGCTTCGGGCTCGAACAGTCTTTCGGAGCGGGAGACCACCATTACGGGCTCGTATTTGTCAGGAATTGACCGATGAAAACCTCGAAATTCCAACTCATCATATTCATAGTCTTCATCCTCTTCATCGCGGCCGGGGTGGCGGCCTTCGCCACCTACAAAGGTTCCAGCTCCGGTAGCCAGCTGCCGACGATCACCGTCTGGGGCACGTTCCCGAAGGACGTCTTCGACCAGTATGTCATCCAAGTGGGCAACTCTCTATCCTCGCCGATCTCGGTCAAATACGTCCAGGAATCGCCGGACGCCTTCCTGCAGGATTTCATCTCGGCCCTGGCGCGGGGGGCCGGCCCGGATGCCGTCCTCATACCGGCCGACATGATCCTGCCGGCCGAAGACAAGCTCGTGCCCATCCCGTACTCGGCCCTGCCGCAGGCTTCGTTCAAGAGCGCCTACATCGACGAGAGCTTCGTCTATCTCGGTTCAAACGGCGTCATGGCCGTGCCGTTCGCCGTCGACCCGATAGTCATGTACTGGGATCGCGACATGTTCGACGCCGCCGGCATCGCCTCGCCGCCCAAGTACTGGGACGATTTCGCGAACGCCATCAAGAAGATCACCGTTAAGAACGAGAATGGCACGGTGACGAGGAGCGCCGTGGCCATGGGTGATTTCACCAACGTGGTGAACGCCCGTGAGCTCCTCGGCTCGCTCTTCCTCCAGCTCGGCAATCCCATCACGGTCCAGGCGTCGGACGGCAGCGTCTCGAGCGCCCTTAAGACCTCCGCCAAGGCCGATCCGACCCCGGCTCTGCAATTCTTCGCCGGCTTCGTCGATCCGACGAGCGATTATTACTCGTGGAATCGGAGCTGGCCGGATTCCAAGACGGCTTTCCTGGCCGGCAGTCTGGCCACTTATTTCGGCTTCGCTTCTGAGCTCGCGGACATCCGGTCCAAGAATCCCAATCTGAATTTCGACGTGACAGCCCTGCCCGAGGCCCGTTCAGGCGGCACGACGGCGGTCTACGGCAAGCTCTACGGCTTCTCCTTGGTCAAGGCCTCGCCCAACAATAATGCCGCATACGAGATCATCTCGACCTTGACGATGCCGCAATATCTGGTCAAGGTCTCCGACGCCATGTATCTGCCGTCGGTCTCTCGCGACGTGATCGCCAGCGGCTCGACCGATCAATACATCACCATTTTCAACCAAGCGGCGCTCATCTCGAGGACCTGGCTCGACGCCGACCCGGCGAAGTCCGGCCAGATCTTCGGCTCCATGGTCCAAGCCGTCGTCTCCGGCCAGAGATCGGCCAGTCAGGCGGTCTCGGACGCGGGGAACCAGTATGACGCCGTGCTGCGGCAAGCCACCGGACAATAACGCCTAAAATCATGAAACACGCTCTCTTCATCGCATCGCTTCTCGTCCTTCTCGGTCCGTTCGCCGCGCCGACCGTCCTGGCCCAGGTGCCGGAAGCCAACATAAACAACGCCAGCTTCCGTCTCGTCATCTGCGATGGACCGGCTCTGCCGGCGAACGTCCCGCCGCCGACAACTGACTACGTCCCTTGTGACTTCCAGCATCTCATGATAGAGGCCCAATACCTGATCAACGTCATGATAATCCTCGGCACACTCGGAGCCTTGATAGGCTTCGCTTACGCCGGCTATCTCTACATAACCGGCACCCAGCCGAATCTGGCCAAGGCCAAGGGCATATTTCCAAAGGTCTTCTGGGGGTTTATACTGATGCTGACCGCCTGGTTCATCGTCTATCAGATCCTCTCTTGGCTGACCGGGAACGCCGCGACGTATCTCGGCGGCTCGTAATCACATGAAGAACATCCCGATGAAGAATCTCATTTATACCTTGGCTCTGGCCGTTTTGCTCGTCGGGGCTGCTCAATCCGCGAACGCCGATATCCAATCGGGGAACCCGAGCGGCACCTTCTCCCTTCAAAACCCTCTGCAATTCACGACCGTCGGCGACCTCATCAACGGCTTCCTGCAGATATTCTCATATGTGGCCGTCCTGTTCGCCGTCCTGATGCTAGTCTGGGTCGGCCTGCAATTCGTCCTGGCCAGGGGCAACCCCGAACGCATGAAAGTGCTGAAAAACTGGCTCCTGTGGATCGTCATCGGGGCGGCCATCGTGATCGGCGCCAGGATCATCGTCTCGGTCGTCATAAACACCCTAGGCTCGACAGGCGCGGTCAACCAGAATATCCTGAATAGCGCCAATAACGCCCTCAATAAGCCGTGAGACCTCTTGGCCGATTAACAGCCGTTTAAAAACATAACCATGAAGAAAAAGCTCATCGTGTTTGCCTCCGTCCTCCCGTTCATCTTGCCGACCGTGGTTCAAGCTCAAACCCCCGTCGCTCTCAATTGTGATCCGAAGACATTATGCTATGTCGTGAGCCAGGTCATCGCGTACCTGAACCTGGCCTTGAGCTTGCTGATGGCGGTGGCCATCGTCATGTTCGTGTGGTACGTGATCAAGTATTACATCAGGCCCAACGAGGAGCGCAAACAAGCCGGACTATACGTCATGTACAGCATCATCGGCTTTTTCGTCATCCTGTCCATCTGGGGCATCATCAACATCCTCGGCAGCACCTTCGGTCTGGGGAACGCCGGCAACCAGCAAAAGAGCTGGAGCAGCTTCGTCAATCTCTTCCCGCAGCAATGAAATATTATGATCGACCATAACCGATACACACTATCATGATGCAAGTCACGGACGTCAATTCACTGTTCTACAAGCTGAATGGGATCGGCAACGCCGTGACCATTCTGCTCGTCTCGCTCGCGGTCATCTGGATAGTCGTCTCCGTCGTGCGTTTCATCATGGCGAGCGGGGAGAACCGGGCCGTTCACCGGGCTTCCGTCCTTTGGGGCATCGTCGGTCTAGCCGTCATCCTGTCCATCTGGGGCATCATCAACATCTTCGGGCGCACTTTTGGACTGGGAAATGCCCAGAATCAATGGCGATCTTCGAGGGACGCGAACAGCCTGATCATGACGCCTCCGGTATCGCCATTCCAGTAATCCACAGCCAGCGCTTCTTTTTAGAGGCGATATCGGCTATAATCCGGATGGCTACAAGTGATTTTAACAGTCGTCATTAACCAATCATCCATCAGCATTATCATGAAAAAGCTCATAGCATCGCTCGCGGTCCTGACCCCGTCGGTCGCCTTCGCCGCCCAGCCGATCACTGACGTCAACTCGCTGACCCAGAAGCTGACCGGCATCGGCAATACCGTGATCGGCATCCTGATCTCGCTCGCGGTCATCTGGATCATCTGGAACGTCGTCTCTTTCATCATCCACGCCGACAATCCGGAGAAGCGCGGCGAGAGCGGCAAGGCCATCCTTTGGGGCGTCGTCGGCCTGTTCGTCATCCTGTCCATCTGGGGCCTGGTCAACATCCTGACCGGCACGTTCAGCACCAATACCCAGGCGCCGGTCCAGAACTACCCGGTCAATCCCAATCCGCCGATAGTCCAGTGACCGAATAGCCAGCGTGGCTTCCCCGTTCTTCAAGGCCATAAACCCGATCATCACCAACGTGGTCAATCCGCTGGTGTGGCTGGCTTTCGCCGTGGCCTTCGTCGTCTTCGCCTACGGGGTCGTCCAGATGATCACTCACGAAACGGACGCGGAGGCCCACAAGCGGGGAAGATGGAGCATCTTGAGCGGCATAATCGGCATGTTCATCATGTTCTCGGCCTGGGGCATCATCAATATCGTCGCCAACACGGTCAAGTCGCTTTGAGCCCAGGCAAGCGAAAACCTGGGAAATAAAAAAAGGGCCGCAGGAGAGTTCGTCTCCGCGGCCCTTGGACGTCAAGCGCCGTCCTCAGGTGTCATCCTTCTTGAAGGTGCAAGTGACCTCGGCGTATCCGGTTTTTTCCCGGTTGAGCCGATATCCCTTTTTCCAGATCCCCTTGCCGCGATCCTGATAAGGCCGGGGCAGGATGTATTCGGTCGGAGGGAGCGATCTGTCCGTTCCCCTGTATACCCGAAGGTCGACGGGAGCCGAACCCCAATCGTCGGTCATCGTCCAGCCGTCCTTGATCTCGACGTATACCCAAGGGTGATCCGGCATCTCCCTCACCCAGAAGGTCTTGGTATAGGAGGTCCGGCCCCGGCTGCCGTCGTCTCCGGCCCTTGGGCCGGATCCGTGCAGCGTCGGTGGGTTGGCCAAGAAGTACAGAACGATGAGCGACCCGAAGCCTATCAATACAGTCAGCCATTTGCGCTTCTTGTTCATGATTTGCCTCCTTTATTGCCCCCTTGGGCCATGTTCACGATGGTGTCGCGAAGGACGATTCCGCTGACCGGGTGTTCGCCCTTGCTCTCGATCTGCAGACGGTTGACGTGCTCGTCCCTGACGAGGCGCGCTTCGACCGCGGCATTCCAGGCAGCCTGCTCGTCGAGGCCGAGCTCCGTCATGAAGAGCTTTGCCGTGGCGATATCGCCCTTGGATTCCGTCGCTCGCGCGTCGGTCTCGTAGACGATGCTGACGGCGTCGGTCATGCTCTGGTTTATCTTTTCGGGGATGGTGGCTTCGATCTGCACGCCCTGGCATTCGACCCCGAATGATCTTTCCTCGAGCACTCCCTTATGGTCGCCGTCGCCCTTCAGATGCTTCTCGAGCTCTCTCGAGATCAAGTCGCCGTGCTGGACCAGCTCGATGAAGTTCAGGCCGGCTTTATGGTCCGCGCCTTCCATGGTCTTGACCAGCCTTTGGACCTCGCGGTAGGGGATGCCCCCCATGAGTTCCTTGATCTTGTCCAGATCGCGGCCGCTCTGAATGTATGAATTCAGATGTTCCTTGTCAGGCCGGGCGGGGATATGGACTCTCACCGGCACCGCCACCGACCGTTGGTTGCCCCTGTCGTCGACCGTGTCCTCCACGGTCAGGATTATCATGTTGAAGACCCATTCCTTGCTCGTCATGTCGATGGGCTTGACGCCGATGAAGAACGGGAAGTAATCCGCCAGGATGACCTTGCCGCGCAGGGCTATGGTCTTCCTGGTGTCTTCCTTCGGAGTCTTCCGGCCGGTCTTCACGGCTCTGCCCCAGCAGGTGAGCATGCCGAGCTCCAACGGATCGGGGGAGAGATTGGTCCAGCCCAAGGCGATGGCGACGAACCCCAGGCCGCCCACCACGATCCCCGCCCGCGAGTGCAGGACGACGATCATGAAGATGCCGGCCGAGATCAGGGATCCGATCCACGACAATATCCCTAACATTATCAGCAGCTTTTTCATAAATCCTTTCAGTTGCGAACCGCCCCCGCAAGCAGGGAAGCTCTGGTTTCTGGTTAAATTGTCAACGTGCGTCCGAGCGGGCGCACAACAATTCCGCTGCCTGAAATGGTATCATTTTTTGACTGCAATGTCAAGCTAGCCGAGGCCTTCGCTCGGGTGTTATACTTCCGCCATTATTTGACCGGCAGAATCATCCCAAAAACGAACATGGACCAGCGCTCCGAGCAGCCGTCGAAATATTCCGTGCCGATCGCCATCATCATCGGTTCGTTCGTCATAGCCGGCGCCATCATGCTCTCAGGAGGGAAATACTCGACCGCGCCGACGGCCGCACCGAACAACGCTGTCCAACAAAGAGTCCAGCCGCCGGTGGATTCTTCCAAGGTCAACGCCCAGGGCGAGCCGTTCATAGGAGAGAAGAGCGCCCCGGTCATCATAGCCTACTGGTACGATTATCAGTGCCCGTTCTGCAAGCAGAATGAAGAGACATCCATGACCGAGCTCCTCAAGGATTACGTGGATACGGGCAAGGCCAGGATCATCTTCAAGGATTTCCAGTTCCTCGGTCCGGACTCACAGACTCTGGGCAAGGTCTCGCGCGCCGTCTGGGAAGCGGCCCCGGATAAGTTCTATGCCTGGCACAAGGCCATCTTCGATAACCAAGGACAGGAGGGAAGCGGCTGGGCTACCCAAGCGAAGATCCAGTCGATCACAGTCTCGGTCCTGGGACAGGCCGACGCGGCCAAGGCTCTGGCCTTGGCGGATCAGAACGCTGCGACGTATCAGAAAGAGATGGATGCCGACAAGACCGAGGCCGCGAGCTTCGGCGTGAACGGCACGCCGGCCATGGTGATAGGGAAGCTCCTGGTCACGGGAGCGGCGCCGTATGCGGAGATAAAGTCCGACATCGAGACGACGCTCGCGGGGAAATAAAAAGGGCCCGGCCTAAGCGGGGCCCTGATGAGAGGTGAGCGGAAGAGAAAGCTGTTTGCCTTCAGACTTGCCGCTGATCGTGCCGGAGCGAAGGTAACGAGCGACCATCCTCCTCATGTCTTCTCCGAATCGGTTCTGATACCCTTCATTCGTCTTATCGAAAGCGGCATTGAATGGCTTGCCGCACCTCATCCACTGAGCCACCACTCCGCTCAGCCGACGGACCCTGACCTCCAAAGGGTCTCCGTCGTCGATCCTTACGTAGTCGATTCTTGCGTATGAAGTAGTCATGGTACCTCCTTTGTCTGCGATTGTATCATATTTAAAACTTAAAGTCAAATAAATAAAACCCCCGCAGGAACCTGGTTCCTGCGGGGTATTCGATCCGTGGCCTGGGTAGGCCTCGGATCATCTGTGGCCTCGATCGGTCCCGCGACCGTGAGGCGCCTGGCCGGTGTCAGGTCTTCGGCCGATATGGCTTGGCGGCTGGCCGCCGCGATTGCCGTGGAATCCGTTCGGCGCGCCGTTGCCGCGCCGGACGTAGTGGTTGGACAGACGCCATACGTGGCCCCAGCCGTCCCACCACCAGCCGTATTCGACATATCCGTACGGATCTTCGTAGTAATAGACCTCCCGGTCTTGTTGCGGATATGACTCCACGTACCATACCGCTTCCGGCGCTTGTGCCGGAGGGTTTTCGGCGCTCGGGACCTTGGGCGACTCGTCGACGATCGTCACGTTCGTAGTCACTTTCGTCACGGAGGAGGAGGCCTCGGTCTTGGCTGCCGGCTCTTTGTCTCCCCATGTCTTCTTTTCAAGTCCCTGCTTCGACTGGTTCAGCGCGTCGACGAGCGCCGCCTGACTGGCTTTGTAAGCAGTCTGGATGGAGTTGAGCGTCTCCACGTAAGCCGCCTTGGCGTTATCCGCGTCGGCAGCTGCCGATCGTTTGGCGGTCCAGACCTCCAGGCTCTGTTGGACAGGTTGGAACAGCGCTGGCATCTTCGAGGCCATGAAGACGAAGCCGTAGAGCAGCAGGCCGACTCCGCCGGCGAGGGCGATACGATGCAAGATGCCTTCGTATGTCATATTGTCCTTGAATAGGCTCCGGGTCTTATTGGCCTCCGGTCTGCCTTCAGGCTCGACCGGAGCAGGCCCCGGAACCACTGCCGCTCCCGCCGCGGCCGGCGTTGCCGCCGGCACTGCCGGTGCCGGAACGGGGGCCGTTGCTTGCGAGGCTTCCTCGAGCAAAGTCACCCTGCGATTGAGGAACGACCATCTCCAGAAAAGGCTTTTGCAGTCCCTTCCGAGCCTGGTGATCTTGACACTGAGCCGGATCAGCCCTCTGGAAAGACTGCCGTCCCTCAGCTTGGACAAGCGCTGGAGGCTTCCCACCTTCCTGAAAAGGTCGCGTAGCGAGATTTTCTTGGGCGACGTCTGCATGACGCCCCTCCTTTCTTGGTTGTGGCCTCCGTTCGGACGGTGGCCATTATTGTTGAGTTTATTCGGTTATCAAAAGGTTGTCTGACAAAAGACAGCCGAACTATATTTGTCGGGATTATATATCAAGAAGATTGATAAGTCAAGGTGCCGGGGAGAGGACTCGAACCTCCATAGATTGCTCCACATGCTCCTAAGGCATGCGCGTCTACCAATTTCGCCACCCCGGCATTGACGAAGGACCCAACGCTCGGAACTGCCTTGTCCGCCCAGTTGGATTCGAACCAACGACCAATCGCTTAAGAGGCGAGTGCTCTACCAGCTGAGCTATGGGCGGGCGTCTCAAACGGGGAAAATATATCAGATTTTGGCGATATCGGCAATAAAAAAGCCTTGCGATCACCGATCGCAAGGCTTCGAACAAAATGCGCGTTCCCGTCAAAATGCCAGACGGGCCCGGACCTTCTTCAGCGTTTCCTGAATGGACATCCGGAGGCCCTTCGGGGGAGGGGATGGCTCCGGAGTGATGACCGGATACGCCTCATGGCTCCAATGCTTGAAGACGAATCCGATCCTTTTGAAGAACGCGACAACGTCGCCGAAATTCAAACGACGACTGCCGCGAAAAGAAATGACCTCGCCGTTTCTCGTGATCATGGTGAAGGTGCTAGGGGTTCTAGGTTGAAAGGTGCCAGGCCACACCTTACCAGCTTGAACGGAAACGCGCAATATGGCATACTATCCCGCATGGTGAACCGAATGCGCGCCACGCGCAGCCACCGCGGCAACAGACGCTCGCATCACGCCCTAGACCGGGCGCGTTTGTCGAAGTGTCAGAATTGCGGAGCGCCGCACAGGAGCCACGTTGTCTGCATGAATTGCGGATGGTACAAGGGCCGGAAAGTCCTTGATCTGGCCGCCAAGGCGGCAGCCAAGGCCAAGAAGGCCGTGCCTGCCGGCAAGCAGGCTGGGGCCGCGAAAAGCGCCGATTAGGTTCGCCAGACGCGCTGATTTTTGATCAATCCGATCGACCAGTGTTCCAGTCGATCGCGTCGACGAGGAATCAATCACTGCACATTAGCATGGCCAATCGACATCTCTCCCGTTCCGTCGTCCTGCAGTCCCTTTTTGAATGGGATTTCTGCGGTCAGAAGCCGAAGGCCGTCCCGGCCATCGTCGAGAGGAACGTCAAGGAATTCGCTCCCGGCCTCTCCGACATCTCTTTCGTCGGGGACCTCTTGAAAGGCGTCATCGGCAAGAGAAAGGAGATCGACGCCATCATCGAGAAGGCCGCTCCAGAATGGCCTCTAGACAAGATCTCTCCGGTGGACCGGAACGTCCTTCGATTAGGCCTCTACGAGCTCCTGTTCGCCGACCGCTCCGAAGTGCCGGCCAAGGTGGCCATCAACGAAGCCATCGAGCTCGGCAAGACTTTCGGCGGCGAGGCTTCCGGTCGTTTCGTGAACGGCGTCCTCGGGGCCGTCTACAAGGAGCTCGGCGAGCCGGGCAAGGACGCCACGCCGGCCAAAGACAAGAAGAAAAGGCCGGCCGAAGTGCCGTACGAGAAGATGCCGGTCCAGCATTTGGGCGGAGCGGTGGTCTACGCAAGGAGCGGCAAGGACATATATCTGGCCTTCGTCCACGACATCTTCGGACACTGGACCCTGTCGAAGGGCAAGATCGCCGAAGGCATAGATCCGGCCGAGGGCACGATAAGCAAGGTCAAGGAGGAGATTGGCCTTTCCGTCACGATCAAGGCCGACCTCGGCACGAACGAGTACATCGCCAACGACCCGGAGATCGGCAAGCTCAGGAAACAAGTGCATTATTATCTGGCCGAAGCGCCCTTCGGAGATCTCGCCCTGGCCAAGAAGCCGGGCCTCGACGACGCCAAGTGGTTCAAGCTCGCCGATATCCTCGAACTGAATTTCTACAACGACATCCTGCCGATCGTCACCAAGGCCATAACTATCCTGTCCCAGAAGGAAAAATGACATGAGCGCGAACTTCGAATCATTGGCGGAACATATCGGCGTCGATTTCGACGATATCTCGCTCCTTAGAGCCGCCTGCACCCACCGCTCTTACTTGAACGAGAACAAAGGCGCCGGCCTGGAGCACAATGAGCGCTTGGAATTCCTGGGCGACGCGGTCCTCGAGCTTGTCACGACAAGCTTCCTCTTCCGCAAATACCCGAAAAAATCGGAAGGGGAGCTGACCGCCTTCCGCTCGGCCATCGTCAATACGGTCTCTCTTACCAAGGTGGCGGAGCGCATCGGCCTGGACGGCTTCATCCTCTTGTCCAAAGGCGAGGCCAAAGACACCGGCCGGGCCCGTTCGGTCATCATCGCCAACGCCGTCGAAGCCGTTATCGGCGCCATATACATCGACAAAGGATACGACGCCGCGGCCAATTTCATCTCCGATCACGTCCTTTACGTCATCGACATCGAGAATATCGTCGAGAACAAGTCCTGGCTCGACGCCAAGAGCCATTTCCAGGAGGCGGCCCAAGAAAAAGCCGGGGCCACGCCGACCTACCGGACTCTGAAAGAGACCGGCCCTGACCACGACAAGCACTTCGTCTTGGGCGTGTTCCTCGGCGACGTCCAAATAGCGACGGGGAGCGGCGCTTCGAAGCAGGAAGCCGAGCAGATGGCGGCCAAGAAGGCGCTCGAGGTCAAGGGTTGGTAGCGGAACGGGAGAACATGCCTCTGAATGACATTCCCAGCGGGAGTTCGTCTGGGATATTTTCCTTTAGCCTTGGATCCGAATAAGTGGAGTCATTCGGGGGCATGTTCTCCCGTTCTGCGATACGCTATAATTCACTCGTGAACCTAAAATCCCTGGAATTGTCTGGCTTCAAGTCGTTCGCCAAGAAGGCGACGCTTCATTTTAGCTCGCCGATAACCGGCATCGTTGGGCCCAACGGCTCCGGCAAATCGAACGTGGCCGAAGCCTTCCAGTTCGTCCTGGGCGAGCAATCCATCAAGTCCCTGCGGGGCAAGCGCGGCGAAGACCTCATCTGGAACGGCGGCGGGAATGCCCCGGCCGGCACAGGCCGGGCCAACCGGGCCGGGGTCAAGCTCACCTTCGACAATTCGCGGCGGATGTTCCCGGCCGTGGACTTCGACGAGGTGGCCGTCGAGCGCGTCGTCCACCGCGATAACCTGAACGAATACATATTGAACGGCAGCCAGGTTCGCCTGAAAGACATCGTCGAGATCCTCTCCGGCGCCCACATCGGCGCGACGGGCCATCACATCATCTCCCAAGGCGAAGCCGACCGCATCCTGTCCGCCTCCATAAGAGAGCGGCGCGAGATGATCGAGGACGCCTTGGGCCTCAAGATCTACCAATGGAAGAAGCTCGAGAGCCTCCGAAAGCTCGAGCGGACCGACGAGAACATGAAGCAGGTCGAGTCGTTGCGCCGGGAGATCGCTCCTCACCTCAAGTTCCTTAAGAAGCAAGTCGAAAAGATCGAAAAGGCCGAATCGATGCGCTCAGAGCTCATCTCCCTGTACAAAGAATATTTTGGGAGGGAAGAGCGCCGCCTGAAGGCGGAAAGGGAGAGGCTGGAGCGCGGCTTGGCTGGGCCGAAGAAGGAACTGGCTGAGCTCGACCACGGCCTGGAGAAAGCCAAAGAAACCTTGACGGCTTCGAAGAACAAGGATCATAAGAGCGACGAGATAGTGGCTCTCGAAGGCAAGCTTGCCGGCATCCGCGCCGAGAAAGACGCAGTCACCCGAAAGCTGGGACGCCTCGAAGGCGAGATGAACGCCGACAAGAGAGCCATCGAGAAGGAGAAAGAGAGGCAGAAGAGGGACGAGTTCAAGACGGTCTATCTGAAGGATCTCGAGGAAGTCGTGGCCAAGATCGAATCCTTTGAGTCCATCACCGAAGCCGGCAGATTATTCTCTGAAACCATCGGCCTGCTTAAGGCATTTATCGCCAAGCACCGCGGCGCGCCGGATTCTTCCTTGGTCGGCGAGGCGGAAAGGGAGATCGAGGCGCTCTCCAAAGAAAGGTCTGGTCACGAAGAGAGGCTCGAAGCTCTCAGCGCTTCCGAATCGGAGGTTTCGGCCGAGTACGACAGCCTGAAGAAAGCCATCGAGAAAGAGAAAGACACCGACCGGGACGCCGAGAAAGACGTCTTCAGGATCATCGCCAGGCAGAACGAGGTACGGGCCGTCGTCTCGAGCCTTTCCACGGAGCTCGACGCCGTCGGACGCGACGAGGCGGCCATGAAACGCGAACTCGGCGAAGCCGGTTCGATAGCCGGGCGGCAAGCCCTGGATTACGCCGGCACGGCGGCGCCGGCCGGAGAAGCGAAGGAAGTCCAGGAAGAGAGGAAGAAGAGGATCGAGAAGCTCAAGATCCGCCTGGAGGACGCCGGCGGCGGCGATCTCGAGGTCATGAAGGAATACAAAGAAACCGAGGAGCGGGACGCCTTCCTCGGACGCGAGCTCGGAGATCTCGACAAGGCCGGCAAGGAATTGAGGCAGCTCGTCGCCGATCTCGAGACGCGGATAGATTCGGAATTCAAGAGCGGCGTATCGAAGATCAACGCCGAGTTCCAGAAGTTCTTCACGCTGATGTTCGGCGGAGGTAGGGCGGAGCTCTACGTCGTCAAGGAGCCGAAACGCCGCAAGAGGAGCGAGACGGAAGAGCTCGGGGAAGCCCTATCCAGCGGCGAGGAGGAACTGGGAAAAGGCGAGGATGAAGACGAAGAAGAAGGCCCTGAAGGCCTGGAGATAGACGTCAGCCTCCCCAGGAAGAAAGTGAAAGGCCTGATGATGCTCTCCGGCGGCGAACGGGCCCTGACCTCGATCGCCCTTCTCTTCGCCGTCTCCCAAGTCAATCCGCCGCCTTTTATCGTCCTCGACGAGACTGACGCGGCCCTCGACGAGGCCAACTCGAGGAAATACGGCGACATGATCAAGGACCTTTCCAAGCGCTCCCAGCTCATCTTGATCACCCACAATCGGGAGACGATGTCTCGGGCCGGCGTCCTCTACGGCGTCACTATGGGAAGCGATGGGGCGTCGAAGCTCCTTTCGATCGCCTTCGAAGAGGCGGTACGAGTGGCGAAGTAAGGAACGCTTCAAGAGCCGGAACGGCCTTTACATTTGGGCCGTTTCCTTTTAGACTGCAGATATATGGAGTCTCTCTCGAAACAGCAAATGATACTCCTTGCCCTCTTGGTGTCTTTCGTGACCTCTCTCGCCACGGGCATCACCACGGTCTCGCTCATGGACCAGTCGCCCAATATGACGAGGACCATCACCCAGGTCATACAGCAGACCGTTTCAGGGCTATCGACCGGCGGGGCATCTTCGACAGCCGCCGTGGCCATAGCCGTGAATGACGAAGTTGCTGACGCCACTGCCTCGATCGAGCCTTCCATCGTCCGCTTGCGCGACGGAGACAGCGGTCCGGTCGTGGGCTTGGGCCTCATCGTCTCCGGATCGGGGGCCATCATGTCCGACAAGGATCTGACCGATACCCTCAATTCGCCGGAGGCGGTCTTCCCGAACGGTACTTCCGTGCCGATCGCCGTGGCCCGCTTCCAGATAAACGGCGACGTGGCCTTCCTCGTCCCGACCAGGTCCATCTCGATCTCCATGAGGCCGATCGTCTTCGGCTCCGCGGCCCGTCTCGGCGCCTCGCTTTGGTCCTTGACCGGCACATCCACTTATACCTTGTCGCAAGGCATCGTGACCGAGCTCGTCCCGATCTCCGGATCCGAGCTTTCGTCGATACGCACCTCGATCGTCGCTCCCAAGATGCTTCCTGGCACGCCGCTCTTCGACGCCACGGGCGCAGTCATAGGCATGGCTACCACCGGTTCGCTTTCAGGCAGCCAAGGCGCTTCATTCTATCCGATCCAGGAAGTTAGGACCGCCGTGCCGAGATGAGCCGAAAAGGATATGTCTTGAAAGAACTCCACTTATTCGGCTTTTGTGCCTAAAGAAAGCGTCTCAACCTACTGATCCCGCTGGGAATGTTCTTTCAAGGCATATCCTTGTCGGCTCTTCATTCACGGCCGTCCCGCACCGCCGGATTTGATTCCGGCGTATTTTTGTAGTAATATATGGCCGAAATCGATGCCTCCTATCAATAAACTCACCACAAAGGCCAGGGAAGCCCTTAAAAAGGCCCACGAATTGGCCATAGAACGCGGCCAGAACCACGTCAACCCCGTGCACCTTTTATGCGCTCTCATCCTCCAGGAAGAGAGCATGGTGGCTTCGATCCTGGACAAGCTGGAAGTCGACACGCCGATGCTCTCGGACATCGTCCTGGAGCACATCGAGGCGCCCGAAGGCTCGAGCGTCCTGTCGCCGTCATATCAGATCTACCTCACCCCGGACCTGGCTCAGATCCTGGACAATTCGCTCCGAGTGGCCGGACTCTTGAAGGATGAGTTCATCTCCACCGAGCACCTCTTCCTGTCGATCTTCGACATCCCGTGCACGGCCCGTGACATCCTCGGCCGTTTCAAGATAGAGCGCGACGCCGTGACCAAGGTCATTGAAGAACTCAAGGCCAACCCGCCTTCCCGCGACACCGAGCCGAAGAAATTCCGCACTCTCTACAAATACGCCAGATCGCTCACTAGGCTTGCCCGCGAGAACAAGCTCGATCCGGTCATAGGCCGCGATAACGAGATCATGCGCATCATCCAAATCCTGTCGCGCCGGACCAAGAACAACCCGATCCTGATCGGCGAGGCCGGCGTGGGCAAGACCGCCATCGTGGAAGGCTTGGCTCTTCGCATGTCCCAAGGCGACGTGCCGGAATCGATCAAAGACAAGGAGCTGGTATCGCTCGACCTCGGCCAATTGATCGCCGGCACCAAGTACCGCGGCGAATTCGAAGAACGCCTGAAGAACATCCTGAAGGAAGTCGAACGAGCCGAAGGCAAGATCATCCTCTTCGTCGACGAGATCCACACCCTGGTCGGCGCCGGCGCCTCCGAGGGTTCGATGGACGCCTCCAACATGCTGAAGCCGGCCCTCTCCCGGGGTGAACTCCGGGCCATCGGCGCCACCACCATAAAGGAATACCAGAAATACATCGAGCGCGACCCGGCCCTGACCCGCCGCTTCCAGCCAGTCTATGTCTCCGAGCCCTCCGTCGAAGATGCCATCTCCATCCTGCGCGGCCTCAAGGAGAAATACGAGATGTTCCACGGCGTACGGATCACCGACGACGCCATCGTGGCGGCCGTCAACCTGGCCAGCCGCTACATCACCGATCGCTTCCTGCCGGACAAAGTTGTCGACCTCGTGGATGAAGCCGCCTCCTCGCTCAGGATCTCGCTCGAGAACATGCCGCCCAAGCTGGAAGAGACCAGGAGGAAGATCATGCGGCTCGGGATAGAGCGCGAAGCCCTGAAGAAAGAGACGGAGAAAGCCGCCAGGATGCGCATGACGAAGATCGATCACGAAATAGCGGATCTCAAAGAATCGACTTCGGAGCTTGAGCTCAAATGGAAGAACGAGAAGGAGACCATCACCGACCTGAAGCGCATCAAGAGGGAACTAGAGGCCATGCGCATCGAGGCCGACATGGCCGAAGCCAGGTCCGACCTCTCGAAGGCCGCTGAATTGCGCTACGGACGCATCCCGGCTCTGGAAAAAGACCTCGAATCAAAGAATCGCCGCCTGAAGAAGCTGCAGTCCTCGAGGCGCATCCTGAAGGAAGAGATCACCGCCGAAGACATCGCCGGCGTGGTCTCTCGCTGGACCGGCATCCCGGTCTCGCGGATGCTGGAGTCCGAGGCCTCGAAGTTGACGCGCATGGAGATCGAATTGAAGAAGCGCATCGTGGGCCAGGACGAGGCCGTCACGAAGATATCCGACACGGTCAGGCGCTCCAGAGCCGGCATCGCCGACCCGGCCCGGCCGATCGGCTCGTTCATCTTCCTGGGCCCGACCGGCGTCGGCAAGACGGAGCTCACCAAGGCCCTGGCCGAATTCCTGTTCAACGACGAAAAGGCCCTGATCCGGGTGGACATGTCCGAATTCATGGAGAAGCACAGTGTCTCGAAGTTGATCGGCGCCCCTCCGGGCTACGTGGGCTACGACGAGGCCGGCAGCCTGACCGAGGCAGTCCGCCACCGTCCGTACGCGGTCATCCTCTTCGACGAGATAGAGAAAGCCCATCCGGAAGTCTTCAACATCCTCTTGCAGGTCCTCGACAACGGCCGGCTGACCGACTCCAAGGGCCGGGTGGTCAACTTCAGGAACACGGTCATCATCATGACCTCGAACATCGGCGCCCAACACATCGAGCGCATGGAGAAGCTCGGCTTCTCGAAGGACCAAGGCAACCGCGACCGCGACAATTACGCCGAGGCCAAGGAGAAGATCAACGCCGCCCTCAAGGATTATTTCCGTCCCGAATTCCTGAACCGCATAGACGACATCATCATCTTCGACATCCTGTCGCCGGAAGCGGTCAGGGAGATAGTCAGGATCCAAGTCGGGGAAGTGACGAAGCGCCTCGCCGAGAAGTCAGTCGAGCTCATCCTCTCGCCGGCCGCTCTGGATTATCTGGCCAAGGAGGGCTACAACCCGCAGTACGGCGCCCGGCCCTTGAAGCGCCTGATCCAATCGAGGATACTCACCCCGGTGGCGAACCTGCTTATCGGCCAGGAAGTGGCGAAGGGCGGTCAGGTCCTGGTCGGCGTGAAAGACGTCGCCGGCAAGGAGGGCGTCAAGGAATTCACTTTCGAAGTCAAGAAGAAGCACAAAGGCGAGAGCCCGATCATCGCGCGCGAAACGGCGGCAGAGAAACGCTAGATTGCGGATTCTCCGAAATCGTATTAAAATCAACGCGTTCCCTAAAAACGCGCAGGTGGCAGAGTGGTCAATTGCAATGGACTGTAAATCCATCGCCCTATGGGCTACGGGGGTTCAAATCCCTCCCTGCGCACAAATCTTTTGTGATATGGTAAAGAAAAAAGCCCGCGTCGATGGCGCGGGCTCACAAAACATTCACGGATAGCCCAGTTGCTGGAAAGCCGCGTAGAAAGCGGCTGCGTCTCTGGCTGATTTATCTGCCGCTTCTTGGGTGGCTGTCCATCGCCTGTCGATCCTGACGACATCTCCGACCTTGATAACTGCGCTTAGGGGAGCATAGGTTGACATTGAATGAAGGCGGACACTGACCTCATCTCCTGTGGGGAAAGAAGTCTTACCGTCCTTGTCGCAGTCGAGGTAACGGATCATGATAAAGCTGTTGCCCACTACATTATTGTCGACCGCTACCACCTTGCCGTAGGACACAGGATTCAGTTGACCACGAGATCCTTTGTATATCACTACGCCGGCTAAGACAGCCAAGACAACAACCCCGAGATAGAGGAATACAAGGGGAGGATATTCCTTGAAAAATAGAAATAGTTTTTTCATAGCTGAAGTTTGGTTGAAAGACGCGACAGAATTGTCTCGCCTTCGTTCCCAAACTCCAACTCATTTCAATGATCCTAACTACCTAACATTATATAGCATTTAATATCTATTTGTCAAGCTCTATTAATTCCATCGGAACGCTGTTTTAGTGACTTAAGTTCATTAAAAAGGTTCTAACTTCGTCCCACGCAGCGCACAAATCCTTCCAACAACAATCAGTAATACAAAAAGCCGCTCGGAATGGTACGAGCGGCCGATAACACATCATTGACGAGATTCGATCGTGACATTATCCGCCGTCCTCGACAAGTTCTTCCGGCTTGACCGGTTCTCCATATCTGGGAGCTTTCCAGTCTGGCTGACAGCTTGGACAATGCAGATGCCCAACTTGTATCACCTTGCCGCTCCCCGAAAGCGGAAATGGTCCATCGTGGAGTGAACGGCCTGTCTGGGTGCACAGAATGTCGACTCCCGTCTTTTTGCAAGTCCAACCATTGGGTCCGTGAACAGCGTGTTCCTGGAGCCATTTTGCATCTGTTGCGAGAATAGTCACGGCTTACCTTTCTATATTTGAATGACCACCGAGATAAGTATCCGGGACTGACATTACTACTTAAACCACTACTGTCAAGATAATGATTTAACGGCTCAGACTCATCAAAGAGGTTTCAACTTCATCCTACGCAGCGCACGATTCAATCGACCACGACCCGCTTGAGGTGTGCCGGGATCTTCACGGCGACTTCGTAAGTGATGGTGCCGCAGAGCTTGGCCACGGCCTTGATGGAATTGAGATCGACGACCTCGCGGCTGAAAACGACGGCTTGCATGCCTATCTTGGAGTCAGGGACCTTCGAGACGTCTATGGTGGCGATATTCATGCTGACCCGGCCGACGATGGGACAGAGGATGCGATCCGGACCGACCTGGATGAAGCCGCTCCCGGAAAGCCGGCGGTCGAGACCTTCGAAATAGCCGACGGGGATGGTGGCTATCGTCATGTCCTTGTCGGCCCTGAAGGTATTACCGTAGCCGACGGTCTCTCCGGCCGTGAGCTTCTTGACGCCGGTTATGATCGTCCTCATCTCCAATACTGGCCGGAGCTTCAGGCTTGAATACAGGGCGGAATTCTCGGACAAGCCGTATAGGCCGATGCCGAGCCGGATGACGTTGCCGTTTATGTCCTTGGAGAAGCGCGAGCCGTCGGTGGCGGCGGCGTGGAAGTATTTGAGGCGCGGAAATGAGGCCTTGAACTGATTGACTATCCGATTCCAGGCGCTTATCTGGCTCTCGGTGAATGATCCATCGGGGTTATCGGCGCTCGAGAAGTGGGTGCAGATCCCTTCCAGGACGATGCAAGGATTTGCTTTGATTACATCGATCGTTGTCGGGATCTCCTCGGGCAATATGCCTTGCCGGCGCATGCCCGTGTCGATCTTTAGATGGATAGGGATGTAATGCCGGGCGCCCATCAATCCCTCGAGAGTTTCCAAGCTGGTCACGGCGAAAGCCGTCTTCTTCAAGCTGGATTTTCTGATGGTCTCGGGCCTGGTGTAGCCGATGACGAGCAGGGGAGCCCTGAATCGGCGGGCCCGCAGAGCCACGGCTTCGAAATACGAATCGACGATGAAGAAAGGCATATCGTCTCGAGATTTGAGGACGCTGGCGACTTCGGCTAGGCCGTGGCCGTAGGCGTTGGACTTCAAGACAGAGGCGATGCCCGCGCCGGGCGCCAGTTTCTTGAATTCATCCAGATTTTCGAGCAGGCGGCTCTTCGATATCTCGACCGTGATGAGCGGCTCGTAGGGGAACCGGCGGCGCGAAAGCCAGGTCAGGAGTCTCATGTTTGCATTATGTCTTAGCCTGGGTTATATTACAACCTCACTCGAATCATCATGTCGCAGGACCAACTCATCCAATTGCGAAACAAGGAGACCGGCGAGGTCTATTGGACGCGCAAGAACAAGAAGAAGGTGGAGCGCAAGATCGAGCTCAAGAAATATTCGGCCAGGCTCCGTAAGCACGTCGTCTTCAAAGAATCCAAGAAATAATCGCAGGAAAGGAAGTGCTTCTGAAGAACTCCTCTTTACATCCCGCTTTAGGCTGAAGGCAAGGGTCATCGGACGTATCCCGCTGGGAATGTTCTTCAGAAGCACTTCCTTTCCTGCTATACTTCTCGTGTTCCTTAGATGGGCGATTAGTTAAGTGGCATAACTGCGGTCTCCAAAACCGCTGTCGGGGGTTCGATTCCCTCATCGCCCGCAATAAAAAGAGCGGACAGAAGTCCGCTCCATAGTGACGCTATCCGGCGTCAGAAACCGGTTCTTTGCGCGACGTCAGAGCGTTTAGACCCCGTCGCTCCAGGAATTCGCGGCCCTTGCCGACATGCGGGTTGACGGGAATCCCTTGTTTGCACAGAGGGCACTCGGATTCAGGCCAGTGGGCGGAACTCAACTTGACGTTCGCCAGCGAGACCAGCTCCGGCACGTCGCCAATGTCTGCGGCCGTGATACCGCCGGAATTCACCAGAGCCGCGGCGCCGATGACATGGCCGCCCCTCCGTCTCACGGCTTCGACGACCGTTCTGACGATATTGCGGCCGTCGGACAGGATATCCTCGACCACCAACACCTGCTTATTCCGGATCAACTTGTCATAATCGAGCCCGGGAATGAACAGATCTTGATCGATTTTTTCGGTGTGCATGGCTAAAACCTGGTGCTTCGTAAGCTCGCTCAAGTGGAATGCTGTCCACTGCGCGAGGATAGAGCCGTCGGTGCCATGGCCGATGACTACCCAGACGTTATCGCCCATGAACTTCTTGGCGATCTCCATGCACAGGCTGGAGGTTTGGATGGGGTGCGAGTATATCGCATCCCTGTTAACGTAAGAGTTTTCATGCAGGCGAGGGGAACTGACGATGTGATCGTCGATGATCATGGCGTTGAGCCATTTGAGGGTAGCGATCACCCTCTGTTCCAATTCAGGATCGTGTAGCTTCATGATTCCGTCCCTTTCAAGGCAAATACTGACGTTGGACTGACAAAGTAGCTGTTCGGTTGCCATACTACCGCCCGGCGCCTGTTTGTCAACGCGTTGACTTTCGGCACGCCCGGAAATTGAAAGACACACAGACCAATCATCTTGCATTAGTCATAGATATATGTTATTATATGCGCCGGTTTCAGTCTTTGACAGAACAAACTCACACAGCAAACTCAGCCAAGAAAAAGAGAGGATACCCATGAAAGCAGGCAATTTGTTGCTGGCTCTCGGTGCTCTGGTCACGGCGCTCATGCTGGTCGGATGCACGGAGGAACATCACGTGCGCCGTCATCACAAGAAGCATTATGGTCTCATCTATCACGGGACCGACGGCCACTATTACACCAGGAGCCACGAAGGCAACCGGTTTCTTTGCTGGAGACTGGTCAACGACACCTTGTCCGGCCTGTCTCCCGACATGGCCGACTGGAGCAAGAGCTCGTCGATCTCCGGTAACTGGGTGCGGACGTCTACGCTCCCGACCGGGCTCGTGCCGACCTCCAAGGTCGTGGTCGAGGAAGAAGGCAAACCCACCTCGGAGATCGAAGAAGAGTCCCCGGCCACGGAGCAGGAAACGGTCACAGAATCGACCACCGAATCTCAAGCCGAAAGCGCCGAAGCCGGTTCGGATGATTCCGGAAGCGATTCATCGTCAAGCGGAGACGGCGACAGTTCCGGCGGAGACGCCGGGGGCGGTGGCGATAGCGGTGGCGGCGGAGACAGCGGCGGTGGCGACGGTGGTGGTGATGGCGGCGGAGGCGGGGATTGATCCCGCGAGACGCTTACAAGGGCAGGCAGTGATCACTCGCTTGCCCTTTTTTATTGAACGGATAGTTATATCCTTGATAGAAGAGTGATGCCTCTGAACTATCTGAAACCTGATCTTCTTTTTGCTTATGAAATCAACAGGCGTATACTACGCCTATGGAACCTCTCGCCAACAAAATACGGCCGCAGAACCTGAAAGAGTTCATGGGCCAGGAGCACCTGGTGGGGCCGAAGGGGCCTTTGCGCCAGGCGATACGGGATAAGCATCTCTTCTCGTTCATCCTCTGGGGCCCGCCGGGCTCGGGCAAGACGACCCTAGCCCGAATCTACGCCAAAGCTCTCGACGTCAAGCTCTACGAGCTCTCGGCTGTGAACGCCGGCAAGGACGACATCAAGAGGATCATCGACGACCCGGCTCTCCTCGACCAGCGGCCCAAGCTCCTATTCCTCGATGAGATCCACAGGTTCAACAAGGCCCAGCAAGATTTCCTTCTGCCGTTCGTGGAGACCGGGACGCTCACCTTGATCGGCGCCACCACCGAGAACCCGAGCTTCGAGGTCATCTCGCCCTTACTCTCGCGCTGCCGCGTTTTCACCTTGAACGCCTTGTCGGAGAAAGATTTGAGGAAGATCATCGAGCGCACCAAGATAAAAGTGCCCAAGGACGCCCTGGATTGGTTGGTGACTCTGGCGAACGGCGACGCCCGCATCGCCATCACCGCTCTCGAGAACACCAAGCGCGTCTACGGCTCCGTCACGGTGGGGACCTTGAAGAACGCCTTCGAGCACGCCTTTATCCGCTTTGACAAGAAAGGCGACGAACATTACGACACCATTTCCGCGTACATAAAGAGCCTGCGGGCCGGAGACGCCGATGCGGCGCTCTACTACCTGGCCCGCATGATAGAAGGCGGCGAAGACCCCAAGTTCATCGCCCGCCGGATGGTCATATTCGCCTCCGAAGATATCGGTTTGGCTCAACCTACCGCATTGGTCGTGGCTAATGCAGTTTTTGCCGCCGTTGATGTCATAGGCATGCCCGAGGCTCAGATCAATCTGGCGCACGGCACCGCCTATCTAGCTCTGGCCGCAAAAGACCGCAGCGCCTACAATGCCTATTTTGAAGCTCTTGATGACGTCAAGAAGACGGGGAACTTGCCCATTCCGCTCAAGATCCGCAATGCGCCCACCAAGCTCATGAAAGAGCTCGGCTATCACGAAGGCTATGAGATGTACGACAAGACCGGCTATTTGCCTGAAAAGCTGAAAGGGAAGAAGTATTTAAAAGCGAAGAAAGGGAGGAATGCAGGGAAATAAAAACGGCTAGCGAGACCTCGGAGGTCTGCTAGCCGTGGAAGGAGAGGAGTCGGGAATGACCGTCAATCTGGCAGGAATTCCTTGGGAAACCTGCGTTTGAGCCAGTCGAGGATCAGAAGGTCGGTGGAACCCGAGGGGATCAGACGCGTTGGACATGATGGGCACTGGTCTGCGATCTCCAGCACGATGAACTCCAGATGGTTGGCGGCCATCTCTGACGCCGTCATCGTCTGGTAGATGCACACGTACCCCCTGACATTCCGATTGGTCCTGACCGTCTCCGCCAAGGGGATTCCCCGGGCGTACAGGCTGACGAGGATGACCCGTTGGCCGTAATTCTTCAGGAAGGCCGATGCATCCTTGCCGCCGACCTCGTAACATTCGAACCCGACGGAGCTCAAGGTCAGCATGACCCTGCGGAACGAATGGACGCCGTTCTCCGATTCGTCAACAAAGACGAGCGGATATGCGAAGCCATGCTTTGCAGGGACGGAGCGCTTGACGCTTCTCCCGCCGATCTCGACCGTCTCAAAGACTGCTGTGGTCAATGTATTCATTAGTGGATATGAAATTGTCAAACTGCCATTTCACTGCCTGCATCCGGATCTCGTACGGCCGTCTGAAGACGGACACCCCGGATGGTTCGGCCATAATTATAGTACTTTTGACAAGTTTTGTCAAATCCTGGTGTAGTGCAGGAGATCGGCTGTCAGGGCGCTTATTTCCGCCAGATTCACAGGCTGTTCAAACCATCGTATCCTTGCGTCGCGCTTGAACCAGGTCTTCTGTCGACGCGCGTACTGCCAGATCCTCGTCAAAAGGAGCTCGATCATCGGTTCTCTGGCGATCTTACCTTCCAGATATTGCGCCAGATAGCGGTATTCGAGGCCGAGCTCATCCATGCGTTCATATGAGAGGCCGTTCTCGTGCAACTGTTCCACCTCTTTGATCATGCCGGCATCCAAGCGTTTAGTCAGGCGGTCACGGATGCGATCCCTTAACACATGGTCGGGGATGGCGACACCGATTATGATGGCGTCATATTTCGGCTCCGCAGGCTGGGCGATCGGCGGCACGGCGCCCAATTCGCGGGCGATAAGGATGGCGCGGGCCATGCGACGCTTGTTCTTGAGATCGATGGTGGCGGCGCGATTCGGGTCAAGTTTTTTCAATTCTTCGAATAGTTCCTCGGCAGTCTTCGATTCAAGGGCTTTCTGTTCCTCCGTATCAGCCTTGACATCCGGAAATCCAAGATCGTCTATCAGAGCGGAGATATAAAAACCAGTGCCGCCGCATATTATCGGTAATTTACCGCGAGACACGATATCGGCGACAGCTGTTTCGGCGGCTTTCTTCCAATCCATGGCCGTGAAGCGCTCTTTCGGATCGGCGATGTCGAGGCACCAGTGCCGCACGCTCTTCATCTCGGCGGCAGTGATCTTACCAGTGCCGATGTCGAGGCCTTTGTAGACCTGTCTCGAGTCGGCGGATATGACCTCGCCGTTCAACTTCAATGCCAATTCTACGGCTAGATCGCTCTTGCCGGACGCGGTAGGGCCTAGTATGACCAGGACTTTCGGTTTCATTGTGCCGGGAGGGAGAATCGAACTCCCATGGATTACTCCGCACGATTTTGAGTCGTGTGCGTCTACCAATTCCGCCATCCCGGCGCGGTGCCCAAAGTGTACATCGCTTTTTCGGTAAATCAAAGAGGTGATACAATATCTCCATGTCCTCGCCTTACGTCGACAACGCCGTCTTCCTGATAGAAGTCGGGAAGATCAGCTCGAACCCGTATCAGCCGCGGCGCGACTTCGACGAAGCTAAGATGAAGGACCTCTCGGAATCCATCCGCATGTACGGCATCCTCCAGCCATTGATCGTCACCAGGAAGGAAGTCTTCCGCGACGACGGCGGCATGAGCGTCGAATATGAGCTCATCTCCGGCGAACGGCGCCTGCGGGCCGCCCGGCTTGCCGGCCTATCCCAAGTGCCGGTCCTCATCCGGAGCGGCGAAGAAAGCGCCCAATTGAAGCTCGAGATGGCCATCATCGAGAACCTCCAGCGCGAGGACCTGAATCCCGTCGACCGGGCCAGGTCGTTCGAACGGCTGACCAAGGAGTTCAAGCTGAAGCAGTCCGAGATCGCCGACAAGGTCGGCAAGAGCCGGGAATACGTCTCGAACTCCATGCGCATCCTGTCCTTGCCGGACGAGATGATAAACGCCCTTTCGGACGGCAAGATATCCGAAGGACATACCAGGCCCTTGCTCATGCTCGTCGACCGGCCGGAAGAGCAGGCCGTCCTCTTCAAGGAGATCATGACGAAGAAGCTGACGGTGCGCGAGGCCGAATCGCTCTCGAGACGGGTGGCAACTGAAAGGATCAGGAATAAGACCAAATACCTTGACCCGGCCATCATAGAGATGGAGAAGACTTTCACGGAATCGCTCGGCACCAGAGTGAGGATCGAAAAGAACAAGGATGGCGGCACGGTCGTCATCGATTTCTTCTCGCCGGACGACTTGCGCCAGATATTCGAGAGATTGAACACCGGAGCCGCCGAGAAGCCGGCTACGATCGGAGATCCGAAACCATCATCGCCTAACACGTCTCCCATCGACGACCGCGCGCCGGCGGAAGCGGCGAAGGAAGAGAATGACGAAGGCTTGTATTCGCTGAAAGACTTCTCGATCTAAGCGGCCTTTTTCTTTGATCTGAATCCGCGTTTGGCTTTCGGCTGGGCCAGGAGCTCCAATGCCCGTTCCAAGGTGATGGCGTAGACGTCGTCCGGCGCTTTCAGAGAACGGAAGTCGCTGTCGCGGACTATATATGGGCCGAAACGGCCGACGGAAGCGGTGACGACGAGGCCTGTCGCGGGATCGGTGCCTAGAGCTCGCGGAAGGCTCAAGTATTTGAGAGCGTCGGCCACGGTTATTTTCGCCGGATCCATCGCCTTGGGAATGGAAGCCATCCGAGGTTTTGCCGGCTTCGGTTCGCCCTTCTCGGGCTTTTCCGGCTTCATGCCGAGCTGGACATATGGCCCGAAGCGGCCGGTCAAGACGAAGATCGGCAGGCCAGTCGTCGGATCGGTCCCAATCGGCTCATCTTTCTTGAATTCATGGCCATCCATGGTCAAGGCGCCGTCGCAATCAGGATAGCGAGAGCAGGACAGGAATTTGCCGTTCCGGCCGAGCTTGACGTCCATCTTGCTGCCGCATTTCGGGCACTTGAATCTCGAGTCGGCCGCGCCTAGGTTCGTGGCCTTGGCCAAAGTCTCTTTCGATTTCACGTCTTTGGCGAATGGCTTGTAGAAGTCGGATAAGGTCTTCAGGTAAGTACGATCGCCGTTCGCGATCTCGTCGAGCTCGTCCTCCATCTCGGCGGTGAACGAATCGCTGATGTAGGTCGGGAAATATTCCTCGAGGAAAGACGAGACGACGTCGCCGGTGTCCGTCGGCCGGAGCGAGCGGTTCTCCTTCTCGACGTAGCCGCGGTCCTCGATGGTCTTCACTATGGAAGCATAGGTCGAGGGCCGGCCGATGCCGCGCTTCTCGAGCTCCTTGATGAGGCCGGCTTCGGTATAGCGCTGAGGCGGCTCGGTCTGTTTCTCCGTCGGCTCCATGGACAGGAGCTCCAGCTTCTCGCCCTTCCCGCATTTCGGCAGGGTCACTTCATCGCCGTTCGATTCCGGATCGGCCTTGAGCCAGCCGTCGAAGACGACGCGGGCGCCGTTGGCCTCGAAATCCGGTATCTTGGGCGTGACGGGCGCGATCACGTTCGCCGTGATCTTCGTCCGGCCTATGCGCGCGTCAGCCATCTGGGAAGCCACGGCTCTCTGCCATATCAGGCGATAAAGCCTCTTCTGCTCGTCGTTATGGCCGGCGTTCATCTTGTCGAAATGCGAGGGGCGGATGGCCTCGTGGGCTTCCTGGGCGTTCTTCGACTTCCCGGCGTACGTCCGGAACTGCAGATACTCCTTGCCGAACTCCTTTTCGACGGTCCCGGCGATCGCCCCGAGGGCCTGCTTGCCGAGGTTGGTCGAATCGGTGCGCATGTAGGTGATGTAGCCGGCTTCGTAGAGCTTCTGGGCGATACCCATGGTCCGGGCCGGCGTGAAGCCGTAGCGGGTGCTCGCCGCTTGCTGGAGGGTGGAGGTGATGAAGGGCGGCCGGGGCGAACGCTTGACTTCGGACTCTTCGACGCCGACCACGCGCCAGTTCTCTCTTTTGGCGGCCTCCAGTATCGAATCCACTTCCTTCTTGTCGCGCGGCTCTTTCGAAGAGACGAGGACGAGCGTCTCGCCCTTGGCGGTCTTCCATTTGCCGGAGATCGTCCAGTATGTCTCCGGCTTGAAGGCCCTTATCTCGCGTTCGCGCTCCATGATTATCCGGAGAGCCGGCGATTGGACGCGGCCGGCGGAGAGACCGTAGCGGACCTTCTTCCAGATGAGCCCGGACAAGTCGTAGCCCACGATGCGGTCGAGGACGCGCCGCGCTTCCTGGGCTTCGCGCAAATGCTGGTCGATCGGCCGCGGATGCTCCAGGGCCTCGTCCACGGCTTCCTTGGTTATCTCATGGAAAGCGATGCGCTCTATCTTCTTGTCTATGCCGGCGCCGAGGCGATCCTTCAGGACTTCGGCGATGTGCCAGGCGATGGCTTCGCCTTCGCGGTCCGGGTCGGTGGCCAAGATGACCTCGTCCGCCTTGCCGGCCGCGCGCACGATATCGCTTATGACGGCCTCTTTCTTCGGCACGATCTCGTAATGGGGGACGAAGCCGCCTTCGATGTCTACCGCCTTCTTGTTCGATTTCGGCAGGTCCCGGACGTGGCCGATCGAAGCGCGCACGACGAAACCGTCTCCGAGATACTTGGAGATGGTCTTCGATTTCGACGGAGATTCAACGATCACCAATTTCATTGCCGGTAAGTATTACACTATTACGGAGAAAGCCGCAACAAGGCGCAGTCTGCCTCGATCAATCCTTCGAGCTCGAGGGACGACAATCTGGCGCTCGCTTCCTGCGGTTCTACGCCGAGGGTTTCGATGAGGGCGTCGGATGAGATCTCGCCGCGGCGAAGGACGTCTATGATCCGCCTAGAGAGCGGATCCAAGGCCTCCAAGCGGCGCTTTGCGATTGTCTCATGCGCGGGTGGGACGAAGCCGAGCGCCTCCAAAAGGTCGTCCGACGAGGCGACCAGTCCCGCCCCGCGGTGAAGGAGCATGTGCGCGCCGTACGAGTGATCGGCGAATATCGAACCCGGCACGGCCAGGACGTCGCGATCGAAATCCTCGGCATATCTGGCGGTCATGAGCGAGCCTGAGCCGTGGCCGGCTTCGACGATCAAGGTGGCGTGAGATATGCCGGCCATCAGGCGATTACGGGTAGGGAACATGAACTCAGCGGTCCGGCATTCAGGAGCGTATTCGGAAAGGAGCGCTCCGCCGGCCTCTATGATCTTCCGCGCAAGCGGCTCGTTCGAATATGGATACACGACATCCCAATCAAGGCCTGATCCGGGGAACGCGACGCAATGTAAACCAGCTTCTAGAGCTGCTTCATGGGCCATGCCGTCTATGCCGATCGCCAATCCCGAAACGATCGAGATAGGATAGCCCTTGAGGCCCAAGACGAGCTTGGCCACGGCTTCTTCGCCGTACCGGCTCGGATGGCGGGAACCAACCACGCATAAAAATTTCAGGCCATCTGGATCTGGCCATTTACCCCGCATCCAGAGCTTCTTCGGCGGCCTGTGCATGTTCTGCATTGTTATAGGATAAGAATCCGGAAAGATCACTCTGATTTGATTATTTTCCATGGTTGTTCGACGATTAAGCTTCATAAACTAGATGCGGCGTAATAAAAAAGGCGCCTCGCGGGCCTCGTGACGCGGCCATTATAACACTTTTTTCTTATGTCAAAGATTGCTATGATGTAAGGGCTTCCATGCTCGACATAAGATTCATCCGCGAGAACAGGGATATCGTCGCCGCGGCGGCCAAGAAGAAGCGCCTGCCATTCAAGGTGGACGAGCTCATCGCCGTGGACGACAAAAGGAAGAGCCTGCTCATGGGCGTCGAGAAGAAGCGGGCCGAACAAAATGCCGCTAACAATAAGATAGCGAGCGCTATCGCCGCGTCAGACCGGGCCGAGCTCATTGCCAGGATGAAGGTCGTCAAGGCCGATCTCGAGAAAGCCGAAGCCGAATTGAAGGACGTCATGAAGGCCTGGCAGGACCTGATGCTCCAAGTGCCGAACATCCCCGACATGGCCGTCCCAGACGGCGCTTCCGAGGCTGATAACAAGGAAGTCAAGGTCTGGGGGACCAAGCCGAAGTTCGCCTTCGAGCCCAAAGACCACGTCGAGCTCATGACTTCGCTCGGCATGGCTGATCTAGAGCGCGGCGCCAAGGTCCACGGCTTCCGCGGATATTTCCTGACAGGCGACGGGGCCCGCCTTTCCTTTGCCATCTGGAATTTCGCCCTGGATTTCTTCTCAAGCAAGGGCTTCACGCCGGTTCTGCCGCCCGCAGTCGTCCGCAAACTGAATCTATACGGCACCGGCTATCTGCCGGGCGGCGAAGAGGACTTGTACAAGACCCAGGATGGCGATTATCTCGCCGGCACGGCTGAAGTGCCGCTCATGGGCTTCCATGGAGGCGAAGTCCTGGCTCTCGAAGACCTGCCGAAGCGGTATCTCGGCTTCTCGCCGTGTTATCGCCGGGAAGCGGGCGCCCATGGCAAGGATATGCGGGGCCTGGTCCGGGTCAACGAATTCTTCAAATTCGAACAGCTCATCCTCTGCGAGGCCGACCATCAGGTCTCCGTCAAGTTCCACGAGGAATTGAACCGCAACACCGAAGAGTTCATCGAAGCTCTCGGCATCCCGTACCACACTATAATCAATTGCGGAGCGGATCTCGGTTTGGGCCAGGTCAAGAAATACGACATCGAGCTCTGGGTGCCGAAAGAGAATAGATATCGGGAGATCGGCTCGGCATCTTATTTCCATGATTTCCAGTGCCGACGCCTCGACATCCGCTACAAGGACGCGGAAGGCAAGCTCAAGTATTGCCATTCGCTGAACGCCACGGCCATCCCCACGCCGCGCATCCTGGTCTCGCTCGTCGAGAATCTCCAGCAGGCGGACGGCACGATCAGATTGCCTGAAACTCTGATCAAGTATTTCGGCAAAGGCACTATCGGGAAATGAATGCCAGGACAGCGCTCAAAACTCCGCTCGCACCAATCGAGGCCGTTCAATGAGCGCCGGCGACGGCGCGTCGTCCTCGGCTACGCGGCCGCCATCACGGCCGCCGTCTCGTTTCTGTTCGTCTCCTCCCGCTTGAGTTTCCTGCCGGCTCTTTCCATCGAGACCGTGGAAGTGTACGGCGCTGACGCCAGCATCACTCCGGCCATGGAAACGGCCGCTTACGGCGCCATCCAAGGCTCGTATCTCGGCCTTTTCTCCAAGTCGAACGCTCTCATATATCCGGGTTCGGCCGTGGCCGCGGCCGTGGCTTCGTTGTCGCCGAAAGTCGAGACGGTCAGCGTCGAGCTCTCCGGCATGCGCTCGCTCGCCGTGTCGGTCTCGGAAAAGGCGCCGGCGGCCGTCGTTTGCGCCGACCTGCCGAATTGGGACGAGAACGGCGCGCTTCTGCCGGAGAGCGGCTGCTATTTCGCCGACGAGGACGGCCTGATCTTCGACCAAGCGCCGGAAGACGCGGGAGATCTTTATAATCGCTATTACGTCCCGGGCCTCTCCGGCAGCGATCGCGTGATAGGCCTTTTCGCCACTTCGACGGCCGAATTCAAGAGCCTCCAGGGATTCATGGACAGCGTCAAGGCCGCCGGCATCAGAACGGAAGCGATGCTCATGGAGGACGGCGGCGAGTACGAGCTTTACGCACATAATCCGCCGGCCGTCTCGACCACGTCTTCCGAAGGGAGCGTCGTCGTCATCCATTTCAACGACGCGGCGGGCCTCAGGACGGAGCGCGACAACCTCGTGTTGTTCTGGAGCTCGATGACCGATAAGGCCAAGGCCGCCGGCGCCGCGCCGGAATGGAGCGACATCAAGCTTCAATATCCGCCGAATATCGACTACACTGAAACGAAATGAGGGATTTCCTGTATATCGTCTTCGGCGGGCTAGTGGCCATCTTCTTCGGCGTAACCGTCGTCTGGGGCGCGATCCGCGCCGTCGTCTTCTTCTTGCCGCCTTCCTCGAGCCGCAATCCGTCCTCGGCTACCGATACGGCTCTTCCCCAGCCGGCCCAACTGGTTTCTTCGGACGAGACCGCCAGTTCGACTCCGATCATTCGATATACCGCTCTGGAGGAAGAAGACCTCATCAACGAGGCGGCGCAGGCCCTGCCGTCAGGCGCCGACAACAAGATATCGGCGAAGGCGTACCTCGTGAAAGACCTCGTGACCGGCGCCATATCGGCCGAATACGCCGAGACCAGGCTCCTGCCCATCGCCTCGCTCACCAAGCTCGTCACGGCCGAGATTGCCCGCCGATTCATCCCGCCGGACATGAAGATCACGCTCACCAAGGAAGTCATGGCCACGTACGGCAATACCGCCGACTTCAAGGTAGGGGAGACCTTCACGGCTAGCGATCTCCTGTATCCGCTCCTCATGGTCTCGTCGAATGACGCCGCCGAGGCTTACGCCAGAGCCTACGGCCGCGACCAATTCATCTCGGAGATGAACGCTTTCAGCCAGTCGATCGGCGCTTATCGCACCTATTTTGCCGATCCGTCCGGCCTGTCGCCCTTGAATGAATCGACGGCCACCGACTTAGGCCTGATTATCGACTGGATCAGGAAGAACGATCCGGCGATCATAGACACGACCGCCCTCAAGATAAAGACCGTGCGCGACCACACCTGGGTCGATCCGACGCATTTCCTGTCGTGGTCTTACTATCTCGGCGGCAAGGACGGCTACACCGACGAGGCCGACCGCACCGCCGTATCGCTCTTCGCCATGGGACCGCGCAAGGACGTCTATGCCGTGGTGGTCTTGGGAAGCGCGAGCCGGGACGCCGACATCGTCAAGCTCCTGAGGAAGATCAAGGATTAGACATGACAAGATCGGCCAAAAACCGCATGTCCGGATCCGCCGGCAGAAGAGCCGCCGGTTTCTGGAGCCGCCTGCCACGGCCCATCTTCGCCATGGCACCGATGGCCAACGTCACCGACTGCGCCATGAGGAAGCTCATCGCGAAGTACGGCAAACCGGATGTCATGTGGACAGAATTCGTCTCGGCGGACGGCCTCGTATCTGTAGGCGGCAAGAAGTTGCTTGTCGATCTCGAATACTCGCCGAAAGAAAGGCCGATCGTGGCCCAGCTCTTCACCGGCCATCCCGAAGCCATGAAAAAAGCCGCCGCCATCGCCCGCAAGCTCGGCTTCGACGGATTGGACGTCAACATGGGCTGTCCGGACCGCGCCGTTGAAAGGCAGGGCGGGGGAGCAGCCATGATGAAGGACCAGAAGGCAGCTATTGAAGTGCTGGCGGCGGCGCGCGAAGGATTCAAGACCGGCCCGGTCTCGGTCAAAACCCGCCTGGGATATAAAGCCATCGACTTGGATTGGATCAAATTACTTTTAGAACAAAAGTTGGCGGCCTTGACTGTTCATTTAAGGACACGCAAGGAGATGTCGGATGTTCCGGCCCATTGGGAATCGATGCCGGCCATTATCAAGCTTCGAAATCAAATCAGTCCAGAGACTTTGATCATCGGCAATGGCGATGTCGAGAATGTAAAAGACGGCCTGGCCAAGATCGAGAGATACGGCTGTGACGGCGTGATGATCGGGCGCGGCATCTTCGGCAAGCCGTGGCTGTTCGAGAACGTGAGAAAGGGCCGCGACGCCAAAGAGAGGACTCCGGAAGAGCGGCTTAAGATAATGCTCGAGCACGCCAAGCTATTCGAGAGAGAGTTCTGCGGCAGGAGACGTTTGAAAAATTTCGCCATCATGCGTAAGCATTTCAAGGCCTACGTCTCAGGATGGGACGGCGCCAAAGAGCTTCGGGTCAAGCTGATGAAGGCCGAGAACGCCAAGGAAGTGCAAAAAGTGATTAAGGATTATCTTAAGGGTCCATGCTAAAATAACCAATCATGCCCGTCCTCTACCGCACCTATCGCCCGCAGAAATGGTCCGAAGTCATGGGCCAGGACCACATCGTGGAAGCTCTGAAAGATGCCGTTGCGAATAAGCGGGTGTCTCACGCCTACCTTTTTTCCGGCTCGCGCGGCACCGGCAAGACCACGGTGGCCCGCATCCTGGCCAAATCGGTCGAGACGGCCGACGAGGACGTCTACGAGATAGACGCGGCCTCGAATCGCGGCATCGACGACATCCGCGAGCTCCGCGAGCATGTCTCGGTCCTGCCGTTCTCCTCGCCTTTCAAGGTCTATATCATCGACGAGGTGCACATGCTCTCCAAGGACGCTTGGAACGCTCTCCTGAAGACCCTGGAAGAGCCGCCGAAGCACGTCATCTTCATCCTGGCCACTACGGAGATAGAGAAGGTGCCGGAGACCATAGTCTCGCGCTGCCAGACATTCGCTTTCAGGAAACCCGGCAGAGAAATCATAAGGAAATTGGTGCTCGCGGTAGCCAAGAAAGAGGGTTGCGACCTCGACGCCGGCGCTTCCGATCTGATCGCGCTCCTCGGCGACGGCTCGTTCAGGGACGCCCTGGGCATGCTCGAGAAGGTCATGGCTGCCTCGGCGGATAAGAAGCTGACTCGGCAAGAAGTGGAATCCATCACCGGAGCGCCGAGGGCCGGCTTGGTCAATCGTTTCATCGAGGATCTGGCCGCCAAGAACGGGGACGCCGCTCTGGCGGTCATCGCGGAAACGGAGAAGGCCGGCATCTCCATGAATATCTTCGCCACCCTAGTCCTCGAGAAGATGCGCTTCATCCTGCTCGTGGAGCATTCGAAGGCCTCCGAAGCGGCCATACGCGAGCGCGTCTCGCCTGACGACTGGGAATTCATTTCAGCGGAAGCAGGGAAGAGGAGCATGGCTCCGGAGACGCTCATCGCCATGCTCGAAGCCGTCGAGGCCGTCCCTCGCGCCAGGATCGAGCAGCTGCCCCTCGAGTTGGCTGTCGTCAAGATCTGTGGTTAAATGACGGTGCCATTTGCGGGATCGTCTAATGGTAGGACACGAGCCTTTGAAGCTCGCTATCTTGGTTCGACTCCAAGTCCCGCAGCAGACAAAAAATTGTTTATCCTAGACAAGCCAAACGTTCCGTGGTAGATTCTCCACGATTTCGAACGTTCTTTTCCCAACCATCCAACCAACCCAGTCCGAATCATGAAAAAGGTAGTCAGCCCGGAAGTCGCTAAGGCAGAACGCAGAGGTAATAAAGATACGAATCATCCGTGGAAGATCGTTTATCTCTCCGCGGATGGCGTTCCCATCAAAAAGAAGGAGGATGCCTGCTGTGGGTTCTCGTGCGCCCTGAAGAAGGCCCGCCACGCTCTCAACGGCAAGAGTTCGCCGCCGGTCAAGGAAGTCCGCATCTACGGGGACAGCAATAAAGCTCCGGCGAAATTCCGGGACGGATTCAAGAACGGGTATTTCACTGTCATCGCCGCCTGAATCGATTGTGAGCTAGCTATTTCGGCCGCAGGATTCCCTGCGGTTTTTTATTGAAGAACGGGCGCGTATGTTAGACTATACCCCATGCTCGCCATCAGTTTGTTCCTGATCATAGGGACCCTCATCATCGGTCTGATCCACGCGGTCATATACAAGGCCGTGGTAGTGGCTTTCGCCGTTTCATCCTCTGTCTGGCTCCTGGCTCTTAGGATCGTCTTCGCGATCCTCACCGTCAGTTTCGTGCTGGCCCTGTTCCTCGTCCGTTCTTTTGACACTGCCGTTGTCCAGATGTTCTACAAAGCTGCTGCCGTCTGGATGGGCTTCGCCGTATACCTATTCTTCGCCGCCTGCCTGTACGGCCTTGCCGTCGGCATCTTGGCGATAGTCCGACCAGGGACAAATCTCATGTGGCTCGCCGTCGTCCTCTTCGCCGTCGCCATCGGCACCGGTATCTATGGCCTCATCCACGCCGCTGATCTGAAAACCAAGGAAGTGACCGTATCGTTGTCGAATCTGCCTACGGCTTGGCAAGGCAGGCGCGCCGTCTGGGTGAGTGACATGCACTTGGGTGCCATTTACGGAGCCGACTTCAGCCGCGAGGTGACCGACGCCGTTAATGCTCTCCATCCAGACATCGTCTGGATCGGCGGCGACCTGTACGATGGCGTCAAGGTTGACGATGATGCCATCATCGCTCCGCTCGCTGGTTTGAAAGCGCCTCTCGGTATATATTTCGTCACCGGCAATCATGAGGAGTTCGGGGATTCCGGGCCCTTCATCACGGCCATAAAGAAGATCGGCATCCGCGTTCTCAATAACGAATCCGTGGGCATCAATGGATTGCAGCTCGTCGGCGTCGACGACCGCGATTCAACAGATCAGGTCAAGTTCGCCGCCATATTGTCCGGGCTCAACATCGACAAGAGTCGGCCGTCGATCCTTCTCAAACATCAGCCATCACAGCTAGATATGGCCGAGAAGGCCGGCATATCGCTCCAGATCTCCGGCCATACCCACCGCGCCCAGATATGGCCCTTTTCTCTGATCACTCATTGGATATTCCACGGCTACGATTACGGCCTGAATGAATGGGGGACCATGAAAGTCTTGTCTTCGAGCGGAGCCGGCACCTGGGGACCGCCCATGCGCGTCGGCACCGATGCCGAGATCGTCGTTATCACCTTCGATTTACGCTGAAAGCCTTTCTTCTGGTATAATATCCGCTCCAGAGGCCATGCAATTCATCCAAGCGAAAGATCCGAGCGGGGGCGCCGCGGCCGTGGCGGACCGCATCGCCCGAACGCTCCGACAGGGAAAAAAGGTCCTGTGGTTCGTCTGTGGCGGTTCCAACATCCCGATCTCAGTAGAGATCCTGGCGGTGATCCGGCGGGAGGTCTCCAAGAGATCGATAAGCAATCTGACGGTAGCCCAGACCGACGAGCGCTACGACCATGTCGGCCATCCCGAATCAAACTGGCAGATGCTCATCGACGCCGGCTTCAATCAGGCGAACCTCAGCGTCTTGCCGATCCTGACCGGCAAATCAGTCAAAGACACCGTGACCGACTACTCCAGGAAAGTGGAGGCGGCGATGATGACCTCGGCAGGCGAAGGAGATCTCGTCATCGGCCAATTCGGCATGGGTGAGGATGGGCATATCGCCGGCATCATGCCGCATTCGCCGGCCATTTCAGATCCGGGACCGATATCGGCTTACGAGGCCGGCCCGTTAGTCCGGATAACTGTGTCGCCAGCCATGATCGAGAGGATCCCCGTCGCTTACGCTTTCGTTTTCGGCTCCCCCAAGAAAGAAGCCGTGCGGCGCCTGCGCGAAGAGAATCTCTCCATCCAAGACCAGCCTGCCCAGGTATTGAAAAGGCTGAAAGAAGCCTATGTATACAGCGACCAATGAAGGCTGCAGGCACCACCATTCATCCATCCGTCGTATGTGTAGTATAATGATGTCCATCTCATTATCAGCCATAATCATCAGTGCATGCATCAAAAACATATGTCAAGCATGACTAAAACGGCTATCGCCCTTATCGTCCTGATCGTGGTCATCCTTGTCGGCTGGCTCTGGTACGTTAATTCTTCCGGCGGCATGCCGACAGCGGGACAATCTGCGCCGATCACGCCGATCCCTCCGACGCCGAACGGCCAAGGGGCGACTCCCATCGGCGGCGTGACCGCTCCTTCCGACTCGTCGGACGCGGCCATAGACCAAGACATGACGTCAATCGGCGGCCAGGTGAACGGCCTTAACGCCGATTCGGCCAATGCCGGTCAGAACTCAGCGGTTCCGCAGCTGCAGTGAGGCGGCCAGTCTATCTATCAGAACTTAATCGCACATGCATCACATCATGAAATCACGCATCATATACACAGCCGCCTCTCTGGCATTATGCGCTTCGTTTGCGGCGGTTCTGCCGGCCTTCGCCCAAACGGGCGAGAATGCGGCGACGGCCGGTCCGACGAACCCTCCTGGCGCGCCGGCGATAACGGCTAGGAGCGCCGCCTTGGCAGGACGGATAGACAGCCTAGAGAACCGCGCCGAACAGGCTGTCACTGATCGCATCGACAGCCTGAACATGATGGTAGGCCGGATCACAGGCATGAAGAACCTCTCCGACAGTCAGAAGACGGCGCTCTCGACGACCATCCAAGCCGAGATCGCGGACATGAACGCCCTCAAGACGAAGCTCCAAGCCGACGCTTCCACCACCAGCCTGAGGACCGATATCAAATCGATCACTTCGGACTATCGCATATATATGGTGGTCGAACCGCAGATCTCCATCTTGGCGGCGGCCGACAGGACAAGCACGATCGTTGGCTTGCTCACCACGCTTTCCGGCAAACTCGAGACGCGGTTGTCCCAGGCTGCCAACGCGTCTAACCTTGCCTCTCTCCAGGCAGACCTCGCCGACATGAGCGCCAAGCTGACCGACGCTGCGGCGCAAGCCACGGCCGCCGCAAGCGAAGTGGCAGGCCTGCAGCCTGATAAAGGCGATCAGACGGTCATGCAGTCGAACAACGCCGCCCTTAAAGACGCCCGCTCGAAGATCCAGGCTGCCAATAAGGACATCCAAGCCGCCTACAAGGACGCCCAAGCGATCGTCGCCGGCATGAGAGGCAATAAGCCGCCGGCAGCCTCGGTAGTGCCTACGACGACGCCTCCTACGACTAACCAATAAGCCCTATCACCGTTCCCATGAAGACCGCCCTATTTCTGGGGCGGTTTTCTCTTCATGAAGATCTGTTTGAAGAAATGCAGGATGTATCTGCTTTCAAGCCTAATGATGCCTTCCTTTTTGAACCGGCGGGCCGATGTCTTCATGACCAGACCGGAATCGAAGACGACTTTGCCGTGGCGGGCCAGGCGCTTGGCGGTATCCGTGTCGTCGCCGTAGAAGGTCAGGGCGGTATCGAAGCCGCCTTCGGCCGCGAGAGCCGAGGCACGCATGAAGCTATTGCCGCCGATCATGACCGCGCCGCTGCCGAGCGCTTGGGCAAGCCGATTGAACCGATGATACAACGAGCTTTGAAAGACTAGGGCGAACCATCGGAAGGCCGCGTGGCTATCATGGTAGTCATACGGGCCGCTCGCGCCGGAAACGTCCGGGTCGCTGAAATGCGCCAGACCGCGAGAGAGCCAGCTTCTGTCCGGCAGACAATCGGCGTCCATCCTGACGATGATCTGGCCCGACGCCTCGAGGCGGCCGCGCTCGCAGGCCCACATCGTACCCCTGCGCTCCTCGCGCACGATCTTCACCGGGAATCCGCCGGCGACCGCGGCGGTCCGGTCGGTGCTCCCGTTGTCGACGATGATGACTTCGAAGTCCGGGTGGTCCTGGTCCAGGACCGCCCGCAGGGCCTCGGCCAAGAGGGCCTCTTCATTGCGAGCCGGTATTATGATCGACGCTCTCATCGCGGATCACCTTATGGGTTCCCACTCCTTGACGAAAGCTCTGCCTTTCACGACCATGAAGACCGAATTCAGGAACCAGAGCGATAAGAGGCGGAGCCAGCCGATCTTATGGGCTCGGCGGCCGGTATGATATATCACAAGGCCTTTCTCGTAGCGGACGTGGCCGGCCTTGGCGAGCCTGGAGAACAACTCAATGTCTTCGCTCGCCGCCAGCCGCCCGTTATAGCCCCCGAGCCGGTCGAAGGCGTCCTTGCGGATCATCTGGAATTCTCCGGCGGACATGCCGAAATGGAGGATATCGTTCACGAACCAGAGGTAATCATTGAACAGGTTGAAGATGACCCAATCGGTCAGCGTCTCGAACTCCGGCAGGACCCGGATGGCGACGTTCACGGCCACGAGCTTCGGGTCTCTCCCGAAATGCTTCATGATCTTGTTGAAGAAAGAATCCGGCTCTTTGATGGTGCAATCAGCGTCCATAAATACCAGGAATTCTCCCCGGGCGGCTTTGGCGCCGTCGTTCCGGCCTTCGGCGATGGTCTGGCGCTTCTTCCCGGAGTAGACGATGACTTTGTCTGCGTATCTTCCGGCGATCTCCGCCGTGCGATCCGAGCTCCGGCCGTCGGAGATGATGATCTCGTAAGGGATCGAGAGCTTTGATTTCAAAGACGTCAGCGTCTTCTCGATGACGCTCTCCTCATTCAAGGTTGGGATGATGATCGAAAGCATGGCAGTCGCGTCATATCTCTATCTCCTCGGCCCGCTTGCGCAGGTATTGGACATATCGGAAAAGGGCGAAACATACGAGGACGATGCCGACTATCAAGGAGATCCGGCCGGCCCAGTTGTTGACCTGGATGTAGGCGCTCGAGAAGAAATAGCCGACGGCGAGCAGAATGCCAGTCCAGACGAATTGCCCGAGCAGGTTGACAGAGAGGTATTCGCCGAAGGGGATGCGGACCACGCCGGCAGTCATCAAGGTGACGAGCGAGAAGCCGAAGCCGTTCGAGATCTTGGAGATGAACAGTACGGCGTGCTTGTATTTGTGGAACAATCTGGTCATCTTCCCGACCTTCTCTTCGGTGACGCCGAAATATTTGCCCCAGCGCGCGATGAAGCCGTGGCCGTAGACCCGGCCGATCCGATACCAGATGCCGTCTCCGATCAAGTCGCCGAGCATGAGACAGGCATAAATCGGGATGAAGTGCAGATAGCCGAGGCGGAGCAGGACGCCGAAGACGACGGAAAGGATCGGGCCCTCGGCGCAGGCCAGGATGATGATCAGAAAATATATGAGCAGATTGTGGTCGAGGGCGAAGCCGATAGTCCACTGCAGCATAAGCCATATTCTACACGCTTTCATGTTATATTGAAATCATGTTTTACGAAAAGGTCCTGAAACCGATACTGTTCCGCCGCGATCCGGAGTCGGTCCACGATCTCTTCACGCGCATAGGTGAATCCCTGGGCAAGCGCGGCCTTGGCCGCGGCGCCGTTGAAGCCGTGTACGGCTATCATGGCGCCGACATCTCCAAGACCTTGGACGGCATAAGATATCGTACGCCGTTCCTTCTGGCGGCCGGCTTCGATTACAACGCTAGGCTGACGAGGATATTGCCGCACATCGGCCTCGGCGGGGAAGAGATCGGCTCGATCACCGCTCGAGCCTGCGAAGGCAATCCCAAGCCGCGCCTCTCGCGCCTGTCGAGATCCAAGAGTATCTTGGTAAGTAAAGGGCTTAGAAACGGCGGCGTAGAGGCTATTATCGAACGGCTGAAAGCCGCGCCGCGCGAGAAAGATTTCGTCCTCGGCGTCTCTATCGCCAGGACCAACGATCGGACGTCGGCGCCGATCCAGGCCGGCATAGACGATTACGTCCAGTCGTTCAGGCGCTTGAATGAAGAGAAGATCGGCGATTATTACACCATCAACATATCCTGTCCAAACGCTTTCGGCGGCGAAGCCTTCACCACGCCGGAGCTCCTGGACCGTTTGCTCCAAGCCATAAGGGCCGTGCCGTCGAAGAAGCCGGCTTACGTCAAGATGCCCATCAACTTGCCCTGGGACCGCTTCGACGCCTTGCTCAAGGTGATCGACCGTCGGAATCTTAACGGCGTGGTCATCGGCAATCTGAACAAAGATTACGATTCTCTCGATTTCCGCGACGAGGCCCCGGCCGTCTATAAGGGCGGCTTATCCGGAAAGCCATGCATGCATCCGTCGACCGACCTCATATACAAGACCCGCGAGCTCTACGGCCGCCGTTTCACCATCTTCGGCGTAGGGGGAGTGATGTCGCCGGAGACCGCCAAGGAAAAATTCGACGCCGGCGCCGATCTAATCCAGCTCATCACTGGGCTCATCTTCAAAGGGCCCGGCCTCGTCAGGAGGATGTGCGCGGCCCGCGCCCTGCCGCTCAAATAAAAAGCGGCCCCGCGAGCGGGCCGCCGAAAGTAAAGAACAGTGGACGAAGAGTCCGATCAGACGCACGCGGCGCTTGCCGCAGATCGCAAGCAGCCGAGACGATGATTCCTGTCCAGGCCGAGCTTGAGGCATTCCGCGACCTTGCGCTTCACGGTATGGAACGTGTCGCGAATGTAGAGGAGGAGGGTCAAGACGCCATTGTCTCGCAGCAGTCTTTTGAACTCGCTCTTCTTCGGCCGCGACGGCAGGACCACGATGCGCAACCTGAATCCCAAGCTCCTTCTGCCGGTGCCTTGGACGACCGTCCGGAAATCAGCGAGCTGCTCGGGGGTACGCTTCACTCGACAGAAGCGCACTACGGGGTATCTGAGGCCGTATGCCGGCTTCTCGGTCAAGGCAAGGAGAGCTAATTCGACTTTCGTCATCATCTCTCCGATGACATTGCGGTGACAAGCGAATGATTCAGTGGACATACTGCCCATCAATATAACATGCTTATCCAGGCCGGCTATTCACATGCCGGAGCGCCACTCCCGTATGATACAATGTAAGCGCTATCTTTAACCGTCCTCGGACGGAAAACACCATGAAAAAAATCCGCGTCGCCATCAACGGTTTCGGCAGGATCGGCCGGGCCTTCCTCCGGGTCGCCAAGGAGCGCCAGGAGATAGAGGTCGTGGCCGTGAACGACCTCGGCGACATCGAGAATTTCGCCTATCTCCTGAAGCACGACAGCGTCTACGGCACGAGCCCATTCGACGTCTCCGTGAACGAGAAGAACGGCTCGCTCATGGTCGACGGCCAGGAGATCCTGTTCGTAAGCGAGAAGGACCCGACCATGCTGCCGTGGAAGAAATTGGATATCGACGTAGTCGTCGAGTCCACTGGGCTGTTCACCTCCGCAGAGAAGGCTAACCATCACATCGATGCCGGCGCCAAGCGGGTGGTCATCTCCGCGCCGATTAAAGATGCTCCGGATGCCGCAGTAAAAGGCGAGACCGTCCTCATGGCCATGAACGAGGTTAAGCTCGAATCATGCCCGATCTCTTCCAACGCCTCCTGCACCACCAATGCCGGCTCGCCCCTGATCGCCATCCTCGACGAAGCTATCGGCATAGAGAAGGCGCTCCTCAACACCGTGCATGCCTACACCGCGAGCCAATCGATAGTTGACGGACCATCCAAGAAAGACCTGCGTGAAGGCCGGGCCGGCGCCGAGAACATCGTGCCCTCATCGACCGGAGCGGCCATAGCAGTCACCAAGGTCATCACCCAATTGAGCGGCAAGTTCGACGGCATCTCCATCAGGGTGCCAGTCGTGGCGGGCTCGATCGTCGACGTCACTTTCGTCGGGAAGCGCGACACGACCGCCGAAGAGGTGAATTCCATCCTGAAGAAAGCCGCCGAGAGCCCGCGCTGGCGGGGTATCTTCGCTGTAACGGAGGAGCCGCTTGTCTCGCGAGACATCATCGGCAACCGCCACGCCTCCATCGCCGATCTCAATTTCACCCGCGTGGTAGGCGGCAATCTGGTCAAGGTCTTGGCTTGGTATGACAATGAGATGGGATACACCTATACCCTGGTGGATCATGTGATCAAGGCCGGCAGGCTCGTATAATCAAAGATGGGAAGCTACAACAAATTGGTCAGGGATAAAATCCCTGAAATCCTCGATAAGAAAGGCGTTGCATACGAGAAGAGGGCTGCTTCTCCTGAAGAATACAAGGCTGAGCTCGTAAAGAAGCTCGGTGAAGAGGCCGGGGAATTATCTGAGACTGGAGATCCGGAAGAATTAGCTGATATTGCGGAAGTCATCGAAGCCCTTAAGAAGCTCCCTGAATATAAAAATATCGAGGAACTAAGACGGAAAAAGCACGCGGAACGTGGGGGTTTTGACAAAAAGATCATCCTTAGGGGCGAGAAGTGATAATATGGCAATATGTCAGCATCCGGCAATTTTTTCCAAGTCATCGCCAAAACGGCTTTTGAATGGGCGTATGGGGGATTGAGAACTATAGCAGTCGCGCACGGCTTGGCGATATTGGAAGTGCTTGTCTTATTGGTCGTCATCGTCATCCTTATTAAAATATACCACCGCATAAAGATAAAATGAGCAAAGACGCAAAAACGATCATTCTCGCCGCCGACCATGCGGGCTTCAAGCTGAAGGAAGCAGTTAAATCGTTCTTGGAAGCGAAGAAGTTCCGGGTCCTGGACGTCGGCGCTCATGAATATACGGAAGACGACGATTATCCGGTTTACATGACGGCTGCGGCCATGAAAGTGGCGGAAGATCTAAGCGGGGAGACGAAGGCGGTGATCTTCGGCGGCTCGGGGGCAGGGGAAGCCATCGTGGCCAATAGATTCCCAGGCGTCCGGGCTCTGGTCTGGTACGGCGGCAATAAGGAAATCTTGAAGCTGTCTCGCGAGCACAATAACGCAAATGTCCTGTCGATGGGCGCCAGATTCGTGGACGAAAGTACTGCCAAGGAAGCAATCGAATTGTGGTTTTCCACGCCATTCTCGAACGAAGAGCGGCACAAGCGCAGGATCCAGGAGATAGACAACATCGAGTGATGAGCAAGATCGAGATAATCCCGGCGATCCTTCCCAAGGACTTCAAAGAGATTGAAGACAAGGCCGTCATGGTGAAGGGCCTGGTGAAGACCGTGCAGATCGACATCTGCGACGGTCATTTCGTGCCTTCATTCACTTGGCCCTACAAGAAGCATGACGATTCTTTCGAGAAGATAGTCCATGAGGAAGAAGGCCTGCCGTGCTGGCAAGATCTTGATTACGAATTCGATCTGATGGTCGATAGTCCGGAGAAAGTCGTCGACGAATGGGTGGAGGCCGGCGGGAGCAGGATCATCGTCCACGCGGAGTCGAAGGGCAACGTCGGTAAAGCGATCGATATCTTGCAAGACCGCGTCGAGATCGGGTTGGCCCTGAATGAAGACACGCCGCTCGACGCCATCAATCCCTACCGTGAGAAGATAAACTTCGTCCAGCTCATGGGCATAGATAAGATCGGCTTCCAAGGCCAGGCTTTTGACGAGAAGGTGGACGGCAGGATAAAGGAAGCCAGGATAAAGTTCCCGGGCTTACCGATCTCGATCGACGGCGGAGTCTCATTAGAGACAGCGCCGGAGCTCGTTGCCGCAGGCGCTGACAGGCTGGTGGCAGGATCAGCCATATTCAGTTCCGACAACGTGGTGGAAGCCTTGGAGAAGTTCAAACGGCTCTCTTCACGGCCGAAGTGATATAATAAAGGCGAGATGCCTCTCACCGACGAAAAAGTCAAGTTCTTGGAAGGCAAGGCCGCGGACATCCGCCGATCTATCATCGAGTCATTGATCGAGGCCAAGTCAGGCCACACCGCCGGACCGCTCGACATGGCGGATATCTTCACATATTTATATTTCCACGCCTTGAAGCACGATCCGAAGAAGCCAGACTGGGAGTATCGCGATCGCTTGGTATTGTCTAACGGCCATATATGTCCTGTCTTGTACGCTACCATGGCTCACGCTGGCTATTTCCCAGTGTCCGAATTGAAGACCTTGCGCAAGCTGGGAAGCCGCCTGCAGGGCCATCCGCATCGCGATTGGCTGCCCATGCTCGAGACCTCTTCAGGACCTCTCGGATCGGGCCTATCCCAGGCCGTTGGCATGGCTCTGGCCGACCGCATCGACAACGGCAGGTCCTCCGGCCGTCAGATCTATTGCCTGATGAGCGACGGCGAGCTGGATGCCGGCAATTCATGGGAAGGGGCGATGTTGGGCGGCAAAGAAAGGCTCCAGAACCTGACCGCCATAGTGGACAGGAATAACATCCAGATCGACGGCTTCACGGAGGACATCATGCCTTTGAACCCGCTCCTCGATAAATGGCGGGCCTGGAATTGGCACGTCCAGGAGATAAACGGCAATGATTTCCGCGACATAGACCGGGCGGTGGGTGAAGCTCATGCCGTCTTTGACAAACCTTCCGTCATCATCGCCAACACCATCCCTTCGAAAGGCATCCCTGAATTCGAGCGCAAATTCGAATGGCACGGCAAGCCGCCGACCACGCCGGAGGAGATAGAGACGGCGCGCAAGGCCTTGAGGGAGGTGCGCACAATGGGCGGCAAGGTCGAAGCGCCGCACAACGATTGATCCATACCGACGATCATCATGCTCAATCCAGACCTAAAACTGAATCTTAAGCTCTTCGATGCCGATGTCGATCAGATACCTATCCGCCAGGGTTTCGGCGAGGGCTTGTTGAAAGCGGCCGAGATGGATAAGCGCGTCGTGGGGTTGTGCGCCGACCTGACTGAGTCCACGCATATGCTGGCTTTCAAACAGAAATTCCCGGACAGATTCGTAGAGATCGGGGTGGCAGAACAGAATCTGGCGACTGTGGCTTCCGGTATGGCGGCCATGGGCAAGATCCCGTTCATCTCCTCGTACGCCATGTTCAGCCCGGGCAGGAATTGGGAGCAGATCCGGACTACCGTCGCCTACAACAACCGGCCGGTGAAGATAGCCGGTTCGCACGCCGGTGTGTCGGTTGGACCGGACGGCGGTACACATCAGGCCATAGAAGACCTGGCCATCACCCGAGTCATCCCGCGTATGGTCGTCATTTCGCCATGCGATGCCATTGAAGCCAGGAAAGCTACCTTGGCGGCGGCTAAGACCGACTCACCGACCTACATCCGTCTAGCCCGCGAGAAGACGCCGATAATGACAACGGATGACACGCCATTTTCCATAGGCAAGGCTGCCATCTTCTTCATGCCTGAAAATGGCAAGAAGGCCGACGTGGCTATCATCGCTACAGGCGCTCTCCTCCATAGGGCTTTGAAGACCGCCAAAGAATTGGAAGGGAACGGCAAAAACGTCACAGTGATGAACCTTTCGACCATAAAGCCCCTGGACGCCGACGCCGTCATCAATCTAGCTCATGAAGCCGGGGCCGTCGTCACGGTAGAAGAACATCAGGTCGCCGGGGGCATGGGTTCGGCCGTGGCGGAATGCCTGGCGGCGCATTATCCCGTTCCCATCGAATTCATAGGCATCAAGGACAGATTCGGCCAGTCTGGAAGACCGGATGAGCTGATCGAACTCTATGGCATGGGAGAGAAAGATATATTGGATGCGGCCAGGAAGGCCATGGTCAGGAAGAAATAAGCCCTTAAGCGCTCTCCACATCCTGCCTTTACAGGATGCGTCAGGGTGATAAAATATCGCCATCATGGATTTCCGAGTTATCGAGGCCGTCAAGCTCGCCTGCCTTAGCGTCGTCATCGACGCCTTGGTTGGAAGCCGGCCTTTGTAACGAATCTCCCAAAATTGGTTACAGGAACGGGCTTCCAACCGGAAGCCCGTTTTGTTCATCCTGCCGCAAGTGCGGACAGGAACGAGAACAGATTTGCACCTTAAACGATCGAAATATCACGCCTATGAACGACGGAATTGATTACGACAAGATGTGCGATGAGATCGTGGAACAGATGAGAAGAGACAGCCAAACGACCATATTGATCACTCTTCCGCCGCCGATATCAGTCACATTCCCGATCTCGGATCAACCGGCGCCGGCCGTAGCCGATGCCGGCATCGGCGGACATGAATTCATGGACTGATAATGGGAGATCGGTCCGCGAGCCGCTGCGAACACCAGCGGCTTTTTTATCCCCTTATGCTATAGTCTTGCCATGCCGTTATTCAAGCTATCCACGAAGATGAAGCCGGCCGGCGACCAGCCAGGGGCCATAGAGGCCCTGGTCGGCGGCCTCAAAAAAGGTCTCGACAGAGAGACGCTCTTCGGTGTGACCGGCTCGGGCAAGACCTTCACCATGGCCAACGTCATAGCCGCATACGGAAGGCCGACCCTGGTCATCGCCCACAACAAGACTCTAGCCGCCCAGTTGGCCCAGGAGTATCGCGAGTTCTTCCCAGAAAATGCCGTCCAATATTTCGTCTCTTACTATGATTACTATCAGCCTGAGGCTTACATACCGGCTTCCGATACTTACATCGAGAAAGAGGCCATGATCAACGAGGAGATCGAGCGCCTGCGGCACGCTTCCACCCAGGCTCTTTTGACCAGGAAAGACGTGATAATCGTGGCTTCGGTCTCTTGCATCTACGGCTTGGGCAGTCCCGAAGAATACGAAAGGGTTAATCTGAAACTGTCGGCCGGTATGGAACTGTCCCGCGCCGAACTGATCCGCAAACTCATAAACATCCACTTTGAGCGAACCAACGCCGACATCAACCCGGGCCGATTCAGGGCCGTCGGCAACGTTCTGGAGATCATGCCGGTCAACGAGAAAACCGTCTATCGGATCGAATACGATGCCGGCAAGATAAGCGATATCATCGAGCTCGACCCGGTGACTATGAGGATCAGAAAGCGCCACAAGACCGTCTTCGTCTTCCCGGCCAAGCATTTCATATCGAGCGAAGATCAGGCGAAGAAAGCCCTGGAGACCATCCAGACCGAGCTTGCGGATCGTCTGAAGACCCTCGAGAAAGAGGGCAAGGCCCTCGAGGCGGAAAGGCTGAAGAGGCGCGTCAAATACGACCTGTCCATGATCCGCGAGATCGGCTACACGAACGGCATCGAGAACTATTCACGGCATTTCTCCGGAAAGATGCCCGGGGAGCCGCCGGATACGCTTTTGTCGTATTTCCCGCACAAAGCCGACGGCAGGGCGGATTTTCTGACTATTATCGACGAGTCGCACGTCACCGTGCCCCAATTGAACGGCATGTACGCCGGCGATGCTTCACGCAAGGAGACTCTGGTCGAGCACGGCTTCCGCCTGCCCTCGGCCAAGGATAACCGCCCGCTCAAGTTCCCGGAATTCCTAGAGAAGGTCGGGCCGATCGTCTACACGTCGGCCACGCCGGGCGATTACGAGAGGAAGACGAGTGGGCTCATAGTCGAACAGGTCATCCGACCGACCGGCCTGGTCGACCCTGAGATCGACATCAAGCCTCTCGCGGAAAAAGGGAAGCATAAGGGCCAAGTCTTCGATTTCATAGACGAAGCCGCGGCCGTCATCAAGAAGGGCGACAGGGTCTTGGCTACGACCCTGACCAAGAAGATGGCCGAGGATCTGGCCGAATTCTTGAAGGAGAAGGGCACCAGGGCGAACTATCTACACAGCGGCGTGAAGACCATCGACCGGATAGGCGTCCTCACCGATTTCAGGAAGGGCAAGTTCGATTGCTTGGTGGGCGTCAACCTGCTCCGCGAAGGGCTAGACCTGCCGGAAGTCTCCCTGATCGGCATCCTCGACGCCGACAAAGAGGGTTTCCTCCGTTCCGAGACCGCTCTCATCCAGACCATCGGCCGAGCTGCCAGGAATGCCGCCGGCCGCGTCATCCTCTATGCCGATACCGTGACGGACTCGCTCCGGACAGCGGCAAGCGAGACGGAGCGCCGCCGCGCTATCCAGACCGCCTATAATGCCGAGCACGGCATCACCCCGGAGACCATCCAAAAGCACGTCCACGACATCACCGAGGGCCTCCGGACCGGGCATGATAAGGCCGTGGACGAACTCGTCAGGCTGGACGAAGAGCTCTTGCGCCTCGACCCGAAGCTCCTCGTCCGCCAAAAAGAGGCGCAGATGACGGAGGCAGCCAGAGACCTGGATTTCGAGACCGCCGCTCTTCTCCGCGACGAGCTCATCGTCCTCAAGGAGAGGCTGGGGATTGTACGCCCTAGCAGACGCCGGAAATAGTCTGGTATAATGTCTTCCATGCCTTCCGACGCCGCCAAAGAAAAGGTCCTGATAATCGAGAGCAACGGGACTTTCTGCGAACAGATCGGGGACGCTCTTAGGAAGAGCGGCTACATGACCATCCTGGTCAAGAACGGCCAGGAAGGCCTGAAAAGCATATACGACCTGTCGCCGCAGCTGGTCCTTCTCGACGTCGTCACGACGGGCGCTGACAGCTACGAGATCCTGGAAAAGAAACAGGCCGACCAAAAGCTCGCGGCTATACCGGTCTTCCTGATGTCATCCGAGGGCGTGCCGATAAATATGCGCCGGGTCCCGCCAGGCAGCGTGGCCGAATTCATGATGGCCCTGCATCTCGATCCGGCCGACATCGTCGAAAAGGTTGATCGGTATTTCGGGCACGAAGCCGCGCCGGCGGCCGTCAATCCGGCGGTTGAGGCGGCTAAAAAGAAGATACTGTGGGTCGAAGATGACAAGCTAATCGGCACGATCCTGTCAAAGAAGCTCATCGCTTCAGGCTTCGATCTGTTCCACGCCAAGAACGGGGAAGAGGCCATGGAAGCCCTGAAGCAGGTGATCCCGGACGCTATCGTCCTAGACCTTTTGCTCCCGAATATGAGCGGTTTCGACATCCTCCAGGAGATCAAGAAGGACACTCGTCTGGCCAAGATCCCAGTGATGATCCTGTCCAATCTGAGCAAGCAAAGCGATATAGAGAGGGCTAAGATCCTCGGCGCCCAGAAATTCCTTGTGAAAGCGGCAGTCTCCCTGGACCAGATCGTCGAGGAGATAAGGAGCCTTTGCAGACAATAGCCGGTAAATATAGGGGGTGATTTGCCCGAAAGCCGAAAATATGCTAGTATCCGCGCCACTATGGCCGGAATCGCTAAGAAGCCGACGCGCGACGGCGATAAGATCGTCGTCAAGGGCGCACGCACCCATAACTTGAAGAACATAACGGTCGAGATGCCGCGGAACGCCATGATCGCCGTGACCGGCTTGTCCGGCTCCGGCAAATCGTCGCTCGCGTTCGACACCATCTTCGCCGAAGGCCAGCGCCGCTACGTGGAATCGCTGTCCGCTTACGCCCGCCAGTTCCTGCATAAGCTCCAGAAGCCGGACGTCGACGAGATCTCCGGCCTGTCGCCGGCCATCTCCATAGACCAGAAGTCCCGGTCGAACAACCCGCGCTCGACCGTGGCCACCATCACGGAGATCTACGATTACCTGCGAGTCCTTTTCGCCAGGGTCGGCAAGCCTCACTGCCTCGTCTGCGGCAGAGAGATCCACCGGATCTCGAAGGAAGAGATACTCGAGACGGTCCTCCATACGGTCACGGCCCAATCCACGCGGGCCAAGAAAGTCTTCGGGGTCGGCATCGACAGCGCTAAGGTCAGAGTCTACGCGCCCGTGGTGGTCGGCCGGAAAGGGGAGTATTACCAGCTGCTCTACGACCTTCTCGGCAAGGGCTACGACCGGGTGCGCATAGACGGCAAGATCCACCGCCTGCGCGACCGGATAATCCTCGAGAAGAACAAGAAACACTCGATAGATGTCCTGGTCGACGAGCTTTTTATAAGCGAGTTCAACGACAAGAAGCAGTCCGACAACGCCCGCGAGCGCCTGTCCGAGGCCTTGGAGCAGGCCATTCATGAGGCCGACGGCCTGATTCGGCTGGAATACCCCGGGGAAGAGAAGCTTCTGTCTGTCAGATTCATGTGCCCTTACGACGGCTTCTCCTATCCGGACGTCGAACCGCGCCTATTCTCGTTCAATTCCCCTTACGGGGCCTGTCCGGCCTGCAACGGCCTAGGCACGGAGAGCATATGGAGCGACAAGCCGTGCCCGGTCTGCAAGGGCGGGCGCCTGCGCGAAGAGGCTCTGCACGTCATCGTGGACGGCAAGAACATCGTCGACGTGGCAGCCCTGTCCATAGAACGCGCCGTCGATTTCTTCAAGGACATCAAGCTCTCCGACGCAGAGAAGGAAATAGCCAAAGTGGTCTTGAAGGAGATCGACGCCCGCCTCTCGTTCATGGTCAACGTCGGCATAGAATACCTGACCCTGGACCGCCGGGCCGGCACTCTCTCGGGCGGGGAAGCCCAGCGCATCAGGCTGGCTTCCCAATTGGGTTCCGGCCTGGTCGGCGCTCTTTACGTCCTGGACGAGCCGACCATCGGCCTCCATCAGAAGGACAACAGCAGGTTGATCGGGACGTTGCTCCATCTCAGGGATCTCGGTAACACCATCCTCATCGTCGAGCACGACGAAGACACCATGTTCTCGTCCGATTATATCGTTGACATCGGGCCTGGAGCCGGCATCCATGGCGGCAGAGTGGTCGTCTCCGGCTGGCTCGACGAATTGCTGACGGCCAAGAAGAATCCGTCGGGCTCGCTCACCCTGGCCTATCTGCGCGGCGAGAAGAAGATAGATATGCCGGAGAAGCGCCGCGAGCCGAAAGGTAAGCTTATGATCCGCGGCGGCCGAGTCTTCAACATCAAAGATATGGACGTGGACGTGCCGCTCGGGTCGTTCAACGTCATCACCGGCGTCTCCGGCTCCGGCAAATCGTCTCTCATGCATGAGATCATATACCGGAACCTTGAAGCCAGGTTGGGCTTGCGGTACCGCTCGGCCGAGACGGTCAATTGCCGGTCCTTCACCGGCAGCGAATATCTCGGCCGGGCCGTTTTCATAGACCAATCGCCGATCGGCCGGACCCCGCGCTCCAATCCAGTGACTTACACCGGCGCCTGGACGCATATCCGGGACCTCTTCGCGGCCGAACCGGAAGCTCGCGCCAGGGGCTGGGGTCCCGGCCGTTTCTCTTTCAACCGCCCCGGCGGCCGCTGCGAGGCCTGCGAGGGGAACGGCGAGATAGCCGTGGAGATGCATTTCCTGCCGACCGTCTACGTGACCTGCGACGTCTGCGGCGGCAAGCGCTTCACCAAGGAGACGCTCGACATACGGTACCGCAAGAAGAGCATCCATGACGTCCTGGAGATGACCATCGAGGAGGCCCTCGGCTTCTTCGAGGACATCCCGGCGGTCTATGACCGCCTACGGACGCTCTACGAGGTCGGCCTCGGCTACCTGAAGCTCAGCCAATCGGCCACCACTCTCTCCGGCGGCGAAGCCCAGCGCGTCAAGATCTCGGCGGAACTCTATCGGGCCCACGTCCAGAAGACCATATACCTCCTCGACGAGCCGACGGTCGGCCTGCATTACGAGGACGTCAAGAAGCTCCTCGACATCCTGCAGAGGCTCGTCGACAAGGGCAACACCGTTGTGGTCATCGAGCACAACCTGGACGTCATCAAGAACGCCGACCACGTCATCGACGTCGGACCTGACGGCGGCGAGCGCGGCGGCAAGCTCGTGGCTCACGGCACGCCGGAGAACGTGGCCGGGAACCCGAGATCTTACACGGGAAAGTATCTGAAGAGGGTGTTAAAGGGCAATCTCTGAAAATAAAAGCTCGGCGATGGGCCAAGCTAGAAAGAGAGGGGGTTTAGAGACGGCGGGAACTTTATTTGACGCAAGCATAGACTAGCCAGCCCGCGATAGAGAAAAACGTTATCCAGAACAGTCCTCCCCACAGAAGAGCCTTGGTAATATGATCTTCGCGTTCATTGGTGGCTCGATTTTCATACGGAGCGTCCGGCGAAATGGCCAGACGCGGCGAGCGAGACAGGTTTGACATGGATAGGTCCTCCGGTTATCGGTTCCGAGTCTAAATTGATGAGCGGCCGGTTTTACTATACGCTTACCGATATGATCGGTCAACGCCTGGCAAAGCTCAAGATACCAGACTCTCCTGGCGTCTACACATTCAAGGACGCCAAGGGACGGCCGCTATACATCGGTCGCGCCACCTCGCTCAAGGACCGGGTCAAAAGCTATTTCGGCGCCGACCTTATCGCGATGCGAGGCCCCAGGATCGTGAACATGGTCACCAAGGCCAGAACGGTCGTCTGGGAGAAGACCAGCTCGGTGCTCGAGGCCGTCTTGCTCGAAAGCGAGAGGATCAAAAAGTGTCAACCTCCTTACAACGTCGACGAGCGGGACAATAAAAGCTCGCAGTACGTTGTTATCACCGACGAGTTGTGGCCGCGGGTCTTCCTGGCGCGCTCACGGGATTTCGATCAAGCCGCCAATGAGGGCCGCCTGTCTTACGCCGTCAAGCGCCGCTTCGGCCCGTATCCGGAGTCCGGCCTCATCAAAGAGGCGCTCAAGATCCTCCGCAAGATGTTCCCGTTCAAGGACAAGAAATCTTTCGACCCGCGGCACGACGCTTTTTATCGCGCTCTGGGCCGCTCTCCGGACGACAGCGACGCATCGGCTCGCCGCCGTTATCTGAGAACGATCGGCCATCTCATCCTTTTCTTCGAAGGGAAGAGGGGACAGCTCAAGACCAAGCTCAAAAGACAGATGGCGGCTTTTTCAAGACAGCTCAAGTTCGAGGATGCCGGCGAGATCAAGAGGCTTTTGTACGCTCTTGAGCACATCAACGACATCGCCCTGGTCAAGGGCGAAACGGTCGGCCGTTTCAGGACCGGCCGACAATTCCGCTTGGAAGCTTATGACGTGGCGCATCTCGGCGGGATGGAAACGGTCGGAGCCATGGCCGTGTCGGAAAACGGCGAGCCGACGCCGGCCGGATACAGGAAGTTCAAGCTCTCAAGGAATCGGAACGATGACGTCGCCGGCCTGGCCGAGATCCTGTCACGGCGCCTCGATCATCCTGAATGGCCTTATCCGGATGTCATCGTCGTAGACGGCAATGAGGTCCAGAAGAAGCGCGCCGAAGGGATATTGAGCGCCAGGCGCCTGGCGATCCCGGTCGTGGCCGTGACCAAGGACGAGAGGCACAAGGCGGACAGGCTCATCGGCCCCGTGGAGCTTCTCGGCCGTTATAAGCGCGACATCGTCGCGGTGAACGCCGAGGCGCATCGTTTCGCCATCAAGTACCATCGTAAGAGGAGAAGCAAGAGGGTGTTGTCTTGAAGAACTCCACTTATACAAGATTACTGGCTAAAGAATGGAACACTCGGACTGCTCCCGCTGGGAATGTTCTTCAAGACAACACCCTCCTAGCTCTCCTCCGTGATTTATGGCATGCTACAATTGATTCATGGCAAATCGCATCAAAGTCGGCGTGCTCCGGGGCGGACCGAGCGCCGAATATGAGATCTCTTTGAAGACCGGCGCGGCCGTCCTTTCCGCCATCCGGTCATTCCTGGAAGATAAATACGAGCCGCGCGATGTCTTCGTCGATCGGAGCTGCATCTGGCACATCGACGGCCGGATGATACGGCCCGAAGACGCCAAGCTCTATTTCGACGTCGCTTTCAACGCCATGCACGGCGCGTACGGGGAGGACGGCAAGGTCCAAGCCATCCTCGAAGCGCACAATATACCTTTCACCGGTTCCGGTTCGCTGGCTTCGGCTCTCGGCATGAACAAGATCCTGGCGAAGAAAGTCCTGGCCATGCAGGGCATCAGATCGCCGCGTGGAAAAGAGGTCGCTTCCGAGGCCGTGGAGGCCGGCGCGGCCAAGGCGGCGGAAGGGCTTTTCAGGGCCTTTCCCGTGCCGATGGTCGTGAAGCCGGCCGGAAGCGGCTCGTCCGTCGGCGTCTCGATCGTCCGGATGCACCGGGAACTGGAACCGGCGCTCGTCGAAGCCGCAAAGCACGGCCACGCCATCCTGGTGGAAGAATATATCCCCGGCCGCGAGGCCACCTGCGCCGTCATCGAGGGCTTCAGGGGACAGGAGCTCTACGCCCTGCCGCCGATCGAGATCAGGCCGAGGAACGCCTTCTTCGACTATGAAGCCAAATACGAGGGGAAGTCCGACGAGATCGTGCCTTCGACCTTTCCGGAAGAGACCAAGAAGGAGCTTGAGGCGCTGGCCCGCAAGGTCCACGAGGCCTTGGGGCTGGTCCATTATTCGCGGACGGATTTCATCGTCCACCCGCGTCGAGGCATCTACGTCCTGGAAACGAACACCTTGCCCGGCCTGACCGAGGGATCGCTCCTGCCGAAAGCCCTGCGCGCCGTCGGCAGCGACCTGCCGGAATTCGTCGACCATATCATCCGGCTGGCTCTGGATTGAGCCGTCTTTCGCCTTGTGGACCCGAGCGGAATCGAACCGCTGACCTCCGCTTTGCAAAAGCGGCGCTCTAGCCGACTGAGCTACGGGCCCTTGGTCTATGGACTTCGGAACGATTTGGATTATACTCAATCTCGGACAATAAAACCAACGACAGGATAGAAAGGAGAGCGCATGAAAACGATTTGTTTGTGCCTGGTTTTCCTGTGTGCCCTCCCGGTTTTCGGCGAAGGGGCACGGACGCCGACTAATTTTCTGGCGAATATCTACCATTGGGGCGACAAATCCACGGAAGTTCCGCCCGGAACCGTGGCCATGCAGCCGTTCAACGTCTCGGCGACCAAGATCGAGTCTGATGCCGTCTCTAAGGAAATGGACCAGTTGTTCGGTTATCACCCGGCCGACGATGAAGGAGAGGGGGGCTTGGCCAATCGATCGCTGCCGTCGTTCAGCCAGAATGAACCGGTGCTGGATGACATCGTCGACAGTTTGACGGTCCTTTCGAGGGACATCGCCCTGAAGTATCGCGGGGGAGTGAAGATCTCCCCGCGGGTCACCCTCTTTTTCAAGGGCGGCCTGTTCTGGAAGGTGAACGACAAGTATTCGATCGGCATCAGATCATTCGACTTCGGCGTCAAGGGCCTGGTCGTGAGGATCACCTGGTAGGTCAAGCTCCGGACAGTCGGAGCTTTTTTGTCGAAGCCGTCGTCTTCGTCGACATCATCTAGGCCTTCTTCGTCTTCGCCGCTTTCGCCATGCTATAATTTCCACATGGGAATCTTTAACCGCTTCTCTTTTCGTGGCTCCCAAAAAAATCTCATTCTGGCCGGCGCAGTCATGGCGCTCGTGATCGCCGTATTTTTTGTTTTTCGCCCACAGCTTGGTGAGGCGAGTGTTGCGACTTCTTCTCAAGCCACGAATGGACAAGGCGCGACGGTGTCCGGAACCGTGGCTGGAGAAGGCGGCACGTCGCTCCGGATGCGATACAAAAACGCGTGGATCACTGAGCAGGCGACCAACACGCGCAGGGGAAGGCTGGTCACGATATCGGCCCAGAATGAGGACCGGGATCATCCTCTCGTCGATGTGATCGCTTCCACCACGATCCCGAAGATATTCAAAGTGGGGGACGAGAGCAAGATACGGGTCAGATGGAGGGATAACGGCGATCAGGATGTCTCTTTCCGCGCCTACGACACGGACCACGACGGCTACATCGACCGCCTAGAGTGGACGGTCCCTCATTTGTCGGACGAGACGTACGAGATCATATTCATCTCCAAGGCGTTTCAGCTCGACTCTAACCAGAATGTCATAGCCGACATATATCCCCAGGTCGAGGCCAAAGACGGCAACTGGGCGACGATCAATGACGGCCAATACGTGAGAGCCACCTTCAACCAGGTGCTGGACGATTCGAAGGATATCACCGTCTACGCCAGACCGACGGATCAGAGCCAACCGGCAGGGATACAGGTCTATCCCGTGTACACTGACCAGAATGGCAACCAGACCGAAGGATCGCAGATCGCCGCCTTCCCGGCGATAGACCATGAGGGTACTTACAGGATCCTGCTCACCGGACTTCCGACGCCGACCGGCGTCTTCGACCTGAAGATCGCCGGCAGCGTCGCCATCGATTGGATCGTCGACCCTCCGGGCTGGCTCTCCGGCTGGTCATACAGGAAGAAGGTAACGATATCGAACACCAATGTGGGCTCCTCTGATCTTCCGTATTTCCCTCTGCTCGTGAATATAGCCGAGACCGGAGGCGGTTCGACCAACATCGGATATAACCTGAGCGACAAGACCAATGGCTACGACATCAGGTTCACGGATTCGAGCGGAACGAGCCTGCTCCCATACGAAAGGGAAGCCTTGAGCGTCGCTTCGAATAACCTCACGGCCAAACTTTGGGTCCAAGTCCCGACCGTGAACCACCTGACCACCACGGATATCTATATCTATTACGGCAATTCCGGCCAGTCAGGGAGCGACTGGACGGCCACGACTGGCTCCGGCAACTGCAGCACCATGACAGAAGCCAAATGCACGTGGAAAGAAGGCTCTTCGCAGAACTACGACGCCGTCTGGCATTTCAAGGAAACGGGGACTAACCCGACGATCCACGACTCGACCGCTAAAGCAAACGACAGCACGGTCCAGACATGGACGCCTACGAGTGGGCCGGTCGACGGAGCGGGAGGCGATGACGGCAGCAAATGGGTCGAATTCAATGGGAGCACCGTATTTCTGACCGCCACAAACGCTCATACATCCTCCTTTTGGGTCAATGTCACGAGCTATGATACCGGAGGCCATACTTACCCGACCATATTGAACCTCAAGACGGATATCGACTATTACGCGGTCTATCTGAGCGACGTATCCGGATACGAGGGTATCAGCGCGAGCACGGTCGGGATAAATGGGTGGAGAGCTTCGGGAACGAGCGCAGCCTTAATCGGCTCCTGGAATTATATAACCGTGGTCTTCGACGGGGTGGACAGGACTAATGTGAATTCCTGGAAGATCTATGTTAACGGCGTCTCCAAATCGCTGACGACGGCGGGAGGATGGAACACTATATCGGACAACATAATCTACACCGACGACAAATCCACCGCGGACACGCTTTATGGCACCATCGACGAATTGCGAGTCGCGTCTATCGCTCGCTCTGTCGGCTGGATAAATTTCGAATATTGCAACATGATGTCGACCGCGAGCGGGACTTGCAGCGGGACGAACGAGCTCACCTTCGGCAGCCAAGACACGGGCGGCACGGACAGATACTGGATCGGCGGTACCGGCAACTGGTCGGATACCAGCCATTGGGCGAACGCGTCCGGCGGGGGAGGGGGATACAGCGTTCCAGACTCGACCACCAACGTGCACTTCGATTCCGCTTCCGGAGGAGGAACCGCGACTGTGGATGTCGCGGCTTCCGCGGCGAATTTCACGATGGATACCGGGAACACGACCAACGTCACCCTAGGGAATACCTTGACCGCCTCGGGCAATTTTACGATAACGGCCGGCACCTTCGATGTCTCCTCCGGAAATTATGCCCTGAGCGTCGCAGGTAATTGGTCCAATGCCGGGACTTTCACGGCAAGATCAGGCACAACGACTTTTAGCGGCGCCGCTGCCGAGACGCTCGCCGGCTCGATGGTGGGTGGGAACGCGTTTAACAACATCGCTTTTAGCGGGGCCGGCACTAAATCCTTTTCGAACAACGCCTCGACGACCAATGTGACCATCCAGGCCGGTTCGGGAGCGGTGACGGCTCCGTCCGGGCTCTGGTCCGTATCCGGCTACTGGAACAACGGCGCCACCTTCTCGCAGACCGCCGGAACGGTCGATTTCAACTCATCGGGACCGCAATCGATCTCTGGCTCTAATACCTGGTTCGGCCTGTCGGTCTCCGGCACGACCGCCCGCACTGTATCGTTCCAGAGCGGGGCCATCCAGACAATATCCGGGAACGGCTCACTGACGTTCATGGGAGCACCGAGCCAGACGCTCTTGCTCTCGCCGATCACTCCAGGGAGCGCCTGGAAATTGGCCGTGTCGACAACCAACGTGACCCAATCGGTCACTTACACCTCGCCGTCATACTCGGACGCGTCGGGCTCGTCGAACTACAACCAGACGGTGTACGCGACTGGCGCTGGAGACAGCGACGGCGGCAACAACACGAACTGGTCATTCGGCGTATATTCGGTCACGATAACGAGCAGCGGGGTCATCTCGTACGGCTATGTGACCTTGAGCACCTCATCGACGACCCTGGGCAGCGCCTACACCCAGGTCGCGAAGAATGACGGTGCCGTGAACGAAAGATTGAACGTCAAATCGAGCGACGCCACCGGCGGAACAGGATGGACGCTCGCTTCAATCATAGGGACGAACCAGTACACCCACGAATTTTCCACGACTACGGGATCGACCTGGACGCTCCTGCCGGACAGCTCGACCTATGTCACCGCCGACCCGGCCGTCGCGCCGAGCGGGACGACGAATTTCGATTTCCGGGTGACAGTGCCCAGCACGTCGGATTACCAGCAAAAATCCATCACTATCACCATCCAAGCGGCTGCGCCATGATCGTCATGAGAACAGGTATGTGGATATCTTCTCGTTATCATATGATCCCCGGATAAGCTATACTGTATGCGCGTTACAGGGATACTATATTTATTCGATCGATTAATACAAAACATAATATATGAAACAGGATTCTCTTTTGTCTCATAAGACGTCCCAGTCTTGGCATTATGCCCTGGCGTCCCTCGTGGCCCTGGCTCTTCTCTCATGGAATATCGCCATGGCTGGTAGCACGGCCACCGTCGCGGCGACGGTCACCGCGCAGCTCTTAAACATCTCCGTCGCGCCCGGGACCATCGCTTATGGCTCGGTTCCGCTGAATACGGCTACCACCACGGTGAACCACGGCTATCAGCAGACAGTGACAAACAGCGGTTCGACTATCCAGCTCAACGTGAAGTCGAGCGACGCGACCAATGGAACGTCGTGGACGCTTGCTTCTTCCCCGGGATCCGACACATACGAGCATCAGGTCTCCACGACGACAGGATCGACCTATATGATAATGCCGAACAGCTCGACCTATATCACCGCCTCATCGACCATGACGACCGGCGTGACCAATACGCAGAAGCTGGACTTCCAGCTGACTACGCCGACCGCCTCGACGGATTTCCTCCAAAAGTCGATCACTATCACGGTCCAAGCGGCCGCTATCTAGGACATTCGTTTGGAGAATATCGCATGCTCCATATCGCGGCTGTCCGTATCGTAATGCCATAAAAAAATGAAACCATCCAAGCGCGTCGCAATATTCTCTTTTGTTCTGTCGGCATTCCTCCTGCTCAGTGCTTTCTTGACAGCTTCCTATGCGGAGGCGAGGATCGGCGTGGGCATGGGCTCGAGCGAGATACGCATAACTGACTCGGTGAAACCCGGCGGCATATACAAGCTCCCGACCCTGCGCATCTTCAATACGGGCGACGAGACGACTACCTACGGCATGGACGTCAGCTATCACGAGGATTACAAACAGATCCGGCCGGCGCCGGGATGGTTCACTTTCAGTCCCACCACCTTCACTCTCGATGCCGGGAAAAGCCAGGACGTCTCGATCACCATGGTCGTTCCCGTCAAGGCGGTACCGGGCGATTATTTCGCTTTCCTCGAGGGCGGTCCGGTCTCGAGCAACAAGCCCGGCACCACCGTCGGCGTGGCCGTCGCGGCAAAATTGTTCTTCACCGTGGCGCCCGCGAACATCTTCCAGGCAGCCTTATATAGGATATCTTCGTTCTTCTCGGCATACTCGCCGTGGACATGGATAGTCTTGGGCCTCGTCCTGTGCGCCGTCGTCGTGTATCTATTCAGGAGATTCTTCTCGCTAAGCTTTGCCGTGCGGAAGAGATAGAAAAAAGTGGCCAACAAGAACCTGCGCATCGCGCTAGTCTCTGCCTTAACGGTCAGTGCCGTACTTTTCGCGGGGAAGGCCCTTGCGGTCGACATCACTGCCACAGTAAGTCTGGGCGTTTTCGTCCCAGGCCAACCATCCAATCTGGCGGCGACCATCGGAGACAAGAGCGTCGAGCTGTCGTGGTCGCCGCCGTCGAACGGCGGATCGGCCATAACCGATTATATAGTCGAATACAGGCTCTCGTTGGGCGGCAGCTGGTCTTCGTTCGATGTCGGTTCCGGCGGTGATACGTCGGCGACCTTGACCGGCTTGTCCAACGATAATTCATACGACTTTCGCGTCTCCGCCGTAAACGCCATAGGCCAGGGTCCGCCATCGCCTGTAGTGAGCGCCACGCCCGGACCGCCCGCTCAGGTCATCGTCCAGAGCTTCCTCGATCTCTATGTGCCGAGCATAGGGACGAATGTGCGCATAACTAACGAAGGGCTGACAGCTTATGAATACAACTATACTTGGTGCGTGACCGACTCAGACACGAACCTGTGCGGCGGAGGCGACGATGTCTTCGACTCTACGGCCGCCAAATGGATCGATCCAGGACAGAACTACGATACGACGTTGAATTCCACCGTACCGTCTCCGGGGAACTATTGGTTCCATGTCGCCGTGCAGTACGGCTCTGACTCCTCGCAAGCAAGCCAGTCTTTTACAGCTGTTACGGAAACCACGCCTCCGCCGCCACCGCCACCACCGGGTGGTGGAGGGGGCGGCGGAAGTGGAGGAGCTCCGGCTTGCGTCGGCGCAGATTTCAACCATGACGGCAGGGTGGATTCGGTGGATTTCTCGATAATGCTCGCCTACTGGGGAACTTCCGGACCGATCAATAATCCTTGCGTGGACATAAACGGCGACAAAAAGATCGATTCCGTGGACTTCTCGATCCTGCTCTACCAATGGGGCAGGAGCCCTATCCCTTTTAAATAGAACGCCATGCGCAGGATATCTTTATCGGATCTGATATTCGGGATAGCGATCGGATCTTTGGCGCTCTTGCCGCGCGGCGTATCTGCTGCAGAGTTGAGCTTCAAACTGATCTCTGATGATGCCGCCGGCAACGGAGCGGCCGTCGTCGAGGCCCGTATCGACTCACAAGAGAAGGACATAAACGCGATCGACGGCATAATCAGCCTCGTGGGCACGGGAAAGACGGATATATCGTCGGTCGGGATAGAGACCGGAGGGTCGGTATTGACGTTCTGGCCGGTCCCGCCGCAGTATTCTCCGACCGAAAAAGTCATCCGCTTCACCGGGGGAGTGCCGAACGGCTTCGATCGCGAGGGACCTCTCTTCCGCATGCATATCTTCACGTCCTCGCCTGGCGACGTGACCATCTCGTGGATCGGCGGCTCCGCCTATCTTAATGACGGCAAGGGCACTAGAGAGGGCATATACGCCAAATCCATCGTTGTGTCACTCGCCCCGCAAAACCAGAGCACATCTAACGGGTATTCTTACGACAAGACGCCGCCGAATTTCGATTCTGTCCTCGTCGGACGAGATCCGAACACGTACGGCGGAAGATATTTCGTGAGCTTCCACGCGATCGACGACATCTCCGGCGTAGCCCGATACGAAGTCAGGGAAGGACAGGCCGTGACGAGCGTCGCGAACGGAGTCTATGTGTTCAAAGACCAGACCATGGCGACGCCGGTCTTCATCACGGCGTATGATCAGGCGGGGAACAGCAAGACGGTGACCGTCGGATCGCCATCCAACCGGCCGAAAGACATCATGATTACGGCATTATTCGCGGTCATCCTAATCATCCTTTTCGCCGTATTCAGATACGGACATAAAAGAGCCGCCAAGAGATAGGATAGCGGAGCTTTCGGTGGCGTCGTGATCGTAAACGATCACGACATCCTACCGAAATATAGTCACTTCGTTCCTTATTTCGGTGGACCTAGGGGGAGTCGAACCCCCGCCTCGGCAATGCGAATGCCGCGTAATACCACTTTACTATAGGCCCCAGCGAGGTGCGAAATGAATATACCATGTCCATTCCGTCCGAGCGACAGGCCTATATGAGCTAAGCGATCATAGGCCCGGCCGCCGCCTGCGGGTGCTTCTTGGCGGCTCTTTCAATGTCGGGGCGCCGAGAATCGAACTCGGACCTCACGCACCCGAAGCGTGTATACTACCACTATACTACGCCCCGTGTGGACCATACCGGACTCGAACCGGTCACCTCACCCATGCCATGGGTGCGCTCTACCAGATGAGCTAATGGCCCGTCATTCTGGCGCCTCCACTCTATCATAATTTGATGATTTTTCAAGAATGCCGTAAGCTTGGGGACGTGCCGACCGATCGGCTCGCGATTCCGGGCTGTAGTATAGTGGTAGTATACATCCATGGGGTGGATGCGGTCCGGGTTCGATTCCCGGCAGCCCGACCAGTGCGATTCGTTGGCGTGAATTATCAGCACCCTTAGCTCAGTCGGCTAGAGCGCGCCCTTCACACGGGCGAGGTCGCAGGTTCGAGCCCTGCAGGGTGCACAACAAAAATAGGGGGAAATAAAAAAGCGGCGCGGGCCGCTTGGTTCCTTATAGGAAGAATCAGAAGATCAAGAACAATATAAGCGAGAGGGTAGCTACAACGCCGACGAGGATGATGGTGGCGTTCCGCGACTTCCCGTACGCTTCGAGCTCCAGATCTCTGCCCGGCGACGGCATCTTGAGCATGGGGACTATCTCATCGAGCATCAGGCCGAAGCCGAGACCGACCAGGCCGATCGAGGCTGCGTTCCTCCAGCCGAAGACGAGCATGAATGCAGAGATCATGGCTAGCAGGAATCCCCAGTGGCCGTGATGGATATTGAGGCCGCTCTTCTCGCGAAGCGGCGTCCTGTCGAACGACGATCGCTTAATATTGAATTTGGTTCGCTGGTAGATCGTCGGCATGATCAACAACATCACGAAGACCGCGAATTGCAAGTTTGTCAGAGTTTTCATTGTTCAACATTCGGTTGTGTGTTCTAACAGTGATGTTAGCATAAGAAACCAGTTTGTCATCCCGTGATGAGCTTGCACCAACTGGGCTGTTTACGCTAGTATATCCGTCATGGAAATGTTCGGCGACGCCATCGGGGCGCTTTTTAAGTTATGGGAAGAGATGTTCCTCGTCATTCTTGCCGTCCTGCCGAAAGCCTTCAAACTCGTCCTGTGGGTTCTCCTCGCCGCCGTCATCCTGCCGTGCGTCTTCGTGGCCGGCAACATATACCCGAAGTGGGTGGAGTGGGGCGAAGATTTCTAGTACAATGACCGTATGAGCCAGACCCAAGGGAAAGCCGCCGCTTCGGCCGCTCTCCATCCGACCATCTTCGTCATCTTCGGCGTGACGGGCGACCTTGCCGGCCGCAAGCTCATCCCGGCTCTCCTAGGCCTTTTCTCCAAAAGGATGCTGCCTCAGCGCTTCGCCGTCATCGGCTTCTCCCGCCGGCCGTTCTCGAGAGAGGAGTTCCGCGAACTCATCCGGGAGAAGATGGGCGTCAAGCCGGGCGAATTCAGGGAAGAGGACGTGAAGCATTTCCTGGATCACATGTCGTACGAGCAGGGCTTGTTCGACGAGCCGGCAGCTTATGAACGGCTGTCGGCCCACGTCAAGGCGATCGACGACCGCTGGGGCCAATGCTCGAACAAGCTGTTCCATCTGGCCGTGCCGCCGAGCCTCTACGAAGGCATCCTGAGGCGCCTGTCAGAATCGGGCCTGACCGAGACGTGCGCCGACGAGACCGGCTGGACCAGGATACTCATCGAGAAGCCTTTCGGCCGCGACCTGCCGACGGCCCAGGCCCTGGACAAGCTCCTGGGCAAGCTCTTCGAAGAGGAGCAGATCTTCCGCATCGACCATTACCTCGCCAAGGAATCATTGCAGAACATCCTGGCCTTCCGCTTCAACAACTCGCTGTTCGAGCCTATCTGGCGCCGAGATTTCATCGACAAGATCCACATCAAGCTCTTCGACGGAAGCGGCGTGGAAGAGCGGGGCGACACCTACGACGCCATGGGCGCTCTTAAGGATGTCGGCCAGAACCACATGCTGATGATGCTCTCGGCCATGACCATGGACAAGCCGAAGTCGTTCTCCGGCGCCGACATCCGGGCCGAGCGCGCCCGCGTCCTAAGTAAGCTCAGGGTCGCCACAGACCGGTCGGCGAAAAAGTGTTCGGTGAGAGGGCAATATTCCGGCTACCAGGCCGAGCCGGGTGTCTCGAAGCAATCGGAGACGGAGACTTATTTCCGCGTCAAGTCTTACATCAGCTCCTTCCGCTGGAAAAAAGTGCCGCTCTATCTCGAGTCCGGCAAGGGCCTCTCGGAGACCAAGACCGAGATCGACGTCTATTTCAAGGGCGGCAAGAACGAGAACGAGCAGAACATCCTGACTTTCCGCATCCAGCCGGACGAGGGCATCAAGATCAAGTTCTTCGTCAAGACGCCGGGCCATGAATTCAGGGTCGAGCCGAAGACCTTGAAGTTCAAGTACGCCGACGTGCCAGCCGCCAACTGGCAGTCCATGCCCAACGACTATGAGCGCCTGATCCACGATGCTTTCATCGGCGACCAAACCTTGTTCGCCTCGACCGAAGAGATCCTGGCCTCATGGAAATTCATCGAAGCCGTCCTCACGAGCTGGGAGGGCCTGCCGCTAATCAAATACGGAAGGGGAGCGAGGGAAGTGGGGTAAAGGAAAAGCCCGCTCCAGTGAAGGTGCGGGCTTGTAAATGCTCGTCTCGTCAGTCGCTTACCTCATCATCTTCAGCGTTTCTTCAATGAGGAACGCTGCGATAAACGCGGTGAGCATGATCGCAGGCAAGTACCTGAGGGCCATGCTCGGCGGGCCCTTCCATTCGCCCGGGGGAGCCTTCAGCCCCTTGCTCACACTGACGAGGATGAACGCCACCCCGGCCACGAACGAGCAGAAGCTCAACAATTCGGTCAGACGGATGTAGGGCAGGGCTTTCGCTACCCCCAGCGGCTCACAGAGGATGTAGCCAAATCCCCAGAAAGAGAGGATGACACCACCCACTCCGAGGAAGAGACAAATATCCGAGATGATGTTTTTGGTCTTGTTATTCATTGGTTAAGTCTGGTTTGAAAGGCGATAATCCGCTCGGCGCAATGCCGGCAAGTCGATTATTTCCTTTCTGCCAAACTCAACCTGAATACCTGATCTCAATGTGCTTTTACCCTTATATTATACACCATAATATACCTACTTGTCAAGCTCTATTAAACGCCTCAAAATAATGCTAATTTAGCCGTATGTCTCTCTCTATCGGCATAGTTGGCTTGCCGAATGTCGGAAAATCGACGCTATTCAACGCGCTCACGAAAAAGTCGGTGCCGGCGGAGAATTATCCTTTCTGCACCATAGACCCGTCGGTCGGTGTGGTGGCCGTGCCCGACGAGCGACTCGGCAAGCTCTCGGCATTCTCGAAGTCCGAAAAGACCATTCCGGCGGCGGTCGAATTCACGGACATCGCCGGCCTGGTCAAGGGCGCCTCGGAAGGCGAGGGCCTCGGCAACCAGTTCCTGTCGCACATCCGCGAGACCGATGCCATCGCCGAGGTCGTGCGCATCTTCGAGGACGAGAACGTCATCCATGTGCACGGCAAGATCGACCCCCTGAAAGACATAGAAGTCGTCAACCTGGAATTGATCATGGCTGATATGCAGACCATCGCCAAGAGGAAGAATTCCATCGGCAAAGAGGTCAAGGCCGGCAAGAAGGAGGCCGTCATTGAGGCCGGGCTATTGGAAAAACTCGAACCGGCCCTTCAGGCCGGCAAATTGGCTTCAATGGTCAAAACGACCGAGTTCGAAGCGCCTTTCTTGAAACAATTGTGTTTGATAACCGCCAAGCCGATCCTGTACGTCCTGAACAAGAAGGCCGGCGCGAAGAATCTGGACGAATTGAAAGACGGAAGATGGAACAGGCTCATGGAGCTTTTAAAATCAACGAATGCCGGCTATGTGATAGTGGACGCCGGCATCGAACAGGAATTGAAAGACCTGGAAGAATCTGACAAGAAGGAGATGCGGGAAGGGCTTGGCTCGCATGACGACGGAGTCAACGACCTCATCCGCAAGGGTTATGACCTGCTTGGCCTCATCACTTACTTCACGACTGGGACCGACGAGACGCGAGCCTGGACGATCAAGGGCGGCTGGACTGCCCCGGAAGCCGGCACCGCCATTCACACCGACTTCAAGGATAAATTCGTGCGGGCCGAAGTCATTCAATGGCAAGAGCTCCTCAACGTAGGCTCTTACGCCGCTGCCCGCGAGAAGGGCCTGATCAGGACGGAAGGGAAAGAATACGTCGTCAAGGACGGCGACGTCATCGAATTCAAGATATAGCCGGCAAGTGCTATGATGATGCGTATGAATAACAAGCTCCCGGCATACGACCCGGCCAAGATAGAGAAGAAGTGGCAGAAGAAGTGGGCCGCTTCGAAGCTGTACCGCTCCGAAGAGACGGCCGGCAAGAAGAAGGCTTATATCCTGGACATGTTCCCGTATCCGTCCGGCGAAGGCCTTCACGTCGGTCATCCCAAAGGCTACATCGCCACGGATATTGTCTCGCGCATGAGGCGCATGCAGGGCCTGAACGTCCTGCATCCCATGGGCTTCGACGCTTTCGGCCTGCCGGCGGAGAATTACGCCCTGAAGATGAAGACCAATCCCATGATCGGCGTAGCCAAGAACGTCGAGCGCTTCAAGGAACAGCTGGAGATCCTCGGCTTCGATTATGATTGGTCGCGGGAGATCAATACGACCGACCCGGAGTATTACAAGTGGACGCAATGGATCTTCTTGCGATTATTCAAGAAGGGCCTGGCCTACGAATCGTACGAGCCGATCAACTGGTGCCCGTCGTGCAAGACGGGACTCGCCAATGAGGACGTCGAGGGCAGCCGGTGCGAGCGCTGCGGCACGCCGGTCGAGAAGAAGCCGATGAGGCAGTGGGTGCTCAAGATCACCGACTACGCAGACAAGCTTCTGCGCGATCTCGACGCGAAAGGCCCGGACAGCAAGCCGCTCATCGAATGGCCGGAGTCCATCAAGGAATTACAGAGAAACTGGATAGGCCGGAGCGAGGGGGCGCTCCTCACGTTCAAGGTGAAGGGCGGCGGACGGGCGATCGACGTCTTCACCACGAGGCCGGACACTTTGTTCGGCGTGACTTACATGGTCGTCGCCCCAGAACACAAGCTGGTGAAAGAGCTTTTGCCGTCCGTCGAGAACAAGAAGGAAGTAGAGAGTTATATCGCCAAGGCCGCGATCGCCACGGAGATCGAGCGGACGGACATGACCAAGGATAAGACCGGCGTCGAATTGAGGGGCGTCAAGGCGGTGAATCCCGCCAACAATGAGGAAGTGCCGGTATGGATCGCCGACTACGTTCTGGCCGATTACGGCACCGGCGCCGTCATGGCCGTGCCGGCACACGATGATAGGGATTACGCTTTCGCCAAGAAGTTCGGGCTGGCTATACGGGAAGTCATCGCGGGAGGGGATATCAACAAGACCGCGTACATCGAAGACGGTCGACTGGTCAATTCCGGCAAGTTCGACGGCAAGGATTCGCAAGCCGTGATGAAAGAGATCACGGGCTTCGCCCACGGCAAATGGGTGACGAAATACAAGCTCCGCGACTGGGTCTTCTCGCGCCAGAGGTATTGGGGCGAGCCGATCCCGATCATCCATTGCGAGAAGTGCGGCGCGGTGCCCGTGCCCGAAGAAGACCTGCCGGTCAAATTGCCTAAGGTGAAATACTATGAGCCTACGGGGACGGGGGAATCACCTCTGGCCGCTATCGATAAGTGGGTGAATGTGAAGTGCCCCAAGTGCGGCGGCAAAGGAAAGCGCGAGACCAACACCATGCCGCAATGGGCCGGCTCGAGCTGGTACTATTTGCGATACGAGGACCCGAAGAATGACAAGGCGCTCGTCGACCTCGAAAAAGAGAAGTATTGGTCGCCTGTCGATTTGTATGTTGGTGGCGCCGAGCACGCCACCCGCCATTTGATCTACGCCCGCTTCTGGCACAAATTCTTGTATGACATCGGCGCGGTCTCGACCATCGAGCCGTTCACCAGATTGCAGTCTGTCGGCCTCATCATGGGCGAGGACGGCCGGAAGATGTCCAAGCGCTTCGGCAACATCGTCAACCCGGACGACATCGTCAAGACTTACGGCGCCGACACCATGCGCCTCTATGAGATGTTCATGGGGCCGTTCGATCAGCAGATCTCTTGGAACACCTCGAGCATGGTCGGAGCGCGGCGGTTCATCGAGCGGGTGTGGAAATTAAGAGAGAAAGCCGCCGAAGTTGGAGCTTCCGACCGGATCATTCACAAGACCGTCAAGAAGGTCACTGAGGACATAGAGAACCTCCGTTTCAACACTGCCATCAGCGCTCTGATGATAGCCCTGAACGAACTGGATAAAGGCAAGTCGATCGCCAGAAAAGACTTTGAATCATATTTGAAGCTACTGGCTCCGTTCGCTCCTCACGTCGCCGAAGAGCTGTGGATATCTCTCGGCAACAAGAAGTCGATCCATGTATCCGAATGGCCGAAATTCGATCCTGCCATGGTCAAGGACTCGAATGCGTCGATAGTCGTCCAGATAAACGGCAGAGTCCGCGGATCCTTCGAGTCGGAGCGCGGGAAGGGGAAGGAATGGCTGGAGAACACGGCAAAAACCCTTCCGGAGGCCAAAAAATGGCTCGAGGGCAAGAAGATCAAGCGGATCGTGGTCGTGCCGGACAAATTGGTCAATGTCGTGACGGAATCTTGACAAATCATAGATATGAAGGTAATATGAAAAAACCCTGATTTTGACCGATTTTCAGCAAATCCACACATAATTGACTTTATTACAAGCAGGTGATAGAAATAACATAACAACACCCACCATGGCCACCGCCGTCGTCTCATTCAAACCAAAACAAGTCGTCAAGCGCCTGCTTTCGAGCCTGCCTGATCGCGCCCGCGAGATCATCGTCTATCGCTACGGCCTCGGCTCGGACGACAAACGCATGACCCTGGACGCCATCGGCAAAAAATACGGCATCACCAGGGAACGCGTCAGGCAAGTCGAGAATTACGCTCTCGGCGTCGTCCGCAAATCGCAGGAATATGCCCGCGAGAAAGCGGCCTTCGCGGAGATGGAGACTCTGCTGCACTCGCTCGGCGGGGTAGTGGTGGAAGAAGACTTCCTCGGCCACGTCTCCAAAGACAAGAGCCTGCAGAATCACGTCCACTTCCTCTTGGTCGTGGGCGAGCCTTTCAAGAAGCGCAAGGAAGACGAGGATTTCCGCCACCGCTGGCACGTCAACGAGGAGCTCGCCAAGAAGGTCGAAGAGGCTCTGAAGAAGCTGTACGCCGGCCTCTCCACCGAAGCCCTTCTACCGGAGTCGGAGATGGTCAACCGGCTCCTCACTCACCTCGAAGACGTCTCCGAGCGCTACAAGAACCAGGAGATCATCAAGCGCTGGCTTTCCATCTCCAAGAAGGTCGGCCGTAACAGCCTGGGCGATTGGGGTCTCACCCATTCCTCGAACATCCGCACCAAGGGCGTGCGCGACTACGCATTCCTGGCTATCCGGAAGCACGGTTCGCCGATCCATTTTCGCGACGTGGCCAAGCAGATCGAGAAGCTTTTCAACAAGAAAGCCCACGTGGCCACCACCCATAACGAGCTCATCAAGGACAAGCGCTTCGTCCTGGTCGGCCGCGGCCTCTACGCCCTGGCCGAGTGGGGCTATGCGCCCGGCGTCGTCCGTGACGTCATCAAGAATATCCTGGAGAAGAACGGGCCGCTTTCGAAGGAGGACGTCATCGCCAAGGTCCTGAAAGAGCGCTACGTCAAAGAGAACACCATCGCCGTCAATCTGCAGAACCCGAAATATTTCAAGCACGACAAGGACGGCAGATACGCCATCGCGGCATAGGAAACTTTGTTATAATAGGGCCATGACATACGCCGATATCGTCCGGCTCCTCGTTGGGAGCTTCCGATCTTCGCTCTGGCCGTCTACCCTGAATCATCTTATCTACGTCTCGCCGATCGTCCTGGCTATATGCCTGGGCGCGATCTTCTGGCACGTCTGGGTCCGTTATGTCCGGCTCAAGCGATTCCTCGGCTCGAAATACACGGTGCTGGAGCTTCGGCTGCCGAAAGACACCTACAAGTCGCCGCTCGCCATGGAGACCGTCCTGCACGCTATCCACAGCACTTCCGACGGCACCGCATACGACCAATACTGGAAGGGCAAGGTGAGAACTTGGTATTCGCTGGAGATCGTGTCCTTCGAGGGCCAGGTTAAATTCATGATATGGACCGAGGACGGCCGCAAGGCCAATCTGATGTCGGCCTTGTACGCGCAATATCCTGGCGTGGAGATATACGAACGGGATGATTACGCCAAGGCGGTCCAATTCGATCCAGAGAAGATAAAGATCTGGGCCGCTGAGTTCGAATTCACTAAGCCAGACCCGTATCCCATCAAGACGTACGTGGATTTCGGCCTCGGCGACGATCCCAAGGAGGAATTTAAGGTGGATCCGCTGACGCACATAATCGAATGGATGGGGAGCCTAGGCCCGAACGAGGAAGTCTGGTTCCAATTCATCATCCGGGCCCACAAGAAGGACGCCCGGAAGCCCGGCCACATCTTCAAGAAGACCGACCGCTGGAAAGACCAGGCGGAGGAGGAAGTGAACACGATCTTGATGCGCAAAAAGGGCACCAAGACGGCCGCAGGAGAGCCGGATCCTGATACCGGCTATACCAAGATGCCCATCATATCCAAGGGCGAGCAGGAGATCGTGGCGGCCCTGGAACGTAGCGTGACCAAGCTCCCGTTCGACGTCTGCGTGCGCACCTTGTACATCGCCGAAAAGGAAGCTTTTGACACGGCTTTCGGCGCCGGCGGGTGCATCTCCTGCATGAAGCAATTCAATACCGAGCACCTGAACGGCTTCAGGCCGAACGGCAAGATATACCACAACAGGCTATCCGGCGTGCCGTGGGAAGACTACAAAGGCCTCCGGGAGAACCGCTTCAGCCGGCAGGCGCTCATGGCTTACCGCCGGCGTTCGGCTTTCTATCCGCCGTACAAGACGAGAACCTTGGTCTTGAATACCGAGGAGCTCGCGACTATATACCACCTGCCCGGCTCCGTGTCCGCCACACCGGGCCTCGAGCGCGTGCCTTCGAAGAAGGCCCAGGCACCGACCAATCTGCCGGTGTAACATGGAACAGCATTTCATCGATCCGTCGCGCCCGATCGCCGCGCCATCTTCGGGCTTTTCCCGCACGGCCTGGGCCGTCTGCCTCGTCGTCGCGTTCGCCGCCGTCTCGGGCGGCATCATCGTCCTGGATTCGGCCGCTCCGGCCGATTTTCCGAGCGGCACGGTCGTATCCATAGAGAACGGCCTCACCCTCGACCAGACCGCCGGCCTCTTAGCGGCCAAGGGGATCATCCGTTCCGCCTTCCTGTACAAGGTCTATTCGGTCTTCCTCGAGGGGGGCACCACCGGCGTCAAGACCGGCGATTATCTCTTCGACGCTCCCCAGTCCGCTCTACGCGTGGCATATCGGACGGCGCGTGGTCTTGAAGGGTTTCCGACGGTGAAAGTGACCATACCGGAGGGCAGCGATTCGACGGACATGGCTGGGGTGATATCCAAAGCCATCCCCGGTTTCGACGACGCCGGCTGGAAGAAGCTGGCCGCGCCCGAAGAAGGATACCTCTTTCCGGATACGTACCTTTGGGCCGTCAATATCAAACCTGACCAGGCCGTCGCCGACATGAGGGGGGTCTTCGACACCAAAATCCGATCTATCGGCAATGACCTGTCCGCCTTCGGCAAGCCATTGAAAGACGTCGTGGCCATGGCCTCGATCATCGAAAAAGAAGCGACTTCGAGCGCCGACCGGCGCATCGTCGCCGGCATCCTCTGGAAGCGCCTCTCGATCGGCATGGCTCTACAGGTCGACCCGCCGTTCTATTATTTCCTGGATAAGCGTCCGGACCAGTTGACGCTCGACGATCTGAAGATCGAATCGCCTTATAATCTCTATCTGCATACGGGGTTGCCGCCGACGCCGATAGACAGCCCGGGCCTGGATGCCATCATCGATACTATCCATTCTTCTACGACGACCCCATACTGGTTCTATCTCTCCGGTAAAGACGGCTCTATGCATTACGCCACTGATCTGGACGGACACAACGCCAATAAAGCAAAATATCTGAATTGAGAGCTTCCCCGGGAAAAACCAATAAAAACGTATTCGTCGGCATGTCCGGCGGAGTGGATTCATCCGTCTCGGCGGCCCTGCTCAAAAAGGCCGGCAACGATGTTACCGGCGTCTTCATGAAGGTCTGGCAGCCGGATTGGCTCGAGTGCGATTGGAAAGAAGAACGGCTGGACGCCATGCGCGCGGCGGCTCACATCGGCATCCCGTTCGTGACGCTCGACCTCCAAAAAGAATACAAGGAAGGCGTCATCGATTACATGATCTCAGAATACAAGGCCGGCCGGACGCCGAATCCTGACGTCGCGTGCAACAGGGAAGTGAAGTTCGGCGCTTTCTGGAAGTGGGCCAAAGGACAAGGCGCCGATCTTATCGCCACAGGGCATTATGCCAGGAATAAGGATGATCGCCTGTTCGTCTCAAAAGACACGAACAAGGACCAGACTTATTTTCTCTGGACGCTGACTAAGGATGATCTGAAACATATCCTATTCCCGATCGGCGGCATGACCAAGCCGGAGGTGCGTAAGCTCGCCAAAGATCTCAAATTGCCTAACGCCGACAAGAAAGACAGCCAGGGCCTCTGCTTCATCGGTAAGGTCGATCTGAAGGGATTCCTAAGACATTACATCAGGGCCGAACCGGGCGAAGTATTGAGTGAAAACGGAGAGGTCATCGGCAAGCATCCCGGCGCTTTGCTGTTCACGATAGGCGAGCGCCGCGGCTTCACCATCACCAAGAAGACGCCGGCCGACGCGCCGTATTTTGTAATCGGAAAAGATGTCGAGCACAACATCATCACGGTCTCGAATAAGAGCGCGGACAATTCATTATCCGGCGCAAAGAAGGTCGTTGAGATTTCCAGGATTAATTGGATATCGGGCGCGCCGGAGCCTGGCAGGCCGCTTAAGGCCAGGAGCCGCTATCGCGAGACTCTTCAGGGCGCAAAAGCCTCTTCGACGAGCGGCGATAAGGCTACGATAGAATTCGACGAGCCGCAGAGCACTTTGACGCCCGGCCAGTCGCTGGTCATATACGACGGCGGCGAATGCCTGGGCGGCGGAATCATTGTATAATCCTTCGCATGGACCGCCCCATCTCCGTCACCAAGTCCGACGGCACCAAACAGCTCTTCGACGAGGAGAAGCTCGTCAATTCTCTGAGGCGCGTCGGGGCTTCGGCCGGAGCCATCGATGAGATCACGGATGAGATAGAGAAGGAGATGTGGGACGGCATGCCGACCACCGACATCTACAGCCGAGCCTTCAACCTCCTCAAGAAGCACCATCATCCGACGGCGGTCAAATATTCGGTCCGCCGGGCCCTGTTCGAGCTCGGGCCGGACGGCTTCCCGTTCGAGAAGTTCGTGGCGCGCATCTTCAGGCTCTGGGGCTACGAGGCGGTGACCGATCAGACGCTCACGGGCACGTGCGTCGAGCATGAGGTCGACGTGGTGGCCTGGAAAGGGGACGAGCTTGCCATGGCCGAAGCCAAGTTCCACAATGTTTTCGGCCTGAAATCCGATCTGAAAGTGGCCCTCTACGTCAAGGCCAGGTTCGACGATCTCACCGAGACGATCTTCGATTTCGGCGGCCGGGAGCGCAAACTCTCGCCAACCGGGCATTATCTTGTGACCAATACCAAGTTCACCGACTCGGCCGTGAAGTACGGCGAATGCAAGGATTTGAAGATGATCGGCTGGAACTATCCGGCGAAAGGCAGCCTACACAAGATCATCGAGGAGAACGGCTTGCATCCCGTCACCTGCCTGACCTCGCTCTCGCATCAGGAGAAAAGGGACGTCATCGGCCGCGGCGTCCTGACTTGCGTCGATCTCATAGGGACCCCCGCCGTTCTGAAAGACGCTGGCGTGAAGGGCGAAGCGGCTGAAAAAGTCCTGACCGAAGCCGAGCTTATCGTCGAACAGGCGAAGTAATCCCATCATGGCCAAATACGACGAGATGAAGAAGATCCGCGACGAGCTTCTCAACTTCAAGGATTCGCCGCTTTACGAGTACCGCACGGGGAGCGGGTTCTTCCCGGTCATCGGCGAAGGCAGCCACGACGCCAAGATCATGTTCGTCGGCGAAGCCCCCGGCCTGAACGAGGCCAGGACGGGCCGGCCTTTCTGCGGAGCGGCGGGCAAGCTCCTGGACGAGCTCATCGCCGGCATCGGCCTGAAGCGGGGAGAGGTCTACATCACCAACGTCGTCAAGGATCGGCCGCCGGAGAACCGCGATCCGACGCCGGAAGAGATAGAGCTGTACGCCCCGTTCCTGGACCGGCAGATCGAGATTATCCAGCCGAGGGTCGTCGCCACCCTGGGGCGTTATTCGATGAATTACGTCATGAGGAAGTTCGGCCTCGACTTCGAGCTCGAGCCGATCGGCAAGATCCACGGTAAGTCGTTCGATGCCACGGCTTCATATGGCCCGCTATCGATAGTCACCCTGTACCATCCGGCTGCCGCGCTATACAACGGCTCCATGCGCGAGATCATGAAGAACGATTTCGAGATTTTGAAGAAGTTCGAGTGAGACGCTTGACAGAATTACATTATATATGCTACACTTTAAGCAAGCTTAAATGTGGGGAAGGTAACTAATAAGGTTGCCAGGTGGGAAGGTAAACCCACTGTCCATAAAAAAGCGAAAGGGGGGTCCTAAAGGCTTTCCCCATAGAATTCCCCCCGGCAGGCGCGTCTGTCGGGGTTTTCTTTTAAAAAATCGGATTAAATCGTGGCTGAATGATTGATTATCTGCTATATTTCTCGCATGAATTCAGCTGAGATCCGCAGGCGATTCCTGGCCTTCTTCGAAAAGCGCGGCCATGCGGTCATCCCGTCGGCCTCATTGGTAACTTCCGACGAGAAGGGGGTAACGAACCCGACTCTTTTCAACACGGCCGGCATGCAGCCCTTGATCCCGTTCCTTTTGGGCAAACCGCATCCCCTTGGTAATCGCCTTGTCGACATCCAGAAATGCTTGCGTACCGTCGATCTCGACGACGTCGGCGACGCCATCCACGCCACGTTCTTCGAGATGCTCGGCAACTGGTCGCTCGGCGATTATTTCAAGAAAGAAGCCATAAATTGGAGCTATGAATTCTTGACCGACAAGAATGAGGGCCTGGGTCTCGATCCGAAGCGGCTTTACATAACCGTCTTCGAGGGCGACGCCAATGCGCCCAAGGACGACGAGGCCGCGGACATCTGGCGCGAGGTCTTCAAGAAGAACGGGGTGGATGCCGACGGCCGGATCTTCTTCATGGGAGCGGACAAGAATTGGTGGGAGGCCGGCGAGAACGGCCCATGCGGACCGGACACGGAGATGTACTACGACATCAAAGGCAAGCATGGCGGCAATGGCATCACCAAAGAACAATTCCTCGCCGGCGACGAAGCTCGCGAAATCGTCGAGGTCTGGAACGACGTCTTCATGCAGTACGAGAAGAAAGACGACAAAGTCGTCGGCAAGCTGGCCAAGCCGTCCGTCGACACCGGCGCCGGCTTGGAGCGCATGGCCATGACTATGCAGAACGTGGACAGCATCTATGACATCGATTCGTTGAGGCTGGTGATGGAGAGAATCAAAGAATTTTCCAAGAATTGGGATCTGAGATCCGCTAGGATCATGGTAGATCACACGCGAGCATCGATTTTTCTAATAGCCGACGGGATAACTCCATCAAATGTTGATAGAGGGTATGTATTGCGCAAACTTATTCGGAGGGCAGTTCGATATTCGGACAAACTCGGCATCGAGTGGATAGAACAGGCGGGAGAAAAAGATTTAATCAAACCGATCGTAAGCGCATATAAAGATATATATCCGGAGATGCGGAATGAGGCCAACATACGTTCAGTTCTCCTTAAAGAAGAGACCAGATTTCGAGAGACCATCAAACTTGGCCTGAAAGAATTCGAAAAAGGCGTCGACGCTTTCACTCTCTTCTCGAGCTACGGCTTCCCGCTGGAGCTGACGCTCGAGCTCGCAAAAGAAAAGGGGGTAAAAGTGGACATCGAAGATTTCGAGAAAAAATTTAAGGCTCACCAGGAGCTCTCCCGCGCCGGCGCCGAGCAGAGATTCAAGGGCGGTTTGGCGGACGCGAGCGACGAAATGGTGGTCAGGTACCACACGGCCACGCACCTTTTGCATCAGGCTCTGCACGACGTCCTGGGCGAGAGCGTCGGCCAGAAAGGCTCGAATATAACGCCGGAAAGGCTGCGGTTCGACTTCTCGCACGGCACCAAGATGACGGACGAGGAGAAAAAGCGGGTCGAAGACATCGTCAATGGGAAGATCGCCGCGGCGATACCGGTCAACCAAGCCATAATGCCGCGCGCAGAGGCGGAAAAAACAGGGGCAAGGCATTTCTTCGGGGAGAAATACGGCGACCAGATATCCATCTATTTCATCGGTGACGACCTTCGGTCCGCGTATTCGAAAGAATTCTGCGGCGGACCGCACGTCAAGAACACGCGGGAATTGGCCGGCCCGGAAGGGAAGTGGCGGTTCAAGATCCAAAAAGAAGAGGCGGTGGCCCAGGGCGTCCGGAGGATAAGGGCGGTCTTAGGATGAGGCCTGTGCTATAATTCGGTCATGCTCTTCTCTCATAAAAAGGAGGGAAAGATCGTTCTGATGCTCGAGATCCAGAGCTCGCTTACGCGCGGCTCGCTCGTCTGGTTCCGTTCCGGAAGGCCTCCCATGGTCCTTTCGACCGACAGCCGCGCCGTCCCGTACAAATCGGACGTCGACACCTCTTATTTCATCAAGACGACCATGCAGGTCCTCGCCGAGACGATCGACGATGCCCTCCGGCGCCTTGCCAGCCTCAAGACGGAAGAGAACAGGAGGATGGGGATGCCACGGGCCGTCAAAGAGGCTCATTACGTCCTTTCTTCGCCCTGGATAGCTTCCCAAGCCAGGTCTCTCTCCTTGTCGTTCCACAAGGATACCGCCATAACCGGAGACAAGGTGGCTGGGATCCTGGACGCCGAGAGGGCCGCCCTAGCGCCGGAAGGCAGCGCCATCCTGGAAGCCATAGAGGAAAAGATATTCGACGTGCGCCTGAACGGCTATTCGGTCTCGGCCTGGCGCGGCAAACAGGCCCGCGAGCTCGGGATCTCATACGCCGTCTCCGTCTGCGGCGCCGACACGACCAGGCGCCTCCGGAGGGCCTGCGAACGGGCCGTGAAGCCGGCCGACGTGCATTTCCATTCGTCGCTCCTCCTGCAATACGTCGGCTTGTGCAAGGCCATGCCGGCACGCGACTCTTATATCTTGATCCACGTCCACGGCGAGCTGACCGACGCAGTGGTTGTGAAAGACGGCTCTTGCGTCTTCTTCGGCTCTTATCCGATGGGGACCAACACGGTCGTGAGGAAAATCGCTAAGGCAGCCAAGACGGACGTGGAGATAGCCGATTCGCTCCTTACGCTCTATTTGAGCGACAAGTTTGACAGAGAGCACGGAAAGCAAGCCGAGAAGATCATGGAAGAGATGTCCGCCGGCTGGAGCGGGGAATTCAAGAAGCTCTTCAAAGACAGCCCCCTCGCGGAGTCCATGCCGACGGAGGCGATCATGGCCGCCCGCGCCCACGAGGATTTCTTCCTGAGAAGCTTCAGCGCCGCGTATCCGGGGATCCGCTTGCAGACCCTGTCGATCGAAGACATCTCGCCGCTCATCGAATTCGACGCCCCGGCCGAGCTGAAACGCGTCGTCGGCCTTTACGCCCTGGCTATTAACAGCCTGAAAAAGGACTGATGACCGGGGCGTTATGTGATATCATGTAAGGAACATGCCTCGCCGCGTAGTAGAAGACATCGTCCTGAACGACCGGCGCTCGATCCGGGACATACCGATCGAGCGGGAACGGGAAAAACACAAGGCCGGACAGGCTGAAAAGGCTAAAGGGCAGCACCATCAGCCGGAAGGAACCGAGGAGATCCCCATCCATCGCATGCACGTGACGCCGCCCATGCCTCCGAAGCCGCGGCCTTTCCGGAAAAGCGGCTGGATGCTGGCTCTCGCGGCGCTTTCAGTCGTGATCCTGGCCGCCATAGCGGCTTATTCCTCTTCCATCTACTTCTCGCGAGCCATCTTCAACATCGTGGCCGTCTCGATGGACGTGCCGGTAGACAATGTCACCATCGTGGCCGTAGGGACAACCACTCCCGGATATCTAACGTACAAGACCGAGGAGTTCAAGGGCTCGGCTTCGGCGGTCGTGCCGGCTTCAGACGGTCCCTACGTCTCGACCAAAGCGACGGGCAGCGTCGCTCTGTACAATGCCTATTCGTCTCTACCGCAGAGGTTCATCGCCGGCACGCGCCTGGCTAACGATTCGGGCCTCATATACCGTCTCGCCGGATCGGTCGTCATACCGGGATACACGGTCGCAAATGGCGTGACGATCCCGGGGAAGGCCGGCGCGGCCATCGTGGCCGATGCTGCCGGAGCATCCTACAACATCTCAGGGAGCGATGCCCTCTCCGACTTCAAGATCGTCGCTTACAAGGGCACGCCGCGCTACAGCAGCTTCTATGGGAGGCTTGTCTCCGACGTCTCAGGCGGGTTCGTCGGCCGGAAGAAGATAGTGAGCCAAGACGCGATCTCGACCACCACCGCGGAGCTCCGGACAGCCATCACGACCAGGCTTCTCGCGGAAGCCAAGGCGGTGGTGCCGGCCGGATACATCATGTACGACACCGGCTATACGGCCTCATTCTCGGCACCGGTCGTAAGCGGCGAGGCGACAGGGACGGCCTCGATCGCCATCAACGGGACGCTTTACGGCGTTATTTTCCGGCAGACCGACCTCGTGGCCAAGCTCGACAAGGAACAAAAGCGGCTGGCCTTCGGAGGCCTGGCCTACGCGACCCTCGGTCTGGAATCGCTGTCTTTCTCTATCTCCAATCCAAAAGATTTCTCCCCGATGAAAGGCAATACTCTCATCGCCCGTCTGAACGGCAACGTCCGGCTCGTCGGCACAGTGCCGGTCCAAGAATTGAAGAAGAGGCTAGCCGGCCTGCCGCTTTCCGAGACGCAGAGCGTCTTGCAGTCCTACAGCCGGGTCATAGACGTCGCCAGAAGCTCCGGGGAGCTGTCCCCGTCATGGGCTGCTTCGGTGCCGAGGGATTTGAGCCGCATCTCGGTCACCCTGAACGGCCAGTGATAAAAACGCCTATATTCAGGCGCTATTGACTAGATAAGGCCTTATTTGCTAGGATTCAAAAACGCGTTCATACGCATGGATACCGCCCCAGAGCCGAAGAATACAGCCACCGGCACCGTTACAGAAGCGTTGCCGGATACGCTATTCCGTGTGACGCTTGAAGGAACGGATTCGGTCCTTCTGGCATATCTCTCCGGCAAGATGAGGATGAACCGGATCCGGGTGCTTGTCGGAGACCGGGTGGAGCTCACGCAAGATCCGTACGGCGGCAGAGCGCGCATCATAAGACGTTTATAACCATGAAAGTCAGAGCCGCGGTCAAGCGAATATGCCCGAAATGCAAGATCGTCCGCCGACGGGGCTATGTTTACGTGGTCTGCAAGGCTAACCCGCGCCATAAGCAACGGCAAGGATAATCTTATGCGCATCCTAGGAGTAACACTGCCGGAGAACAAGCGGATGGAGATCGCGTTGACCGCCATATACGGCGTCGGCCGTTCCAGGGCCCGCCAGATCCTTTTGAAGACCCGAGTCGACGGCGGCCTTTCTCCCAAGGATCTTTCGGTCGACCAGGAGAACGCCGTCCGCAAGGAGATCGAGGGTTTCAAGATCGAAGGCGACCTGAAGCGGGAAGTGGCCGGTAACATCAAGCGCCTGAAGGACATCAAGACCTATCGCGGCCTCCGCCATTCCCGGCATCTCCCCGCGCGCGGCCAGCGGACCAAGACCAATTCCAGGACCGTCCGAGGCAACACCAGAAAGACCATGGGCTCCGGCCGGCGCAAGGAAGAGAAGACATAATCATCCATATATGGGAAAGAAACGCATAGTCACAAGCGAGACGGGAGAAGGAGCCGCGGCCGAGAACAAGCCGAAGGCTTCTCCCGCATCCGGGAAGAAGCACTTGGAATCTGGCGTCTTGTACGTCCAATCAACATACAACAACACCAAGCTGTCCTTGGCAGACAGGGAAGGCAACGTCCTCTTGTGGGGATCGAGCGGCGGCGCCGGCTTCAGGGGCGCCAAGAAGGGCACGCCATTCGCCGCCGCCAAGGTCGGCGAAGCCCTGGCTGCCCGGGCCCAGAGCCTCGGCCTGAAAGAAGTCAGTATCGTAGTGAAGGGCGTCGGCTCCGGCCGCGAGTCCGCCATCCGCGGCTTCGTGAGCAAAGGCCTTGGCATCGTCTCCATCAAGGACGAGACGCCGGTGCCGTTCAACGGCCCGTCGCCGAAGAAGCCCCGCCGCGTCTAATCAATCATCATGCGAATCGGCCCACGCTACAAGAAAGCCCGCTATCTCGGCACTCCCGTCTTCAGGAAGACCCAGACCCAGAAGTACGCCATGCGCGCCCAGCGCAAGCAGAAGACGCCGCGGAGGCGCGGAGGCAAGAGCGAGTACGGCCGGCAGCTCCTGGAGAAGCAGAAGGCCCGCTACAGCTACGGCGTCTCCGGCGGCCAGTTCACCAACTACGTGAGGAAGGCCCTCCGGGCCGAAGGCGACAACGCCAAGAACCTGATTTGCCTCCTCGAGAGCCGGCTCGACAATGTGGTGGTCAGGGCTGGCTTCGCTCCGACCCGTGCGGCCGCCCGGCAGATGGTCTCGCACGGCCACATCACCGTCGGCGGCAAGATCGTCACCGTGCCGTCTTACGGGGTCGAGGTCGGCGACGTCATAGCCATCCGCGAAGGCAGCCGGAAGAAAGCCTTGTTCGCCAAATTGGACGAGGAGCTCGCGGACGTGAAGACGCCGGCTTGGCTCGTTGTCGACCCTTCGAAGAGGGAGATCCGGATCAACGGAGAGCCCGCGGCCGAGGCAAGCGACCTTTTGTTCGACGTGCGTTCGGTCCTGGAATTCTACACCCGCTAGACTTCCGGGCTTTTTGAAGTATAATTACTCATTTATCCAATAAATCATCATGACGTACGACATCGTCCTTCCTTCGAAGCCCAAGATCGTCCGCGAGGACGGCCCGAGCGGCGTGTATGAGATAGACGGCCTTTATCCGGGCTACGGTCACACTTTGGGCAATTCTCTGCGTCGCATCATCCTCTCGTCCCTGCCCGGCGCGGCCGTGACCCGGGTCAAGATCGCCGGCGTCGAGCATGAATTCTCGACCATAAGCGGCGTCAAAGAGGACGTCATCCTCATCATCCTTAACCTGAAGAAGCTCCGCATCCGCTTGAACACCGATGAGCCCCAGATCCTGAAGCTCAAAGGGAAAGGAGCCAAGGAATTGACTGGTAAGGACGTCGAGATCCCCGGCCAAGCCGAAATCCTGAATCCCGAACTGCACATCGCCACTCTCTCCGAAAAGTCGGCCGAGCTCGACATCGAGATGACCGTCGAGAAGGGCCTGGGCTACGTGCCGAAGGAGAGCCTTCAGAAAGAACGCGTGGAGATCGGCTCGATCACCCTGGACGCCGCCTTCACTCCCATCCGCAAGGCCAACTACGAAGTGGAGAACATGCGCGTCGGCGACCGCACCGATTTCAACCGCCTGCGCCTCTTCATCGAGACGGACGGCACCATAAGCCCGCGCGAAGCCATGGAGAAATCCATCATTTTGATGATAGAACAGCTGAAGGCCATCGTAGGCTTCGTCGAGAAAGAGCCGGCAGCCCCGGCGGAAACGAAAGCTGAGGAGGGCGCGCCGACTCCGGCGACAAGGCCTGAAAGGGAGATCGATACCGAGCTTCTGAAGACTAGGATAGACGCTCTTAACCTGTCGTCCAGGACCGTTAAGGCCCTGACCAACGCCAATATCCGCACTCTCGGGGGACTGGCCCGCAAGAAGGAGTCCGACATCATGGACGTCGACGGCCTGGGCGCCAAGGGCATGCAGGAGATCAAAAAATTACTGGCCCAACAGGGCATCATCCTGAAACAATAACCGTCTATCATGCGCCACCATTCGAACGTCAGGAAATTCGGCCGAGAGAAGAACCAGAGAAAAGCTCTGGTGCGTTCTTTGGCGCGCAACCTCATACGGGACAGCCGGATTCGGACCACCGTGGCCAAAGCCAAAGAGCTCAGGCCTTTTATCGAGAAGCTCGTGACCCGCGCCAAGACCACCACTGTGGCTTCGCGCCGCCTGGTGAACTCCAGGATAATGGGCGCCACGGAGACCAAGAAGCTCTTCGACGAGATAGCCCCCAAGTACAAGGACCGCCATGGCGGCTATACGAGGATCGTCCGCCTGCCCTCGCGCGAATTAGACGGCAGCCCTATGGCCCTGATCGAATTCGTCTAAAGCCATGAAGCACGTAATCGACGCGCAAGGCAAGAAGATCGGCAGGGTCGCGAGCCAAGCGGCGGCCGTCCTTCTCGGCAAGGATTCGCCGAGCTTCGCCAAGAATAAGGTGGCGGAGAGGCAAGTGGAGATCGTGAACGCCGGGAAAGCCGATGTGCCGCCCAGGAAGAAGCGGGACGACGTCTACGTGACCTATACCGGCCACCGGGGCGGCCTGAATAAGGAAACTCTCGGAAATCTGATCGCTCGCCGCGGCATGAAGGAAGTCTTCCGCCGGGCCGTCTATAGAATGCTGCCGTCGAACAAGCTGCGCGACATCCGCATGAAGAATCTCACCATTAAAGAATAAAACATGACGCCGACCGCCAAACCAGTGAGCAAATATTTCGAAGCCGTCGGGCGGCGCAAGACCGCCGTGGCCCGCGTCCGGCTCTTTCCGGGGAAGGAAACGCGCTATGAAGTGAACGGCAAGGCCTTGGAGGCATATTTTCCGGTCAAGGAGATGCAGATCACGGCTTCGGAATCCATGAAGAACGCCAAGGCCGCCGAGAAATTCATGGTCTCCGCCAAGATCAGGGGCGGCGGCATTGCCGCCCAATCGGAAGCTCTGCGCCTCGGCATCGCCCGCGCCCTCACAGTCTACGACCAGAATCTCCGCGGCCCTCTGAAGAAGGCCGGCTACCTGAAGCGCGACGCCCGGGCCAAGGAGCGCCGCAAGTTCGGCCTGAAGAAGGCCCGCAAGGCCCCGCAGTGGTCCAAGCGCTAAATCCCCCATGAAGGATAAGAAGCACGACGACATCTCGATTGGAACGGACGAGAGTCTGGATGATTCGGTCGTGGCCGAGGAAGCCGCCGCGGAGACCATCAAAAAGCTCCGGGAGAAGCTGAAGGCTTCCGAGAAGGAAAGGCATGAATACCTGACCGGCTGGCAAAGGGCTAAGGCAGATCTCATCAACGCCAGGAAGCGCGACGAGGCCGATCGCGTCGAATTCATGAAGTTCGCCAACGAGCGGCTCGTCGACGGCCTGATCCCGGTCCTTGAGAGCTTCGATCTGGCCGTGGCGAACAAGGAGGCCTGGGAGAAGGCCGACAAGAGCTGGCGCACTGGCGTGGAATACATCCATTCGCAATTGAAAAAGGCCCTGAATGACGCCGGACTCGAAGAAATAAATCCTGTCGGCAAGCTCTTCGATCACAACCGCGACGAAGCGGCCGAATACGTGCCTGTCGAGAAAGAGGCCGACCATCACAAGATCATTTCCGTGGTACAAAAAGGATATTCGCTCCACGGCAAGATCATGCGTCCGCCGAAGGTCAGGGTAGGGGAATTCAAGAAGCCGTAAAATAAAAAACCGCGGACTAGATGCCCGCGGCTGTCGAACGTGCCGTTCCTTTACGGCTTTTTCCTGAAGACCACGGTATAGCCGACGGCTTCCCCGTAAGCGGAGTCAAAGCGGCCTTGCTTCACGACATCCGGAGCGATGGCCGACACTTCCAGCCCGGGATGCGAGTCGAGGAACGACTTCAGGGTCTGCGGGAAATCCAGGTGGACTTGGGGAAAATAATAGATGATCTCCGAGAATCGGAGCGGCTGATGGCACTGTTTCGCTTCTTCCAGCGCCTCATCTGGCGTCGGCCTCTGCTTCTGCTGTCGTTGCACCTCATTATAGATTTTCTGATAAGCCGGGACAGCTATAGCGACAAGGAGGCCGATGATGCAGACGATTATCATGCCCTCGATGAGCGTAAAAGCCCTGTTCTTCATAAGTGGGTTCCTTTCCGATATGTGGTTTTAAAACAACTAGTGGATATTGGAGGCGTTTAATGTAACATTTATGGGTAAATATGTCAATACCAATCGGATTAAAAAGCCGCGGGCAAGATGTCCGCGGCCCTCAACTTGGCAATGGCCTTATGAAGTCGGGCGCTTCTTCAGTTTGTTCAGGAGATCGGGGATACCGAACTCCTTGAGATCACAGAGGTTGCCCCAGAGACTGCCGAGCAGGGCCAATACGACAAGCACCACAATCCCCACGCACCCCACGAGCGTGACCATGACATCACAGAGAAAGTGGCCGATTTTCCCAAGACAGAAAGAGACTATCTTCATGACTATCTCCAGGTTAAAGGTTTAGAGATCAACTAAGCTGTCTAAATCTTAACATATAATAATTCAATTTGTCAAGCAACCCTTGACCTGTGCATAAATATGCTATAATGGCCCCGTAATGCTCACGCCGTATATACAGCCAAGATTCGTAGAAAAGGTCATTTCTGACCGCTCTGGCCGCCGATTCCGGATGATATTCCTGGTGGCGCTCGTGGACGGGGAAGTGAAAGGACGCCTGATCTCCGTAGAGCTGATCGTCGAATCTTTCCGCTCCGCTGAATGCGTCGCTTGTTTGCCGGGCGCCAGCATCAAAAAGGTCCCCGCAACCGAATATATTCCTACTTTCGCTCCGGCCGTTTCTCCATATTTTTCTCTGGAATTTCTCATAAACAGCCAACCCACTCGGGCGCCCGCTTATAGATAAGCGTAATGCCCCTTAATCGGGGTGTTACGGGAACGCAGAATAGATTTTTGCGTGTTTATGTTATTCGTTATCACTTAATCAAACAATAATCATGTCCAAAATCATCGGAATAGACCTAGGCACGACATTCTCGGCAGTAGCCGTCGTGGAAGCCGGCGTGCCGAAAGTGCTCGAGAACGCCGAGGGCGCCAGGACCACGCCGTCGATCGTCGCCCAATCAAGAACGGGCGAGCGGATGGTCGGCCTTCTGGCCAGACGCCAAGCTGTCACCAACCCCAAGAACACCATCTTCCAGATCAAGCGCTTCATGGGCCATACTTTCGACGAGCCGGGCGTCCAAAAGGACATCAAGAACGTCTCGTTCGATGTCCACAAGGCCGCGAATGGCGGCGTCGAGGTCAAGATGGCCGACAAATGGTACCGGCCGGAAGAGATCTCGGCCATGATCCTCACCAAACTGAAGACCGACGCCGAGACTAGGCTCGGTGAGAAGATCACCGACGCCGTCATCACCGTGCCGGCCTACTTCAACGACTCCCAGCGCCAGGCCACCAAGGACGCAGGTAAGATCGCCGGCCTCGACGTCAAGCGCATCATCAACGAACCCACGGCCGCAGCTCTGGCTTACGGCTTCAACAAGAAGAAGAACGAGAAGATCGCTGTCTTCGACTTCGGCGGCGGCACCTTCGACATCTCCGTTCTGGAAGTCGGCGACGACGTCGTAGAGGTCAAATCCGTCGACGGTGACAGCCATCTCGGTGGCCGCGACATCGACGCCAAGATCGTCAATTGGCTGGCCGATACCTTCAATAAGGAGAACGGTATCGATCTGCGCAAGGATCCTTTGGCATTGCAGAGGCTAGATGAGTCCGCGGAGAAAGCCAAGATCGAGCTCTCGACCGCCATGCAGACTGAGATCAATGTCCCCTTCGTCTCGTCCGGCGCCGACGGGCCGAAACACCTTCTGGTGACCATGACTCGCGCCAAGCTCGAGGAGATCTGCCAGGAATTCATCGACCGGGCCATGATGATCACCAAGCGCGCCATGGAGGCCTCGCCTTTCAAGATCGGCGAGATCAACGAAGTGGTCCTGGTCGGCGGCCAGACGCGCATGCCGGCCCTGCAGGAGGCAGTCAAGAAATTCTTCGGCAAAGACCCTCACATGGGCGTCAACCCGGACGAAGTCGTAGCAGTAGGCGCCGCAATAGAAGGCGGCATCCTCGGGGGCGAGGTCCGCGACGTCCTTCTCTTGGACGTCATCCCGTTGTCCCTCGGCATCGAGACTTTGGGCGGCGTGGCCACGAAACTCATCGAAAAGAACACGACCGTGCCGACCCAGCGCTCGCAGATATTCTCTACGGCCGCGGATAATCAGACTTCCGTGGAAATCCACATAACCCAGGGCGAACGCGCCATGTCGGCGGACAATAAATCGCTAGGTAGGTTCATCCTGGACGGCATACCCCCGGCTCCGCGCGGCATGCCTCAGGTCGAAGTGACCTTCGACATCGACGCCAACGGCATCCTGAACGTCACCGCCAAGGATAAAGCTACGGGCAAGGCCAACAGCATCAAAATCACCGCCTCGTCCGGCTTGTCCAAGGAAGAGGTCGAGAAAATGAAGAAAGAGGCCGCGGCTCACGAAGCCGAAGACGCCAAGAAGAAAGAGGCCATCGAGGCCAAGAATATCGCCGAACAGCTTGTCTACACCTCGGAGAAGGCCTTGAAGGACGCCGGCGAGAAAGTCCCGGCTGAATTAAGGAAAACGATCGAAGACAAGATCTCCGACCTGAAGCGCGTCAAAGACGCGTCGACGCCGGATATGGCGGCCATCAGGACGGCCACGGAAGCGCTTTCGACCGAGATCCAGAAGATTGGCCAGTACATGAGCCAGCAGGGAAGTCAGCCCGGCTCGAATGACGGCAAAGGCCCCGAAGGCGGCGACGGCAACGTCAAAGACGCCGAGTTCAAGGAGAAGAAGTAGTTCATCAAAACAAAAAAGACCTCCGCCGTTTCCCCGAGCGCAAGCTCCAGGAAAACGTACGGGGATCTTGGGGATGAAGTTCAGAACGGGGAAAAATCGTCGACCGAGATCGGGGGGAGCTTCTTCATCCACCTGCCGAGATTAATCAGCAGAAGGATGACGAAGACAAGGAGCGAGAAGTAAAGCGACGATTCGTATAGACCCGCGACCACCTTGCTCGGCGCATCCATCAACGGGATGCCGCCGAATCCCACCAGGCCGGAGAAGACGGTGATCATTACGAGCAGGGGAAAATTGAGAAATCCCCAAAACGACTTGAGTGACGCTGGCATGCTGGAGGTTCGGTTTTGGATTCGGGAATAACCATGGCTTCCTTTCAGAGCCAACCCGTTGTTGATGTAAGAGGACCAAATTCAATTGGAGATTAAGACAAAACGTGTTACAAGTCAAGCCATTAAATGAAAGACTACTACAAAACCTTGGGCATTGATAAGAGCGCTTCGAAAGAGGACGTCAAGAAGGCGTTCCGAAGGCTCGCGCACGAATTCCACCCGGACAAGACCAAGAATGACCCGGCGGCTTCGCAGAAATTCAAGGAAGCCAGCGAGGCGTACGCGATCCTGTCCGATGACCAGAAGCGCAAGCAGTACGACATGTTCGGCCAGGCCGGCCCGGGCTTCAATCCCGGCGCCGGCGGCTTCCAGGGCGGATTCAATCCGGGCCAAGGCTTCGGCGGCTTCGACTTCTCGGGCTTCGCCCAGAATGGCGGCTTCAATTTCACCCAGAACGGCGTGGAGTTCGACCTGGGCGACATCTTCGGCGAATTCTTCGGCGGTGGCCGGCGGCCGAGGAGAGGCCGGAACATCACGATCGACGTGGAGCTCCCGTTCAAGGAATCGATCTTCGGAACGGAAAAGGAAGTGACGATCAACAACGAGCGCCTTACCGTGACCATCCCGCCGGGGGTGGAGAGCAATCAGGGCCTGCGGGTCAAGGAGAAGGGCGAGGAAGGCCCGGGCGGCCGGGGCGATCTCATCGTGCGCCTCTGGGTCAAGGAGCATCCCGTCTTCCGCAAGGAAGGTTTTAATCTCATCATGGAGCTCCAGATCAAGCTCACCGTGGCCCTTTTGGGCGGCACCGTCAATCTGGAGACCCTCGACGGCCCGATCGAGCTCAAGATCCCCGCCGGCACTTCCCACGGCGAGATTCTGCGCCTAAAAGGCAAGGGCGTGCCGTACGAAAGCTCCGGCGGCATGTTCAGCGGTCACGGCAAGCGCGGCGACCTCCTCATCGTCACCAAAGTCGTCATGCCCAAGAAGCTGTCAAAGGAGGCGCAGAGACTGATTGACGAGCTCAAAAAAGAGGGTATTTGATATAAAAACACCCTCGCCGCCGGAGCGGGGAGGGTGCAGTGGTTTGCGGGTGTTGGCAGCAGGGCCGTATTATTGGCTAGGAACTCGGTGGATTCACATCACTCCTGTATTCATCCGCCGTTTTGATGTTGCCGACAAAGTAAACTGATGTTCCTTGCGTCCTCGGATAGAGCAGGTAGGCCTTGTCGCCCTTGTCCAAGAACTTCATCTTGAGACAGACATTGTTATCGGGCGAACAAATTGCCAGGACCACCGGCAACTCCATGCGCTTTACGTAAGCTTGATCTACGGGTGTTTCGGCCGCAGGCGTTCTGGAGAGATAACACGTCACTTCCCACAATTGAGCTTTCTCGTTCCAGATCGGCTTGCTGGCGATGGTGCACCAGCCAACCTCGTCCGCAGGGATCGTTGATGCCTGAGTCGTTGCTGGGGCCTGGGCTGTTGAGGGGAGGATAACCTTAAACCAGAAGAAGGTGAAGGCTATAAGCAGGACAAACAATGCAGCAACAAGGAAATCTTTAGTTCCATCTTTAATTTTCATAAAGTCTCCTGAAAGCTCAAACCTCATCGCGTGATTGCGATTACAAAGAGCAGTGTTAAGGTTTAGCTAGCTAAATAATACATTGATTTAATATTTTGTCAATGGTATAGAAAACCCTGAATTCTTGGTATTATTTACCCATGCCAAAGAAAATCCTTCTTTCCGGCGTCAAACCGACCGGACGCCCTCATATAGGCAATTACTTCGGGGCCATGAAGCAATTCGTGGATCTTTTGAATAAGGGCGAATACGAGTGCTTCTTCTTCATCGCCGATTATCACGGGCTCAATTTCATCCAGAATAGGGAGGAGATGCGCCGGCTGTCCATGGACCTGGCCATCGATTATCTCGCTATCGGCATAGACCCAGACAAGGCCGTTCTCTTCAAGCAAAGCGACGTTTCGGCCCATACCGAGCTCGCTTGGATCTTCGACACCATCGTCACCGTGCCGTATCTCCAGAGGGCTCACGCCTACAAGGACGCCATCGCTAGGAAGGAAGAGGCGAGCGTCGGCACCTTCAATTATCCAGTGCTCATGGCCGCCGACATCCTGCTCTACGGCACCGACCTGGTGCCCGTGGGTCAAGATCAGAAACAGCATGTGGAATACGCCCGCGACATCGCCCAGAAGTTCAACAATGCCTTTGGCGAGACTTTCAAGCTGCCGGATGCGCTCATCCTGGAGCATGTCGCCGTCGTGCCCGGCACGGACGGCCAGAAGATGTCCAAGAGCTACAATAACGACATTCCGCTTTTTGCTACTCGTGCCGAAATTGAAAAAGCCGTTATGGGCATCGTCACAGATTCGAGCGGCGACAGGCCGGCTAATGTCTACAATATCCACAAGCTGTTTAGATCCGAGAAAGAGCTGAAGCCGCTTTATGATTCGAATAAGGGCAAATACAAGGTCCTTAAAGAAGCTCTGATCGAAGATATAGACGCTTTCGCCAAACCTTTGAGGGAACGCCGGGCGGAATTGGCTAAAGACAAGAAGAAGGTCCTAGAGATATTGAAGAAGGGCGCCGAGAAGGCTAATGCGGCGGCTTCTGCCAAGCTGCGCGAGGTGAAAGAGAGAATCGGTGTCATTTAAATGCCTTTCACTGTCAAAACCGAGGCGTTCAGCGGGCCTTTAGACCTTCTGCTCGAACTCATCGAGAACAGGAAGCTCTTCATCAATGACATCGCCCTGGCCAAGGTCACCGACGACTTCATCGAGCACGTTAAACAGTTCGAGGATCTGCCGATGGGGGAGTCGGCTCATTTTATTTTGATCGCTTCAACGCTCCTCCTCATCAAGTCTAAATCGCTCCTGCCCGGTTTGAATCTCACCGAGGAAGAACAAGGCGACATCCGCGACCTCGAGATCCGCCTGAAGATATACCAGCGCATCAAGGCCGCCGGGAAGCACGTTCAGGCGCTCTGGGACGGCGACATGATATTCCCGCAATCCGACAGGCGGGTCATAAACCCCGTATTCGTGCCGGATCCTGAATTCACGCTGAATAAGGCGCTCGATTCGTTGAAAGACCTCATCAGCCGCCTACCCAAGAAAGAGACTTTGCCGAAGGCTGTGGTGGAGAAAGTCATCAGCTTGGAGGACATGATAACCGACCTGACCAAGCGCATCACCGGACAACTCAAGATGAGCTTCAGCCAGTTCACCGCCGACCACAAGGAGAACCGCCTGAACGTCATCGTGAGCTTCCTGGCCATGCTCGAACTCGTGAAGCAAGGAGTCCTCCAGGTCTCCCAGAAGCGCGAATATGCCGACATCGAGATGGAGACTAAGGAAGTCGGCCTGCCGAAGTACTGATTCTGCTATAATCAACATCATGGATTTGCCGCAAAAGATCGAAGCCGTGCTGTTCTGGAAAGCCGAACCGGTGGCCGTGAAGAAGCTCGCTTCGCTCCTCGATACGGACGTGAAGTCGGTGAGAGACAGTCTAGCCGAATTGGAGAAATCCTTGCAGGGCAGGGGATTGACATTGGTCCAGACCGACGACGATGTCATGCTCGGCACGGCCAAGGAGCTTTCGCCTTTGATAGAGAAGCTTACGAAAGACGAGCTCAGCAGAGACCTGGGACGGGCAGGCCTGGAAACGCTCTCCATTGTCCTTTACCAGGGCCCTATCTCGCGCTCAAACATCGATTACATCCGCGGCGTCAATTCGCAGTTCATCCTGCGGTCGCTCATGATCCGCGGCTTGATCGAGAGGATAGACAATCCGGATGACGCCAGGAGCTATCTTTACAAGCCGACTTTGGACCTCCTGTCCCATCTCGGCATCTCCAAGATAGCCGACCTGCCGGAATACGGAGAGGTGAAGAAGGACATAGAATCGTTCAAACAGAGCGCCGCCCCCGCTTCGGCCGAGGCCAGAGACAGTGCTACAATAGGGGAGTGATGTCTTCCGGCGCTCGTATCGATCGTTTCTTCTTGTATTCGACCGCTCTCCTCACGACGGCCGGTTTTTTCATCTTCCTGTCCGCCTCGCTCGGTCTCCTCGCCCAGAACGGCGCCAGCTTCGGGACCGTGGCCGCGAAACAAGCTGTGAGCCTTCTCATGGGCGCCGGGGCATTCTATCTGTTCTCCAGGATAGATCATGCCTATCTGAGGAAGCTCGCCCTGCCGATCCTCTTCGGCGCCGTCTGCCTCAACCTGCTCATCTTCGTCCCCTGGCTCGCCATCCACTACAACGGCGCTTCCAGGTGGATTAACATCGGCCAGGTATCCGTCCAGCCATCGGAGTTCCTTAAGCTCGGCTTCATCATATACCTTTCGGCCTGGATATATTTCGCCAAGGACCGCGTCAAGCGCATGAAGTACGGCCTCGTCCCGTACGTCGCCATCATGGCCATCTTAGGCATCCTGCTCCTCGTCCAGTCCGACACCGATACCCTGGTCATCATCGGCGCAACGGGCATCATCATGCTCTGGGTCGCCGGCATGCCCATCCGGCACGTCTTCCTGGCCTTCCTTCTCATGGCGGCGGTCGTCGCCGGCGTGGTCTTCATGCGCCCGTACGCCTGGGAGCGCGTCAAGGTTTTCCTTGATCCGGGAGCGAGCTCCCAGAGCTCGAGCTATCAGATCAACCAGGCCAAGATCGCCATCGGCTCCGGCGGCCTCCTCGGCCGGGGCTTCGGCAAGAGCATCCAGAAATTCGGCTATCTGCCGCAGCCGACCGATGACTCGATATTCGCCGTGGCGGCCGAAGAGTTCGGCTTCGCCGGCATCATGGTCCTTCTCGCCTTATACTGCTCGTTCGCCGCGAGCGCCCTCCGAGTCGGCACCCGGGCGCCGGACGCTTTCGGCGGCTTCCTGTCGATAGGCATCGCCGTCCTCGTCATCATCGAATCGTTCCTGAACATGGCAGCCATGCTCGGCCTGGTGCCTCTCTCCGGCGTGCCGCTCCTCTTCGTCTCGCACGGCGGCACGGCTCTCATCATCACTCTCATGGCGGCCGGCATGGTGGCGAACATCTCCAGGCATCCCCGCGGCTCGTGATTATGATAAGATTAGATCTATGAAGATAGCGTTCACGGGAGGGGGGACCGGCGGCCATTTCTACCCGATAATCGCCGTAGTCGAGGCTCTCCGGGAGCGGGTCAAAGAGCGCAAGCTCATCGCGCCGGAGCTGTATTACCTAGCCCCGACGCCCTATAACCCCGGCATATTGTTCGACAATGAGATAAGATTCGTGTCCATGCCGGCCGGCAAGGTCCGGCGGTATTTCTCGCTGCTCAACCTGACCGACATCCTGAAGACCGTCTCCGGCTGCTTCATGGCCATTTTCAAGCTCTATTCCATATATCCGGACGTCGTCTTCTCGAAGGGCGGCTATGGGAGCTTCCCGGCCCTATTCGCCGCCCGCCTGCTCCGGATCCCGGTCATCATCCATGAATCCGATTCCAAGCCCGGCAGAGTGAACAGGTGGTCGGCTAACTTCGCCCGCAATATCGCCTTGTCATATCCGGCGGCGGCTCCGTTCTTCGGCGCCCGGAACCAGGCCAAGATCGCCTATACGGGCAACCCCATCCGCCACGACATCGAGAAGCCCTTGAAGAGCGGCGCCCATGAATTCCTGAAGCTCGAGCAGGGGACGCCCATGGTCCTCATCCTCGGCGGCTCGCAGGGCGCGGCTTCCATAAACGAGGTCCTTATGGAGGCCCTGCCGGATCTCTTGAACCGCTACCAGATCGTCCATCAGACCGGCCAAGCCAACTTCGATGAGATCAAGGGGACGTCGGCGGTCATCTTGAAGGATCATCCTTACGCTTACCGCTACCATCCTTTCGGCTATCTGAACGAGCTTTCCATGCGCATGGCTTCCGGCGTGGCCGACATCGTCGTCTCGCGCGCCGGTTCCACCATATTCGAGATCGCCGCCTGGGGCCTGCCGTCCATCATCATCCCTCTGCCGCCGTCGGTCTCGCACGACCAGACGGGGAATGCCTATGCCTACGCCGGGACCGGGGCCGCCTCGGTCATCGAAGAGAACAATCTCCACGCCCACATCCTCTCGGAAGAGATAGATCGGATCTATTCGTCCCCGGCCATAAGACAGACCATGAAGGAACGGGCCGCGGCTTTCGCCCGCCTGGACAGCGCCCGGGTGATCGCCGATGCCATCTTGAACATTGCTCTGGAGCACGAAAAGTAGTATGATAGGCCCTTAAATAAGGTCGTAGATTTAGCAGCCCCTAACGTCTATTACAAGGTCTAACCGACAAAATCATGGAACCAGAAACAGCAAGCGGCATCAGGACTTGGCAGTGGGTCGTCACGGTCATTGTCGTCATCGTCCTCATTGTGATCGGTGTCATGGTCTTCGGCAATAAGGGAGCTCAGGCGCCGACCGTCGCGCCCGCGGAAACGGCCAACAACAGCCAGACCGGCGCTCCGAGCGCGTCCGGCATCGTCATGTCCGATCAGTATCCGGGGAACGTCGTCTATCTTTCGTCAGTCCAGATGTCGGCCCCGGGCTGGGTCGTCATACACAAGGACAACGCCGGGCAGCCCGGCGACGCGATCGGCGAGACATATTTCAACGCCGGCATCAATCCCGGCAAGGTCACCCTGACCGAGCCCATGATCGACGGCGGCACGTATTACGCCGTGCTCAACTCAGATGACGGCAACAAGAAGTTCGACGCGACCACGGACTTGCCGATGAAGGACGGCAACGGGAACGTGATCATGCATGTCTTTCACGCCTCGTCTTCCGCCGGCGCCAACCTGAAAGGCTAAAGATTATCTCTTCCAGTCGTGAATAAAAGACCGGCTCTCCCGAGCCGGTCTTTTATTTCCTCTCCGAGCCAGACATTCCTGACAAATCCGCGGAATGCGCTATAATGCCTTCATGAACGGGAAAGTCGTCACCCGCTTCGCCCCTTCGCCGACCGGCTATTTGCACGCCGGCAGCTATCGCACGGCTCTTTACTCCTCGATCTTCGCCAGGCAGAACGGCGGCAAATTCATCCTGCGCATCGAAGACACCGACAGGGAGCGCTCCAAGAAAGAATACGAAGACGACATCATAGACAGCTTGAGGTGGCTCGGCTTGAAGTACGACGGGCTCTTCCGCCAGTCGGAGCGCCAAGGCATATATAAGAAACATCTGGAGAGCCTGCTCGCTTCCGGCTTGGCTTACGTCTCGAAAGAGACGCCAAAAGAGCCAGGTGACAGGGAAGAGGTCATCCGTTTCAAGAATCCGAACAGGCGGGTCGCTTTCGAAGACTTAATCCGCGGCCGCATAGAGTTCGACACCGCCGAGCTGGGAGATTTCGTCGTAGCGAAGAGCATGGACGAGCCGACCTTCCATCTGGCGAACGTCATCGACGACTACGAGATGGGCGTCTCCCACGTCATCCGCGGCGAAGACCACATCTCGAACACTCCGAGGCACATCCTCATATACGAAGCCCTGAAAGCGCCGGTCCCGAGGTTCGCTCACATCCCGCTTCTCCTCGCGGCCGATCGGTCCAAGCTGTCCAAGAGGAACGGCGCCGTGCCGGTCTCCGAGTACAGGGCCCGCGGCTTCCTGCCCGAGGCCGTGGTGAATTATCTCTCTCTCCTCGGCTGGCATCCGGAAGACGACAGGGAGATCCTGTCGTGGGGCGAGATCGTCAAGGAATTCTCCTTGGAGCGCGTCCAAAAAGCCGGCGCCGTCTTCGACGAAGACAAGCTCAGATGGTTCAACCGGCAATACTCGATGAAACTATCCGATGCCGATTTCGTCGCGCATGCCGCGGCATTCCTGCCAAAATGGCTCCAGGTGAAAAGCCCGGTCTTCAAGCGCTTGTTGCCGCTCGTAAGGAACAAGGTCTCGACGTTCGGGGATATCGCCGGCTTGTTCGGTCCAGAAGGGGAGCTTGGCTTCGTCCGGGCTCTGCCCGACTATCCGGCCGAGCTCATCCTCTGGAAGAAGGAACCGGATCGCAAGGCGGCGCTCGGACACCTCAAGGAATGCCGCGACCTCATGGGAAGATCACCAGACGGGGGATGGACAGCCGAGGCCCTGAAGCAGGCCGTCTGGCCTTACGCCGAGAAAGAAGGCAGGGGGAACGTCCTCTGGCCCCTGCGTGTCGCCTTGACTGGCCAAGAGAGATCCCCGGACCCGTTCGCCTCGGCCGCCCTCCTCGGCAGGGAAGAGTCTTTGCGCCGCATAGACGCGGCGATAAAGGGATGCGCCTGAGATATGCCCTAGTGCCGCTCGTAATGGCCGCAACGACATTCGCGCCCGGCCTTGCGCGTGGAGAGCAGGGCTTCATGGATCTGGAGACGAAGATCGATCAGCGCGCCGCCGACATCCAGGCCCTGGAAAAGGAGATCACGGGGTACCAAGACCAGATCGACGCTCTCGACAACCAGAAATCGTCGCTCTCCGCCGCTCTCCAATCGCTCGATCTGACCCAGAAGAAATTGCAGGCCAATATCAAAGTGACGCAGGACAAGATCGACTCCACCGCCCTGCAAATAGAACAATTGGCCTCGAAGATAGACACGACCGGGAATACGATAGCCGACGACGCTCGTTATGTGGCCGGGTCTTTCAGGGACATGGGCGAGCTTTCCAGCCGATCGCCTTTAGAGATATTCCTGGAGAGCCAATCCTTATCGGGCGCCTGGAATGCCGTGGCCGAGCTCTCCGCCCTAGAGAGCGGCTTGAACGACCGCATCGCCGGACTCTCGAAAGCCAAAGCGGACCTGGAAACCAACAAACGGGCCACCGAAAGGGCCAAGGCCGATCTGGTGACGCTTCAGGATCAGCTCAAAGACCAGCGCCGGGTCGTCCTTTCCACCCAGACGGAGAAGAGCCAGCTCCTGTCGCAAACCAAAGACTCCGAGGCGTCATATCAGACCCTTCTTGCCCAGAAAAAGGCCATGAAGGACGCCTTCGAGCGGGAGATGCTCGCGTACGAATCAGAGCTCCGGCTCGTCGTAGACCGCTCAAAACTGCCGCCGTCCGGTTCGGCTCCTTTGTCATGGCCCTTGGACAGCGTCTTCATCACCCAATATTTCGGCAACACTCCCTTCGCCACGGCCAATCCGCAGATCTACAACGGCTTCGGCCACGATGGCATAGACCTGCGGGCCTCGATCGGCACGCCGGTTCGAGCGGCTCTTTCCGGCACGGTCTCCGGGGCAGGGAACACGGACCTCGTCCCCGGCTGCTATTCCTTCGGCAAATGGATCATGGTCGAGCATCCGGACGGCCTGTCCACCCTGTACGCCCATCTTTCCTTGCAGACGGCCTCGGTCGGACAGGATGTGTATACGGGAGAGACGATAGGCTATAGCGGCAATACCGGCTACACCACCGGACCACATCTTCACCTCGGCGTCTATGCCACGGACGGCGTGGAGATAAAGCAGTTCACGGGGAGCAAGAATTGCCAGGGAGCGATCGTCCCGCTCGCCGTCCTGTCGGCTTATCTCAATCCACTTTCGTATTTGCCACCGGCGCCAAATTGAGGTATGATGTCGCCATGAAAAAATATGCGGCGGGGAACAGGGGGCTCATCAAGATGATCCTGATCGTAGTCATAGCCCTGCTCATCTTGAGCTACTTCAACATCAATCTCCGCCAATTGGTCAATGCTCCGACCACCCAGGACAACGTCTCCTACGTGGCTTCCAGCACCGTCACCATCTGGGACAGCTACCTCAAGGTCCCGGCTACTTATCTTTGGAACAACGTATTCATCGACCTCATCTGGAACCCGGCCATAACCAATCTGACGAACATGAAGAACGGGGAGCCGACGAACATAAGCACTTCGTCGCCGACTCTGCCGTCTATACCGCTGGTGCAGTAAGAATAAGGGGTTAGTGGATTAAAGTGCCAACAAGGTATATTGTACGACGTGGCATGTTTCAGTAAATTAACTGGTTTGTTTATCCCCTGTCCTGTTTGTTTGGTTCAGCAGCTAATTCAAGCAGCACCGTCTTCTTGAAAAATTTCTCCGTCATCACACTGATGTTTTGTGGTAGTTTCTTATCCTTCCTTCTTATAAGCTCATCAATCTCCTTTTGATCTATCTTCTCATTATTTACAAGAACAAAGTAGATCTTTGAGTGGATACTAGAATATCGCTTCATTTTAATACTAACCACTCCCCCGAGAGACTTGATATCCTGAGCATAGAATAGGTCTATTACGATACCCTCGTTATCTGATTTATAAATAAAGAAATCGCAACAAATATAGCCGGGCCGAAGAATTTTGTGTTCGTGTACCCTTACCTCCGGGATATTTGATATAAGATACCTATAAAAGCTTTCCTCATAATTTACAGCCTGTGAATGCGTTCTGCGCGCCACTGCAGCTCGATGTTCTCCCATGGTTAAATTAAGACCTGTGTTTAATGACAGTGCTTTTCTGACATTTGAAATGCCCTCGAAATTTCTTTGAATCAGCCTGGCTGACGGAAGATATTCAAAAGTATCAAAATCTTGGATTCTGGGATAATTACCATTCAAAGATTTGAAATACTCCATACCCTGCCTGATTTCCTCAAGAGTCCACTTTTGTTGGTGTCCGATTTTCTTTTTCTTATCTGGAATTATCATTGAATACACTTTAACACATAATAATATAGACGTGATCGTTTCCCCTTCCTATAGGAAAAAACCTTATAGCCTTGAGTCCAATATCACAAAAAGCCCTACCCTTCCGGACAGGACCTTCCGCGGTTTATGATAATTCACTTCCTGGCGAGATCTCCCGAACTTGACCAGCATTTTTCCGACGAGATCCACGGTTCTATCCCGTATTTCTCGTAAAGATGCTTGGCGAAAGCCACGTTCCCTTTGGTCTCGTATATGTCGTACCCCAGCTTGGCCGCCTCGGCGGCGTGATACTTCTCGTTGATCTGCATCACGCCCACGTCGGCCGGGTTGGCCTCGCCGCGGATGGCCTTGCCGCCGCTTCCGTACTGGCGGAAGGCCGACTCGCAACGGGCGATGTCGACCAAGATCGGCTCGTCCGCGTATTGCTCGCGGACGTACGCTTCTATGTCTTTGGAGACGTCCAGGGGCTGGGCTTCGGCGGCCGTCGCCTGCTCCGCCTGCGGAGGAGCGATGTCGGGAGCCGCCGCATTCGCCTGCCCCGCGCCGTAGAGCGAGGACATGAGGAATGCCGCACCTGTAGCTATTTCTATCATTTTCCAATTAAAAAACGAGCTTGCGAGCATGACGCTCATTAGCTCATTTTTGTGAGTCCAGTCTAGCAGATCAAGTCCATGAAGTCAATGCTGTCTGTGTCATAATATGGCTCAACGGAGGCATATTTTGTGACTAAAATAGCCTTATTTTGAGCCATTCTATCGAACTTGCGCCGAAAATAGCCTCGTGTTAAGCTCTATCCGCTATGGCGCATCGCAAAGCCGAAGGAACGACTAAGAACGGCCGGGATTCCAACCCGAAATATCTCGGCGTGAAGATAAACCACGGCCAGAGCGCCCTGACCGGCCAGATCATCGTGCGCCAGCGCGGCACGACTGTGCTTCCGGGCAAGAACGTCGGGGTCGGCAAGGACTATACCCTGTTCGCCCTGAAAGACGGCACGGTCCATTTCTCCTCGAAACGCAAGATCGGCTTCAACAGCGACATCGACCGCAGGAAGATAGTGAGCGTGGTGTAGACAATAAGGGAGACACGAAAACCTCTCTCTAAGAAACATTCCCAGCGGGAGCCCGTCTGGGACGTTTTTCTTCAGCCTTGAATCTTGAATAAGTAGAGTTTCTTAGGGAGAGGTTTTCGCGTCTCCTTACCTAAGCCTTTCACTGCGCCTCTATGACTATCTTGAACTTGGCCGACTCTCCCGTCGCCGTCTTGACTTCGATCTCGTGCTCGCCGGCCTCCTTGATAGGATGCTCCAGCTGGATGAACGACGGGTCCACTTGTAGCTGAGTCTGCTTCAAGATCTCCGCGGCGATCGCCTCGCGGTGCAGGCCGGCGAAGAGATGGCCTTTGTCGCTCGCCTTACCGGAGACCGAGAGGACGAGGCCATCGAGGCCTTTCAAATTCTTGGCGATCAAGTCTTCCTGGAGCTTCCTCTCTCCTTCCGCTTTCGCTCTTTCGGCCTTCAGGCGCTTCATGGCCTCTGGGACGGCGGCGACGGCCGCGCCGGTCGGGATGAGAAGGTTCAGAGCGTAGCCGGCCGGCACGTCTTTGACGTCGTATTTCTTGCCGAGCTTCGGCACGTCTTTCAAAAGGATGATCCTCATGGCGTTCGTATGATATCGGGGCTTAAGGTTTGGCCAGAAGAAGCTCGACGGCCTTGTCCATCTGCGGGTCTTTGCCGGCCTTGGCGTCGGCGTCCGTCAGGGGCACGTTATAATCTGGATCGAGGCCGTCATGGGAGAGATTGTGGCCGTTCGGCGTGAGCCAGCGGGCGATGGTCACTTTGAGCGAGGTGTCATCGGTGACCGGTATGAGCTCCTGGACGGAACCCTTGCCGAAGGTCTTCACGCCCACCAGCTCGGCCACACCCTGCTCTTCCAGGGCGCCAGCCAGGATCTCCGAGGCGGAAGCCGTGCCATTGTCCACCAGGATGACCATCTCCAGGCTGCTGCTGAAGACATTGTATCCTTTGCTCCGATATATCTGCGGCAAGCCGTTGTGGCCGAAGTCTTCCGTCACCACCACCTTGCCGATAGGCAGGAACCAGGACGCCATGTCCCAGGCGGCGTCTAGATAGCCCCCGGGATTGCCGCGCAAGTCGAGGACGAGCTTATGGTCGCCGGAGAGGACGAATTCCCGGAGAGCGTTCCTGAAGAGGTCCGGGGAATCCGAGGTGAAGCTGTATAGCTTGATGACGAAGATATGATCCGGCCTTTGGACGGTATCGAGAGTCGGGATATTGATGACCTCCCGGACGATGGTCCGATCGACCGGTTTGGACGCTCCTTGAGAAAGGAAGGATATCTTGACCTTGCTGCCTTCCGGCCCGCGGATAAGCCCCACCGCCTCGTCCACGCTCATGTCGGCCGTGGAAGTGCCGTTTATGGAAAGGACGGCGTCGCCGGCCTTGACGCCGGCTCTCTCGGCCGGGCCGCCCTTCAAGGGCGCCACCACCACGACTTGGCCGTCCTTCATGCCTATCTCCATGCCGACGCCGCCGAAATTGCCGGAGATGTTCTCCAGGAACATCTTCGACTGTTGCGGCGGGAAGAAGACGGTGTAGGGATCGCCGTAAGACGAGGCCAGGCCCTTGATCGAGCCCCAGACCTTATCCGCGGCCGTGGTCGAGGCGGCGTTCAGGGCTTTGTCATCCAGGATCTGCCAGGCCTTCCAGAACGGGTCGAATTGATCGGCGGTCGTGAACGAGCCGTTGGTCAGAGCGGAGGTGTCGAGGGGCGGCGCTTTCGTGCCGCCGGAACGGTAGCCGGCAAGGAAGGCGACCACCAGGGCCAGGAGGCCGATCGCGACATAGGCGGCTTTTCTGTTCTTTTCGCTTGGATGGTCCATGATGGAAGTCCGCCCATTATCGCATAGAACCGTTGTGGAGCAAAGCGGGAGCGGCCGATGTGCTATAATTCACGGCATGATAATCACTCACGCCGCGCGGGGATTGGTGTGGCTCGATCTCGTTTCGCCGACGGAAGAAGAAATCGGCGGACTGGTCAAGCGCTACAACCTGCACCCCTTGGTCGGCGAGGAGTTGAAGAGCTCCCCTTCCCTGGCCAAGATCGACTTCTACAAGGATTATGTCCTGGTGGTGCTCACCCTGCCGTCGCGAGAGAAGCGCGAGGAGGGGGGCTACACCATAACCGACCGCGAGGTGGATTTCGTCATCGGCCGGGACTTCCTGATAACTTCGCGCTCCGACACCGTCGAACAGCTAGAGTACTTCGCCAAGATCTTCGAGACCAACACCATCCTGAACAGGGACGAGAAGATCGAGCGCACCGCCCACCTGTTCTATTACATGGTCATGCGCCTCTACGCCGGCATGTGCGAGGACCTGGAGAACATCAAGGACGCCTTGATCGACGCAGAAAGCCGCATCTTCAAGGGCGACGAGCGCAGAATGGTCGAGGTCCTTTCCGGCCTGTCCCGGGAGCTCATCGACTTCCGCCAGACGGCCAGGGTCCATCGCGACATCTGGGAAGACATGGCCGTCCTCGCAGACAGGGATTTCTTCGGCAAGGACTTCAGGCCCTACGCCCATGACCTCTCCGAAGAGTTCGACCGGGTGAATGAGCTCGTCGACAACGCCCGCGAGCTTCTGGCCGATCTGCGCGAGACCAACGATTCTCTTTTGAACACCAAGCAGAACGAGATCATCAAGACTCTGACCATCGTCACTTTCATATTCTACCCGGCTACCTTCATCGCTTCCCTCTTCACCATCCCGGCGTCCTTCGTGCCTCTGGTCGGCGCCAAGAACGGCTGGACGATCATCCTCGTCTTCATGATCGCCGTGACCGCGCTCATCTGGTGGTACATCAAGCGCCAGAAGTGGCTCTAGGCGGCATCGAGGCCAGTCATGGACATCCAGCTCTACAACACCCTTTCCCGAGGCAAGGAGGCATTCAAACCCATAAAGAAGGGCCTAGTCGGCATGTACAACTGCGGGCCGACGGTCCACGATTACGCCCACATCGGCAATCTGCGGTCGTACGTCTTCGCCGATTCTCTGCGCCGGATGTTCGAATACAACGGCTATGAAGTCGCCCAGGTCGTAAATATCACCGACGTCGGCCATCTCGTGAGCGATGCCGACGAGGGCGAGGACAAGATGACCAAGGCCCTGAAGCGCGAGGGCAAGCCTCTCTCCCTGGAAGCGATGCGCGAGGTCGCTACTTTCTACTACGAGCGGTTCGTCGAAGACTTGAAGGCCTTGAATGTCGAGCTGCCGAAGGCGTTCCCGCGGGCGAGCGACCACATCAAAGAGGACATCGAGCTCATCGGCGCCCTGGAAAAGAAGGGGTTCGTCTACAAGGCGAGCGACGGGATCTATTTCGACACCAGGAGGTTCCCCGCTTACGGCAAGCTCGGCGGGCGCGCCGATAAGACCGCAGGGACCGGCTCGCGCATCGGCGCCAATCCGGAGAAGCGCGATCCCGCCGATTTCGCCTTGTGGAAATTCAATCCGAAGCTCGGCTGGCCGAGCCCGTGGGGCCAGGGCTTCCCGGGTTGGCACATTGAGTGCTCGGCCATGTCGGCGAAGTATCTCGGCCAGCCGTTCGACATCCACACCGGCGGCATCGACCACATCCCCGTGCACCACACGAACGAGATCGCCCAATCGGAAGCGGCGTACGGCAAGCCTCTCGCCCATTACTGGCTGCACAACGAATTCCTGACCGTCGGCGGAGACGGCAAGATGGCGAAATCGGCCGGCAACTTCATCACCTTGAAGACGCTCGCCGACGAGTCCATCTCTCCCCTCGCCTACCGGTATTGGCTCCTCTCCGCCCATTACCGTTCGCCAGTCAGATTCACCTATGATGCCGTCAGGGCGGCTCAAAACGCCCTTATAAGGCTCCTGGCGGCCGTGGGAAGCTATCCGGACGGCGGCAAGGCTGTTCCGGCCTATAAAGAGCGCTTTTTGGCTTTTGTAAACGATGACTTGGACATGCCCGAGGCCGTGGCTTTAGCTTGGGAACTGGTCAAGGACCCGAAGGTAAACGACGCTGACAAGCGCGCCACTCTCCTCGATTTTGATCGGGTCTTCGGCCTGAAGCTAGATTCCGCGCCCCGAGTCGAAGAAGAAACGGTTCCGGAAGAGATCAAGGCCCTCTCGGATGCTCGCGAAGGAGCCAGAAAAGCCAAAGACTGGAAGAAGGCCGACGCTATCCGCGTCGAGATAGAGGCCCGTGGCTTTGAAGTGAGCGACACCCCGGAGGGCGCCCGCGTCAGGCCGAAACGCTAGATAATCCGATCTTGTCTTCTACATCCGATAGTCTCGAATATATCCGCGACTCGGCGGCGTCGATGCGCTCTTCCAGGCGCTCGAAGCTCCTTGCGAGCGAAACGGCGATGTCGTCCCCATTCTTGTATATGACCCGTTCCAGCAATTCCACATCTTTTTGATCCAATGACATTTGAGTGCGCGGCGCTTCGGCAGCGCCGCAGCGGCTAGCTTTTAATGTGTAAAAGATACCAGACGCTTGCTAAAATGGGCCTCAAAAAAGGTTCAAATTCCGGTGAAAAAAGATTAAAATCCTGGTGAAGAAAATCTCAAATCCGCCTGAATTTCCTTTCCACACCTTTTCCACTTTTCCCTAAAACGCCGAAAAATCCCCGGCGGGACCGTGCTACAATCATCCGTGCTACAATGCTTCCATGAGCCCCGTATCCCCATACGTCAAAGCCAAAGACCTGAAGATCCCGCCCCAGAGCCTGGAAGCGGAAAAGGCCCTGCTCGGCTCGATCATGACCCGCGGCGAAGCCATGAACGACGTCGTGGACCTCGTGAACGAGCAGTCTTTCTATTCGAACCAGCACCGCATGATCTGGTCGGCGCTCCTGGAACTCCACACCAAGAGCAACCCGATAGACATCCTGTCCGTCTCGGCGCGCCTCAAGGACAAGGGCCAGTTGGACGAGATCGGCGGCATGTCATATCTCTCCGAGCTCATCAACACCGTCCCCTCTTCCACCAACGCCGCTCACTACGCCGAGATCGTCGAGAAGAAGCACGTCATGCGCGAGCTCCTGCGCGCCGCAGAAGTCATAAGCGGCCTCGGCTACGACGAAGAGGCCGACCTGCACGAGCTCCTGGAAAAGGCGGAGAAGGAGCTGTACGCCGTGACCTCGAAGACCGGCTCGCACAAGTTCGTGGCTCTGAAGGACATCCTGGACACGGCCTTCGAGCGGATCGACCATCTGCACAATACCAAGAACGAGCTGCGCGGCGTGCCTACCGGCTTCCCGGAGCTCGATAACAGGCTAGCCGGCTTCCAGAAATCTGACCTGATAATCTTGGCCGCCCGCCCCTCGATGGGCAAGACTTCGCTCGCCCTCGACATCGCCAGGAAGACGGCGGTCAACCACAAGATACCAGTGGCTATCTTCTCTCTCGAGATGAGCTCGCAGCAGCTCGTCGATCGCATGCTGGCCGCCGAATCGCACGTCGATTCCTGGAAGCTCCGGACCGGCCGCAATCTCTCGGTGGAGCACGACTTCAAAGCCATAGGCGACGCCATCAGCCGGCTGTCTGAAGCGCCGATATTCATCGACGACACCGCCGGCAACAACATCCTGAAGATCCGCGCCGTAGCCAGGCGCCTGAAGAGCGAGAAGAATCTGGGGCTCATCGTCGTCGATTACCTTCAGCTCATGGTGCCGACTCAGGCCGGCCGCTATAACGACAACCTCGTCCAGCAGGTCACGGAGATCTCAAGGTCGCTTAAGACCCTGGCCCGCGAGCTCGAGATACCCGTCTTGGCCCTTTCCCAGCTTTCCCGCGCCGTGGAACAGCGCGGCGGCAAGCCTCGCTTGTCCGACCTCCGCGATTCCGGCTCGATCGAGCAGGACGCCGACGTGGTCATGTTCATCCATCGCGAGATAGACCAGGAGCGGGGCGGCCACAAGGAGGAAGCCGATATCCTGATCGAGAAGCACCGGAACGGCCCGACCGGCTCGGTCAAGCTCTTCTTCGACCAGAGGAAGACGACTTTCTTGTCGATCGACAAGGCGGACTTCGGAGAAGCCGAGAAACCGGCCGAGCCGACGTTCTGAACATGAAGCGGGCAGTCATCGTCCATTGTTGGAGCGGCACCCCGGGATACTGCTGGTATCCGTACGCAAGGAGAGAGCTGGAAGGGCGCGGCTTCGAAGTGGAAGTGCCCGCCATGCCGGACACGGACGCGCCGGATCTCGCCAAGTGGCTGCCGAAGCTCCGGGAAGCCGTCGGAACGCCCGATGAAGACACGTATCTCGTGGGCCACAGCGTCGGTTGCATCACCATATTGCGCTATTTGGAGTCGCTGCCGGCCGGCCAAAGGGTCGGCGGCGCGGTCTTGGTCGCCGGTCCCGCTGACGACATCGGCTATGAAGAGATCGAAAGCTTTTTCAAGACGCCAGTCGATTTCAATAAAGCAAAGGCGAGCGTCAAGAACGGTTTCGTGGCCATACATTCCGATAATGATCCGTACGTCGGCCTCAAGCACGGCGAGACGCTCAAAAAAGAATTGGGCGCGGAATTGATCGTCAAGCACGACGCCAATCACTTCGCCGGGATGGAAAACTACGGCGAGAAGGACTGCCTTGAATTACCGGACGTTGTCGATGCCGTAGTCAGGCTTTCGTCGAGATAACGATCATTCCCTACCATGGATTCATTGCGGAAACTAGAAGAGATCTTCGCCCGCTTCCCCGGCATCGGGCCGCGGCAGGCCAGGCGCTTCGTCTATTACCTGTTGAATAAATCGCCGGCATCCATAAAAGAGCTGGCGGACTTGATAGAAGAGGTCAAAAAGACCACGGCCGAATGCAGCAGATGCCACAGGTTCTTCGTCGGCACGGATTCGAAAATCGTCGCGTGCCCCATCTGTTTGGACCAAACGCGCGACGCTTCGTCGCTCATGGTGGTCGCTCGTGACTCGGATTTCGAATCCATCGAGAAGAGCGGCGCCTACAAGGGCCTTTATTTCATCCTCGGCGGCACGGTGCCGATCCTAGATAAAGAGGCCGAGAAGCGCGTCCGCCTGAAGCCCTTGCTCGAAAGGATAGCCGGCAAGGCCTCCGGGATAAAAGAGGTCATCCTGTCCTTGAATGCCACGCCGGACGGCGAGAATACGGCGGAAATCGTCAAGGAGGCTATTTTAAAGACGGCCACCGGCAAGAGGATCAAGGTCACGATACTCGGCCGCGGTCTCTCGACTGGCGCCGAGCTCGAATACGCGGACACCGACACGATCAAAAGCGCCCTGAAGAATAGGCACTGAAACACATTCGTCTCTCGATACCCGGAAAAGCCCCTGCAGGGGCTTTTCCTTATCCTCGGAGATTTCTTGCTAGAAATCTCCTGCGGAGGTATTTCGAGACGAATGTGTTTCAGTGCTTATTTGAGCGAGTTTATCTTGACCTTGAAGAAGGGCTGGCGATGGCCGTTCCGCTTCCAGCCCGAGCGGCTCTTCTGCTTGTACCGGACGACCAGGACCTTCGGGGCGCGGCCGATCTTCGCGATGGTGCCGGTCACTTTGGCTTTGGGAATGTAAGGGGTGCCGATGGTTGTGTCCTTGCCGTCGTCGACCAGAAGGACTTTGTCAAAGGCAACAGAATCGCCCTCTTTGTGGGCGCCGGCGAGCTTCTCGATGGTGATGGTGTCACCTTTCGAGACCGTGTACTGCTTGCCTCCCGTTTGGATGACGGCGAATTCCATAGGCGGATACTATACAGGAATCCGCTAAGGAACGCAAACAGCAGCTTATAATATCGAGATCACTCGGTGTCGGGCTTCTCCAGCGCCGGCACTTCGATCCCAGGCGCTTCTCCGGTGATGCGCAGGACATCCTTGTCAACCTTCTTGAGCTCCTTGCCGGAATTATTGTAATGGTTGATGACCGTCGATAGCGACATGCCAAGCTTGCTGTGATAATCGGCGTATTTATTCAGATGCGTGCCGAGCTCTCCTACCCGCTTGATGATGTCTTTGGCAGTCTCTTCGATCTGCATAGCCTTCAAGCCCTGAAGAACGGTCTGCAGATAAGCCAGGAATGAGGTCGGCGAAACGATGATGACCTTGTATTTGCCGGCGGCGCGCTGGATCAAGTTGTCGGTCTCCTCGGTAACTTCCCCGATCTTATTCACCAAGAGGTCGTAATAGATGGCTTCGTGCGGGATGAACATGAAGGCGAAGTCCATGGTGCCTTCGGCCGGCCGGACGTATTTGGCGGTCTCCTGGATGCGGATCTTCAAGTCGCCGACGAAGGCCTTCTCCAGTTTCTCGCGCTCCGCCGGATTGTGCTCCTCGGCCAGCTTGTTGTAATTCTCGAGCGAGAACTTCGAATCGACCGGGATTATCTTGTCTTTGACGAAGATGGCGGCGTCCACCACTTCCCCGTTCTTGAAAGCGTACTGCATCTGATACTGGCCCGGCGCCAGGACGTTCTTCAGGAGCGTCTCCAGATAGTACTCGCCGAGGACGCCGCGGTGCTTCGGGTTTTTCAAGATGTCTTGGAGATCCTGCAGCTGCGTGGTGAACGAAACCGTCTGCTTGCCTATCTCCTTGACCTGGGCCAATTCATTGGTGATATCCTTGATCAACCGTTGCGACTCGCTGAATTGCCGGTGCAAGGCCGCGGCCATCTCTTTGGTATTTTCCCCGAGCTTGGCGTCGACGGAGCGGCGCAAATCGCTGACCTGATCGGCCACGAGCTTCAGGCCGGCCCCGTCCTCCTGTTTGTCCGGCTTGCGGCGCGAAAGCATCGTAGCCAGAACAATGTTGGCAATAACCGCCAAAACGATTAGAATGATGAGCACAGTCTCCATAACCATAAGTATATAGAAACTATCATGATTCACCAAACCATAAAAGAGCAGATCAAGGATGCCCTGCGCGCTAAGGACACGATCCGCCTGGAGACGTTGCGTGGCTTGAACGCCCTTTGTCAGAACGAGCTCCTGTCTGCCAAGGTGCCGGCCGGCCAGGCATTCCTGCCTGATGAAGCGGTCCTCGCCCTCATAAAGCGCAGCGTCAAGCAGAGGAAGGATTCCATCGAGCAATTCGGGAAGGGCGGCCGCGACGATCTGGTCGAGAAGGAGAAGGCCGAGCTCAAGATCCTGGAATCGTATCTGCCGCAGATGATGACCCGGGCCGAGATCGCGGTCGTAGCCAAGGCGCGCGTCGAAAAGCTCAAATCGGAAGGCACCTTCGACCCCAAGGCCGGCGGCAAGATGACGGGCATGATCATGAAGGAACTCGCCGGCAGGGCCGACGGCGCCGACGTGAAGGCGGTAGTAGACGAGCTCATGGAAGCCAAATAAAAACAGGCACCTCGGTGGAGACGCCTGTCCGTCAGTGGAGTTTGCCACTGGCTCTGCGTTTGACGGCAAGATCCCTGAACCATTCCCTTCCCCCGAGTTTATCGATGATAGGAAACAGAAGGGTCAGGAAGATGTCAGTAAGCGCATTTGTTGGTATCGGCATCCCCCACGTCGTGATGTGAGTCGCTTTCAAACCCCTGGCAAGCCTTTGGACCCTCCAGTGATGGAGAAAGCTTGAGATCAGGATCAATTCGACACCAGGTATTTTTTCGGCCAATGCTCCGGCCGCTTTCCTGATGAAATCGATTTGTCCCATGGTCTCTTTCCCTTTCCTGATTACCTTGAGGTTCTGACAGCCGAGCTCCTTGAGAGTCTCGGCATATGTGTCTGCCTCATGGCGCCCTCCTTTGATTTGTACGTCGGAGAGCACCAGGACCATCGAGTCTTTACTCGCCTTCGCGAGCTCGACGGCTCTTACCAGTCCCCGATACCAATCCTGCCATTTCCTTGGCCCGATCCGGAATCCGTAGGGCCATTTTGTCAATGGAACTATGAGTTTTATGGGTATTCACCCCCTTTCGGCTGACAGGATAACATAATAAATGGCTTCTGTCAATAAGTGTATAATAATATGGCATGGGGCCGCTCAAAAAAGAACCGCTCATCCTAGTCCTCACGGCGTTGGCCGTCTTTTCGATCGGCTGGCTCATTTGGAATACCTACCGCCCGACGGCCATCGTGAATCTCGACTCCAAGGGCACGGCCATCGTGGCCTTCGGGGACAGCCTGATCCAAGGCGTCGGCGCCTCGGAGGGGCATGACTTCGTTTCCCTGCTTGCGGCGCGCCTGGGTCAATCCATAGTCAATCTCGGCAAAAGCGGCGACACCGCGGCCGACGGCTTGGCGCGGCTCGACGACGTCTTCCGATACGATCCGCGGATCGTCATCGTCCTTCTGGGCGGCAACGACCTCCTGCACGGGGTGCCGATAGACAAGACCTTCGCCGATCTGGACAAGATCGTGACGACCATTGAATCCCGCGGCGCCGCGGTGCTCCTTCTCGGCGTGCGCGGCGGCCTCCTGTACGACAGCTACGACAGCCGGTTCGAGGCTCTCGCCAAGGCGCGCGGGACCGGCTTCGTGCCGAACGTCCTCGCGGGCCTCATCGGGGACCAGGAATACATGTCGGACGAGGTCCACCCCAACGACGCCGGCTACGCGAAGATCGCCGACAAGGTGGAACCGGTGTTAAAAGAGATGCTCGCCGGACGGTGAGGGACGGATTGACATAAGATCAACTACTGCTACTATTCCATTGGAAGGCCGTGGCGAAGAGTCCGGCAAAACCAAACAAAATCGAATATAGCTAAGGAGCGCCCACATGCTACTGCTAGCAATCTTGCTGCCATTCGTATACTTCTTTGTCAGAGGACGGATCCTGGCAGGGATCGTGACGGTTATCGTTCTCCTCATGTCCTTGGGATTCCTGTGGCCGGTCTTCTCGATCTGGGCGATTATCGACTGGAGCGCACAGCGCAGGGACAAGGCCTTGCACAAGCACGCCGAAGACATCGGCCGCCAAGTCGCCGCCAATATGGCCTCCGGCAAACAGACGCCGCCAATGCTCTGAGGATCCGCAGGATCCGCCGGCGGTCATCCCCCAAATGCCCTCTCGGATCGTCTTAAGAAGATGATCCACGAGGGCTTTTATTTTGTGCGGAGGAGGGATAGAAAAAGGGCCCGTCTGTGACGACGGGGCCCTGAAGGTCAACCTCTGTGGCTATTCACCACCTCGTTGATGTGCTTGTTCAGCAGCCTCTCCCGGCGGATCGCGAAGTAGATCGCAAGCGAGACACAGACTGCCCAGATGGGAAGAAATTCCATCTTCCAGAATTCATCCTGGTGGGACTTGAGCCAGTCGCTCGCAACGATGAGAGTGATGGCGAGAGCGAGGAATGACAGCGCGGCGGGGACGATGGAGAAAAAAACGGAAAGCCGTCCCAGCTTGTCCAACTCTTTGTCGATGTTCATGATAAACCCCTTCTAAATGATTTCTGTCTCTTCTTTCGCGGCCGGAGGTGGCGCTTCAGATTCGACAGGATAGCTTCTTATCTTCTTACATTATACTACTTTAGTGGTTATTTGTCAATAGCCCAACCTATACCTTCCCGAACGGTTCGATCTCGACGATGAAGGTGGCGCCCTTCCCTTCCCCGGCCGACTCGGCGCGGATCGTGCCGTGGTGGGCCTCCACCAGCTGTTTGGCCACGAAAAGGCCGAGGCCGGTGCCTTTGATGTTGACCTTCGAGGCGTTCTCGGCCCGGGAGAATTTCTGGAAGAGGTGCGGCAGGACTTTCGGGTCGATGCCGACGCCGGTGTCCTTGACGGCGAAGACGAAGAGGTGCCGCGGCCGGTCGAAGGCGAGAGTCACGGCGACCGAGCCGGACGGCGTGTATTTCATGGAATTGTCGATCAGGTTGGCGATGACCTGTTTGAATTTATCGCGGTCGGCGGTGATGCGGTAATCGATGTTGCTGTCCTCGGCGGTGAAGGAGAACTTGAGGCCGGCCTTCTCGATGTTCGGCTGGAGCTCGGCGATGACGTCTTCGATCAAGGTCTTCAGGTCAATGGTCTCGAAGTTGTACTTCATGGTGCCGAGTTCGATCCTGGAGACGTTCAGATAGTCATCGACGATGCTGACCAGGGTGTTGGTCGAATCGAAGATGTGCCGGATGCCGTCAAGGGCTTGCCGGCCGAGCTCCCCCATGTCGCCCTCAAGAAGGAGCGAGGCGTAGCCTTTCATGGCCGAGAGAGGGGCCCGCAGCTGATGCGTGGCGAAGGATATGAACTCCGACTTCTGCCGGTCCAGCTCCGTCAGCCGCTCGTTCGCCTTCTCCAGGTCATCCGCCAGCTTTTGGATGCGCTCGCGTTGAAGAACTTCTTTAATAACACTTCGAATTAAGAAAACACCCGTAATTATGACTAAAACAAAAAGAATCCCGTTTATAATAATATCTTCGAATGAAATCGAAAGCAGTGTCCTGACAAAGATAAAAATGGAAAGTGCAAAGACCAACAATTCGGTTGCGATAACCTTTATGTTCAAAAAGTGTAGTTTCAATATTGCATAAGCCGTGAAGCCGACAAATAAAATCAAGCTTGGCGCATCAAGGAGGGTAAAGTCAAAAACATTAAAATATACAGGCAATATAACGCTGAATGATAGAGCTGCAAGGCTATAAGATGAAACCCCAAGAAGGATGAACCTTAATTGTAATTTTGATATTCCTGTAGCCTTCTTTTGGGCTTGATATATAAGATAAATAAACGAACAGATGTAAAGCAGAAAATACAGCGCGTATATTGTGAAGAATGGCCCTAAATGACCTTGATAACCTAGCACGGTCAGACGATCAATTCCACTGACAACATATCCGTCTAAATAACAAATAGCGAAGAGGAAAATGCTGGGTATAAAAATGCCTATTTTTTGCCACAGTGGAATTCTTTTTAAATCAATGTTACATATTTCAAGAATCCAGATTAGGCCGGTTAGTGGTACAAGTGTCGTAAACGCATAACTGCTTCGTAGAATAATCAGGGTTGGGTAGAATCTGAACAAATAATCAAATATGATGGAAATGACTGTGCTAAGACTAAATACAGCAAAACCATAATTTAATCTTTCATTCGGTTTTCGTAACCAGACTATCAACCCAAGAAAAAGGTTGAGTATCCCGGATAATAAGATAATGACAGACATGATTTATACAGATATAAATTTATTAACAAAATTCCTTCCTAGTATATTCCCCATAATATCCCCAGACGTCTCTCCGTTATTGCATTTCTTCGCGGCCAGATATACACATCCTATGTTGTAAGCAATTCTATTGTACAGGGCATCCGATCCAAAGATAAGTTTTGAGCTTGGTATTATATTAAGAGTTCTTGAAATGACTGACGTGGACACGCCTGAGGTATCGAAAAACAGATTGCTGTATTTATCACTCAGTTTCTTTATCAAACGATAATCAATGTTAACCATACCGTAATGACCTATGTGGGCAATAATGACCTTTATGTCATAAGCGCTCAGAAGTTCACTGGCTCCATCTTTATCACAGAAATTTTCTAGTAAACCATTTGTCCTACTTCGTTCGATATAACCGTATTTCCTGTTTATCTTAAGGGTATAATTTGAAATGCCGCCGTGGAACAAAACATAAAGTTTGTATTTGGCGGCAGTCTCGTATATCTTGCGGAGTTTTTTTGCAATCTCATCGCCGTTTTTATATGGTTCTGGTTTGAAATTCTGAAGATTGGGGTGAAATTTAAGTCCAACAATATGGTAATTATCTACATACGACTTTATGGTGGATTCGATTTCTGAAAGATTGATGTTGTGGATGTCGACGGAACCAAGAAGCATAAATCTAGTATCCTGAGAATATTTTTTACCGACGTTTTCTGTCGGCGCCCATGGGTCGAGAGACAAAAGAATGCTTTTATCGGCTAGTGATGCTTCCATTTCTTCAAGGATTCGATCAGCATTAGTTTTTTTGTAAGTATGCTCAATCATAGAGAACACACTCCTAGGAAAAAGTTTAAAGTACAATCGTGATCCTATCTTTTCAAGTTTACTGTAATTAAATTTTTCTAAAATTCCTGGGCTCAAATAATCTTCGTGGCAGCATTCATCGACAATTTCTTCATAATGGACAACGCCCATAACGTCAATCGGGTGAATGTGAGTGTCAATGATCCGAAAACTTAAATCATTTTTTAGTTTTCGTACATCTTTTAGGACCTCTATAATTTGTCTTTTGTACATCAAAATCCTATTTCGCTTTTAATTTCTTTTAGATTTTCAATCAGGACGTTAATCTGTTCCTTTGTGTGTGCGGTTGACACGGTCGTGCGCAGGCGAGCCTTGCCTTTCGGTACGGCCGGCCAACGAGCTGCAGGAATGAAGATGCCGCGCTCCAGGAGCTTGACGCTGGCATCCATAGCCTTTTTCTCATTTCCTATAAAAATGGGTATTATCTGCGTTCTAGAATTGAGGAAATTGATTCCGATATTCGCTAATTGGTCTTTCATATATAGCGCATTGGCAAGTACTTTCTCTCTCCTCCAGGTCTCCTCGGTTGCGATCTCGATCGACTTAATCAGACCACAGACCACCGGGGGCGCGATCGGCGCCGTGAAGATGAATGAGTCAGAAGTTATTTTGAGATAATCGACCAAATCTTTTGAACCAACCACGAAACCACCGACCCCGCCAAAACATTTGGTGAATGTCCCCATAATCACATCGACTTGCCCTTCAACGTTGTAGTAGTCTTCGACTCCTCGGCCGTGCGGGCCAAGGATGCCAGTGCCGTGAGCATCATCGAGATAAACGATCGCTTTGTATTGTCTCGCTTGTTCAAGTATCTGGGGTAGCGGAGCGATGTCGCCATCCATACTAAAAACTCCGTCCGTCACAATCATCTTTCTTTGGGATACGGGATAATTCTTCAGTTTTTCCAGTAAGTCATTAATGTCCAAATGCTTGTAGATCTCTTTCTTCGCACCGCTCAATCGTATACCGGCGATGGCACTCGCGTGATTGTACTCATCGCTGAAGATAATTGTGTCTTTATCTTTCGCGATTTTTTCGCTGAAGAGCGACGCCAGAGAAAATTTCGGGACATTGACTAATGCCGGGATGGTGCCGGAGTTTGCCATGTATCCAGAGACGAACGACACTGCCGCTTCCCTGTGTTTGAACGCAGCGATTTTTTCTTCCAACTGATTATGAATCTCAAGATTGCCGGTCAGGAGACGGGCGCTGCCATTACCGATACCCCATTTCCTTGCTCCTTGAACAGCCGCCTCGATAACACGTGGATCTGTCATCAAATCCAAATAATTATTAGTCGCGAACATTAAGACCTTTTTTCCGTTGACTACAACTTCTGGAGCATGCGGCGAAGATACTACGGGCGGGTACGGGTAAAAACCATGTTTCTTAATGAAATTTACCGCTTGAGAAAGACTTTTCATGACTTCATTTTAACATTATCTGGTAATTTTTGCGTGTTGGATATGTGGGTAGAAATCTTATAGATGACGCGCGTAACAGATTTCTGAATTACCTTGGTACCTTATCTTGATATAATGAACGGCGTGGTTATATCAGCATATGTTGTAATCATCTGGACTGCTGCTGTACTTATTGGCAGTCTAGCTCTAGTTATATTTCTAGGTAACAACAAACCTTCTTCGAGGGCTTTCGCATTTACTATATCCATAGTCACCTTGTGGACAATGAGTGTTGGGCTTTTTACAGCTTCAAGGGATCCGAATCTTGCTGAATTTTGTATAAAGATGAATTTTTTCCTTGGGAGCGCTATAGCCTCATCATTTTTATATTTTTTCTTCACATTTCCTTACGACAAAAGGCCTAACCATAAACTTGCCTTGTCTCTTGTAATGCTCCAACTTATTTTCTTATATTTATATTTTTTTACGAATATCATTGTATATGGACCAGTCCCATTAACAAATCCTTCTTCTGCTATTTGGTGGGGATGGGGATTGGGTCCAGGATATTTTGTATATAACCTATTCTTTTTCGGTTTTTTCTTGACCGGAATCGTACTCTTATATCATAGATACCGTTTAACCAAAGATTATTCTCAAAAGAATAATCTAAAATACATGTTGTCAACAGTGATTATAGGCCTAATCCCGCCAACGCTTTTTAATCTAATTTTACCTCCATTAGGATATTTTGGTCTTAATTGGGTTGGACCAGCCAGTGGTATGTTCTGGGTACCGATTATGGCCTATTCCATCATCCGTTATCATCAAATGAATGTACGGGTGGTGGTTACAGAGGTGCTGGCCATCGGTATGGCGTTCATTTTCTTCATGGACATCTTTATCACGATGTCGTTCGGTATTTGGGGGCGTATCGGTACCTTCGGGGCTTTCCTTGTTTTGAGCGCATATTTGATTCGCGGTGTTCTCCGGGAAGCTAAGCAGAGAGAACAGCTCGACGATCTAAACCGAAATCTCGAGCAGAAAGTCGCCGATCAGACGGTGGAGATCAGGAAGTCGTACGAAGCAGAGAAACATGCCCGCGCGGAATTGGAGAAATTGAACGACGCCAAGAATCAATTCATCATGATCACCCAGCACCACCTGCGCACGCCGGTCACCAGCCTCATCTGGGGACTGGAGTCCGTTCTGAAGGGGGTGACCGGCGTCATCGGGTCGGAGACGCGCTCGGCGGTCGAAGGCATGAAGTCGTCGGCGGACCGCCTGATGCATATCGTCGACGATTTCCTGAACATCACCACTCTGAAGATCGGCACGAGCATATTGAACATCTCCGATCGGAGCCTCAAACCGGCCATCGAAGGCATCATCGAGGAGCTTCAGCCGGAGATCAAGCGCATGAACATCGCCGTCTCCTGGCCGCGCAACGACAGGGGCTGGCCCGAGCTCAAGATTGATTACGACAAGATGCGCGAGATCCTCTTCATCGTCGTCGAGAATGCCGTGCGGTACAACCGCGAGGGCGGAATTGTCACGATATCCACGAAGACAGGCGGCGGCTCATTTGAGCTCTCGATCGAGAACACCGGTATCGGCATCACCCAGGAAGAGGCACGGAAGATCGGCTCGTCGCTCTTCTACCGCGGAGAATGCGCTCGCAAGGCCCATCCTATCGGCATGGGCATCGGCTTGTCCGTCGTCAAGGCCATCGTCAAGGCTCACCATGGGAGTTTTTCTATCGAATCGAAAGGGAAGGAAGAGGGGGCTAAGGTTACAGTGGAATTGCCAAAATAAATTACGTTGCTGAGATTTTATGCTCCAGTTTCTGCCGTCTTCGGCGCCATCTCGCGGATTCTATCCATGACGACGTTGGCGTAGGCCTTGAAATCGTCGGGTGAGAGGGCGGCAGCGCCGGGCTTGGGGGTGATGTAGATGGGCGCGCCGTAAGTGACAGAGAGCTTGCGGCGGCCGCGGAAGAAATCGGCGGGCGAGAGCCGGAAAGTGCCGCCGAGATAGACGGGTACGATGGGCCGGCCGGTCTTGTATGCGAGATAAGCCACGCCTCCCTTCCCTTCCTGGATCTTGCCGTCGAGGGTCCGGCGGCCTTCGGGGAAGATGCAGAGATTGCCCCGAAGCCGGAGGATGGCCAGGTGATTCACCAGCGACTTGTCGTAATCATTGAGGCCGGCATAGACCGGGTGGGCGCCCCAGGCCTTGAAGAAAGTCCCGCCATAGAAGCGCTGGCGCCAGCCGGAATTCTTGTAGAAGGCCCTTTCGCGCGAGGTGTAGAACATCGGGGCGAAGCGGGTGAACATCGGCAGAGAGCCGGGCACGAGAAAAACGTCAAATTCGCTGGAGTGGTTGGTGGCGAAGATGACGTTGGTCTTGAGGCCTTTCAGATGTTCCAAGCCTTTGATCTCGATATGGCCGCAGAAGATGAACAAGAGGCGGAACGGTATCCAGATGAGCTTCTGAAGAACAAATGGAACAAAAAAGTGCCAGTTTTTCACCGGAGCATTATATCACGCTTCCCTTGCCATCTCATGGAACAGGTGTTAGCATCATCTCGACGATCCGTTCTTTCCAAATGCAACAGGAAGGACGGCCCTATTTTTAACTGCAGATCAACAAGGAAGGAGCAGGTTATCATGAAGAACAGAAAAGAGGGCCGGCCGGCCCTTTGTTACGCGGTATTCGGGCTTGCTTTGCTCGCGGCGGCGACCTGTCTCTCGGGTTGCGCCGCCACCGAAGTGGCCCTCGAACACAAGGACCTCAAAGTCTCGACCCAGATGTCCTCGACCATATTCCTGGACGTGGAGAACCGCACCGCCAGGACCGTCTATCTCGACGTCCGGAACACTTCGGACAAGGATATCGACGTCAGGCCGCTCATCGAATCGCGGCTGGTCGCTCAGGGCTATACGGTCACCCCGAACGCCAAGGAGGCCTTCTACATCCTGCAGATGAACATCCTCCAGGTCGGCGTGGCCGATCCGTCCGCCGCGCACGAATCATTGTACGCGGGCTGGGGCGGTCAGCTTGCCGGGGGAGTGGCCGGAGCGATGATCGGCGGCAACCGGACGTCGAATTCCTTCGGGGGCGCGATGAACGGCGCCGGGATCGGCGGGCTTGTCGGCGGAGCCGGTGAATTGATCGCCGGAGCGCTGGTCAAGAACGTGACCTATTCGATCATCACCGACCTGCAGATCCTCGAGAGGACGGATGAAGCGGTCAAGCAGACCGTGCAATCCGACCTAGCCCAGGGTACCGGCACGCGCGTTCTCCAGACGAGCGAGAGCACGCAAGGCCGGAAGAAGTATCAGACCAGGATCCTTTCTACGGCGAACCAGGTCAACTTGAAATTCGAACAGGCCCTGCCAATCCTCGAGGAGCAGCTCGCCAAATCGGTGGCAGGTCTGCTGTGACCTTCACGGCGCGGCCTCCGGAGCGACGCACCCGCGTCGCTCTTTTTTATTGCTTCACAAGCTCACTCCCCACACTCTCCTGGCATTCTCGAGCAGGGCTTTTTCTACCTCCTCGAGCGGCAGTTTCTTGATGCGGGCGATCTTGTCGACGACTTCGGAGACGTAGGCCGGCTCGTTGCGCTCGCCTCTGTGGGGCACCGGAGCGACGAAGGGACAGTCAGTCTCGGCTTGGATCATATCGAGAGGCACGTACTCGACAAGCTCGGCATATTGTTTGGCGAAAGTTATGGCCCCGGTGAACGAGAGGGTGAAGCCGAGATCAAGGAACCGGCGGGCCTCTTCGATGGTGCCGGCGAAGAAATGGGAATCGCCCTTGACCTTGGCGTGGGCCGCGAGGATATCCAGGGCGTCGCCGTAAGCCTCCCGGATATGGAGCATGAGCGGCTTGCCAGATTCGTTGGCGAGGGCTATCTGCGCGATAAAGGCTTCTTTCTGTTTGGCGATCGAGTCGGCCGGCAGGCGGTGATAATCGAGACCGCACTCCCCTACCCCAACGACCTTCGGATGCTTGAGCAATTCCCGATAGACAACAGGGTCGAATGTCTCGCCGCGCGACGTGAATCCGCCTCCACCCTTTCCCAGCTCCTTCTCGTCATGGAAAGAGGCCGAGGTATGTATGGGGTGCAAGCCGACGATGGCATAGGCGCCTTCCGGATATTCCTCCGCTAATTCAAGGGCTTTTCCGGAGGTATCGATCTGGGTGCCTACGTTTATGAAAGCCGTGCCAGCGCGAAGAGCGCGCTTGGCCGTCGCCTCCCTGTCCGCGTCAAAGGCCGCGAAATTCAGGTGAGCGTGAATGTCGATGCGGCGGAACGGCACGACTTATATCTCGGTCTCGGAGGTATTGGTGATGATGAGATTGGCAGCCGGCGTATAGACCGGATCGCCCGAGACGCCGTCGGTGCAGGACAGATTGAAGTAATAGTGCCCGGTGGGAGAAGAGGTGTTGGTCGCCATCTGGGCGGTCGAACCCGTGCCGGTGAAGTTGGTGCCGGTCCAATTCGAGGTGAAGCTCGAGGGCGCGGTCTGGCCCGGAGGCGGAGTGACCGAGGCAGTGCAGGTGTATCCGGCGGGCAGGCTGTTCACCCATTTGACCACCACCGGCTGGCTTTGAGTGATGGTCAGGGAGCATGCCGTGGCAGAGGATGAGGTGTTGCCGATGTAGAGGGCGATCGAGCCCTGGTTGCAATTGCTGTTCACGCCAGCCACCGTCACGTTGCCGCAATTCGGCGAGGCCGTGGCCTGCAGGCTCTGATTGTTGTGGTCGCGGACCACGAGGCTCGGGCCGAAGCCGCCCGGGGTGCTGTAGCTTATGGTATCGGTAGTGTTAGAGCCCCAGCCGCCGCCGCTCCAGTTGTAATCGTAGCTGCCGGAGCCGCCGGAAGGATAGGCGGTGAAGGTCACGTTGCCGGCGGAAGAGAGATTGGTCGGAGACGACGGGCTACAGTATGCCGCCACGGCCGTCGAGACGAGCTTGACGCCCTTGGTTGGCCCGGCGGGATCGTTGAACTCTATCCAACCGACGACCGATCCGCCCCAGGCGTAGCCGACGAGGGTGTTGTCGCTGGTCTTCAGGGTGACGCCGCCGTTGCCGCTCGTGTCTCCCGTCACGTGGTTGGGGCCGGATAATTCTATCCAGCCGTCCCAGCCGTCGCTCCTAGACGTCATGCTGGAGCAATTTCCGGAAGCGGTCCCGGCGCAGGCCCTGGCCCAGCCGTTGACCGCTCCGGTCGACAATACCAGGGTGGCGTTGGTCGCGCTCGTCCCGCCCGAGGGGAAGCTCGACAGGCCGCCGAATTTGATCCAGCCGATGCCCGAAGACCACATATAGCCGGTGATATTGTTCAAGCTGTCCACCTGGAGGCCGTACGGTCCGCCGCCGGCTCCAGCGTCAGTGGAGCTCGCCGACAGCCAGCCGACATTCGACGACCAGGCCCAGCCCGAAAGATAGCCGGTGGTCGTCTGGGCATTAGTGGGCATGGTGCGGATGACGGCGACGAAGATCGCCGCGACGACGAGCAAGGCTGTCAGGCCGAGAAGGAGTTTTTTCATATTGAAACGGCGGAAGAGAACGGTGCTTCTTAATTGTACATCATGGCAGGGGCCCTGACGAGGATGATGTGGACAAAACGGAGCCCTTTCGACATCCCTTACTTAATGGCTTCTAACCTGGCCATTTCTCGACCATGAGCAGGCCCTTGCCTTTGCCGGAAGGCATGGCCGACCATATCTCTTCGGTGATGTAAGGCATGAACGGGTGTAGGGCCGCGATAAGGCCGGAGAAGACGGCGAGAAGCGCGCGCGAACGGCTTTCCTTGGCTTGCCGGTCGCTCCCGGACAATATCGGCTTCGACTCTTCGATCAGCTTGTCCGCCAATTCATGCCAGGCATAGTGATAGAGCTTCTCGCCGACCAGATAATACTTGTACTGGTCCATCTCGGCGGTGATCTCCTTGACCAGGCCGTTCCAATCGTCCAGGATTTTTTGATCGTCTTTATTCAAACCGGCTTGCGGTCCTCCGACCGCGTAAGTGAAGATGAATCTGGCGATGTTCCATAATTTGTTGGCGAACAGCTTGTATGCCCTGATCTTCTGCTCGTCTATCTTGCTGTCGCTTCCGGGACCGATGCCGACTATGAGAGACATGCGCACGGCGTCGGAACCGTATTTTCCGATCATCTCCAATGGGTCGACGTTGTTCCCCAAGGACTTGCTTATCTTGCGCCCCTTGGGGTCGCGAACGATGCCGTGCAGATAGACGGTCTTGAACGGCACTTCGTCCAAGAGATACGTGCTCATCAAGATCATGCGCGCCACCCAGAAGAAGATGATGTCGGAGCCGGTCTCCAGGATGGTCGTCGGGTGATACTGCCGATTGGCCTTGAATTCTTTCTCATCCGGCCAGCCGAGGGTGGAGAACGTCCACAGGCCGGAAGAGAACCAGGTATCGAGAGTATCTTCGTCCTGGGTCCAGCCGGCGCCCTTCGGCGCTTCCATGCCGCAATACGTCTCGCCGCCTTTATACCATACGGGGAGGCGGTGGCCGTACCAGATCTGCCTGGAGATGCACCAGTCGCGGAGGTTGTCTATCCAATTGAAATATACTCTCTCGAAGCGGTCCGGGATGATCTTGACGGCTCCGGAAGAGACCGCCTCTTTCATGAGATCCTTCAGGGTGGTCGTCCGGCCGGCGTGCTTGAATTCCTTATTCACCGCCACGAACCATTGGTTCATGATCTGCGGCTCGATGAATCCACCGCTGCGTTGGGCGGTGGCGATGTTATGGACGTAATCCTCTTCCCTGACGAGCAGGCCCTTGGAGGCCAGCTTTTCGACGATCTTCTGGCGCGCCTCGGCGATCTTCGTCCCGGCGAATTCGCCGGCGATCGGCAGCAACCTGCCGTACCGGTCTATGATCTGCTCCTTGTCCAGCTTGTGTCGTTCGGCTATCTCGAAGTCCACGTTGCTGTGCCAGGGCGTGATGGTCATGACTCCCGTGCCGAATTCCCTGTCTATGGACGCGTCTTTTACGACCGTGGCCGTTATCGGGCCGTTGATCCATTCAAGGCCGATCTTCTGGCCGTCCTTATAAGCGGCGTATCTCGGATCGTCCGGGTGCATCACCACGTATTTGTCTCCGAATTTAGTCTCCGGGCGGGCAGTGCCTATGACGAACGGGCCGTACTTGAAATAATAGAACTTCGCCTTTTCCTCCACATATTCGATCTCGTCGTCCGAGATGGTGGTCTGGCCCTTCGGGTCCCAGTTGACCACCCGATGCCCGCGATAGATGAGGCCGTCGTCATACATCCTCTTGAAGGCGGTGCGGACGGAGAGGTTGCGCTTGTCGTCGAGAGTGAAGGCCTCGCGCGACCAATCGAGGGAGGCGCCCATCTTGCGCATCTGCTTGACGATCGTATCGTGCGTCTCTGTCGCATATGCCCCGATGCGGCGGAGGAGCTCTTCCCGGCCCAGGTCGCGGCGGTTCTTGCCTTCCTCTTTCTGGATCTTCTTCTCCACCACTGCCTGAGTGGCGATGGCGGCATGATCGGTGCCGGGGATCCAGAGCGTCCGCCTGCCCTTCATGCGGGCGTAACGGACCATGATATCCTCGATGGCGAGCATGAGAGCCGAGCCCATATGCAAGACGCCCGTCACGTTGGGCGGCGGCAGGACGATCGTGAATGGTTCGCCATTTTGATTCCGCTCGGGCAGCTTGTCAGGATCGAAATAGCCGCTCTTCTCCCAAATGGAATAGATGCGGTCCTCGGTCGAGGCCGGATCGTAAGGTCTCAGGAATCTGTCGGGCACTGAAGCCGGTTTCTCATCCATGCAGGAAATAGTAGCAGAAAAACGCCCCGAACGAAAACCGCGCCTTGAAGCGCGGGTTTCGGGATCTTAGATCAGAGGATGCGGTCAGTTGCCTTAGAAGTGGTTTCCAAAACCGCCGCGGCCGTTGAAGCCGCCGTAGACCGGAGGAAAATATCGCACCGTCGGGACGAAATAGTTGTAATAGTAGCCGTTCGGGTAGGTCACCTGGAAGGTCCCGGTGTTGTAGTGAGTGGGAGCGGGCGGGTATGAATTGCCGTAACCGTTGCCCCAGTTGCCGTGACCGCCGCCATTCCAATTGCCGTTCCCGTTGCCGGTCCAGCCGCCATTGTGGTTGCTCGAGCCGGAACCGCTCCATTGGGCTGAAGCTAGACCGGGCGTAGAGACAAGAACGGCCGCTATGATCGCCAAGGCGATCACCCCCGCAAAAGACTGTATTTTAAGGCTATTTTGCATGATTATGTATATGATTAAGGTATAATACGGCAACGACCGGCTATTGGGTATTGCTTGTCGCATGCTATGTTAATGACACAGAAATGTCAAGTATGTCCATACTTCCATGATCATCCTCGGGATTGAGACTTCATGCGATGAGACGGCCCTGGCGCTTCTCGAGACGCGAGGGCATGGAGCGCCAGCCGGCCGGCGGATCGAATGCCGCGTGATATCCTCTCTCGTCCATTCGCAAGCGGACCTGCACAGCCCTTACGGCGGCGTCTTCCCTTCCCTCGCCAAGCGCGAACACGGCAAGAACCTCGTGCCGCTTTTGCACAAGCTGCTCACGGAGGCGGAACGGGAAGAGGCCCTGAAGAGTACGACGTCGGCGCGGCCATCGCGCCGCGTCTCATTCTCGCCGACGCATGGAAACCGGCATTCCGATATCGAGCGTGCGTCGGCTCCGAAAGCCTCTTCAGAACCTCTTCCCGTTCCGCTCGAAGACATCCTCGAGCAGTTCCGTGCCGAGGTAGCGCCTCAGAATCCGGAACTGTTCGAATCTTTTGCCGCGGCCGATTTCCTGAAAGACGCGCCGCCTATGATAGACAAGATCGCCGTGACCGAAGGGCCGGGTTTGGAGCCGACTCTGTGGGTCGGCATAAATTTCGCCAGGATGCTCGCGGCTCTCTGGAAGGCGCCGATCGTGCCTGTCGACCACATGGAGGGGCACATCGTCGGCTCGCTCCTTGCGCCGGAGGCGATGGACGGCGCCTGGCACGGATTGCACGAAGCGCCGATGCCGGCCGTCGCTCTTCTCATAAGCGGCGGCCACACGGAATTGGTGGAAGTGCGGAAGATCGGCGATTATAAAGTCATCGGCAAGACCCGGGACGATGCCGTGGGCGAAGCTTTCGACAAGGCGGCCAGGCTTATCGGCCTGCCCTATCCGGGAGGGCCGCATATAGAAGAACTCTCGCAGCTGGCGCGGGCGGAAAATCTGGAGCCGCCGGTAAAACTCCCCCGCCCGATGGTGAATAGCGGGAACCTCGATTTTTCCTTTTCAGGCCTGAAGACGGCCGTGCTGTACGCGGTGCGAGCCGCGCCGAAAGATCGGGGCGGAGTTTTGAGCGACGAATGGAAAAAAGGCCTGGCCCGCGAATTCGAACAGGCCGTTGTCGAGACTCTGGAAGCAAAATTGCGCTCGGCCGTAGAAAAGACCGGCGCGCGATCGATAATCGTGGGCGGCGGCGTCTCCGCCAACCGTTCCTTGCAGGAGAATTTCAAAAAAATCGCGGCGGAAAACGGCATCCCGCTCTTCCTGCCGACGCAGCATGTCTCCGGCGACAATGCTCTGATGATCGCTCTTGCCGGAGCCATGCATGACGAGACGAGAGCGCCCGGGAAAATCCGGGCGCATGGCACGAAAAGCCTTTGACGGCTCTCCGAATCCCGCAAGAAAGTCACCGCCTGATGACGAACCTGAGGAAAGAGACGACGGCGAGGAGGACGGCTCCAGCGATTACTCCGGCATATCCGAATAGCCCGAGCCCCCTTCCCATGCCGAAGATGGCGTCATAGACAAAACCGACCGCCACCAGCTCGACATAGTACGGGAAGAGCCAAGCGGCGACGAGACCGAGCGGCAGGGCGACATACCATAGGCCGAGGATGGCGCAGAGCGTGATGACGACGTCGATGATGATGCGTAAGGTGAGTTTATTGTCCATGGCGATCGGCTTTAGAGCGACAGACTTGATATGACAGGAGAGAGATCGTTAAACAGCAAGGTCATTTGGATTTCGGCTTAAGGTTCTTGTCCGGCGAGTTCAATTGAAGAAGGACCCAGCGCAATCCGGAAACGTTGACCGGCGGGGCGATGAGGATCTCGTCGAACGGATTCGATGGCCCGGAGACGACCGAGACGACGACACCGAAGGGACCGTCGTAGAGCGACGGGTCGCTGACGAAGTCGCCGGCCGCGACGGACGAGCCGTGAGACAACTCGGCCCGGTACTGTCCGTCGCCGCGGCCGACGGCCGTGGCCGGCAGACGATCAGCGCCGATGAAGACGTTGTACGTTTCTCCGGGAGAGCTCAGCAGAGCCACCTCGGAGGTACGGGAAAGGACCGACACGACTCGGCCGATCAAGACATTGCCGGGAGCATAGACGAGGCTGGTCGTAGATACGCCATCGCTCCGACCGAGATCTATCGTCAATCCGTCATACGGCACCCATTGCGGGCGGGCGAGGACCGCCGCCAAGACGTACGGGGAGGGAGTGGTCGAGGCCCGGCCGAGCAAGGCCTTGAGCTCTGCGTTCTCGGTTTGGAGCATGGCCACGGACGAGCTCGCGACATAGAGCTTCAGGGCGGCAAGCTCCGTTTGGAGAGCCGCGTTCTCAGCCAAGAGCTCCGCCGGCGATCGGAGGGCGCCGCTCTCTATCGAGAATCGCTCGCGCCAGAACGGCACGGCCAGGCTCGTGAAGAGCCCGGGGAAAACGGACGGCAAGGACCATTGGACGAGGATGACCAGGAATATCAAAAAGACGGCAGAGCCCAGGGCGGCGCGCTTCCGGCGCGACAGGGGCAGCTTATGAGGACGAAGGTATGTCATCTTCGCTTTCGATCAAGACGGAGCGGTAACGGTCGATGTCTTCGAGGATGGCGCCGGCGCCCCGAGCCACGGCTGAGAGCGGGTCGTCGGCTATCGAGACCGGGAGCTTCAAGGTCTCGACGAGCAGGGCGTCGAGGCCTTTGATCAGAGCGCCGCCGCCCACGAGGTGCATGCCTCGGCGCATGACGTCGGAAAGGATCTCCGGCGGGGTGGTCTCCAGGACTTCTTTGGTCGCTTCGAGGATGGTCTCTATCGAGCTCGCCATGGCTTCGCGGATGTCGGAATCCGTGATGACGACTTCGCGAGGAAGCCCGGTGATGAGGTCGCGGCCGCGGATGGTCGTCTCCATGGGCTCGTCAGGCATGACCGCCCCGACGGCCATCTTCACCTGTTCGGCGGTGGTCTCGCCGATCAATATCTTGAATTCGTTCCTGATGTAAGAGACGATGTCGTTGTTCAATCGGTCGCCGGCGATCTTCAGGTTCTTGGAGCGGACGATGCCGCCGAGCGAGATCACGGCGATATCGGTCGTACCGCCGCCGATGTCGATGATCATCGAGCCGACGGGGTCGTGGACAGGCAGGCGGATGCCTATGGCCCCGGCCATGGGCTGCTCGATGATGTGGACTTCGCGGGCGCCGGCGTTCCTCGTGGCGTCGCGCACGGCCCGGACTTCGACGTTGGTCACGCCGGAAGGCACACCGACCACCACTCTGGGCCCGAAAGGCTTCTTCGGCATGTATTCGGAGGCCCGCTTCATGAGGTAAGAGAGCATCTCCTCGGTCACTTCGAAGTCAGAGATGACGCCGTCGACGAGCGGCCTTACAGCTGTGATATGGGCCGGCGTCCTACCGAGCATCTCTTTGGCGGCGGCGCCCACGGCCACCACCTGGCCGGTCTTCTCATTCACAGCCACGACCGACGGTTCGTTCACCACTATGCCCTTTCCGCGCACGTAAACAAGGGTATTTGCCGTGCCGAGGTCGATGCCAATATCGTTCGAAAAACGGCTGAAAAACCGGTCTTTCCACTCTTTGAACATACGGGAACATTACCACAAACCGCAAATATCGAGTAATTGACACCTCCACCTAAAAATGTTGAAAGATGCGGTTTTTTCTATACTAAATTTTTAGAGCGACTTCAGCTTTACCATCTCCACCTTCCCCGTCGCCCGGTCTTTGACCTCCACTGAATCGTCTTTAAGGGTTTTTTCGCTCACCACATAGCGCTTGGGAATGCCAATAAGATCGGCGTCGCTGAATTTCTCGCCGGCGGAGGCTTCGCGGTCGTCGTACAGCACCTCGACACCCCTCTTCGTCATCTTGGTATACAAATCGTCAGCCGCCTTTTTCACCTTTCCCGCTTCGTCGTATAACGCCACCAGATGCACGGCGAACGGCGCCACTGATTCCGGCCAGACCAGTCCCTTGTCATCGGCATGGATCTCCACGATCGTGCCCATCACTCTGCCCGGACCGATGCCGTAGCTGCCCATGACGACCGGCTTGGACTTCCCCGCAGCATCCTTGTAATTCAGGCCGAGCGCCTCGGAGAACCTAGTGCCCAACTGGAAGATGTTGCCGACTTCGATGGCCTTCTTCTCGACGAGCTCTTTCTTGTTCAGCTTTAGATCCTTGAGCACTTCGTCGCTCATGACCTCCTTGTTCACGGCGATCTTCTTGCCTTCATGCACATATATAGTATCCTCGCCGGCTTCGGAGACCGTCTGGAACTCGTGGGAATATTTCGAGAACGAGCCGCCGGAGGAAAAAGTCACATAAGTCTCGGCGCCAAGGCCCAAGCGGTCGAATATCTTGACGTACGCCTTCTTGGCCTTCTCGTAGAAAGCGTCTTGCTCCTTGACGTCCTTGCAGAACGAATATAGATCCTTCATCAGGAATTCCCTGCCGCGCAGGATGCCGCTCTTGGCCCGCTCCTCGTTGCGGAACTTGGTCTGGAATTGATAGACAGCCGTCGGCAGATCGCGGAACGAGCGGATGTGGTCCTTCATGAGGGCCGTCAGGGGTTCCTCATGGGTGAAGCTCAAACCGGTTTCGGCGCCGTTCTTGAACTTTGTCTTGAACCAATTATCCACCACCTCGTCGCTCCACCGGTTGGTCGTCTCCCATATCTTCTTGTCCTGAAGGGCCGCCAGGTAGACTTCCTGCCCGCCGATCGCGTCCATCTCATCGCGGATGACGTCGACGATCTTGTTCATGACGCGAAGGCCCAAAGGCAAGTATGAATAAACGCCTGCCATCTCCTTGTGGATGTAGCCGGCCCGGATCAGAAGCTCCGCGTTCTTGGCGACTTCGTCTTTGGGCGCTTCCCGGCGGGTCTTGGTGAAAAGCTGCGATTGGCGCATGGCTGAATTGTAGCAGAGAATCGGCGATTATTTAATCAGCCTGGCTATGTCCTGCCAGGTTACGATGACCATGAGCACCATGAGCAGGGCGAAGCCGGCGAGATTGACGGCGTTGATGACTTTGGCGGGTATGCGCCGGCGGACGGCGCCCTCGATGGCCACGACGAGGATGCGACCGCCGTCAAGGGCCGGGAATGGGATAAGGTTGACCACGCCGAGATTGATGGAGATGAGCGCCGTGACCATGAGGAGATAGGTGAAGCCCAGTTGGGCCGCGTTGCCGACGATGCCGGCGATGCCGACCGGCCCGGTCACTTCCGAGAAGTTCGGAGCGCCTCGGAAGATGTCGGCGACGAAGCCGTACAGGCTGACGAAAGTCTCTTTGATCAAGGTGAGGGTATAGCGCAAGCTCTCGGATACCGCATTGAAGAACGGCAGCTTAAGATCGACGACGTTGTCCATGGCTATGCCGATAGCGTACTTCCCCGTCACGAGGCCTGAGGCCGGTATGATCTCGACGGATTTCAATCCGGAGCCGCGCGCGTATTCCACGGAAATGGTATGGCTAGCGACAGAATTGATCGTGTTTTGGATATCCGCTACTGATTGCCTGACCTTGCCGCCGACCGAGACGAACACGTCCCCTTCCTTGAGCCCGGCCTTCTCCGCCGGAGAATCCGGCAAGACGTAAGTGATCATGACGCGCTGATTATGGAAGAGATCGGCATACTTCTCGAAACCGTCGACCGAGGCTGTCACGCCGGAAGCGAAGACCCCGGCGTAGAGGAGCCAGGCGAAGATGAAATTGGCGAGGACGCCGGAGGCGAGCACCAGGATCTGCTTTGAGCGCGGCTTATTGACGAGGCTTTTCGATGAATCCGGCCCGCTCGTGTTCTCCTCGTTCGGGTCCTCGCCGAAGATCTTGACGTAGCCGCCGAACGGGATCAAGTTCAGGGCATATTCCGTCTCCTTCCCTTTCCAGGAGACGATCCGCGGCCCGAAGCCGAGGGCGAACTTGTCCACCCGGACGCCACAGGCCCTGGCCACGAGGAAATGGCCCAGCTCGTGGGCCAGGATGAGCGCCGCCAGGACGATGATGAAGACGAGGACGGTCATCAGGAGAGGATCTCTTTTTCCTTCTTGGCGTACATCTCTTCCAGCTTCTTATTGGTCTCGTCCACGATCTTCTGGGTCTCGTTCTTCAGGCGGAAGACCTCATCCTTGCCGAAGCCGCTCGCCTTCTCCTTGGCCTGGAGGTCTTTGACGATCTGGTCGCGATGGCCGCGGACGTGCTTCTTGGCGTCCTCGAGCTTGTCCTTGGCCATCTTGGCGTAGTCCTTGCGCTTGTCCGACGTCAGCTCGGGGAAATTGACGCGCACGCCCTCCCCGTCGGCGGCCACGGACATGCCGAGATTCGCCTCGTTGACGGCTTTCTCTATCTCCTTCACCTGAGCCTTGTCCCACGGCGTGAGGCGCAGGGTCCGGGCCCCTTCTATGATGATGGAGGCCACTTCTTTCAAGGCCATGGGCGTGCCGTAGACTTCCACCCGCACGCCGTCGAGGACCGCCGGCGAAGCCTGGCCGGTCCTGATCTGGGTCAGTTCCTTCTTTAGCCATTCCTCGGCGCTCGCGAGATTCTTCTTGAATGGGTTGAAGTCGTAAGCCATCGGTACACGCATTATAACACGCATCGCACCAAGCAAGTATCGGGTTCGGGGACACGGATATTTTCCTGCCGGAAAATTCCTCGTGCTCGCGCCAGTCGCGCCCGCAAGGTCCCCTTACCCGACACTTGCTTGGAGCTCAGATGCTCAATGCTACGTATTCAAGGAGCATTTTGAGCGACGGTGCCCGGTCGTTCATGTACCTCCTCGCGGTTTCCACGGCCTCGAGCGCTCCGGCGTTTTTCTTCACGCTCCCTTCGTGGATCGTTTCCTCCAGAGCATTCAAAAAATCTATGGCGTCCTGCTTCGGCCGTTTTTCTTTAGAGATATCGTCCATCAGGGATTTGACGGCGTCCAATCTTTGCTTAACAGATGATTTTACAAATCTCTCCGCTTCTTTCATAAGTTCGGAATCGGCGGCTGCCTTTGATCCCCCATTCCCGATGAATGACAGCCGCGATTTGACCGTCGGCAAGAGCAAATGCGCCGAAGGTATGATCAAAAAGAAATGGGCACTCACCGGCGGCTCCTCGAGGAGCTTGAGCAAGGCGTTCTGGGCTTCGACCGTGATGCCATTCATCGTCAGGACGAACATCTTCCTGCCGGATTCGCGGACCGGCTTCGTCTCGGCCGCCGATTTCACCTCGCGGGCGTCGTCTATCGTGAACGTCTCGTAAGCCCTGTCGAAGAAGTCCGGGTTGCCTGCGATTTTGATCTTATGGCCCCGCTCCAGGATTTTGATCAGTTCAGTTTTAACAGGACCGTCGCCGACTAGACAGTACGCGTGGTGCGACAGGGATTCCAGGGCATCGGACAAATGCATGCCTGTATTGTAGCAAAAAAGAGGCCTCTCCCGGCATGCCGGAAGAGGCCTGATGAACGGAACCGAACTCTTGGAGAACCAGTCCCGTTCGGGGACGGGAGGGAAAGCTAATGATAATCTTCCTAGGCGATCTTTGTCAACCCCTTATTTTATCTCTTCGCCACGATGGCTTTCTTGTAGACGTCCAGGTGCTCGAGGGCGATGCCGGTGCCTTTGGCGACGCAAAGCAGAGGGTCTTCGGCAAGCTCCGCCTTGACGCCGATCCGGCGGAAGACGAGCTCGGGGAAATGCCTAAGGAGCGAGGAACCGCCGGTCATGGTGATGCCTTGGTCGATGATGTCGGCCGCGAGCTCCGGCGGCGTCTCCTGGAGGACATCCTTCATGGCCTTGATCATGTCTCGAAGGGGCGCGGCCACGGCCTTGACGATCTCGTTGGTCTTGATCTCAGTCGAGCGCGGCAGGCCGGAGATGAAGTCCCGGCCCTTCACGGTCATGCCGAGCTCGGCCTCGAGCGGGATGGCCGAGCCGATCTGGATCTTGATGATCTCCGCCATGTGGTCGCCGATCCAGAGATTGAAGACCTTCTTGATGTGGTCGGCGATGGCGGCGTCGAGCTTGTTCCCCGCGCATTTGACGGAGATGGAGGAGACGATGCCCCCGAGCGAGATGACCGCTATGTCGGTGGTGCCGCCGCCGATGTCGACGACCATGTGGCCGCGGGCTTCCTGGATGGGGATGCCGGCGCCGATAGCGGCCAGGACCGGCTCCTTGACCACGTAGGCATTCTTGGCCCCGGCCCGGATGGCCGCCTCTATGACGGCCCGGCGCTCGGTCGAAGTGACCGAAGCAGGCACGGAGATCATGACGTCTGGCTTGAAGAAGCCCAGGCGGCCGAGGGCTTTGTCCATGAAATAGCGCAGCATGGCCTCGGTGATGCGGTAATCGGCGATGACGCCATCCTTCATCGGCCGGTAGGCCACGATCGATTCCGGGGTCCGGCCGACCATCTCCTTGGCGTCGTTCCCCACCGCCAGGACCTTCTTGTCCACTTCGGAAACGGCCACCACAGACGGCTCGTTAAGGATGATGCCCTTGCCGGGCACGAAGACCAGAGTGTTGGCCGTGCCCAAATCGATGCCCAGTTTGGGGGCGAAAAAGCTCATGAAACGCACTATAGCACAACTCTTTTTATTTGTGCACCGAGCGGGATCAGGCGCTCTTCGAGCCTCTCATAGCCCCGATCTATCAGATTGACGTTCCCCACGGTGAAAGTCCCCTTGCCCGCGAGAGCCGCCAGGGTGACGGCGAAGCCGGCGCGGATGTCATGGGCCTTGAGCTCTCCGTCGCCTGGCAAGACCGCAAGCGGCGTAGGGCCTTTGATCTCTATCTCGCGCGGATTCATGACGGCGATCGAAGCGCCGAGCTTCTTGAGGTCTTCGACGTATTTGAATCTCCCGTCGTATATCGTCTCGAAGACCTTGCTCTCCCCGGAGACCTGAGTGAGATACGTCACCATGACCGGCTGCAGGTCGGTGGGAAAGCCCGGATATTCGTGGGTGCGCAGGTCCAGGACGGGCTTGAACGAGGAGGCCGGCTTCGAATTCCCCTTTATCCTGATCACGGACGACCCTGTCTCTATGGGCACTCCGGAATCCCTGAGGAGGCCGATCGTCGACTCGAGGTGGCCGGGCTCGCAGTCCTCGATGGCCAATTCTTCGGCGCACAGAGCGCCCAAGATGAGAAAACTGCCGGCTTCTATGCGGTCAGGGATGGTCACGTAAGGCTTTTTCGGCGATAGCAACTTGCCGGCCGTCCCTTCTATCTCGATGGTCGGGGTGCCGGCGCCTTTTATCTTCGCGCCGCAGGCATTGAGCCATCCGGCCAAGCTGACTATCTCCGGTTCCATGGCGCAGTTTTTCAAGACCGTCCGGCCAGCCGCCAGCACGGCGGCCATCATCAGAGTCTCAGTCCCGCCGACGGATACCTTGTCGAAAAAGATCCCCGCGCCCTTAAGGCCGCCGGGCGCTCCTATCTTATACAGGCGGTCCTCGTCGTCGAGCGCGGCCACGGCGCCCATCTTCCGGTATCCGGCGATGAAGAGATCTATGGGACGGGTGCCTATGACGCAGCCGCCGGGGGCCGGGAATGACGCTTCTTTGAAGCGCGAGAGGAGCGGGCCGGTGAGGACTACCGAGGCCCTCATATTCCCAGCCAACTCCGAATCTACGCTGGTCGAATCCAGGGCGCCTGCATCGACCGTCAAAGTCTTGCCTTTGCGGCCGATCTTCGTCCCGAGCTTCGCCAGGATCTTCGAAAGAGTATCGATGTCGTCCGTTTCCGGGACATTCTCGAGGCAGACCGGCCCGTCGAAAAGCACGGCCGCGGCCATGGCTTTCAGGGCCGCGTTCTTGGCGCCGTTCACCTTGACGGTCCCCTTCAACCGCTTCTTACCGGCCAGGCCTTCTATGACGAATGATTCCTTATTTTCCATTTGTTCGCGTATGGGCTATTGTAATCGGTTCAGGGATATTTCACAAATAAAAAGCCCCGTGCGCCATCCATCATGCGGATGGTCCACGGGGCGGCTGATCGATCGGAGAAGTCACGGTCTCGTCTCGTGGGACGGGGCCGGCTCGGCCGGAGCGGGAGAGGTTTTCCAGGTCCAACCGAGAAAATGGCCTACGACCCAGAGCACGCCTGCCGCGACGACGAAGATGATGATCGCCTTGGGCGCGGAGATCTTCTCCGACCTTGAAGAACTGTTGTAATCGAGCGGAGAGCTCATATGGCGTCTTATTGCTCCTTTCGAGATACGTAATAGCATCTATAGGATCTTTGTCAAGTATTTAAATGCCCTGAAAATAAGGTATAACTATGGCAATGAATCTGATCGCCGTCATCCCCCTCTCCCGCCTCAAGGTGGCTCCGACGCTCTCGTACTTCACTTCCTCGGAGGTGCCGGTCGGCGCGGTGGTGACCGTGCCCCTCCGGTCGAGGTCGGTCCACGCTATCGTGGCCGAAGCGCGCCGGGCCGAGGACTTGAAGGCCGAGCTCCGGAGCGCCCCGTACGAGATACGGAAGCTCGGCAAGGTCAAGGCCGGGGCCTTCTTCTCGACCGCTTTCATGGATTCGTGCCGAACGCTCGCCGACTGGTACGGGACGAATACCGGAGCCGTGGTCAAAGCCATGGTCTCCGAGACGATCTTGGAGAACGCCCATAGGATCGCCCCGCCCTTGCCGCTCCAGCCGAGCTTCCTAGGCGCCGAACCGGCCCCGGACGAGACCTACGCCGTAGAGGGAGACGACGCCGACCGCATGAGCTCGTGGCGGAGCCTCATCCGCCAGGAATTCGCCCGCAAGAAATCGGTGGCCGTCTACGTCCCGACCATCGAAGACGCCAGGCGGACCTTCGCCGCTCTGGAAAAAGGCATCGAAGGCTATATCATCCTCCTTCACGGGGGTCTTTCGAAGAAGAAGGCTTTGGAGGCTTGGGCGGCCGCGGCCGAGAACCGGCATCCGGTCGTGGTGGTGGCCACCGCTTCTTTTTCCGTCCTGCCGCGGGGCGACGTCGAGACCGTCGTCATCGAGCGGGAGAACAGCCGCGGCTGGGTCTCCCAGAGGGCGCCCTGCCTCGACCTGCGCCGGGCCCTGGAGGCCGCGGCGAGGCGAGAGCATCGGACCGTTTTCCTCTCGGATTGCTTGCTCCGAGTCGAGACCTTGAAGCGCCTGGACGAGCACGAGATCGCCCCGGGCACGCCATTCAAGTGGCGGTCCGTCTCCACAGCCAAGGATTCCTTGATAGACATGCGCCGCGTCCCGAAAGCCGGCGTCCCGGCGACGGCCAAGGGCAAACCAGGATCGGACGAAGAAAAACAACCCTTCAGAGTCATTTCGGCCGAGCTCGAGAGCTTGATAGCCGAGAATCGCCGCGACAGCACCCATCTTTTCATCCTGACGGCGAGGCGCGGCCTCTCGCCGATCACGACCTGCGACGATTGCGGCACCGTCGTCCTTTGTTCCCAATGTTCCGCTCCGGTCGTCCTGCACGCCTCGAAGGAGACTGGAGCGCCGGGCGGCAGGCAGGGCCTGCCTGCCGGTAGGCATGGCAAGAATTTCTTCATGTGCCATGTCTGCGGCGAGCGCCGGAGCGCCGAGGAGACCTGCAAGAACTGCGGCAGCTGGCGGCTCTCGCCCCTCGGCATCGGCATCGATCGGGCCGAGCAGGAGATCCGGGAGGGATTCCCGGATATAGACATGTTCAAGATAGACGCCGACGCCACCAAGACGGAGGGAGAGATGGCCGAGGTCATGGAGAAGTGGAAAGCAAGGCCCGGCAGCGTCCTCCTCGGCACGGAAGCGGCCCTCTCGCGCCTTGCCGCTCCGGTCGACCACGCGGCGGTGGTCTCGCTCGATTCCCTGTTCGCCCTGCCGGATTTCCGGATAACGGAGAGAGTGATGTATCTTCTGGTCCGCCTGCGGGCCGCCGTGAGCCGCTCCATCCTGGTCCAGACCAGGCGGCCGGAGGAGAAGATCTTTGAGTACGGCCTGAAGGGCAATTTGAGCGATTTTTACCACGCCGTCCTCTCCGAGCGCCGGCGCTTCGATTACCCGCCATTCTCCACCCTGATCAAGATCACCCTCGAGGGCAAGAAGGACAGGATCGCCAAGGAGATGGGCGAGCTGCAGGCCTTCCTCGCGCCGCACGACGTAGACGTCTTCCCCGCCTTCACCTCGACCGTCCGCGGCGCTTCCGTCATCCACGGCCTCATCAGGGTCCCGTCGAAGCATTGGCCGGAGCCGGAGCTCGTGGCCAAACTGCGGTCTTTGCCGCCCGGCGTTTCCGTCAAGATCGACCCGGAATCGCTATTGTAGCCGTTCCATGATACATTTTTCCCAATATGTCTGAGATCGTAGGGCGCGACAACCCGATATTGCGGGGCAGGGCCAAGACGGTGCCGAGAAGCGACATCGGCTCCGATCGCTTGAAGAAGATCGTCGCCCGCCTGAGGGCCGCCCTGGCTCCCGAGAAGGACGGCATCGCCATCGCCGCGCCGCAGATCGGCGAGCCGATCCGCCTTTTCCTCGTCTCGGGCGAGCTCTTGAAGAAAGCCGACAAGACCTACAAGGGCGACGGCTCCGACATGGTCTTCATAAATCCGGAGATCACCCGGCGGTCGCGGGACAAGAAGGAGGTCGAGGAGGGCTGCTTGTCCATCCGCTGGCTCTACGGCAAGGTCAAGCGCTCGACCCGCGTCACTTTGACCGCTCTGGACGAGAACGGCGCCAAGATCGAACGCGGCGCGAGCGGCCTCCTGTCGCAGATCTTCCAGCACGAGGTCGATCATCTCGACGGCGTCCTTTTCACCGACAAGGCCCGGGAGATATGGGAGCTTTCGCCGGAAGAGATCGCCGAACTGCAGAATAAGCCCTGAGCCGCGAGCGGCACTGCCATGGTGAGCAAAGACATCAAAATAGGATTCTTCGGGACGCCGGAATACGCCGCGACGACGCTCGAGCATCTGCAGAAAGCGGGCTTCAGCCTGAAGTTCGTCGTGACCAATCCGGACCGGCCGAGGGGCCGCGGCTTGGCCGTGACCGCTCCGCCCGCGAAGGTCTGGGCCGAAAAGCACGGCGTGCCCGTCCTCCAGCCGGAGACATTGCGCGGCAATAAGGAGCTCGCGGAAAAATTGAAATCCTACGGCTGCGACGTATTCATAGTGATAGCCTATGGAAAGATCATCCCTGAAGAAATATTCGATATCCCGCCGAGGAAGACTTTGAATATCCACGGCTCTCTTTTACCGAAACTGCGCGGAGCAAGCCCGATCGAGACCGCTATCCTGGAAGACCTGAGGGAGACCGGGGTGACCGTCATGCGCGTGGACGGCCTTTTGGATCACGGGCCGATCGTCGCGCAGAGAAAGGTCAGGGTCGAGCCATGGCCCCCATCGGCCCGCGAGTTGGGCGCGAAGATCGTCGAGGAAGGCGCAAGGCTGATCGTGGAGATCCTGCCGGACTGGGTAGCCGGGAAGATCCTGGAGACCGAGCAAAACCACGCCGCCGCGACCTTGACCAAGAAGATATCCAAAGAAGACGCGCTTCTCGACCTTAAGGCAGACCCGTACGAGAATTTCCGGAAGGTCCAGGCCTTCAGCGAATGGCCCGTAGCTTACTTCCTCGCGGAGCGCGGCGGCAAAAAGATCCGGGTGAAGATAACCCGGGCCTCATGGAAGGACGGCAAGCTCGAGATAGAGAAAGTCGTGCCGGAAGGAGCCAAAGAGATGGCTTACGGGGATTTTCTCAAAGGGCATCGTCTCTAGTCCGGCCCCTGCGCCATCCCCTCTCGCCCCACGGCCAGAGGCCCTTCATCATCGCCTTGACGCGGGCGCCGCTCCTCCGGATGAACGACCGGTGCTTCTTCTTGCCAGTGCGGATCTCTTTGACGATCTCGTCGCGGACGCCGCAGACGGCCAGATGCAAATCCTCGTTCATGACCGCGGCGTAGGCGTCCAAGCCGCGGCCAACGATGTGGATCTCGGCCCGGAAGACGTCGCCTTTCTGATGGTGATCGGTGGTGCGCGACAGCTCCACGTCGCAGACGACCGACGGGTCGCGGCTGACGAGCTTCCTTATCTTCGCCAGGCGTTTCTCGAGATAGCCGGAGACCGACGGGTTCAGGGAGAGATTGGTGGCTTTGACGCGGATGTTCATGTCTTTGGCGGGATCATGTCCCGACGGATCATTGCTTGGGCTGGAGCTTGCCGTACATGCCGACGAGCCTGGCCTGATCGAGGACATGGCCTTGCATGGCCTTGAAGACGTCGGCCTTTGACGCCCCTTCCGAAAGAGGCAGCATGCCGTCTACGGCGTAGACCATGAAGATATAATGGTGCGTCCCCAGGGGCGGGCACGGGCCGAAATAGCCGAGACCGCCGTTATCGTTCTTGCCGGAAGTGCCGACGGGGACCTGGCCCTCGGAGATGGCGGTGGTAGCCGGATCGATGTTGAAAGCCACCCAATGATCGAAACCCAGGGTGCTGGGGGCATCTGGGTCGTGCAAGACGAGAGTGAGCGACTGGGTTCCGGTCGGCACGCCGGAGATCGTAAGCGGCGGACTCGTGCCCCGGCCGTCGCAAGTATAGATGGCCGGAAGGCGCCCGTTATTCTCGAAGGCGGAGCTCGTCAGTTTTATGGTTGATGGTACGACGGCTGGCATGAATTCATTCGATGATCGCTCGTATATGAACTGCGGCAGGGAGAGCGCCGCCATCGAGACTACGGCTATGGTGACGGCGGCGGTGCAGAAGACGGCGAAGATGGTGGCGGTGTTCCACTTCACGGCTGTATCTTACCACCGTTTCCCCCGCTGCACACGGCCGCGTCCGGAGGCGAAGACTGGTTTTTGATTTAGGCCGGTTGATATGCTACATTTCCCGATGTCGGCCTCATTCAAAAGACATTCCGGAGTAGCTCAGCGGTAGAGCAGTCGCCTGTTAAGCGATTGGTCGGTGGTTCGAATCCACCCTCCGGAGCCGGTTGTGATATAATCCCGCCATGGATCCCGCGGTGGAAAAGGAGCTGCGCGAGCAGCGCGAGCTCATCGAGAAGATATACGTCTCGGTCGAAAAGACCAGGAAGTATTACCTTTGGACGGTGTGGGGCACGGTCATCATCTTCGTCGTGCCGCTCATCATCCTGGCCTTCGTCTTGCCTTCATTCATGAACACCTATTCCAGCTACTTGACCGGCAGCGGATTGGGTCTGTAGGAGCAGGTTTTGAGCCATATAACGGCAGACACCGGAACCTGGAACGAGAGAACTCATAACAGGGCCTGTGTTGATAAGCTCATGATGATTTGCTTTCGTAAAAGGGTTACAATATAGCCGTGACTCACGAAGAGAACGTTAAGAGCGCCAGAGCTTTGTGGTCGGTCCTCGCCGCGACCGCTTTGATCGGGGTGGCGTATTACATCTCTGTCGCCTGGGGCAGCGAAAACTGGGCCATGACCAATTCCCTGTCGCCAGCGGAGGCACAGAGGATCATGGAATCCCTGAAGACGAACCGGGCCAGCGCCGATCAGAACCCGACCTTGACGCCGGAACAGCAAAAAGCGCTCAACGCTCTGAAAGAGCCCGCTTCAAAGGCCTCGCAACCTTCGCAGAACGAAGCGCCGGAGGTGAACACCGCCCTGCTCGACGCCTTGAAGGCCCATTAATAGATCTGCAACGCTTAACAAAATAACTTTACAAACATGCGCCGCCACATGATCATCGCCTCAGTCGCCGCCGGAGCCCTCATCGTCGGTCCTCTTCTCGTCCTGGCCGACTGGACCGCCGCCCCGGCCAGCCCGCCTTCCAGCAACGCCAGCGCTCCTTTGAACGTGAGCAGCACGGACCAGGCCAAGGCTGGCGGCCTTCAAGTGGCTTCTTTCATTTCCACTGGCGGCGCGGAAATAGGGAGCGTATCAGGACTCTTGGGCGTCGGTATCAGTCCGAGCTACAAGCTCGACGTCTTGGGCGACATCAACTACACCGGCACCTTCTACCATAACGGCACAGCAGTCTCCTTCGGCGGCAGCCAGTGGACGACTACGGGTTCTGACATCTATTACAATACCGGCAAGGTTGGCATCGGAACGACGGGGCCAACTTATCCACTTGATGTTCAATCAAGTACAGGAAATGCCGTGATCAGGGCAAAAAGTACCGCTACCGCTGGCCAATCTTTTATTTTGATAGACCGGGCCACTATTTCTTCGGGAAATGCGGCATCGGTTGGTTGGTTGACAAATGGTACATATGATTGGGGGCTTGGAACCTCACAGGGGTCTGCTGGTTCGAGCGACTGGAGCCTCTATAATTATGGGACTTCAGGCAACGCCATCACTGTTCTAAAGTCGAACAGCAACGTCGGCATCGGAACGGTGAGCCCAGGGTATAAACTGGAAGTCAACGGCAACACGAAGATCGATACTGATTTGTATTTATTTAATACGGTATTAAATCCTGCCTCGGGATTTTCAAACCAGAGGGGGGCAGGCTTTAATTCTGCTACCGGAGCATTCGAAGTTGCAGCGAATAACGTTTCTCCTCTAACGGTAGGCAGATTTGGTGGTACTGGTTCGTTGATTAATTTCAGATACGCAGGCACGAGTATGGGAGATATTTCAACTGACGGCACAAATTTGTCTATTATGCCTACCGGCTATGTCGGCATCGGGACGGTGAGCCCGGGGTATAAACTGGAAGTTTATGGGGGTGGTGTGAAAATAAACGGCGGTGATCTTTACATTGCTAACACTGCCGCCCAAACAGCCACACAGCTCATCAGCTACAGTAACGCAAACAGTCTCTGGTTGATCCAGCCGACCACGCAAAACCTTGTTCTCGCCGATAGCTTAAGTTGGGACCGCAGTATGTCTATTCAATACACTGCCGGCACAACAGGAGCAGGTGCCGGACAGTTGATCATCGGGCAAATCAGTAAAAACGCCGGTACTTACACTCATGGGATCACATCTCTGTACACTAATGGTCTGGAAAGAATGAGGATCGATGCTAGCGGCCTTGTTGACATTGGGATGACCGGAGGAGATCAGAAACTAAACGTTAACGGTCAAATACACGTTTATAATGGCTCAAGCGTGAGCGCTGGCTACGTCTACAGCGACAGCTCCGGCTTTGGTTTGTTGAACAATAATGGGAGCTGGATTTCCCGTACTCCGCTTGGCTCAACGGATACTTACTTCAGCACTACCGTCAGCATCAACTCGAGCAACCCGCTCTACTTCAACACCTACGGCGGCGGCTGGTACATGGTTGACAGCACTTATATAAGAGCGTACAACGATAAATATGTCTATACGGGTGGCATGATAGAGTCGGGTTCCAGCATGTATTCTCCGATCTACTACGACCTCAACAACAGCGGCTACTATCTCGATCCCGCCAGCACATCCAACCTCAATATCGTATACGCCCAGGTCTACTACTATTCGGACGCCAATCTGAAAAAGAACGTGGAGTCGCTGTCTTCGGCCGATTCGCTCAAAAAGATCATGGCCCTCGATCCGGTGACATTCGAATGGAAAGACTCGTCTCGCGGTACGGGTACGAACCTCGGCCTCATAGCCCAGGACGTGGAAAAGGTCCTGCCCGAGGCGGTCCACACCGGAAAGGACGGAAAGGCTATAGACCTCGAAGGCTTGTCGGCGTCCATCATATCCGCCATGCAAGAGCAGCAGAAAGAGATAGACGCCCTGACGGCGAGAGTTAAGGCGCTCGAGGCCAGGCAATAAAAGGGACAAGGAATAAGGAAGATGAAAGACTTCTTCAAAAAACCGCTTTCCGAGACCGCTCTTATCGTCATCGCTCTTGTCGCAGGCGCCGGCATCGTCTATGCCGCCGCCAACAGCTTCAGCGCCCCGGGAAGCGGCGCCCAGACTTCGATCACCACGAACTTCGGCTGCCAGAAGGTAACGAACAACACCGGCTCCACCCTCTTCGTGCCAGCCAACACGTCGGCCGAGTGGAATTCCTTCTTGAACCATCTCCCCTCCGGGGTGACCATCTCTGCCTGCTGCGCCGGCAATTACGGCCAGACGTGCTACTCGGCTTACAACGACTGCGGCCAGAGGAATTCCAGCACTTATGACTGTTCCGGAAACTGCCCGGCCACCACTCCCGCCGATCCCTCATACTACGGCCAGACGTGCTACTCTAGCTATAACGACTGCAGTCAGAGGAACTCCGGAACGTATAACTGCAGCGATGTCTGTTCGGCTTCGACGCCAGCCGATCCAAGTTACTACAACACCAGCTGTTCAGTGACATCGCCACAGAACTCTTGCGGCCAGACTCAGCAATGTGGAGGTACCTATAATTGTGCTGATACATGCGTCACTGGGACTTGCAATGCTCCTTCCAATAGCGGCTGTCCGATATACGGCTGCACTGACTCGAATGCCTTCAACTACAACTCGGGCGCCAATACCAACGACGGCTCGTGCCATTACAACGGCTGCTACACGGTCTACTACGATCTGTATACATTCGGGTACTATGGAGGCGATGCTATAGACATCTGTCGCGATAACGTGTATGGCCCGGACAGCTCCGGTCAGTGGCTTGGAACTTGCTCTGGCATCTCGACATGTACGAATGATGCGGCCTCATACAGTAATAATCTCAGTCTCCCCCACTATAACCAATGTGATGACTGGTCAACAAACCAAAGCGGTGTTGGCATTATCACTTCAGTCGACACTCCGTATTCCTGCAATTAGCGCGACCCCTAAGCTAATCCTCATCCAAAAATGAACAAGATCGTAAAATATGTGGTCGGGATCGTCGCGGTAGCCATAATAATAGCCGTGCTCGTGCTCGGTTATCTCACGTATCAAGGACAGGCTCCGACAGCGGTCGCGCCAAAGGGAGCGCCTGTCTCCACGCCGGTAAACCCCGCTGCCCTGCTCCGTACGCCCAACGCCTCGTCGACCCAACAGGAACGCGGCTCGTATTTCGACCTTGTGACGAAGAACGCCGTGGAGACTGGCTCTATCGACATAACCTCTTGTTCGCCGAACCCCGTGGCTTCCTCGGTCAAAAAAGGCGCCGACCTGACCTTCGTCAATAAAGACAGCATGTCTCACACCGTCGCGTTCAACCCGGCTCAGTCTTTCACCGTCGGCACCACTTCCTCGAAGACGGTGAAGGCGGACTTCGGGAAGTTCTTGGGTATATATCCTTTCAGTTGCGACGGGTCTAGGAACCCTGTGGGCATCGTCGTCTTGAAGTGAGCGGCCCCTTATGAGATAACGGACATCAAAACCTCCCCGTTGCGGGGAGGTTTTTGTTGTATAATGCCTCCGGAAAGCCCAGCTTTCGATCGGCCGCCCGGGTGGCGAAATTGGTCATACGCGCAAGACTTAAAATCTTGTTTCCGTTCATTCGGAAGTGTGAGTTCGACTCTCACCCCGGGCACTGCGTGAGAAGGAGAAGGGATCGAAGAAGTAACAGGAATAGGGTTTGAAGGACCTTGCGCGCGCGACTGGCGCGCGCATCGAGGGATTTTCCAGCAGGAAAATCCCGTGTCCGGAAAACCCTATTCCTGTTACTTCTTTATCTTTACTCTCTTGAGGAAACTCCGGCGATGCTCCGGCGTCAGGCCGTGCTTCCGGATGGCACGATAATGAGCCTTGGTGCCGTAGCCTTTGTGCACCTCGAAGCCGTGATGCGGATATTTCCTCGCCAATCTCTTCATGCGCCGGTCGCGCAGGACCTTGGCGCAGATCGAGGCTAGGGCGATGACCCGCTCCTTCGAGTCGCCGTCTATGATGGTCGTCTGGTCCGTATAGCGCCCGGAGGCGTAGAGCAAACCGTCAAGGAGGATCTTCGAGTCCGGCGAGACGGCGAAGCGGCGTTCGAGCTTCTTCAAGGCGCGATTCAGAGCTGAATATATGGCTGGCGAAAGGCCCTTCCCGTCGATGGTCTCGGCCCGGCTGAATGAGACAGCGTATAGCGCTTCCCCGTCCTCCATGCGGCTTCTTATCGCCCTGAACCACTCTTCCCTTTGCTTCTCGGAGAGCTTTTTCGAGTCCTTGACGCCGCGGAATCTCGTGAGGGCCGCTTTCGACCGGACGGCGAAAGCGCCCACCGCCACCGGACCAGCCAAAGGCCCTCGTCCTGCTTCGTCGACGCCGATTAGATGCTTCCTCGCCATACGGTCAATTCTACCACTGATTATCTGTTATACTAATCCTACCGCCATGCCTGCCCGCTTCGTCCACCTCCATACCCATTCCCACTATTCCCTGCTCGCCGCCCTGCCCAAGATAGACGAATTGGTGGCCGAGGCCAAGATCCGCGGCATGGACGCCTTGGCGCTCACCGACAACGGCAATATGTACGGCGCCATCGAGTTCTACATGGCCTGCAAGAAGAAGGAGGTCAAGCCGATCCTCGGCGTGGATTTCTACGTGGCCGCGCGGGGGCGCAAGGACATGCAGGCAGGTATAGATAATCGACGTGCGCGGCTGGTTTTGCTCGCCATGAACGAGACCGGCTATAAGAATCTGTTGAAGCTCGTCACGGCCTCGCATCTCGAGGGCTTCTACTACAAGCCGCGCATAGACCATGAATTGCTTGGACAGATGAATGGAGGTTTGATCGCCGTCATCCCGTCCTTCTCCGGCGAGATCGCCCAGGCCCTGAAGGGCCGCAACCAGGACAAGGCCGCAGAGACCGCCGATTTCTACAAGAAGGCGTTCGGCGACCGCCTGTATCTCGAGATAACGAAACATCCCGAGATAGACGGACACGAGCAATCCATGAAAGCTCTCGCCGACTTCGGCAGGAAGCACGGCATCCCGCCGATGGCCGCTCACGACGTCTATTATCTCCACCCGGAAGACCGCCAAGCCAGGGAAACGCTCCTGCGCGTCAACTCCCATACCGACCCTTCCGACCGGGTCACGGACGGAGACGAGGATGATTTCTCTTTCATCCCGGCCGAAAAGGCTGAGGAATCATTCAGGGACTTGCCCGAAGCTCTCGACAATACCAGGAAGATAGCCGACGCTTGTAATCTGGAGCTCATCCTCGGCAAATGGGTCTTTCCGGACTATGTCGCGAAAAACGGCCTGTCGCACGACGCCGAATTGAGGCGCCTCGTCGAAGATGGCTACGCCAAGAAGGGCCTCGAGAAGACCAAGACGATGGCCGCTCGGGCCGACTATGAGCTAGAGATCATCAAGAACAAGGGTTATGCCCCGTATTTCCTGGTGGTCGCTGACCTCCTCGGCCACGCCCACGACAAAGGCATCATCACCACAACTAGAGGCTCGGCTGCCGGCTCGTTCGTCTCGTATTTGACCGGCATCACCAACGTCGACCCGATCGCCTTCAACCTGCCCTTCGAAAGATTCCTGAATCCGGACCGCCCTTCGCCGCCGGACATCGACATGGACATCGCCGACAACCGCCGCGACGAGATGATCGGCTACGTCAAGGAAAAGTACGGCGCCGACCGCGTGGCCCAGATCGGCACTTTCGGCACCATGCTCGCCCGCGGCGCGGTCCGCGACGTGGCCAGGGCCATGGGCTTCCCGTTCGACCGGGGCGACAGGATATCCAAGCTCATCCCTCTCGGCTCACAAGGCTTCCCCATGACCATAGACCACGCCATGGAGATGGTGCCGGAGATCCGCGCGATGTACGAGAAAGAGGCGGACACGCGCCGCATCATAGACATGGCGAAGAAGATCGAGGGCTGCGCCAGGCACATCTCGGTCCATGCCGCCGGGGTGGTCATCGCCCCGGAGCCCCTGGTCGGATTCACGCCGCTCCAGCTCGACCCGAAAGGCGAAGACAAGATCATCACTCAGTACGACATGTACGCCATCGAGGAGGCCGGCCTTCTGAAGCTCGACTTCCTCGGCATCAGGAACCTCGCCATCCTGGCCGACGCCGTGGAGCGCTTGAAAAAGATCGAGAACATCGACATCGACATCGAGAACATCCCGCTCGACGACAAGAAGACCTTCGAGATGCTCGCCCGCGGCGAGACCATCGGCCTTTTCCAGCTGAACGGCTCCGGCATGACGCGCTTTTTGGTCGAGCTCAAACCGACCGTCATCCACGACATCAACCTGATGATCGCCCTCTACCGTCCGGGCCCGATGGACAACATCAACGAGTACATCTTGCGCAAGAACGGCAAGAAGCCGGTAGTCTATCCTCATCCGGCCATGAAGAAATTCCTGGAGACGAATTACGGCGTGATGGTCTATCAGGACGATCTTCTGATGACCGCCGTCGAGGTGGCCGGCTATTCATGGAGCGAGGTGGACAAGTTCCGCAAGGCGGTCGGCAAGAAGATCCCGGAGGAGATGGCCAAACAGCACAAGACCTTCGTCGAGGGGGCCATGAAGCACGGCGGCCTTTCCGAGAAGAAGGCCGAGGGCATCTGGAAGCTCTTCGAGCCGTTCCAGGGCTACGGCTTCAACAAGGCCCACGCCGCCTCTTACGGCAAGGTGGCTTACCAGACGGCTTATCTCAAGGCCAATTACCCGGAGATCTACATGTCGGCTGTCTTATCGGCGGAATCGGGCGATATCGAGACGATCGGCGAGATCGTCACGGAGTGCCGGCGGATGGGCATCCCGGTCCTGCCGCCTGACGTGAACGAGAGCTACAGCCAATTCACGGTGGTCAAGGAGAGTGCGGGTAAGGAACCGGGCGGTCTTCAGGACACGCAGTCGTCCCCGCCGCTTCCGCATTATCACCGCATCCGCTTCGGCATGGTGACCATCAAGAATTTCGGCCAAGGCGTCTCGACGGCCATCATCGAGGAACGCAAAAGAGGCGGCAGATACAAGTCTCTTGCCGACTTCCTCGGCCGGGTCAAGGACCGTAACCTCAACAGGAAGTCGCTCGAGTCGCTCATCAGGGCCGGCGCCTTGGATTGTTTCGGCGAGGACCGGGGAGTGATGCTCGCCAACATAGACCGGCTCCTCGAATACAACAAGGAAGGCGGCAAACGGCACAGCGAGCAGGATTCCTTGTTCGGCGGCATGAGCGACGCCTCGAGCGTGCCAGGCTTGCGCCTCGACCCGGCGCCCAAGGCCGAACTCAAGGAGATGCTGGCCTGGGAGAAGGAGCTCCTCGGCCTTTACGTCTCCGGCCACCCGCTCGAGCGCTACCGCGAGACGATCGTCAAGAAGGACATCGACATCAAGAAAGCCAAGGAGACCGCCAAGGAAGGCGCCACGGTCATCTTGGGCGTGATCGTGAACGCCGTGCGCAACGTCCAGACCAAGAACAACGAGACCATGGCCTTCGTCACCATATCCGATTTCTCCGGCACCGCCGAGGCCGTAGTCTTCCCGCGCGTCTATAAGGCGCACAAGGAGATGCTCGTGCCGGACGCCTGTTTGGCCATCAGGGCCACCGTCAACACCCGAAACGGCGAAAAGGGCTTCCTCATCGAGAAAGCCAAGCGGCTATGAAGCAAGCGTCAGGATCGCGTCGAAATCGTCGTCCTCCGACGCCTTGTTCTTCTTCTCGAATCTGCATTTAACGCAACGGTGAGTGATCACATAGCCGCCATCTTTGGGCTCGGCGGCGATCGGTTCCATCATGCCTCCGCACCGCTCCAGGCGGTCGCCGGGGTTCATGTCCACGTGCTTGCTCCAAAGGCACCGCGGGCAGTGGTTGGTATAGCCGCTTCCCTTCACCTCAAAGCCGCAATGCTCGCAGGCGAAATCCTCGACGGCGCGCTGGAATCTCTTTGTTTCGTTCATGCTCCGGCCATGAGGACTATAGGTCTCTGGATTGTTGCGGGGGCCGGAGTCGAACCGGCATATTCAAGGTTATGAGCCTTGCGGGTTACCATTACCCTACCCCGCGGCGATTCGACGATTATGGCATAAGATGCCGCCCGGTGCAAATCGAGCCGAATAAAAAGCCGCGACACCACGTCGCGGCTGAAGGAGGGCGGGGACGGATCACGCGGAAACGGCGCGGCTGTTCGTGATATTCAGGGCCGGCCTTATCAGGCTGTCGAACCCGGGAATCTCGTTTCCACGGAGAATAGAAGATACACGACTGTTGTTCCGTACCTTGTGCAGGGCGTGAAGCTCTATCTGCCTCGCCCTTTCCCTGGTGCAGCGGATCTCATGAGCGACCTCATCGAGAATGAATCCTTTAAGGTAACGCATCTCGAGGACTTTCCACTCTCTCGGGGTCAAGATCTCTCTGATAGCGGCTATGACGTCTTCGCAGTTCAGGCCGGAACCGGCTTCCGGCAGCATGAAGACCTGTACATTCGAAGACGGCTCGATCTTCAAGGTCTCCATGTCCCTGTCCACGAAGAAATCGAACGACTTCGCCCTTTCCATCACTCTGTCGTTGAAGACCTCGCCGGGGAACAGCTCATCGAACGACTTTCCGGTGAGTATGAGGAGTTTGGCCTTGAGCCGTTCGAGCCTTGCCTGCCCTCCTTTTTGGTTCCTGAAAGCGGGGGGTTTCATCCTCAAATTGATGATCCTCCCAAGATGACCTTCGTCTATTCCCAGGAATTCGGCGGCTTGTCTTATGGTCCAGCCGCGCCTTTTGATGGCTTGATACAAGTCCCCGTGTTTATGACGGATGACCACTGCGACCTTGAATTTTTTGCTCATCGGTAATCGGTTTTGGAGGTTGAAGGTTTGGTTTGCAAAAAGGTTCTGAAAAAATTATACACAAATATTTGACTCTGTCAAGATAAGTTGCCGGCGGCCTCGAAAGAAGATATCATTATTTCCACCAACATGGCCGCCTCGATCGAGCACATCCGCCACTCCCTCGCCCACCTCCTGGCGGCGGCGGTCTTGGAGATGTACCCGGGGGCGAAGAACACCATCGGCCCGGCCATAGACAACGGCTTCTACTACGACTTCGAATTCCCCAAGGGCAAGGCGCCGTCGGACAAGGACCTGCCGAAGATAGAGAAGAAGATGAAGGAGATCCTCCCGACCTGGAAGGGCTTCACCGGCAAGGAAGTCTCGGCAAAGGAGGCCCGGGCCGCCTTCAAGGGCAACCCGTACAAGCTCGAGCTCATCAAGGACCTCGTCGCCGACAAGGAAAAGATCACTCTCTACACCGCCGGCTCATTCACCGACCTCTGCCGCGGCGGCCACGCCGAGAATCCGGGGAAGGATATCGCTCCCGACTCATTCAAGCTCGCGCGCCTGGCCGGTGCCTATTGGCGCGGCGACGAGAAGAACGCCATGCTCACCAGGATCTACGGCCTGGCTTTCGGCTCCAAGAAAGAGCTCGAGGACTACGAGGCCATGATGAAAGAGGCAGAGAAGCGGGACCACCGCAAGCTCGGCAAGGAGATGGACATCTTCGAGTTCGACGATGACGTCGGCCCCGGTCTTCCCCTCTGGCTCCCGAACGGCGGCGCCATGATCGAGGAATTGGAGAAGTTGGCCAAAGAGACCGAATTCAAGGCCGGCTATGTCCGGGTGCGCACCCCGCACATCGCCAAAGAATCCATGTACTTGAAGAGCGGCCATCTGCCCTATTACGAAGAGACCATGTTCCCACCCATGGAATACGAAGGCGGCAAGTACTACCTGAAGGCCATGAATTGCCCGCACCACCACAAGATCTACGCTTCGCGCAAGCGGAGCTGGCGGGATCTGCCCCTGCGCCTCGCAGAATACGGCACGAACTACCGGCACGAGAAGTCGGGCGAGCTCTTCGGCCTGATGAGGGTTCGCATGCTTTCGATGAACGACGCCCATATATATTGCTCGGAAGAGCAGTTCGCCGACGAATTCAGGGCCGTCAACGATATGTATCTCCAATACTTCAAGATCTTCGGCCTCGGCAGATACGTCATGCGCTTTTCCACTCATGACCCCGAGCAGCTCGGCAAAAAATACGTCGGCGAGCCGGAACTGTGGAAGAAGACCGAGGACATGGTCCGCAAGGTCCTGGTGGATTCGAAGATCCCGTTCGTGGAAGCGCCGAACGAGGCCGCCTTCTACGGTCCGAAGATAGACGTCCAGGTCTGGAGCGCCATCGGCCGGGAATTCACTCTGGCGACTAATCAAGTGGACTTCGCCGTGCCGCGCCGCTTCGGCCTCACCTACACCGACAAGGACGGCAAGGAGAAGACCCCGCTCTGCATCCACCGCGCGCCACTCGGCACACACGAGCGCTTCATCGGCTTCCTGATCGAGCATTACGGCGGCAACTTCCCTCTCTGGCTCGCGCCCGTCCAGGTCAAAGTCGTCCCGGTGGCCGAGGCCCATTTCGACGCCGCCAAGAAAGTCCATGAATCTCTGCGCGCCGCCATGATTCGCTCGGAGATAGACTTGTCGAACGACTCGTTCGGCAAGAAGATCCGGAACGCCAAGACCGCTCGCGTCCCTTATTTCATCGTGATCGGCGAGAAGGACATCCAAGCCGGCAAGGCCACCTTGGAGAGCCGCGACAAGGGCCAGATCGGGCAGATGCCGCTTCAGGAGATATTGAAAAGGTTCGAGGAAGAGATAAAAGAAAGGCGCGGCTGAAACGCACAAGCCGCGCATAACATAAAATGTTTCAGGCCCTTCGCATCGGATGCGAAAGGCCTGGGTTTGGGTTAAATCACGCTGCGCATCGGGCGCGGACTTGGGCGATACCCCGGAGCGTTTGCTCGCGGTCAGGGATATCCTCGCTTATCCACGCGCCGAACTGTTGCAGGCTCGAGATCATCTTCTTGGGATCGCCAGGTTCTCCGACGCACACCGGGATGAACTGCTTGCGTCTCAGGCTTTCCGAGAGGAATCTCATCGCTCCTGCCAAGGAGGCCTTGACTTGGACGGCGCCGATTTCCGGCACCATCACGTCTTTGCCTCCGTCATTGAGTCCGCCGACTACTTGTCCGCCAAGGAGGCGGGCATAAGCGGTCTCGAACTCATCGCCGACGAATTTGGTCGTCGTTCTCATGGGAGTTGTGTAACTGACAAGGTTCTGGAACAAAGGTTAGTCTGTCGTCTTACCGTCAGAAGAGGTGGAGTCCTTTCGAGAGTTCCCGAAGGATCCCCGCCCTCGCGCGATCCCATGTTTCCTTGTGCTCTGAAGCCATAAGGAAATGGATCGCCATGCGTGCCAGACTGCTATGGATCACTGCGCACGCCAGGAAAATTTCAAGCTTCTGTTTCATGGGATGATAAAGTGTTGTTTCCGTGATCTTTCTACTACATATTATAGCATATCAGTATACATAATGTCAAGTATCATTGCGCAATATTAAGACACGAAAAGCCCTTGATATTCAAGGGTTTCCTGGTTCAGTCCAAGGACATATCGAAAATAATGGTGCCCGGGAAGTTCATTCGCCGGGCACTGGTTCGCGCTTCGCCTCGTCGGAAGATCGGGACATCATTCCCGCCTTCATCCCTCTCGCCTTTATTCTCCTCGCCAGAGTAAGGATGGTCTCGCGGGTATAGCCGAGTTCTCTCGAGATCACGACCATCCCGGCCGTTGCTTCCGACTCTTCTTTGGTAAAAGAGCCTCTGCCCTCCCTCTCTCTCGCCTGGAGGACTTTCGCCAGTTCCGCGTAGCGCAGCACCTTCTCTCTTTCGAGGTCGTTCATTTTGTTGACCTCCTTTCTTTCCGCCGGTCCAAATCTATCACAGCCGACCGACGGGAGTCAAATCTCCGCAAAAACGAAAGGACTCCCTCTAGGGAGCCCTTTCGCCGTTTTTCCTTAAGGCTTATAAGCTTCAGATCTTCGGCCGATTGAAGAGGAGATACATGACCGTGGAGAAGAGAACCAGGATGACCATGACCGCTATCCAGCCCCAAGGCACATTGCCGAGAGAGAAGGCCGCGGCCGCGGGCAAGGCGTTCCCTTGCGTCTGTTGCTGGACCGCCGGTTGCTGTTGGACAGGGGCAGCAGTGCCACCGCCAGCGCCTCTTACAGTGACCGTGTTGGAGCAGGCCTTGGTGCCCGTCTTGCCGTCGGCCGAAGTGACCGCTACGATAGCGCTCTTGGCGCCGGAAGAAGCGTAGTACTTGATGGCCGAGCTCTGAGTGCCGGAAAGGCCGTCGGAGCCGGTCCAGGAATAGGTGTAGGGAGCGAGACCGCCGGAAACTTCAACAGACCAGGTGATCGGCTGATTCACGGCCGCAGTCGACGGGTCGGCGTAACAACCGATGTCGAGACCGCTCGCGTTGGACGAGCCGACCACAACCGTGGTGGCGCCGGCCGGGATCCCCACGTTCACGAAGCTATTGCAGGGCTCGGTGATGGTCTGGCCGTTGGAATAGACCGTGACCGAGGCGTACTTCGAGCCTGGCTGGCCATAGGTGTAGTAGATCGACTGGCCAGAGCCGGATATGCCGTCGGTGCCGGACCAGCTGTAGTTGTAGTAGCCGTTGCCGCCGGTCGCCGAGGCGCTCCAGGTGACGGCCGTGCCGAGGGGCGTGTAGGTCGTGTTGGCCTGGCAGGAAGCGGAGAGCGACGGATAGTAGGTGCCGTACGGCTGGTTGTAATAGTACGCATTGCCGTAGACGCTGACCGAACCGCTGCAATTGACCGTGATAGTCTGGCCGTTGGAATAGACCGTGACCGAGGCAGTCTTGACGCCCGAGTTGTAATAGGACATCGAGATCGACTGGCCGGAGCCGGAAAGGCCGTCAGTGCCGGACCAGCTGTAGCTGTAAGAGCCGCTGCCGCCGGAAGCGGAAGCCGCCCATTGGATCGCCGTACCGGTAGGCACGGACGCTCCCGCGTTCACGGCATAGCAGGAAGCGGTGAGCGGATAGTACGACTGATACTGCGTGTAGTAGGTCGGGTAATTATAGCTGACCGCGGGCTCAGACTCGCATTGCCAGTAGCCGCTCGAGGTGAGCATCACTGGATAGGTGCCCGCGGGACAGTTGTAATTGCTGCCATACCAGTCCGCCTTGGCATAAGAAGGAAAGGCTCCGACGGATACGGCGAGGACGAGCGTAAGCAACGCCAGTCCAATCGACACACCGATCTTGTTATTGTATAGGTTTTTCATAAATGGCTTAACCAAGCGTTATATCATGGCTCGGTTGGTTTAAAGTGATAACGTAATGTATTGTATACTAAAACGCAATAAAAGTCAAGGGGGTGCCGAGGACCAGGATCGAACTGGTGACCCTTCCCTCTTCAGGGGAATGCTCTACCAACTGAGCTACCTCGGCGTTGATTCGTATTTTCAAACCTAATGGCGACTGATATCACATTCCCAGCGAGTGTTGGATGCCTGGTAACCCGCCGACCTTATCCAACAGAGCCGAGAGGGTCATCAAATAAGGCTGAACGTAATAATAGGCACCGAACGAAACGACGATGATGACGATCCAGTAGAGGACATGCAAGATGGAGGTGAACCGGTTAGAACGGCGGATGCCGCGGAGGATCTTATTGTTCTCCTCCGAGAGCTGGCAAGCCCGCTCTAGCATCGATCTCTCTTCCGGGGTCATCACGGTAAATCCTAGCAGAAAAGCGGAAATGCCGCAAAACGCTTCATGTGCTATATTCCTAGTGCGGCGCCCCCGTAGTTCAACGGATAGAACAACTCCGTCCTAAGGAGTGGATGTAGGTTCAATTCCTGCCGGGGGTACTCTTAAGAGCTTCGACGATCGGACCTATCTTCCCTTTCATAATCTCGGGAAGATTGTGCCACGATTCATTGATGCGGTGGTCGGTGACGCGGTCCTGCGGGAAGTTATAGGTGCGGATCTTCTCGGAGCGATCGCCGGTGCCGATCTGGCCTTTGCGTTCGGCGGCGAACTTCTTCATGTCCTCTTCGGCCTTAAGAGCTTCGAGCTTGGCCGTGAGGACGACGAAGGCCCGCTCCTTGTTGGCATTCTGGCTGCGCTCGGCGCTCGAACGGATCATGATGCCGCTCGGCTTGTGGAAGAGGCGGACGGCCGTCTCGACCTTGTTGACGTTCTGGCCGCCCTTGCCGCCGGAGCGCGTGAACTCGACCGTGATGTCTGCGGGGTCGATGACGATCTTGGATTTCTTGCGGATAGGCATGATGGCCACCGAGGCGGTCGAGGTGTGGACACGACCTGATTTCTCCGTCTCCGGCACGCGCTGGACGCGGTGGACGCCGGTCTCGAAGCGCAGATCGTCGTAAGCGCCATTGCCTTTTATCTCCATCGAGGCCTCCTTATAGCCGCCCAGGTCGTTCTTCGATTCGTCTATGACCTTCGCCATCCAGCCCTTGGCTTCGGCGTATTTCTTGTACATGTTCAAAAGCTCGGCCGCGAAGAGAGCGGCTTCGTCGCCGCCGGCGCCAGCCCTGACTTCAAGGATCATCTCGACCGGGCTCTCTTCCTCTTCTTCGCCTTTATCGGCCGAGACGATAGCGGCCATCTGGGCTTCCAGGGCCTTCTTCTGCTCTAGGATGGACGCGAGGTCGTGCTCCGCCATCTCTTTAAGCGACGGATCCTTCTCCATCATCGCTCTGGTCTCCGCCTCATCTTTATCCAGTTTCTCGTATAGGCCGGCGATAAAAGACGTCTTGGGATTCGCTTTGAAAGCTTTCAGATCCATTATTTCTTGGCCTGCCTGCCGGTAGGCACGGCCTTGGCCTGGCGGGTCTTGAATTTCTCCACCCGGCCGGCGGTATCCACGATCTTCTCCTGGTTGGTGTAGAACGGGTGCGAGGCGCTCGAGATCTCGACGCGGTGCAGCGGGTATTCCTTGCCGTCGGTCCATTTGGCGGTCTCTTTGGCCTCGATGGTGGACGAGATGAGGAACCTCGCTTGGCTCGAATTGTCGGCGAAGATGACTGGACGGTAATTCTTGGGATGGATGTCTTTTTTCATAGCTCCGATAATTTAGCACGGAAATCCGTGGAACACAAGGAAAATCCCTGTTATAATGGCTCTCATCATGAACAACCATCCGGCTCCGAGAAGCCACATGGTCTATACCATCGCCGTCATCGGCTTCATCTACACCCTGAACCTGGTGATCCCGATGTACTCCAACTCGAGCTTCTTGTCGCTCTTCGCCGACGAGCAGACGCTGGGCTTCATCTATATGGCGGGAGCGGCGGTCTCCGTCCTGGGCCTCCTCCTCGCGCCGGCCGTGATAAGGAGGCTCGGTAATTACACGACGGCACTCTGGCTCGTGATCATCCAGATCGCCCTTTTCTGGGGCCTGGTCGGGGCCTCTTCGCCGAGCCTGTTGGCTTTCATCTTCATCCTGCAAACGGCCGTGGCGACGGTGATCGGCCTTTCGCTCGACATCTTCCTGGAAGTCTATACCGGCGGCCAGTCCGTCGGGGCCGTGCGCGGCTTGTACAACGCCACCTTGAACGCCTCGTGGGTGGTGGCTCCGCTCATCGGTTCGATGCTCATAAACGGCACAGGCAGCTTCCGGAACACCTACGTGGCCGGCCTGGCCATGCTCTTCCCGCTCGCCTACCTCATATACCGAAATTTCCCGCGCTTCAAGGACCCGAACTACATGCACTTGTCTCCCTGGCAGCTATGGAAGCATGTCTCCGCGAACGTAAGCTGGGTCAGGCTGTTCTTCGCCAGCGTCATCCTGCAAGTCTTCTACGCCTGGATGACGGTCTACAGCCCGCTCTACCTCAATAAGACCATGGGCTTCGGCTGGGAGGAGATCGGCATCATCCTGGTCGTCATGCTCTTGCCGTTCCCCCTCATCCAATATCCCCTCGGCAAGCTGTCCGACAAGAGGTACGGCGAGAAGAAGATCATGGCCACGGGCTTCGGCTTGATGGGGCTTTCGACCATGGTCCTCGCTTTCATAACCGCGCATAGCGTCCTCGTCTGGGCCGCCGCTCTCTTCGTGACCAGGATCGGCGCGGCGGCGGCGGAAGTGATGATGGAGTCATACTTTTTCAAGACCGTCTCGCCGCGCGACTCGGCTGCTCTCGGCATGTTCCGGATAACCAGGCCGATCTCTTACTTCATCGCTCCGCTCGTGACCGGCTTCGGGCTCCTGTTCGTCCCGAACGCCTATCTCTTCACGGTGATAGGCGCCATCTCGCTCCTAGCCCTGTGGCCGGCGCTGACGATCAGGGATACGAATTAAGATTTGACCGCCTCGAGCATAAGGAACATCGGGATCTCTTTGCGCGCGCGATCCTCCGCCGCCGCCCGCGGGCCTTTCTGGCTCTGCTTGTGAGAGATCCACTCTTCGAGGCGCGTCACGGAGAAGCCGGCCTTATTCAAGGCCTTGAAGTAAGACTGGAGCGGCCGATGGAACGAGACAGTGAATTTCTTTTTGCTATGAACCGATTCGCCGGGCGTCATGTCTATCTTAATCTGGCTGTCGGACATGTAGGAATCTATCCGGCGGTATTGGACATTCGTTTTCTCGTCCCAGCCCCAGCTTGAATCTTTGGGGATGCGGAAGGCCGGGTGATTCAAAACCAAAATCAGTCGGCTGCCCGGCTTTAAGACTCGCGCGCATTCACTCAGCGTCCCGGCCAGATTCTCAATATTCTGTAAGGCCAGAACGATAGTCACGGCATCGAACGACTTATCGGCGGCGAACGAGAGCTTGTCGGCTGGCGCTACTTTGAATTCAA